>Ga0306926_10007591_pt1 | contig 11779 bp, 14 predicted proteins | sample flu12Cox44000178_FD_203759 | JGI IMG/M metagenome (GOLD analysis project Ga0306926, IMG submission 203759) | Lab enrichment of tropical soil microbial communities from Luquillo Experimental Forest, Puerto Rico - flux8day.12C.oxic.44.000.178 (v2)... | ecosystem: Environmental > Terrestrial >...
GCGAGCTCCAGTCGATCGTGCTCGTTCCTGCCGTTGTCGTATCAGCCATCACTGCACTCCCAGCCGACCCGATGTCGGCGAACTTGTAAAGAGCCCATTATTCACTACGGGCAGATTATTTGCATTTCCACCGCTCGTATTCGTTGCCGTCGATTGATTCTTGTTCGACGCCTGACTACTGGCTCCGAACGCCTGATTGAGCAGAAGGAGCAGCGGCACATACTGCTCCATCCCAGCCGGAACCCCTGTAACCTGAGGACTCCCAGCACTCGCTGCCGTCCCTGCCGTCGTGATCTGGGACTCCAGGTTGCTCTGGCTGCCAGCGCCGGACCCAAGAGTCAGAGGTGGACCCCCAGACCCGCCAAGGCTGCTTGCAAGGTTCGTAAGCATCGTTGCCCACACTGGCGCTCCCAGAGCGCCGAATCCGGCCGACAGTGCAGCCATGATCGCACCAGGCGCTATGTCGCCCACGAAGCTGCCTACCTTGTCTATCCAGTCATCATCACTTTTTACATTCGCTTGCGGCGTGATCCACCCATAATTTGGGTCCCACTTCACCATGCTCGGATCCGTCAACTGCCGCCCACCATACATACTTGGAGGCCCAGTGTTCTCATTGTTACCGAGAGACACATAACCGCTGCCCATGTTCGCAAGGCCGAACTGCTGACTCGGAGCCAAGCCGCCGATCGACGGCGCATTATTAGACAGCAACGCCCTACCTTGCATCGTGGACGTATCCAGGTAGCCCTTGCTCAACAGCTGTTGAAACTGCGCCCACTGATCGCTCGTCAGATCATTCTGTAGAAGCGAGCTAGTGGTCGTTCCCTCGTTGCTGGTGTTCGAGAGCAGCCAGTTTCCGCTCGCGTCCTGCGAGAGAGCGCCCTGAACTCCGAACTCTCCGCCGATAAGGTTAGCCAGAGGAGCGATCGTATCAGCCATCAACTCTCGCCCTGCGAAACGTCAAACTCCAGGCACTCCCAGCGCAGCGGATTCGAGTCCGTGCGCGAGAGCCGGAACGCTCTGCGCCTGGCTGAACCCCCACGATTGATGTAAGGCTGTATGCGTGACTCATCGAACGTGCCCCACGTGCGATATGTGTTGTAGTCGTCGTCCGTGTACTCAAGCGTAGAGATCGCACCAGGATTGACGTCCGCCACTAGATTCGCCTGGCCCCAGAACTTGAACGACAGGTTCCCGTTGTCTACCTTATCGGTCTGCACCTGTACCGTGTATGGCGTCCCATCGTCATCGTTCAGGGCGGGGCTGATGATGTAAACCTTTCCACCAAACTGACCAGAACCAAAGAAATAGGTCGAACCAAAGTTTCCGAGATCAGCCACAGAATACGAATACGGCCACGGCGCAGGACTGGACGGAACATTGCTGTTCCATGGTTGCCACTGTTTCGTCGACGCATCGTACACAGGGATGTACGTCGCAAACCGGTTCGCCAGGGTGTAGAACGTGTGTCCGCCCGCAGAGAAGATCATCGACGTCGTTTCATCGTTCACGTATTGCTTGATGATGTAGTCAACCCACGTGGTACTGATCTGCTGGGGTGACAGACCGTTCATCATGTAGACGCCGATGTGCTTGAACTTGCTCTGACCAACCCAGATAAGCGTGTCGTTCAGAATCGCAATCGTTCCTGCATGAGCGCAACCGATGAGCACGCTGCCACTCTGATACGACGCGAGCGGAATTCCAGGAGCAGGATTTCCCGCATCGTAGTAGAACTGGGTCGTGTACGTTCCGAACACCACTAGATAATTCAGGTACTTCTCTATCGCAACCGCAGGATCATCCTCGTAGTCCGCAGTCGTGAACTGCAAGCTCGGCCACAGCAGCGGGTTCTCTATCGCGCATGCGTGTAGCTCTCCCTGCGGAGTGCACACGTATGCGAACAGATTCAGCACCACGATCCCAGGAACGGTCTCCGTGGGATAGTTTGTGTCAACCACCTTGGTTAACGTACCGCTTTGCAAGACCCAGAAGTTAGACTCATTCTTGATGAGCAACTGTTGCCCATTCAGGAACGTGTTGAACTGATAGCGTTGACCAGACACGTCTGGACTGAGCGCATAGGTCGCAGCAAGCACGGAGTCGAGATTTCCATACCACACCTCCTGTATCTCTGCGCCGTTGTTGCCTCCCAGCAACCACATGGACGGATAACGATACGTGCTAACCGAACTCGGAGTCTGGAATGTGACCGCAGCTGCGCCACCTCTCGCTCCGAACCCAGGAGCGGCTGTCACCAACGCCCAAGTAATTCCGTCCGACGACGAGTACACGTTGGAATCAATACCACCGCCGCTAACGCTACCGCTGATCAGCCACATCTTGTTGTTGTAGACGGTCGACGCCATTCCGTAGCGACCAGCAGCGAAGATGGGTGCTGTGACAGTCCACGTCTGACCATCAGGCGATGAACTCACGTCGTTGAGCGCCGTGTTCGTGCTATCTATACCGCCGATGATGAACAATTTGTTGTGGAAGAACATCATCGTCTGAAGGAATCGACCCGTTCCGGTCGCCGCCGTCGTCAACTGCGTCCAAGTGATCCCATCTACCGTGAACCATACGTCATCGTTACCAGTCCCGCCTCCAGTATCTCCTCCGTACAGATAGATACCGTTATTCGCAGCAACGCACGTGTGATTATCGCGAGCCGTCCACGGAGCCGCAGCAGTCAACTGCGTCCACGTTGCGCCGTCGCTGGTCGACCAGACATCGTTCTTCAGCGCCGTCGTGGTTAGGTCATTCTCGAGTCCACCAATCAGGAACATCTGGTTGTTGAACACCACTACCTGATGTCCTTGCCTGTGTCCGAACGGAGCAGCAGAAGCGTTTTGCGACCAAACGAAACCGTCCTGACTGTAGTTGATGTCGGCGTACTGGACCGGAGCCTCACCGCCAATCACGTAGACACGATTCTGGAAAACAGTGGCCGTGAAAAACGAGCGCCCGTACCATGCTGGCGTGGGCGCTTGCGTCCATGTGAGCCCGCTCGATCCTGAGTTTGCGCCACCTCCACTGGTATATAGAATGTCGTTGTAGATGGCGTACAGAAAACCGTTGTACCAGAATGCTCCCTGAGGATCGGCCGCCACGCCGAAATCTTCGATGTTGACCGCACCAGGCCGTCTCAGGATGTAGGTCTTCTCATTGTACTTGTCCATGTATCCATTCTGGATGTAGCAATCCTTCTCAACCATGATTCCATCACGAGACATGATTGCTTCAGCCAGCGGGTAACGAATCTTGGGCATCAGTAGCGCCCGCGCCTCACGGCGGACCATCGCCAATCGGGTTGGAACGACATCGGAGCCTGTTCCTGCGCACCCCAGTCGGAGAGCTCCTTCACTGACTCACGCGCCTCGTTCTTGACTCGAGTGATGCGTTGCTCCGGAATTTCGTAGGCGTCAGCCATTGCCGCCTTCAACCCCATGGATACGGTCTCATACCACTCAATCGGAATGTCGAGCGCCTGAGTTTCTACCGTGATGTCCTGCATGGGACGATGGCAGTCCAGAAAGATGGCCCTGGTCGAATCGACTGGGGCGGTCCACACGTAGAGCACGCCATTCGAATTCGCTGGGTCATACGCGCTGAATGGGCTGGGAGCCATCTGCGGATCGTAGTAGTACGAATTCGTGATCCCCGTCGCCGACTTCTGAGACATCTGCAAATACTCGATGCGTGAGAGAAGATTCAGTGGTACATCGCTCGCAGGATTGTCGCCACAAACCTGACGGATGTATCCCCCGGGGAGAATACGAAGCGGACGGTACGTCACGACGTCGCCCGTCGGTCCGATCGTGTAGCGGAACTTGTTCGCCACCTCCGGAACCTGAATGAGATCGCGTAGCCAGAGCTCCATGCCAGTGATCGCGCCCCACTTCTTGATCAGCATGTTCAGTTTGCGAAGGCCCTTCGTGATGTCTCCAGCCGTGGGAGTACCACCATCGGGAAGAACGCGAAGGTCCTCAAGCGCATCCGTGATCAGCTGAAGAGCCGTGTACGTTACGGTGTTGATCAGGCCAGATGTGGTCGCCATTTTCTCATCCCATCCACTGAACTAGAACATATCCCTTCGTCCCATTACCTCCGGGATTTCCATGATTTCCCGCACCTCCACCTCCAGCACCATAACTTGTCGATGGTGCACTCAGACCACCAACACCACTATTCGATCCAGCACCACCCAATCCATAAAGTGAACTCGCTCCGCTCGCTCCGGGACCGCCCGTTGTTCCTGAGGACGCCGACCCTAATCCTGGAGCTCCAGCACCATTGGTTACATTTGTCGGAGAAGAGTTATTTGCACCACCCCCTCCACCACCAGAACAAAAGTGAGTCACCGATGATTGAGGTCCTACTGACGGTGGCACTTGGCCGCCAGGACCAGATCCTTGTTCACCTCCTTCTCCTCCGTGTCTCGAATCACCGCCGCCGCCCCAACCACCTTGGGATGCCACTGTTCCAGTAGAAGGACGAGATCCACCTTTAGCTGCTGGAGAAGCCCCACCACTACTACCGCCGTATCCACCCTGACAAGTAAGAAAACTACCGAACGAAGTGGCAACTCCATCACTTCCATTGGAAAATTGAGAACTAGATCCGGCTCCACCGCTACCAATCACAACTGGTATAGCTTGTCCTGGATTAACGAATAAACTGAATTTCTGCACAACTTCTCCACAGCCACCACCACCTCCACCACTACTAGTAAATCCTCCTGATGCTGTACCAGCACCTGCTCCTCCACCAATCATGGTGACAGAAAGACAAGACACCCCACCTGGAACATTGAATGTTCCGCTATTGAAAAACTCCTGACTCTTCATCGGCATCAGGCAACCCACTGCACCATGACGTACCCAGCGCATCCAGTGCCGCCATTGCCCGCGCTTCCGGTCAATCCTCCAGATCCACCACCTCCTGCGCCATAGGAAGTAGTCGCAGCGTCGGAACCATTAGATCCACCGTTGCCGCCTGTCCCTCCAACTCCATACACGCTTGCCGCTCCTCCTCCTCCACCTCCCTGAGAAGATGATGAAGAACCACCAGCACCTCCAACAAACCGGCCACCAGCAGCAGATCCTGCGCCACCAGCCCCAGCAGCAGTCGAGGCACCTCCACCACCGCCTCCCCCACCCATTACCGTAGGAGATTCCATAGCACCAAAGTTTCCAACTCCACCTGGAGCACTTGAGCTTCCTCCGGTACCTCCGTTATAACCTCCACCTGCGCCACCATTACCACCACTAGTTCCACCCAACCCACCAAGAACACTCCACGTTTGATTCCCAACAAATGAAGTTGTACCACCGGTACTTCCCGCTGTTGATGAACCACCACCTGGAGCTCCGAGACCACCAGCACCGATTGTTACCGCACATGACGCCAAAGGCGTCACAGCGATCGGAATGCTCTGCGCGAGCTCGCCCGCGCCGCCTCCGCCGCCACCCTTGTTAGCAGTTTGCGTTGATCCTCCAGCACCTCCTCCAATCATCGTCAGCCACAAACCACTTACGTTCGCAGGAACAGTAAACGTACCGCTTGCCGTGAATTCCTGCGACTGAAGGAAACCACCGGGACCCGTAGCACCTGTACCGCCAGCACCCGTGGCCCCAGTGGCCCCAGTCGCTCCCGTGGGTCCCGTTGCTCCGGTTCCTGCCGTCGCTCCAGTGGCCCCTGTTGCTCCCGTTCCTCCACCACCACCCCCGGTCGCACACGCCTCGAGATCGTAGAGAGACTGCGCGTTAAGTCGAAACGCTGCATAGTCGCAGTCGGAGAAATTCTGAGGTGAAGTGTGATCTTGTCCACGAACAACCGTCAGCGTGTAATTGCCATTGACGTCTGGTCCAGAGATCGCTGTGCACTTGACAATCTCATACGTTGCTGGCGGGATGACATTATTTGTGAACGAATTCTGGTCGATCAGGTTCAGGTAGATGAAATTTCCGCCTGTCACCAACGTCGGAAGATAGGACACTCCCGCGACCGTGATCGTCGTGTCCCCCGGATTGACCGCAGCAACGATCTCCGCGAAGTAGAAGTTGATGAACTGCGGGCAATTAGCCATCGTCTACCCTAAGAATTGTCCGTTCAACAACCATGCGTCCAGCAACATCGAATCGCCGGTTGTAGTTTGTGATCCGTCAATGAAAATGGGAGGAGGATCCCCGGTCGACCATGGCACCGATGGATTGTCAGGAATCGGCTTGATGTAGTCCTGTGGATTGCGAATCTCCCAGCACTGTTCGCACACCCAGTAGTTGTCCCAGCGGAACAGAGCCATGCTGGACTTCCGCTTGCGGAAACATTCTTGGCACCGGAAATTCCATGCTCCCTCTTCGTAGTAATCGTATTGTCCAGAGCTCATACTTGATATGTCACCAGAACGTATCCGTCTGCACCAGGCCCTCCATTGGCCGCAGGATTACCGACCGCTCTTGCACCTCCACCACCGCCCGCACCATATCCTTGTCCAGTCGATCCATTCACGCCCGCAGCGGTTCCCCCTGCGCCACCACTTCCCCATGGGGATGCACCACCGCCACCAGATCGACTACCAGCAGGTCCACCATTAAAATTTATTCCATTCCCTCCGGTTGTGGGGCTGAGACTGCCACTTCCTCCCCCACTACCACCAACGAATCCACTTTTATGGCACATCTGTTCTACCGCATAAGTACCAGGCGCTGCACCACCAGGAGCACCTCCGACTCCACCGCCAGCCCCGCCACCATTCGTATTACTTATTTGTCCTGCGCCACCCCTGCCACCAAAACAATGCAACACTCCGAACGTCGTGTCATCACCGGTACCACCAATAAAATTAGGTCCTCCCGTTGCACCACCAGTACCACCCATTCCAACACTTCCAGAAACGGTTCCTCCAGGCGTAACCTTGTACGGAATTTGCTGGCAATACTCACCGGACCCTCCGCCTCCTCCACCAACTAAGGTCGCTCCTGCTGTATCTCCGCACCCACCACCGCCTCCTCCTCCGATCATCGTAACCAGAACCGTGCCAACTCCAGACGGAACATTGAAAGTGAAAGCTCCAACAGCCGTAAACTCGGAGCTTGTCCAAGTTCCACTCACGTTAAGCCTCCCACTGAATCAGAACATACCCTGGAGAGCCTGAGCCTCCGCACGATTGCGTACCAGCCGTCGCACCACCACCTCCTCCACCACCCACGCCATAGGTACCGGTAGCCCCTCGCCCACCAGTTGCTCCACCATCTCCACCTGTTGCCCCTTGACCATAGATCGTGGCCGCGCCTCCTGGTCCCGCCGACTGTGATGCAACACCTGTTGCGCCCCCTGTTCCTCCTGAATATCCACCCGACCCCGCACCGTTTCCAGCCACCGACGTCGGTGATGTGGTTGATCCGCCACCACCACCCCCACCAAAATAAGTCGGCGCTTCTGCCACCCCTCTAGATCCTGCGCCACCGGGAGAAGCTACGCCTCCGCCCGCGCCACCTCCGAGTCCCCCACCGGTTGCTCCGATTCCACCCGTGCCACCCCCATTTCCTCCTTTCACTTGAAGAGTGATAGTTGCACCAGTGAAACTCGACGTGCCTCCATTTCCTCCTGCAACACCTGTTGATCCAGCACCCCCCTGACCAACGGTGACCGTATAACCTGTTCCGGGAACGATCACTACAGGTACGTTCTGACAAATCTCACCGCCTCCGCCGCCACCTCCAGCACGTGACGCAACACCAGTCGATCCTCCTCCTGCACCACCACCCGCAACCATCGTCAACCAGATGGACGTTACGCCGGTTGGTCCTGTGAAAACTCCGCTCGCCGTGTACTCCACTCCTTGCAGGGTTGAGTTGCTTGCGTCGGATCCTGTACCTCCTGTGTTCCCAGTGTTTCCGGTCCCGCCTGTTCCTCCAGTGCCTCCGGTTCCTCCTGTTTGCCCCGTCCCGCCAGTAGGTCCAGTGGCTCCAGTTGCACCCGTGGGACCTGTGCTACCCGTTTGCCCTGTTGCTCCTGTTTGTCCCTGGGCTCCAGTCGGACCAGTCGAACCCGTAGCACCTGTGGATCCGGTGGCTCCCGTAGCACCCGTCGCCCCTGTGTTACCAGTCGCCCCAGTGTTTCCAGTAGTTCCCGTTCCGCCCGCCCCAGTTCCGCCTGTTGCGCCCGTAGCTCCCGTTCCGCCGCCTCCAGCTGCCGTAGGATGAAACTCGCAGAGAAACTGAGATAGCCGGTAGAGCCAATCCTGACCGGGGCGATTGGCTGAGGTACCTTGTGGCGGCGGCTCACAGAAATTTTGCTGAGACATCAGCGATAGATGGGAACGTAGCCACCATTGACCGAGATGCACTCTCGAGTCGGAGCACTCGGAGGACAAGGAACCGTCGTCAACCAGATTTCCTTGAACCGTCCGCTCGCGTTGCCGATCGCAAAGATGTCGCCATGCGACACACTGATCCCTTGGTTCGTGAACGCGAAAATGTATCCCGGTTGCCCATCGACCATCACGGCAATGTCGAGATCGCCCTGCTCACGACCAGGCGTACAGTCCCAGCATCCGCCGTTGAAGGTGACCGCTGAGACCTGAGTGTTCGCTTTGTTGTTGCTTAGAAACTGGATGAAGCAGCCACTACCGTCGCGGCCCACTTCGTAGTCGACACACGCAGTCCACGCAACGCCGGTCGACGTCTGCGCTGTGATCCATGGCGGACCAAATGCCGTGCTCCCCGGAGGTGGAGGAGAAGGGGAGGAAACAGAGGGGGAAGCATCTCCCCCACCTCCGCAGCTGGCAAGCATGAGAATAGTGAACGCACCGATTTTAGGGAATAGGCCCAGTGTGTCCAGTCGCACCCGTGGCTCCTGTTGGCCCCGTTGGGCCTGTGGCGCCAGTTGCTCCGGTCGCCCCTGTTGCCCCTGTAGGACCCGTGTTCCCTGTCTTTCCTACCGCTCCCGTGGGTCCCGTGTTGCCCGTGTTTCCCGTACCTCCGACCGCACCAGTCGATCCCGTATTGCCCGTGGGGCCAGTCAACCCTGTACCACCCGTTCCGCCTGTGCCTCCAGTACCACCCGTGCCGCCCGTCCCTCCGACGCCTCCTGTTGACCCAGTGACACCGCCGGTTGGTCCAGTGGCTCCAGTTGCGCCATTGGTACCCGTCGCACCCGCCGAAACTTGGGCCACAATCCCAGTCGTGATTACGATCGCCATCTATGGTCCCGTTGGTCCGGTTGCGCCATCTGCGCCTGTTGCGCCCGTTGGTCCTGTCGCTCCAGTATTCCCCGTATTTCCAGTCCCGCCTGTACCACCCGTGCCCGTTGCATTTGCTCCTGTTGCCCCTGTGAATCCAACCGCCTGACTCGATCGACCTGACTGCCCTGTGTCACCCGTTGCTCCGGTTCCGCCGGTTCCGCCGGTTCCGCCAAGGGCTCCGGTAGGCCCTGTGTTCACCCCTCCGGTCGATCCTGTTGCTCCCGTCGCGCCCGTCGTTCCTGTACCGCCCGTGCCTGTGTCTCCGCCCGTTGCGCCTGTTGCACCAGGCAATCCAGGAGCACCATCTGGGACCGCGACGATCCCCATGACGGTGAAGAAAAACCCCATCAGTTACCCGATGGTTGCAGCAACGTCAGTACAGCTGCTCCCGCGCTCCACGCCGTCAGGTTCAGACGAATGTGAGAGCACGGGAACGCAAGGTTGCCCTCCGTGCTTGAGCTCTTGCTGACCACCACGGGATCGTCGATCGTTCGAATCAACCGCACGAAACCTCCCGTAATCGCCGTTGTCGCGCCAGAGTTCGCAACCGTATACGTGATCGTGTTCTGGTTGGTCACGCTTGCTACCTGGAACGTCCCATCGAACGGAGCGCCCGCGCCCTTCACGATGATCGAATCTGCAACCTTCACCGTGAGCGCGCTGGGCACCTTGAGCGTGGCCGTCGTCGTCGATCGCGTGATCGAACTGTACTGCTGCTCGTCTGTTGGAAGAACACTCCATCCATGCTCGATCTTGAAGGTGAGCGTCGATCCTTGCTGAACCGCGACGAAGTACCCAACGCCGAACGCGGTTTGCTCCGTGTCGATCACTTGCCAATCACCCGGACCTGTGGCTCCCAGAGGAGTTGTAGTAAAGCGCATGACTACTCCTTATTGCTTGACCGCTTCGATCGTGATGGAACCAAGCAACGGCTTTCCCTCTTTCCAACCAGAAGCCGTCATGAGAACCCGCCCCGTTTTCGTATCGCCCGCCGTATTGTGCAGATGTCGATCCATCATCCCGCGCCCTTCAAGATGTCGGATCAGTTTCGGCGGATCATCCTCCCACCACAGATCAACGCTTAAATCTCTGTGCAGGACGTAGTTGATGTGGTCGATGCGATACTTCGTTGGATGGTAGTAGCTGTCGACCGCCTTGGGTACATCCATGATGACCATGGGCTCCATGGACTTCCGGTCGAGCGCGATGTTGATGTTCAGGATGGTGTTGCGAGCACCATCGTTTTCGACATCAATCTCGACCGGACTGGTCATCAGAAGCGGCTCGCCTCAGACCACGCGCCGATGTAGTCGACGATGTTCGTGTGAGCAGCATTCGCGCCTGTGGTAATGCCGAACCCGAGACGCAGACCATCCGTGGACGTCGGAAGATTCGTAAGGTCGATCCCACTCGGAGCGTTAGCACTGGCTGACGTCGCCACCAGACCACCGTAGACCTGGGACGCCCCCTCCCACATGATCGGCAGCGTTTGTCCGATGCTCGAGAATACGTAAAGCGTCGGCGTCGATCTCGCATCGTAGTAGAAGCCCACCGAATACTGCACGTTCGCTGCTATGGTTCCAACCGCAAGAGTGCTGGTCCCCGCGCCCTTGAGGATCAGGTTGAGAGTGGTCGAAGCATCGGTCTTACTGAAGTAGACGCCCTTCGATGGAGTCATTGGACCCGAGAGCGTGTCCACCAAACCAGCGAGCATCAGCGTGTGGGCCGTATCGCTCAGTTTGAACGAGTAGGTGAACCACTTCTGGAAACCCGTCTTGAAATAGAACGATTTCGCAACGAGCTCGTTCGCCTGATAGTTGGTGCTCGTTCCACCCGTGGTCTGCGTGAGAAATCCGCCCTCACCATCCGACAACGCGGACGTGCCTGAGTTGGTCGAAGTGACCGTCCAGTCGTTCGCATCATAGTTTTCGAAATCGGTGAAGTACCCGTACACCGGAAGCGGCGACGGAATACGAAGATTGCCAAGTACGGACCCCGGCGTTGCCGTGGTCACCCCGACTGGGAATCGGGTCGGTGTTTGCGTCGACATGAAGCTCTCCTTTTCGAGCGCCAATGAAGGCGCGGCCCCCTCTCGAGGGTCGCGCTCTCCAAGGAGTTAACGTGCGATCAGTACCCTTTCTTGCGAGACTTCTTCTTCCCACCACCAGGATTCATGGGAGGAAAATTCGGTCCCTTGCGCGTTTTCTTGTTCACGATACCTCCTTCCGTTTTCACCCCTCGAGGTAATCCGCAGCTGCACGAAGCAGTGAAGGATCATCTCGAAAGTTACCTAAACCTTGGTTGCAGTTTTGACACAACAGCTTCCGAACGTGACCAGAACGATGACAATGATCGACAGCAAGAGCTCTCGGCTTACCAGTGCGAGGATTCGTTGATGTTTCTGCTCTCATACAAATCGCACAAAGACCGTTCTGTTCCGAAACCATTGCATCGTATTTCTCAACCCCAATTCCGTAACGCTTACGAAGTTCTGCGTCTCGTACTTTATCAGGACTCGTCTGCCGA
>Ga0306926_10007592_pt1 | contig 11778 bp, 11 predicted proteins | sample flu12Cox44000178_FD_203759 | JGI IMG/M metagenome (GOLD analysis project Ga0306926, IMG submission 203759) | Lab enrichment of tropical soil microbial communities from Luquillo Experimental Forest, Puerto Rico - flux8day.12C.oxic.44.000.178 (v2)... | ecosystem: Environmental > Terrestrial >...
CAGCGCGATGCGGCGCTGCCCCGCCGGCTTCCCCCGCAACCGCGCCCAGTTGCGCCCCAGATCGGCGACAAAGGCAATGCGGTCGGCCAGCGGCCGGTAACCGACGAGATCGACCTCGGTCTCGGGATCGCGGCCGAGCGGCGCCTTGAACGAAACCGCGCGGGACAAGATGCGCCCGTCGATTTCGGGCAACGCCACGTTCATCGCGAGGTCGCGCGGGCCGAGCCCGCGGGTTCCAGTGCGCCAGCTTGCTTCGTCATTACCGGCGAAGACGACCTGCAGGACAGGACAGTCAGCCGCCGCGAGAGGGTCGCTGCCGGCACCCGCCCGGACGGAAAACCCGGTTGCGTTGAGGATCACCGCGGGCGGCGCCGCCGAGAACGAGGCGCCGAGCAATGCCGCGGCCTCGCCGTCCTTCAGGCTCTGCACAAAGATCGGCAACGGCCGCAGACGGCGCGCCGAGAGGGCGCGGACGAGCGCGTCGACCGGGGCGGTGTTGCCAGACTGGACGAGCGCCCGGTAAAAGACGATCGGCACGCTACCGCCCTCGCCGCGCCATTCTGCGGCGATCTCCTCGAGGCTCGGCAATGCCCGGCCGGGCCAGTAGAGCCCGGCGCGCAATAAAGCCGCGGGCTCGGCCCAGGCCGCCTCGTACCCGATCAACGATCCGACATAAAGCAGCAGATTCTCGGCATTCGCGGGACCGCCTTCGACGAGATAGCGCCACAGCCGGTGGATCGCCTCGGGCGGGAGGGTCGAGACTTCGGACAGCTCTGCGTCAGGCTTGTCGTCGCCCGGCAACAGCGCCAGCGGGATGCCATGGGTGCGGCAGGTCTCGACCAGACGCTCGACGCCGTAGGACCAATAGGCGCTGCCGCCGAGCAGGCGGGCGATAACCAGACGCGCGCCGGCCACCGTTTCCATATAGAGATCGACCGAGAAATGGTGGCCGAGCCGCAGGATCGAAGCGAGGCGCAGGCGCGGCACGGCGGGATCCCGCGCGCGAAGCCGCGCCTGCGCCGCGGCGAGCAGCGCAAGCTCCGTGTCCGCGCTCGACAACAGCACGATATCGCCCGGGGTCTGGGCGAGGTCGACCGCGGTCGAGCCGTCGGGGATCGTCCCGGGGATCGTCGCGAGCAGATGCATTCAGGCACCCGGCGCCCCGAGCGCCGAGCTGATCGCGGCGCGGTCGAGGCCTTTCTTGCCGATCACGACGAGGCGCGTCTGACGCTTCTCGCCGGCATGCCAGGGCCGATCGAAATGATGCTGCACCCGGCTGCCGACGGCCTGCACGACCTGGCGCCAGTCGCGCCCCGGGCGGTCGACAAAGCCCTTCACCCTGAGCACGTCGTGAAGGTCGATCGTGGCGCGCAGGCGATCGAGGAACGCCGCGTCGTCGTGTACCGTCCCCGACGTCAAGACGAAGCTCTCGAAATCGTCGTGATCGTGCTCGCCGTCGAGGTCATGTAATGAGGGCCGTCCGGCGAGGTCGTCCTCGGCAGCGGCGCCCAGCCCTAGCACTACCTCGGGCGGCACCCTGCCCTCTCGCGTGGTCACCAGCTTGACCCCGGGGCGAAGCCGCGCCTCGATTTCCGAGCACAGAGCCGAGAGGTGTGCCGGGCCGATCAAATCGGTCTTGTTGAGCATGACGAGATCGGCGCAGGCGAGCTGATCGGTGAAAACCTCTTCGAGCGGGTTGTCGTGGGCGAGCGCCGGGTCCGCCGCGCGCTGTCGGGCGACGGCTTCAGGATCATCGGCGAAACGCCCGGCGGCGACCGCAGCCCCGTCGATCACCGTCAAAACCCCGTCGACCGTCGTGCGGGTGCGGATCTCGGGCCAGGCAAAGGCCTGCACCAGCGGCTTTGGCAGCGCCAGACCCGAGGTCTCGATCAGGATATGCTCGGGCGGCGCGGCACGGTCGAGCAGCCGCGTCAGGGTCGGCAGGAAATCCTCGGCAACGGTGCAGCAGAGGCAGCCATTGGCGAGCTCGACGATGTCATCCTCGCCGCAGCCGGCATCACCGCAGCCGAGCAGCAATTCGCGGTCGATGCCGAGCTCGCCGAACTCGTTGACGACAACGGCGAGCCGCCGGCCATCGGCGCACGCCAACAGATTCCGTACGAGGCTCGTCTTGCCCGCCCCGAGAAAGCCGGTGATGACCGTGGCCGGGACACGACGCATTGGCTCAGCCCCCCTTCAACATCAGCGGCAGGCCGGCGGCGACAAAGACGACGCGGTCGGCGAGTGCGGCGACCTCCTGGTTGAGGCGGCCGGCGGCATCTCGGAACCCCCGACCTAGCGGGGTTTCGGGAACGAGGCCCATCCCGACTTCGTTGGCGACCAGCACGACCGGGCACTCGGCGAGCCGCAATGCGGCACAAAGCGCTGCGGTCTCCTCGTCGACCGGCTTGCCCGCAAGGAGCAGGTTCGACAGCCACAGGGTCAGGCAATCGATCAGCAGTGGACGCTCACTCCTCGTCGCGCTAGCGATGACCGGTGCAAGCGCCAGAGGCGCCTCGACAGTATGCCAGAACGCGCCGCGCCGCGCCCGATGGGCGGCGATGCGGCAGGCCATCTCGGCATCGCCGGCTTCCGCCGTTGCGCAGTAGGTGCCACGCGAGGCGGCGCCCTCGACGAGCCGCTCGGCGTAGCGGCTCTTGCCCGATCGCGCGCCGCCCAGCACCAGGGTGACCGGCGGCAGATGCGTTCGGGCCGCGAGCGAGAATGGCAATGGTTCCTCCTCCTCCTCCCGAGGAATCGTCCCAGCAGCGGCGATGCGGAGGTCTCCTGGCTCGGGGTTGTCGCCCGCGGCGCCTTCCCGGCCGGGCCGTCGCCCGAACCAGTGGCCGTTGCCGCGGACTCGCCGCTAACAGTTGCGGGGGCAGCGCCGGTCTTGCACCGGACTTCCCTGTCGCATCGCGCGAGTGACGCTAGCACACGGCGAGAAAAGCCGCCATCCCCCGATTTCGCTGTTTGCCGGGAAGAAACCGGGAAAAACATCGTTTTGCGCGGTCCCAGGGCCGTTCTCAGGCCGCCAAGCTGTTGGAATCCCGTGGCACGCCCGGCAAATTCCCTAAGCGACCGAACAGGGAATTAAATCGGCCGAACAGGGAGCCGAATCGGCGTAACACGGAACCAGCAGAGAACTCGGATCATGGGCGGAGCCCCGCCGCCGGTGCGACTAACTTGAAGGCTCCTTATCCGGGATTGGGGCCCCACAGCCGAGCGCTTCGTCGCGGAACGCTGATTGCCAGTTTCGGGTGACGACCAGTTGGGCGCAATTCAGGAATTGCGCGTCATAGAGGAACGTGCCGGCAAGGTTGGCGCCGTCGAGCACCGCTTTGAAGAAATTCGCCCTCTCCAAATGAGCACCGGCGAGGTTCGCACCGGAGAGGTTGGTTCCCCGCAAATCGGCGCCCCCCAGGTCGGCGCGAGAAAGATCGAAGCCGCTCAAATCGAGGCCGCGCAGGCTGGCCCGAGACAAATCCGGTGCCTGGTCGTGTTCCACGCGCCAGTCACCCCATTCCGCGACGCCCCGTCGCAGCACGGCGAGATGTTCTTCATCCGGCATCACCCTCTCCCTTCAGACCTTCGGGCAGCCTTGTTCCGGTATTGCAATATGCCCGATCGATTTGCGCCTGCGTCAAGCCTTCGGCGCCACGGAGATCGGCATCGGACAGATCGGCCCCTTCAAGCCTTGCCAGGCGCAGATACGCGCCGCGCAGATCGACGGCGCGCAATGAGGCCCCGGCGAGAAACACGGCACCCAAACGGCCATCCCTGAGGTCAGCCCCGTCGAGCAGCGCATCGCGCAACCCTGCCCCGCGCAGGTTCGCCTCGCGGAGATCGGCCCGCGACAGCACGGCGCCGTCGAGCAGCGCGCCGCTCATGTCCGCGCCCCGCAGGCAAGCGCCGCGCAACACCGCCTTGGCCAGCAGGGCGAACTCCATTTCCGCTTTGGTGAGACACGCGTTTTCGAGGCTCGCCGAAACCAGGTTTGCGCCGCTGAGACGCGCGCCGGACAAATCCGCATCGTCGAGGCGGGCCTGTTCGAGTATTGCCCCGATTAGGTTCGCCCTCAGCAGCCTGGCGCGGGTGAAATCGGCGCCCTTGAGCAAGGCCCGGTCCATCCTGATCCCGCGGAGGTTGAGCCCCGAGAAATCGCGTCCGGTCAGATCGGCCGAGGCGAAATTTGCGCGGTGGCCGTGGCGCCATTCCGTTTCGAGGTAAAGCCGGTGCTCCGCCAGCTGTCGCTCGATCTCCTCAGGCGAAAGCGTGCGAACGGGTGGCCGTGCCGAGAAATCGAGCTTTCCGGCAAACGGCGATTGCGGCCTCTCCGAACCCGTCACGGGTGGTCCCGCTCTATTTCCATCAGGCGGCCCGGAATGGATTGGCGATTCGGAGTCGCCCGTCGATGACGATGCCGTCCTGCATATCTTCTGACCACAGGACGCCGCAATTAGCGCAAAGCGCCGAGGCGACAATCAGCGCATCAAAGATCGCATACCCGTACCGTTCGGCGATCCGAAGCGCATCCGCGTGGGTATCAATGTCCACGGGAAGGATCGTTCGACAGAGTGTACGGACAGCGGCGAGCGCCTCTCGCACCTCGCCCCATGTCAGGCCGAGCCTGCGTCTTGCAACATTGGTGAATTCGTTGAGCTCTTGCACGCCGACGATGCAGCCGCGCTCGAGCAACTCTTGCGCCCTCGCTGCGCGAGGATCGGTGGTGAAAGCATAGACCAGGACGTTGCTGTCGAGAAATTCGCCCGGCATCCCGATCTTACCGGGCGTTGGCCTCCTCGCGATCGAACTTCCAGTCAGGGGGAAGCTCCTTGCGAAAAGCCCGAATGCGGGCGACTGCGCGTTCGCGGCTTCTGTCGCGCGCGATGCCGAATGTCCGGTCGTCCGCGACATGGACTTCAACCTTGTCACCCTCTTTCAGCCCCAGTGCCTCGACAACCGAGGCCGGAAGTCGAATAGCAAGGCTGTTGCCCCACTTCGAGACCAGCATGATGTGCTCCGTTGATATATCGACCGAGATGTATATCTGAGGGCTGATTCCGTCAAGAAAACGACCGATTTGGCGAACCGGCACCTCGTTGGCGAAGTCAGCGGATGTGATCCGCGAGCCCCGACCGGTCGCGTCGAGGTCAAGGTGCGCCAACTTGGCGCCGCTGGAGCCGGCAGGTGTTACGGGAAGTGGCGAGCAGGGCCGGCGCGGCCCTTACCGAGATCGCTCGCTCCTGTAATGTCGTGCATGGTACCGTTCCGAGGCTCAAAGCATGATGAACAAGGAGGTCTGAATGCAGCTGATCCTCTACTACGCGCCGAACGCGTGCTCGCTCGTGCCATATGTGACGCTGACCGAGGCCGGCGCGCCGTTCGAGGTGCGCCCGCTCAATTTTCGCAAGTCGCAGCACATGGCGCCCGAATATCTGCAGCTCAATCCCAAGCACAAAGTGCCGGTGCTCGTCATCGACGGAGCGCCTCTGACCGAGAACGTCGCGATCCAGATCTGGATCGCCCGCAATTTTCCAGCGGCTAAGCTGCTCCCTTTGGACCCGATGCAGGAATTGCACGCGATCTCGTTGCTGGCCTGGTGCGCATCGGGCATCCACCCCTTCCTTTCCCGCGTCAATTCGCCCGCACGTGTCTGCGACCTGCCGGGCGCGGAGGCGTCCGTGCGTCGGCTTGCCGCGCAGCAGCTATTCGAGAACTACCAGATCGCGGACGACAAGCTCGCCGATCGCGAATGGTTCTTCGACCATTTCACCGCCGTCGATGCGCACTTTTTCTGGTGCTTTCGACGCGGCACCCAATTCAACTTTGATCTTTCCCAATTCAAGAACTGCATGGCGCATTTCGAGCGGATGAAGCAGCGTCCGAGCGTGCGGAAATTGCTCGCTTACGAGGGGGAAGTGCAGACCGCATTCGCCCGGGCGGCCTGATCAGGGTCGCCGCGCCTGCGTCCGGTGGTGGTGGTCGGCGGCGTAGAGCCGGCTTTCTGTTGCAAGTTCGCCGGCACGAACGAACCCGCCGAGAATGAGCGCAGTAGCGGTGATGTGCGATGAAAGCGCCGAGGCGTAATCGAGGTGACGGTCAGCGGCACCGGCCGCGTTGGGAATTCCGAACAGGCCCGATAATTTTTGAACCCCTCTATATCCCTCGCCAACCATACTTCGGGTCGGAGCACCGCCGGCTCCTCGACGGCGAGCGTTAGACCGGGGCAAAATGGCTGCCGCATCTGGCGGCTCGAGCGTCGCGCAGGACGGGTGAAACGATGACGATCAGCCTCAAGGTCAACGGTGCGCGCCGATCGGTGCCGGCGGAGGCCGATACGCCGCTGCTCTATGTGCTGCGCAACGATCTCGCGTTGAACGGGGCCAAATTCGGCTGCGGGCTCGCCCAGTGCGGGGCCTGCACGGTATTGCTCGACGGTCGGGCGGTGCGCTCCTGCGTCACCGAGATCGGTGCCATCGGCGAGGCCGAGATCACCACGATCGAGGGGCTCGGCACCGTCGACAAGCCGCACGCGCTGCAGCAGGCCTTCATCGACGAGCAGGCCGCCCAGTGCGGTTATTGCATCAACGGCATGATCATGACGGCGAAGGATCTGCTTGATCAGAGCCCGCACCCGACCGCAGCCGAGGTGCGCGAAGCGCTGGCGCAGAATCTGTGCCGATGCGGCACTCACGGCCGGATCGTCCGGGCGGTGCTGCGCGCGGCACAAAATATGGGGAAGACATGACCGAGGCGGTGGTGAATCTCACCCGGCGGCAGTTCGGCAAGGCAGCGGGAGCGCTCGTCGTCGCGTTCGCGCTCGCCCCGCGCCTCGCCGTCGCGCAGGCGCCGAAACTACCGGGAAGCCTGGCCAACAACCGCATGCTCGACGCCTGGCTGCGCATTAATGCCGACGGATCAGCGACGATTTTCACCGGCAAGGTCGAGCTTGGCCAGGGGATCTCGACGGCGTTGGCCCAGATCGCCGCCTACGAGCTCGATTTGCCGCTCGCTCGCGTCGAGATGATCTCCGGCGACACGGCGCAAACCCCAGATGAGGGCTATACCTCCGGCAGCCAGTCGATCGAGTCCGGCGGCACCGCGATCCGGCTCGCCTGTGCCGAGGCGCGCGCCCTGCTGGTCGACCACGCCGCCAAGCGTCTAGGTCTGGCTGCAGAAGAGCTCAACGTGAGTGAGGGCATCGTCGCCGGTCCCGATGGCCGCAAGCTCGGCTATGGCGAGCTCGCAGCCGGGCTCGATCTCCACCGCGAAGTCGGTGCAACGGTGGCGCCGAAGCCGCAGGCGCGGCAGACGATCGTCGGCCGCTCGGTGCCGCGGCGTGATATTTCGGCCAAAGTGACGGGTGGTGCGGCATATGTGCAGGACATTCGCCTCCCCGGGATGGTGCATGGACGCGTCGTACGGCCGCCGCGCTATGATGCCAGGCTCGACAATGTCGACGAAGCCGCTGCGCGGGCAATCCCGGGCGTGGTTGCGGTGGTGCGCGACGGAAGCTTTCTCGGCGTCGTCACCGAACGCGAGGAGCAGGCGATCAAGGCCCGCGATGCGCTGATGCGCGCGGCCAAATGGAGCGGCGGCGCGGAGCTACCCGATCCTGCACGGCTGCACGAGCAATTGATGGCACTGCCGACCCAATCCTCGGTGGTCAGCGAGAAGCAGGCGGCGGGTTCCCCGGCCGCACAAACCCTGGAGGCGACCTACACCAGACCCTATTTGGCGCATGCCTCGATCGGCCCGTCTTGTGCGGTCGCCGAATTCAGCGACGGCAGGCTGACGGTGTGGACCCATTCGCAGGGTGTGTTCCCGCTCAAGCGCGACCTTGCCAAAGCGTTTAAGCTCGATGCCGATGCGGTTCGCTGTGTACACGCCGAAGGCTCGGGCTGCTACGGGCACAACGGCGCTGATGATGTGGCCCTCGATGCAGCACTGTTGGCCCGCGCCGTTCCCGGACGGCCGGTGCGCCTGCAATGGATGCGCGATGACGAGTTCGCCTGGGAGCCATACGGCCCGGCCATGCTCGCGCGCGCCAAAGCCTCGCTCGACGCGAATGGCCGGATCGTCGACTGGGTATATGAGGTATGGAGCAATACCCACAGCACCCGACCGGCCGCGCCGGGCGAGAACAACAATCTCTTGGCCAGCTGGTACGTCGCCGAGCCGAGCCAACCGGGGCCGCCGAGCAATATTCCTCAGCCGGCGGGGGGCGGCGACCGCAACGCGGTGCCGCTCTATGATTTTCCCAATCAGCGCGTGGTCAATCACTTGATCACCGGAATGCCGCTGCGCGTCTCGGCACTGCGCTCGCTGGGCGCATACGTCAACGTCTTTGCCGTAGAGTCGTTCATGGACGAGCTCGCGGTCGCCGCCGGACAGGATCCGGTCGCGTTCCGGCTGGCGCATCTCAGCGATCAGCGCGCCCGGGCGGTGATCGAGTCAGTGACGAGGAAAGCCGGTTGGAAGGCGAGTGAGAAGGGCGACGGCGCGCGCGGGCGCGGCATCGCCTTCGCCAAATACAAGAACCTGGCGACCTATGTGGCGGTGGTCGCCGAGATCGAAATCGACCGCAAAAGCGGCCGAGTTCGGGTGCCACGGGCTTTTGCCGCCGCCGAGCCGGGTCAGATCATCAACCCCGACGGGCTGGCGAACCAGATCGAGGGCGGCATGATCCAATCGACTAGCTGGACCTTGCGCGAAGCCGTCCGCTTCGACCGCAACGGCATCACCTCGCGCGACTGGAACGGCTATCAGATCCTGACGATGCCGGAAGTGCCCGAAATCTCTGTAATGCTGCACAACCGGACTGGCGAGAAGCCGCTCGGCGCCGGCGAAGCCTCACAGGGGCCGATGGCGGGCGCCATCGCCAACGCCTTCGCCAATGCCACCGGCCACCGCCTGCGCGACCTGCCGTTCAGCCCCGAGCGCGTCCAGGCGGCACTCGGCTAGCAACAACGTCTGGAGTGTCAAGCCGCGCGCGCTGCTCTGCGAGGAGAAGGGGATCCTCCCGGACGCGACCAGCACCAAGTTGCGGCTGACCCGGCTGAATCGAGAGAGTCTAGCCCGCCACTACCCGAATAAAGCGCTCCACCTCGGACTCGTCGTTGTAGTAGTGCACGCTGGCGCGGACGAGCTCGTCCAATCCACGCGCCGGCAGATCGAGCGCAGGCGCGCGCGGCGAGCGGGACACGTGGACGTTGATGTTCATCATGGAGAACCGGTCGCGGGCCGCGCGCCGCTTTTCCGCCTCACTGGCCCCCCAAAACAACAAGGAGTTACAACGGCGACGGTCCGAGTAACTCCCAGCCGTGGCGCTCCAACATGTCCGCCAACTCGCGCTTATTCATCGACGAGAATTTGCGTCCCGTCCGCTGCTGCTCTTCGATCAGCCCGCCCGCCTTGGCCGGAGTATAGAGAAACAGCGCGCGCCCGGTTTCCGCGCCGGTGTTCTTCCAGGCATGCGGCACGCCGCGCGGCATGAAGGCACAGGCGCCGGGACCGCCGACCGTGATCTTATCACCGATCTTGAAGGTGATCTCGCCACTCAGGACGTAGGCCACCTCGTCGCTGTCGTGATGTAAGTGGAACGTGCTCTTTGTCCCGGCGGGAATGGTCTCCTCGAACATCATGATGCTGTCGCCGGTCTCCCCGCCCAGCAGTTTGAGCACGATCGACCGCCCCGGTGTGAAGCTCGACACGAGGCCCTGCCCCGGTTGTACGACGATGCCCTGCGCGCGCATCGCTAATTCCTCCCCCTTCTGTCGAGATCAGAACTCGCCCGTCATGGCCATTGCTCATGCCGGCTTGCGCTCTACCGTCCGAGGGTCGTCGACATCGAGCTCGATAACCTCGCTGGGCAAGGGTGTTGCGGCCATCAGTGTCACGCCCTCCGACGATTGAAAGCGGTGCCAAGCACCCTGCGGATTAACCGCGATCATCCCGGCGTGGAGAGCGAAGGATTGGGGCCCATCCTCGCCGAGGATTTCCAGAGTCGCAGCGCCGTCGAGGACGTGGATCAGCTCGTCACCAGCGAGATGGGCTTCCCAATGGCCTTTCCCGGCAAACTTCGTGATGCTGAGGCCGCCGTCGCGGTACGAAGCCAATCGCGCAGCGCTGCCCTTGCGATCCGCCATCGTCGATTGCGGGGTCCGGTCATGGAACATGGTTAACTTCGTGAGTTCTGCGTTGAGATCGATGATGCTGGGCGTTCCGGTTGTTATTACTTTCTTCGGCTCTACCGTCCGAGGGTCGTTGACATCGAGCTCAATGTGGTCGCCGGGAAGCGTCGCGCTCCAGGTCGTCCCGCCCTCTGTAGAGTGAAAGCGGTGCCACGCACCCCGCGGAACGACGGCGATCATTCCGGCGCGAAGCACGAAGGACTTGGGCGGCCCGTCATCGCAGACAATATCCAGGGTCTTCGTACCGTCGAGAACGTGAACCAGCTCGTCCTCGGGATGTGTTTCCCAATGACTTGTCCCTGCAGACTTACCGGCGATGAGGATACCGTCGCGATAAGGGCCCAGTTGCGTCCCACTGCCCCGGCGCTCCGCCCTCTTTGTTTGCGGTGTCAGTCCGCGGAACATGGTCAGCTTGGCAAGTTCGGCGTTGAGATCGATGATGGTTGGGGTTTTGCTTTCCATTTCTCTCTCCATTTGTTGACGGTTGCCGAACTGCGGTGGAGGGATCGTAGCGCCACAATTCAATTGCAGTGATCTCCGTTTTTGGAGACCGCTGGAACGTTTTCGTGGCACTCCACTTCACGGTACGAATTACCGTGTGAAGTCGACACGTTGAGCCTAGCGATAAAGGAACATGTCATGGCTGCTCTCGACGGATCGGCGATTGCGAGGCGCGAGACGCGGCATGAGCCGGCGACCCGTCCGCCGCGACCCAGTCGCGATGCGATGGATTGGAACAATGTCCGGGTATTTCTCGCGGTTGCCCGAGAGGGCTCGATGCGGGCCGCCGGACGGGCGCTCGGGCTGAGCCAGCCGACCATCGCCCGCCGATTAGCCTCGTTCGAAGCCAATTTTGGCGGGCCGACCTTGTTCGACCGCCTGCCCGAGGGGCTGCGCCTGAACGCCGCCGGCGAGCAGCTGGTCCCGGCGGCGGAGAGCGTCGAGGATGCGGTGCTGACGTTGGAGCGGCGGCGCGCGGCGGCCTCGCCGGTGTTGAGCGGCACGGTGCGGGTATCGACCGGCGAGTGTGCCGCCGGGTTTCTGGCTCGCTGCCTCTCGGGCCCGACAACGACGGCGCTGCCGTCCGGCATAATCTTGGAACTGGTTTTCGAGCCGGGGCAGACGGCAAACCTCACGCGGCGCGAAGCCGATATGGCGCTGCGCCACGAGCCGCCGGAAAGCGGCGACTTCTACGTCTCCAAGGCCGGCACTTTCGCGTGTGCCGTCTACCGGCGTGGCGGCGCGGATGCCGGTGCGTGGGTCACCTATACCGAGGAGCAAGCGCACTATGCGCCGGCGCGCTGGGTCCAGCGGCAGGTAGAAGAGACGGGAAACCCGGTGGCGTTGCACGCCTCATCGATGCTGATGCATTTGGAAGCGATCCGCGCCGGTACCGGGCGCGGCGTCCTGCCCTGCTATGTCGGTGACGGCCACCCCCTGCTCGAACGGCTGACGCCGCCGATCCCCGAAATCGCCGCCGAATACTGGATCATCGTGCACCGCGATCTGCGCCGCTCCGCCTGCGTGCGCGCGGTAATCGATTGGGTCAAGGCGCTGTTTGCCGAGCAGCGGGACGTACTCG
>Ga0306926_10007594_pt1 | contig 11776 bp, 9 predicted proteins | sample flu12Cox44000178_FD_203759 | JGI IMG/M metagenome (GOLD analysis project Ga0306926, IMG submission 203759) | Lab enrichment of tropical soil microbial communities from Luquillo Experimental Forest, Puerto Rico - flux8day.12C.oxic.44.000.178 (v2)... | ecosystem: Environmental > Terrestrial > Soil...
TTGAATTTGCATAACAGCCCGCGTCCACCGCAACCACGGACGGCCACGTCCAAACGGCTTAACCGGACGCGCCCAGAACTTCCTGCCTCGTTTGCTTCTCAGCGAAAACGCGCATCCCGGTTAAGCTCTAACGTATATCGGTCACGCTTTTGGATGGCGCTGGGGGTTCTTGGCGGGTTGGACGCTGCTGCTCACGTATCTAAGCTATGCAGCGGGTGTTACTGCCTTGATCGGTAACTTTCTTCAGGCCGCGGTCCAAAACTACGGTCTTCGACCGAGCGGATTGTGGTTCATTTCCAGTGCTACCGGTCTGCTCTTGGCTGCCTTCTGTGCCTACCGGGACGTGAGGTTGGCAGGACGACTGATGCTGGTGCTGGAAGCGCTTTCCGTCGTAGCCATTATCTTCCTGTCCCTGACCATCCTCTTCAAGCTCGCCGGAACCGGAAAGCTCTCGGTCGCTTCTTTCATACCCGCAACCAAACCGATTTGCGCAGCGCGCATGTTTTGTCCCGTTCCAGCAACGTTCATAGCTCTTCCTAACGCTCCTTTTTTTGTCACTGCTCTGTCTTATTGCATTAAGCCGCCAAGCGGAACCGGTCCTGAAGTACGCAGGCGCTTACCAAGGTCATCAGAACTTGGTCATTGGTGATTCGGGACCTTTCTTCCATTCCGTCCAGGCCGTCCAGAAGGGCTATAACTTTCTCTTGATCAAAAAATGGAATCGAACCAAGCACCGAACTGCGCAATGTATCCTGCACGAACGCGCTGAGTTTCTCCTTCGGGTTCAGGGTCGCCGGTGGGCTCAAAAATGGATGTTTCTGTCTCCGATATACCGTGTCAGTAATGAGATCGCGGACCGCCTCCCTCAAAACATATTTTTCCGTCATTCCGCGAATTTTTTGGGTCACCGGCTGGGAACGAATTAGCTCGACGACATGATGATCCAGAAACGGCACACGTCCCTCGACGGAGTGCGCCATCTCCATGCGGTCGCCAAGCATGTTCAGGATATAACCGGGGAGCACGGTTTTAGACCAAAGGTACAGTGATTGATGTACGGGATCCCGACCGGCGAGTTGGCCGCGCACATCTAGATCACTGAAAAGAGGCTGATAGCTATGGCGCGTTCCTATCATTGTTCCGAAATCCCCCGAAAACACCGCCTGCATCTTTACCGACCTGGCTGAAAAGGTTTCGATCCAGGACGGAACAAACCCCAACAGTCGCTTAACGTTTTCCAATGGCTTGGCCTCGCCATCGGGCAACAGCAACCCTCGTGATACTGGATTGAGTTTCTCGAGGTCTCGGACGAGCGATGCAACCGTGGCCGGGTCTTGGCCGTTTCGATTGTAAAGCAGCATATCCCGGCGAAAATGCGCATACCCACCGAGGATCTCATCCGAGCCTTCACCGGTGATGACCACCTTGTATCCCGCGTTGCGAACGGCACGGCTCAGGAGATATTTGGCTACACCATGGGCATTCCAGCAGAAGGTTTCTGATTGAAAAATCGCGTCCGAGAAATGGTCGGCCAAGTCATCCTGACGGATTGGAATCGGATTGAATTCGGCCCCAACCTTTGCCGCCATCTCCTTGGCTTCCGCTTCCTCATCGTAATCGCCGTGATCGAAAGTGAGAGTAAATGCTCGTATCGGTTCAGGATGATGCTTTGCAGCCAGTCCAAGGACCGAACAGGAGTCCAGGCCGCCGCTTAGGTAGCAACCTACCGGGACGTCAGCGCGGAGACGGACCCGAACCGCCTCCTCCAGCGTGTGACGGAACTCCGCGGCATACTCGGCATCGGAACGCTGAAGCACCTTGCCGTTGGTTTTCGGGTAATCAAAATCCCAATACTGCTTGAGCTGCACGTGCTTGTCGGTTGCGAGCAAGTAGTGGCCGGGCGGAACCTGAAACACATTATCAAAAAGCGTACGCACGGGGTGCGCTCCGAATTCCACCGAGTGGTAGACTGATTCGCCATCCCACCGGGCTGGCACACCGGCCGCAAAGAGCGCTTTCACTTCTGACGCAAGGTACAGCGTTTCTTTGTGGAAGGTATAGAAGAGTGGCTTGATACCGAATCGGTCGCGAGCCGCGAACATTGTCCGGTTGGTCTCATCCCACAGCACGAACGCAAACTCTCCCCTTAGGTGGTGTAAACACTGCACCCCAAAATCCTCGTAAAGGTGCAGCGCGATCTCGCTATCCGAACGAGTACTCAGTTGGTGACCCGACTCGCGAAGTTCTCCCCGAATCGCTTCGTACCCATAGAATTCTCCATTTACGACGATCCGGACTCGTCCATCCTCATTTGCAATAGGCTGGTCTCCCGTCAATAGGTCAATAATGCTGAGCCGCGCGTGTCCAAGGCCAACCCGTCGGTCCTGCGAAATCCAATGCCGTTGCCCATCGGGTCCTCGGTGGTAAAGGGTCCGAGTAGCCCGATGCAAGGCCGGCACTGGGATCGAATCACGACGCGAAAAAAGAGCGACAATTCCACACATTCTGAGTACTCCTATTTCTCCTTCTTGACTGAATGAGGTAAATTAGGGGGTCGAAACGACAGGCAATGGCGAAGCACTAACACCCGAATGTTCGTATTTCCCGTTGCATAGCCGCACAACAAACCCACGAACGCGGCAAAGATAACTAAGATGGAGCGCAGAAGTCCTTAGGACCAGCCAGGAAATTTCCAAGAGTTTTCCAAGAGTGGATTTTGATCTCGCTATGGCATTGAAAGGACAGACCTTATACGAGTTTGGCAACTTTCGGTTAGACCCTGCCAACCGTCAGTTATTAGACCAAGGCCGCGCCCTTTCGCTGACCCCCAAGGCCTTGGAAATCCTGGTCGTCTTAGTTCAGAACGGCAACCGCCTGACTACCAAGGAAGAACTCATGCGCAGGGTTTGGCCTGACAGCTTCGTCGAGGAGGCCAACCTCACCGTTAACATCTCGGCACTTCGAAAGCTTCTTGGGGAGACGGTCGATGGGCGCCAGTATATTCAGACAGTACCGAAGAGCGGCTACCGCTTTTCGGTCCCCGTCTCAGTGGTGGAGGAGAAAGGCCAAACCGTTTCAGTTGAGGACAACGGTAAACCCAGACAGACAAACCCCATCGCGACCTCAGGACAGGTCCCAATCAACAATACGAGCGGCCTGCTTGAAGAAACTCTCGGACCCCGCCGGTGGCGAAAGAGGATTCTCGCTCTAGGACTCGTGCTTATCGGGGTGGTGCTCTTCGGCTACACGGCATATCGTGTCCGAACGATTCTCAAGCAGAGGGTGCTGCCAGTCGAGGCGCGAAGCCTGGCGATTCTTCCGCTCCAAAACCTGAGACAAGATTCCGACAGCGAGTTCCTGGGATTCTCGCTTGCCGATGCGGTGATTACTAAGCTCGACTACGTAAGCTCACTGACCGTCAGACCTTCCTCTGCAGTTGAGAAGTATCGAGGCAAGGCCATTGATATTCAGACGGTCGCTGCGGATCTCAAAGTTGACACGCTTCTGACGGGAAGCTTCATTCGGGATGGTGACGATCTGCGAATCACCTATCAGTTGATTGATGTCAAGACGGAGAAAATTCTGGGCCGCGGAACAATCGATCTGAAATATGACAACCTTCTGAAGGTCCAGGATACCGTCGCCCAGCAAATTATCCAGAAACTGGAGTTGAACCTGTCACCGTCGGAAGCTGAGCGGATCAAACCGGAAAGCCCAGTCACACCCCTCGCTTATGAATACTATTTGCGGGGAGTTGATCTCTATGGTCAAAACAAATTTCCCCTCGCGATCAAGATGCTGGAGAAATCCACCGAGATCGATCCGAACTATGCTCCCGCTTGGGCTTATCTGGGAACGTCCTACACTGCCGATGCGGCTTTCGAGTTTGGCGGCCGCGAGCAGTACCGCCGCGCGCAAGCAGCTTATGAACGTGCCCTGGCGATACGACCGTCGCAACTAGACGCACAGATCTTTCTGGCAAACCTGCTCATCGACACAGGGAAAGTTGAGCAAGCTGTGCCCTTGCTGCGCGATGCTCTCAAGACCAATCCTAACCACGCAGCGGCGCACTGGGAATTGGGATATGCCTACCGCTTCGCAGGCATGTTGAACGAATCGGTTACGGAGTGTGAGGGTGCTCGCCGGCTTGATCCGCTGGTTAAGGCGAATAGTTCAGCCTTCAATACCTACCTCTATCTCGGGGACTACACCAAGTTTCTTCGCAGTTTGCCTGATGTAGATGGTTCATCTTTCCTTCTGTTCTATCGAGGCTTGGGAGAGTACTACCAGAAGGATTTTGAACGGGCTGCCAGGGACTTCGATCGCGCCTACGAAGTCGATCCCACACTGTACGCACAGATCGGAAAGGCCTTGAGTGAATCGATAGCCCATAGAGGGGCGAATGGCCTGGAAATCCTGCAGGGCTTGGAAGGGAAAATCGAACATCGCGGGGTCGGTGACCCCGAAGCGACATACAAAATTGCGCAAGCGTACTCGATGTTGGGGGACAAGGTGTCCGCGCTTCGAGTCCTGCGGAGCAGTGTGGAAGGCGGGTTTTTTTCGTATCCCTACCTCTCCACCGACCCCTTGTTAGAACCGCTGCGTAAGGAATCTGAGTTTGCAGAGATTCTGAATACGTCACATCAGCGCTATGAGGCATTTCGGAGCAGGTTCTTCTGAGGCGAACGATCCGAACTGGATCAGTCGGAGGTAGACTCGTTGGGTGGATGTAACGGCGGGGGAAATCGCATGAAGAGTCTTTTTGAACCGAGCGCTGTGCAGGAAGTGGTTGCGCACCTTTGCAGTCGATGTGTCGGTCGTCACTTCCCTGTTTTCCTTTGAGCTGACACCCGCACTGCGGGGAGTTCTACTCTTTCAGTCAAATAGGGCGGCCCCAACTCACGCCTTGAAAAATGGGGTCGGCCCAAAACCTATGGTCGTTTGGGTCTCCCCCACAATCTTAAGAACAGGTGATGTAATGACACGATTGGTTCCCATTCCCCACGAAGGCGTCCAACGACTCAGCAAACACGAAAAGAAAGAGTGGGGCTATCAATTCGTTTCGGTCGCATTGAAAGACGGTCGCCGTTTCGACCCGGCAGTTGCCAGCGAAGGCTACATCGTCGAAGTCAAAGGACACATGGATGTTCCTTTTGCTGCAGAAGACGTGAAGTCCGTTGCGGTGACGCGTAAGCATTGGAACTTTAGGCGAGAGAGGCTAGATAAGCTCAGGGAATTTGCCTGAAACTGAACGACAGAGCGCCATTGAAGCGCAATCGCGGCGCCAAAAAATGACATTCTTGTGACCTCACGTTGACGACGTAAGACACCTTAATCTTCATCGAAGTTTGTGGGCTGGCGAGCGCGCAGCTCAACGGGTATTAGCACTGGCTTGCCGCCTAGATCTGGGTAAGTGGACTAGCCCTGAACAGATTCTTTCTATAGGAGACTACCGAATGTTTTCCAAGAAGCTCATCACCTCGATTGGAGGATTGTTGATCACCGCCAGCGCACTGCTGGCTTTTTCCGAAACACCGCGGAGGATCGACATTAGCGCGAAGAAATTTTCGTATAGCCCAAACGAGATTACGCTGAAGAAAAATGAACCAGTGGTACTGGTGTTCCATAGCGAAGACGGAACTCACGGGTTCAAGCTTTCAGAGATGAACATTAAGTCCGACGAGATCAAAAAGGGAAAAGACTCGGAGGTGTCTTTTACTCCGACGCAAGTAGGACACTTTGTTGGAAAATGTGCGCATTTCTGCGGCAGGGGCCATGGATCGATGACCCTGCAAATCGACGTGGTGGAGTGAGGACCACTGCCCAAGGACCCAGAGCGCGAGTTTGAGGTCGGTGACAAAATCCGCGTCAACCTTCATCAGGGGACAATTGAGGATGCCGTTGTTCGCGCCGTGACTCAGGGCGCCGATGAAATCAAATTGCAAGTGGATGTTGTCGGCCTCGACCTCACGGCGCTGATGACGCTCGTCCGAGCGGAGTCAAGGTGACTTTCCGCATCTCCAAATCACAGTTTTTCTTCGCGAGTTTTCGAAGTCGGAGTGCGGCGAAAACCATCCCCACAAGCTCTTGTGCTCATGCAAATCTACCTTTGTTTTGTTTCAGGGGCAACTTTTCGGGCTGGGCAGTGTTTCTTCGATCGTAGGTCGTAATGAGGATTGTTTGATTGTTTGAGCAAAAGGAGTTTTAGATGAACAGGAAAATGCATTTCCAAGGGGCTCTGTTGCTGGCCGGAATGGCTGCATCCGCTTTGAGCCCCATGGCGGCGCGGAGCGCTCCGCCGGAGCCCAGCGCCGTCACCGTTACAGTGACCGCGGCGGGCAAGAAAGACGCTCCCTCGCGCGCAGTTAAGAAGGACGATGTGCAGCTGTATCAAGGCAAGGAACGCAAGCAAGTGGCTGACTGGAGGCGCGGCGAAACGCTCTTCCTGGCGGTGCTGATCGACGATTCACTGAGAAGCAGCATCGCCAGCCAATGGAATGATCTGAGAGCGTTTCTTATGGCTCAGCCGCCCACCACTTACATTGCCGTCGCGTACGCACGCAACGGAACGGCTATGGTGGCGCAGGATTTCACCAAGGATCATGCGCTCGCCGCAAAGGCTCTGCGCCTGCCGTTGGGCAGTGGCGGGGCATTCGCGAGCCCTTACCTCGCCCTCCAGGACTGGATGAAGCGCTGGCCCGAGTCCCGGGAACGCAAATCGATCCTCCTCTTTTCCTCGGGCATTAACTATTTTCGCGGAGGCTCCGGTATCGCGGATCCTGACCTAGATTCGACCATTGCAGGCGCGCTGAAAGAAAACATCAATATCTGGACAATCTATGCCCGCGATGCGGGGAGTGGGCGCGGTTCGCTCCGCACTTTCAATGCCCAATCCAACCTGACGCGGCTTTCGGAAGAAACCGGCGCCAAGTCGTACTACCTTGGTTTCGGTGAACCCATTGATCTCAAGCCATACTTTGACGAAATCCAGATGCATCTCAACAACCAATATCTCCTGACGTTCGACGGTGGCAACGGCGGCGGGAAAAGAAAAGGCCGGTTCGATCGCTTCCATGTGGCGACCGAACTCCCGAACACAAAATTCCTCACGCCGTCGGCAGTGTTCCTCCCTGCGGGCAGGAGCTGAAGGAGCAAGTTAGAAAAATCCGGCAAACAGAGAGGCGCTCGCCTTCGGGTGCGCCTCTTTCGACTACACATAGGAGTTCCATTGGCACTTGCGGTCGATTAACGGGCAATGCTGAAGTTATTGATTCTCAGTTTCTTGTTTGGCGACGATACGTCCAGTGAGAAACCGATTCCAGAGGCTTCAGCACGCCGCCGATCCGTGATCATCTGAAAAGGAACCTACCAGGAACATAAATAGTGCACGCGCGTCGACGAAGCTAAGAGGGGTGCCTCACAGGTTTACCTCGCTGCTCGCCGCCTTCGCTTCCCACTTCGTGACGTCAACACCCCTAACGAGGAACCATAGGGTCAGTGACAATGCCGCAATAATCATCGGCAGAAGAAGGCCGGAGGAGGCGTATGCGGGCGCTAGGATAATTGCGAAGTTATTGATTACGAACCCCGCGCCACCAAGCGCCAAAAGAACACCAATAAACCTTGGAAGGTAGCCTGATCGAAAGATCAGATACCCGAGCAGAGCGGAAGCGACTCCATAGAACACCATGAATATCCCAGCTCCGTAACCATAAAAATTGAGCGACAGCAGCGCGAGGCTATTCAATTGATCAGGCGAGAATGTTTTCAGATAGCTCGCGCCTCCCAAGATCAGTGGCGCCGCAAAATAGAACAGCTCGGCCACGGCGAAAAGGCCGGTGCCCATGAGCCGAAAAAACGCGGCGAGCAAAGCAAGATTCCGGCTGACTGGCCTAAGCAATACGTACAGAATCAGCGTCAGTCCAATGTCACACATGGCTTCCACCAGGTAGGCCGCGAAGCCAAGGCGAAATAGCGAGTCGGAGGCGATGATGTTCTTCACTGTCGCAGCAGCGTCAGCTGACACAATGAGTTTGGACGGAACGTAGAACTCACCGAAGCCCCCTGCCGCAAGCGAGAGCAGAAAAAGGACTCCAGCAATCCTTGCGTACGTCTGTACCGATGGCGTCCGTTTATGCCCCAGCTGATGGTCTTCGGTCGGGACAGCGGTCATATCGAGATTCCTCCTATGTAGGGGATGAACTGTCTCGGCAAGATGCGATCATCAAGATCCCGAACGAGATATCGGACGCGGCAGCACTCTACACCCCAACCAGCATTAGGTTAAACAACGGTATTGACCAAGGCGATAACCCTCATAATCACGGCTTTGGTCCCTTGCGGTTGACGGGCAAGCCCGAAGTAAAGCCATTGGCGGCCTTACAGTCGATCACTTCCGGTTGGCCGACCACTCGGGACTAATCCGCGAAACTAGGACAACATCGAATGCGGCCCGTCAGAGGGCACGGGCGACGACTAAAGTCAGATCGTCGGATTGGATGCTGTCGGTGAATTCCTGGACAACGCCGACTAGCTTGGTAAGCAGCGAAGCCAGCGTCAAGGAACGGAATTCATTGAGGCTCGCGATGAAGCGGGCTTCGCCGAATTCCTCACCAGAGCGATTCATAGCCTCCGTGACTCCATCGCTGAAGATGGCGAGAAGGTCGCCTGAATGCAAGGAGGTTTCCTGAATCAAGCAGTGCCACTCCTCGAAAAGACCGAGAACAGTTGCAGTAGCGGTGAGCCGCTCGACGGTTCCATCGGCACGCAGCAGTACCGGTGGATTGTGTCCGCAATTGGAATAGAGTAGACGCCGCGTGGTGTCATCGTAGTTGGCAAAGAAAAGGGTGACGTAATATCCAGCCCCGGAAGATCTCCGCAGCTGATCGTTCACGCCGCTGAGGTCGACTGCAATGTCACCCGAGGAAACCGCACTACGGCTGCGAAGGTTAGCTTGCAAGTTAGCCATCAGAAGCGCGGCCGAGATGCCTTTGCCGGAGACATCGCCTAGGACCAATCCCACGTGCTGGGGCCCTAATTCCAGAAAGTCGTAGTAGTCGCCGCCGACAGACCGCGTTTGGATGCACCGTCCCGCGCACTCAAGAGTTTGCAGAATCGGAGCTGCTTGCGGAAGGAGCCTGTCCTGCACCTCCTTAGCGACCTGCATTTCCACCGCGGCACGCCGCTCGATTTCGAGCTGCTCGGCTATTCTTTCTGCGAGGCTGATACTCCGCAAGGCTCCCCCTGTTTGACTGGCAACCGCCGCAAGCAAGCGCTTGTCCTCGCGGGAGTAAGTCTCTTCCGAGAGCCGCGGTCCCAGCGCCAGCAGGCCTTGTAATTGGCCTTCGCCCGAGCCCAAGATCGGAACCAGGCATTCCGGTCTCGGTGTCATTAGGCTCGATATACCCTGTTCGTCAGAGTCTGGCGGGACCTCCCAAGGCTGGCCACGCTGAGTAAGCTCGACAAGCAGAGGCAGTTCACAAGAAATTTCCGTGGTTCCCGAGGCACTATTGCCAAACACCAATTGCAGCCGCCCGTCGGACATCTGTAGATACAAAGCCAGCGACGCAGGGTGCAGCGCCTCCCGAATGTGATTCTCCAGAAGTGAGGCCAACTGCTCCCGCCCTGTAGAAGTGCGTGTCTCGTCGGCAAGGTCTTCCAGGATCTGTCTGGCGTCGTAGGAGCTACGAAAGAACGCCCGATCGATACGCTTGTTGACTCGTCCGCCGACCACAATTCCGAGCCATAAGATAAGCCCTCCGAGAGCAATGGCCGGAATCACCGAGATTTCGGGATGCCCCGCAATCATCCGGGAGAACGTGCGCCCCAGCAGCAATGCGAACGTCACAGTCAACAGGATTCCGACGATGTGCACGCCCCATTGCACCGCGAGAAACCGGGCGCTGCGCTTGAGAAGAACGGGAATTTCCAAGACGCGGTGTTTCAGCACCGCGTACGCGAAGGACAGCGGAAAGAGCCAAAAGGTCCCAAACACCAGAGGAGCCCAGACCCACAGGGGGAAGAGCTCCGGTACCTGCTTGCCCGTAGAAACGGCGGCAATTTGCAAGAACATGCCGGGGAACAGGCCCGCTACGGTGCCCCAGACAATCACGCGAATCTTGCGGCGCACTTCAGCGGACGGCGTGAACAAGCCATTCCAGATAAGGGATACCAATCCGAGCGGCAGCAGCCCGAAGGAGTAGAGCATCACTAACCAATGCACGGGCGCGTGGCTCACGCTCCAGGCACCGAGACGTAACGCGGGGTTTGCGTTCCCGGCGAAAAGAGTCCACAGCCCGAGCGGAAATGAGATGGCTGCGGCGCCTGCAAGCAATACCGTTTTCAACCAAGGCATGCGGCGGTCTAACCCCGAACTTGCGGGGAAGACGGCGAAGAAATAGTTGAAGACCGCCGGAAAGAGTCCGGCGAAGATGATCTTATAGGCGAGCGCGAAGGGGCGGATCCCAGCCGGTAGAATGAACTGAAATGGGAAGAGCGGCGCGCCCGCGATAAAGCCCGAAAAGAGCAGGGCCAGCAACCAGGCGTTGCGGTCCTGGATGCGGAGAAACAACACGGGGAGGCTGACCAGAACAAACCATACTGGAAACGCAGTGACCATGTGGAAAGCCAGCGCTTCCGCTACAGACGTCTTTTCGGCGGCCAGCCAGGGTTGCAACGTTATGTGAAGCACGACAGGAGCCGCAGCCCCAGCGCGCTCGACGGACAACGTCACAGCGTCGCCGGGTCGGCCCCGCCCTATGTTGTTGTAGAAAGGCTCCAAAGTGTCGAGGTGCTGGCCATTGATGGCCACAATCCGGTCGCCAGGCAGTAATCCCGCTTGCTCAGCCGCAGTGCCAGGGCGGACAGAAGCGACGACTTTTGCGTAAATCGCTGAACGTGCTTCATTTTCAATTCCCAGATAGGTGTTCGGGTGCCACCGAACGCAGTATACCCAAACGCAGCTATAGAGAACGACGGCCGCAGCAAAAAAGCTCGCTAGCCCGATCAGAAGAGGTCGGGGCGGTTTAGTCCATGGCGGGATGTGGAAGATCCTTTCGGGGCGTCGCAGTCTTAGTCTGGTGACGCAGACTACGACGGCGTCAGCCAGGAGTCAATGAGTGGCAAGAGCGCGCCACTGGCGTGTGGGTGACGAAATGTGGATCAATGTCTTGGATAGTCGCCGGTTCGTGTTCGACAAGCTATCTGCGAGAGTTGAACGCTGGTCCCTCGCAGGTCCCTTCAGATCCATGTAACGCAGGGTTGCTCCTTTTATAATGTGTTAAGCGCCGTTGCAATCGCCTCGAACGCCTAGGATACGCCGTCACTTTAGAGCAGAAGGCCGCGTGAAGTCGATGCCCGTAGCACACACCGGCTGCCACCTGAACCCTATTTTCATAGCAGGACTTGTGCTCGGTTAATTCGCAATTTCCTGTAGGGCATACGGCTCCCGCACTGCCGAGCAATCTTCTGGCAAAAAAGGTTTCTCGATGACGATGCAATGGCCGCCATCTCAAGCGATTTTAATTAGCCGGTAATATCGCATTAATGCTCGCCGATAGCAGCTGCAGTATTTTCAGCCGTTTCAGAAGGGAGACCAAAAATGAACCCGTTCCGGATGGGCGGACTGTTGGTTGGTGGGACTATATTGATGGCGGCAGTGATGGTGGCGGCTCCTGGCGCTTTGGCGCAGACCGCGATCCCGCCTTATACCCTTACGGTTTTTCCGGGCACGCCGCCCGCTGGCGCCACGCAACCCGATGATCTGGCGATCTCGGCC
>Ga0306926_10007595_pt1 | contig 11776 bp, 10 predicted proteins | sample flu12Cox44000178_FD_203759 | JGI IMG/M metagenome (GOLD analysis project Ga0306926, IMG submission 203759) | Lab enrichment of tropical soil microbial communities from Luquillo Experimental Forest, Puerto Rico - flux8day.12C.oxic.44.000.178 (v2)... | ecosystem: Environmental > Terrestrial >...
CGTGCCGATCAGGTGCTCGCTGGCCGGCGCGGTGGCGATCAGCCTGCTGGCACCCACGCTGGCGTCCCCGTGGGTGCTCATCCCGGTGCTGATCGTGGGCATGCCCGCCTTCGGCACGCTGTTCACCCCGGCCATGACGCTGGTCAGCGAGGCCGCCCAGCGCCAGCGGCTCGACCAGGGGCTGGCCTTCGGCCTGGCCAACCTCGCCTGGGCCGTGGGCCAGGCCGTGGCCGCCTCGGGCAGCGGGGCCCTGGCCCAGGTCACGTCGGACCTGGTCCCGTACACGCTGCTCGCGGCCGCGTGCGTGGCGACCCTCGGCCTGGTCCAGATCAGCCACCGCTCGGAGTCCGTCAGGCGCGTTCCAGACCGTGCAGGCCGTCGGCCATGAAGCGGAACAGCGGATCGGTGAAGCCGGTCAAGCCCGCGTATACCTTGTTGATCTTCCGGTAAGCGCGTCCGGCTCGCGCGTCCGGACCGAACCCATCGCCCGCCCTCACCATCCCCGCCGTGGCCTGGCCCCAGTCCGGGTAGATGCCGTGGCCGACGGCGGCGCAGATGGCCGCCCCGAGCCCGGCGGCGTCGTTGACCGTGGTGCGGCGGGCAGGGCGGCCGAAGACGTCGGCGACGATCTGCATCATCAGGTCCGAGCGGGACCCGCCGCCGGACACGAGGACCGGCGAGAGCCGGCGCCCCAGCGAGCGTTCCATCGCCGCGGTGTGGTTCGCCATCGTCAGGGCGATGCCCTCGAGGATGGAGCGGTAGATATGAGCGCGGCCCTGGCTGCCGTCGAAGCCGAGCAGCGCGCCCCGGCGCCAGACCGCGTCACCGGGTGCCAGCCAGTCCGGCACCGTCAGCAGCCCGTTGCTGCCCGGCGCCAGCGAACTCGCCTCCGCGTTCAGGGCGTCCTCGAGGTTCGCCCTTCCCTCGCCGTCCGAACCCCCCAGCACGGTCCGGTACCAGCTGACCGTCCACATGCCCCGCCGGATCCCGGTGCTCTCGTACAGGTACTTCCCTGGCCGCGCCGCGAAGTTGGCCCAGTAGCTGTCGTCCGCGCTCCTCGAGGAGGAGCCCATGGTCATCGCCGCGATGTAGGTGCCCAGCGACAGCAGCACGGTGCCGTCGTCTTCCAGGCCGCTGCCCAGCGCCTCGACGGCCTTGTCGTTGGCCGTGGCGTACACCGGCAGCCCGGCCGGGATACCCGTGGCCCGCGCTGCCGTCGACGTCACCGAACCGAGCCGGCCCCCCGGGGGGACCAGGTCGAAGAGCATGTCGCGCGTCAGGCCGGTCGCGGCGTAGGCGGCGGGATCGGCCGACCAGGTGGCCGTGTCCTGGTCGATGGGCCAGACACCCTGGTAGTTGGCCGCGGCGTCCGCGAAGCGACCGGTCAGGCGGTGGGTGATGTAACCGGAGGAGGTGGTGACGTAGCGGGTCAGCGGGTTGCCCGGCGCGTAGGGGCGTGCCACCCGTTCGTCCATCCAGCTCAGCACCGGCTCGGTCAGGCTGCCGTCCGCGGCCAGCAGGGCCCGGCAGAACCGGATGGTGCACAGGCCGACGGCCACGATGTCGGCGGGATGGCCCGTGAACCGGGCCATGACGTCGCGGCAGGCGTCCCGGATGGAGTCCCAGATGTCGTCACCGGGATGGACGGCATGCCCGGGAACCGAGGTGTCGTAGGGCCTGAGCCGCCTGCGGGCCGAGGCGAGCGCGCGACCGCGGGAGTCGAAGATCGTCACCTTGGTGCTCTGCGACCCGTTGTCGATGGCCAGCAGGTACGGCGTCATGGCGCCAGCGGGAAGATCGTGCCCGCGTTCATCACGCCCTCGGGGTCGAACGCGTGCTTGAGCGTCGACAGCAGGTAGTACGCGCTGCCGTGCTCGCGAAGCACCCAGGGCGTTCGGTACTTGCCGATCCCGTGGTGGTGCACCATCGACCCGCCCATCCGCAGGGCTTCCTCGACGATGATCGCGTTCAGCGGCTTGTGGTAGACCTCGATCTCCTCGCGGGGGCTGCACCTGATCGTGTAGTCGTAGACGAAGTAGAGGTTCGTCCCGGTCTGGTAGCTGTGCGAGGAGTGCGCGCCGAGCATGGTCAGGTCACCGGCCCGCGGGAACTCGCCGCGGATACGGCCCATGACCGCGTCGAACAGGTCGCTGACCCGTGACCAGTCGACCGACACCTCGGTGGTGTAACCGAGATGGGAGTGCTCGAGCATGGCGGCCTTCTCGGCGTCGATCTTGTCCTGGCCCCAGTTGAGGTCCTCGAACCACCGCTGGATCAGGCCGTCCTCGACGCGCTCGTGCGGGCGGCCGGCGAAGAGCTCCTCGATCGCCTCCGCCGTGGCGTCGGCGAGGCCCCGGGGACCCTCGGCGACCAGCACGACGACGTTTTTCCCCCGGTAGAAGCCGGCGAAGTGCTGACGGGCGTCCTCGGGGGAGTAGACCCGGCAGACCGAGGGCCGGTACCCGGCGGTGATCAGCTCGCGGATGGCGGCGATGCCGCTCCCGAACTCGTCCACCAGGAAGCCGAAGTACCGGTTGTTCTCCGGCCGGTAGCGGAACAGCTTGACCGTCACCTCGGTGATGAAGCACAGCGCGCCCTCGCTGCCGATGACGACGTGGCGGATGTCCGGGCCCGCGGCCCGGCGCGGCACGTTCTTGATCCGGATGACCTTCCCGCCGGGGAAGACGGCTTCCAGGCCGACGACCATATCCTCGATGCCGCCGTACAACGTGGAGAACTGGCCGATCGACCGGGTCGCGACCAGGCCGCCCATCTCGGCGAGCGGCTTGGACTGGGGCGAATGCCCGGTGGTCAGGCCCTGCGCCCGCAGGATGTCCTCCAGCTCCTGCAGGCCGACGCCGCACTGCGCGGTGGCCATCATGTCGACCGGGTCGATCGATGCAATCGCGTCCATCCGCGACCCGTCCACCACCAGGCTGTCCTCGACCACGGTCTCCAGGCCGCCCTCGGTGGCGGTGCCTCCGGTCCGGGGGACGACGTTGACCAGGTTCTCCTCGGCGAAGCGCAGGACGGCCGCCACGTCCGCCGTCGAGGATGGGTAGACGATCGCGGCCGGGATCGGCCCGTCGTAGATGCCGTGGACGGCGGTGTACTTCCTGAAGCGGTCGACGCTGGCCGCCTTCAGCTGCTCGTCGCGGGTCTCGACGGCGCCGGGCCCGAGCAGTTCGGTCATCGCCTCGACGATCGACTGGCGGCTCAGCGGAGATCGGGATGGGGCCATGGTCAGTTCTGAACTCTCTCTCTTCGAAGCGCCGGGCGTTGAGGTCAGCGGACGAGGTACCCGCCGTCGACGACCAGGACGTGGCCGTTCACATAGTCTGCCGCCCGGCTGGCCAGGAAGACGGTGGCCCCCATCAGGTCGGCGGTATCCCCCCAGCGGGCCGCCGGGATGTGCTCGACGATACGGCGGTCGGCGGCGGGATCGGCCCGGGTCGCCTCGGTGATCGCCGTCTTGAAGTATCCCGGCGCGATGGCGTTGACCTGGATGTTGTGGGTCGCCAGCTCGTCGCAGTAGGCCTTGGTGAAGCCCACGATTCCGGCCTTGGTCGCGGCGTAGGCGGGCGAGCGCCTGCCGCCGAGGAAGGAGAACAGCGAGGCGATATTGATGATCTTGCCGGATCGCTGCTCGATCATGAACTTGCTGGCCTCGTGGGCGAGTTCAAAGGCGGCGGTCAGGTTGACCGACACCATGGGGTCCCACTGGTCACGGCCGAACTCCTCCACCTCGGACAGCAGGGCGATGCCGGCCGAGTTGACCAGGATGTCGACCGAGCCCAGCGTCTCGACGCAGCGGTGTACGATCGCCGCCGGAACGCCCGGCTGGGTGATGTCGGCCAGCACGAACTCCAGCCGCCGCCCGGCGCCCTCGATCAGCCGGCGGGTGGTCCCGTCGTCCTCGGCCAGGCCGACGGCGAACACGTCCGCGCCGGCCTTGGCCAGGGCGAGCGAGAAGGCCCGGCCCAGGCCGGTGTTGCCGCCGGTGACCAGAGCATTGCGCCCGGCGAGCGAGAACAGGTCGAGGCTGAAGTCGGCGAGGTCCATAAGACATTTTCATCCGAACGAACTGGGTATTCCCCCTACCGCCCCCCGGGGGCCTCACCGGCAGAATGTACTGCATGACTGAGCAGTCCACCCGCAACCCGATTGTGATCATCGGCGGCGGCCTCACGGGCGGCAACGCCGCCGTCGCGCTCCGGCACGAGAGCTTCCCCGGGCCGGTCGTGCTCATCAGCGCCGAACCGGCCGTCCCCTTCGGCCGTCCGCCGCTGTCCAAGACCTACCTGCGGTCGGAGGAGGATCTCGACGGCTGGTACGTCAGGCCGGCCGGCTGGTACGACCGCCACGAGGTCGAGTGCCGCCATGGAGCCACCGTGATGGCCGTCGATCCCGCCGCGCACACGGTCACCCTGGACTCGGGCGAAGAGCTCGGCTACCAGAAGGTGCTGATCGCCACCGGCGGACGCAACCGGCGGCTCACGATCCCGGGAGCCGACCTGCCCGGGCTCTACTACCTGCGCACGAAGGCCGACTGCGACGCGATCAAGCAGGAGGCGGCGCCGGGCCGGCACGCGGTCGTGGTGGGCGCGGGGTTCATCGGCTGCGAGGTCGCGGCCTCGCTAACCCAGCTCGGGGTACGGGTCACCGTGCTCTTCCCCGGCCGGATCCCGCTGGACCGGGTCCTGGGCGACCAGGTCGGCGCGCTGATCGGCGCCTTCCACCAGGCGAACGGCGTCGATCTGCGACCCGGCGAGCAGGTGGCGGCCTTCGAGGGCGCCGGACGCCTCGAGACCGTCGTGACCGCATCCGGTCACCGTTTCCCCTGCGATTTCGCCGTGGCGGGCATCGGCATCACCCCCAGCTTCCCGAGTGCCGCGGTCGCGCAGCAGAACGGGATCCTGACCGACGAGCTCTGCCGGACCAGCGCGCCGGACGTCTACGCGGCCGGCGACGTGGCGAACCAGCTCCACCCGCTCTTCGGGCGGGTCCGCGTCGAGCACTACAACAACGCGGAGAAGCACGGCGCCGCCGCGGCCAGGTCCATGATCGGCTCGACGGCCCCCTACGACTACCTCTACACCTTCTGGTCGGATCAGTACGAGCACAAGCTCGAGTACGTCGGCCACGTCACCACGTGGGACGAGTTCGTGGTCCGCGGCAGCGTGGACGAGGCCAAGCTGATCGGCTTCTACCTGGTCGACGGGGTCGTCCGGGCCGCCGTCGGCCTCGACCGCGGCGGTGATCCCGAACTCGACCTCGACAGCGAGATGGCGGCCTGCGCCCGTCTGGTATCCCAGCGGGCCCGGCTCGCTCCCGCCGTGCTCGCCGACGACCGCACCGACCTCTGGTCCCTGGGCTAGTGATGGGGCCGTACCTGGCCTGGACCGTTACGTGCGGCCTCGCCCGGCGGCGTGAGCGTTCAGGTGGCCGACGCCGGCGGGCGGCACCGGCTGGTGCGGCAGTGAGGTGCCTTCGATGTCGAGGTCGGGCAGGACCCGGTTGAGCCAGCGGGGGATGTACCAGGCGTGCGTGCCGGCCAGGGCGAGCACGGCGGGCACGATGGTCATCCGGACGACCAGCGCGTCGCACGCCACTCCGACGGCCAGGGCGAGGGCCAGGGATTTGATGGTGGTGTCGCCGGACAGCAGGAAGCTGGCGAAGATGCAGGTCATGATCACTGCCGCGGCGACCACCACCCGGGCGGCGGCGCCGCCTCCGGCGACGATCGCGTGACGCGGGTTCGCGCTGCGGGTGTAGTCCTCGCGGATCCGCGAGGCCAGGAACACCTCGTAGTCCATGGCCAGGCCGAACAGCACGGCCATCAACACGATGGGCAGGAAGCTGGCGACCGGCCCGGCGGTCACGCCGAGCGGGCCGGCCAGCCAGCCCCACTGGAAGACCGCGACGGTGATGCCGAAGCTGGCGCCGACCGAGAGCAGGAAGCCGATGGCTGCCTTGACCGGGACGACCAGGGACCGGAAGACCAGCATCAGCAGCAGGAGCGACAGGCCGACGACGATGCCGGCGAACGGCAGCAGCGCGGCCGAGAGCCGGGCGGAGACGTCGACGTTGATCGCGGTGGTGCCGGTGACGGCGACGCTGGCGCCGGTGGCGTGGCTGATGGCGTCGGTCTGGTCGCGGATGGAGGTGACCAGGGTGGCGGTGGTGGCGGCCGACGGGGCGCTGGCCGGGACCACGTCGATCAGCGCGGCGGTGTGCGCCTGGTCCAGCTGCGGCGGCGTGACCGCGGCGACGTCCGCGAAGCCCGTCAGCTTCGCCGCGACCGCGCCGGCTTGCTGCGCAACCGCAGCCCGGTCCGCTGCCTGGTTCGGGTTGACCAGCACCAGCAGCGGGCCGTTGTAGCCGGGTCCGAAGGTGCTGCTGATGGTGTCGAACGCTATCCGCTGGGAGGTGCCGTCGGCGGCCGAGCCGTTGTCCGGGAGCGCGAGGGTGAGCCCGAGCGCCGGCCCGGCCAGCACGAGCAGCCCCGCGACCGCCGCCGTCAGGGCCGCGGCGGGACGCCTGCTGACCGCGGCCAGCCAGCGGGCGCCATGGGTCGGCCGGGCCCGGCCCGGCACGCCGGCCTGCGCGGTCCGGCTGGCCAGGCGGGCCGCCCGCGACCCCGGCCGGGGCGCGAGCCGGGAGCCCGCGATGCCGAAGATGGCCGGCAGCAGCGTGGTGGCGACCAGGACGGCCGTCAGCACGGTGCCCGCGGCGGCGATCCCCATCACGGTCAGGAACGGGATGCCGACCACCGACAAGGCGGCGAGCGCGATGATCACGGTAGAGCCGGCGAACACCACCGCGGTACCGGCCGTGCCGACCGCGACGGCCGCCGATTCCGCCGGGGTGAGCCCGGCGGCCAGCTGAGCACGATGCCGGGAGAGAATGAACAGCGCATAGTCGACGCCGACGGCCAGGCCGATCATCACCGCGAGGGTCACGGCCGTGTTCGAGACCGACAGCGCCGCGGCCAGGCCGTGCAGGGTGAGCACGGACACGGCCATGCCGGCGAGCGCGGTCAGCAGCGGCATGCCCGCCGCGACCAGCGAGGCCAGGGCCACGGTCAGCACGGCGAAGGCGATCAGCAGGCCGGTCACCTCGCTGCTGCCCGACCCGCTGGACAGGGACGAGTAGGCCTGCCCGCCGGGCTGCACCGACAGCGTGCCGCTGTCGGCCGCGCTGGCGATGCTGCCCAGCGCGTCCAGCGCCCCGGTGTCCAGGTCGGACGCGCTGACCCGGTATTCCACGGTGGCGATCGCCGTCTTGCCGTCCTTGGTTACCAGGCGCGACTTCTGCGGCGGGACGACCGCGGCCACCTGCGGCGCCGCGGCCGCCTTGGCCAGCGCCCGGCTGATCGCCGCGGCGTTGGCCGGGCTGGTCACCGTGGTGCCCCCGGTTGCGGCGAAGACCAGCTGGGCGCTGGTGCCCCCGGCCGCCGGGAAGTCCTGCTGCACCTGGTCCAGCGCCGTCTGCGAGGGGGAGCCGGGAATGGTGAAGGTGTTATCGAGCTGGCCGCCGCCGATCTTCATGCCGGCGCCGGCTCCCACCAGCAGCACCAGCCAGACGGCCGCCACCAGCCATCGATGGGCAAAGCACGCCCGGCCGATCCGGTACAGAACTCCTGACATCTGACACATCCCTTTCCGGCCGGCCGGCCGTGCCCGGGCGCCGAGGCCCATATATCTGTCAGGACTGACAGACAGCGCTGACAGTAACATACCTGTCAGTGCTGACACAAATTGATGTCAGCGCTGACAGGAAGGTAGGGTGCGGACCGTGACACCGACGACATCCGGGGCACCATCGCGGAAGGCGCTGCGATGGGAGGAGCACAAGGAGCGCACCCGGCGTGACCTGCTCGACTCGGCGCGCACGCTGTTCGCCGAGCGCGGCTACGACGCCACCAGCGCCGCCGACATCGCCGCCGCCGCGGGAGTGACCGAACGCACGCTGTTCCGGTACTTCCCGAACAAGCTCGCGCTCGTCCTCGACGAGCTCATCGCCCTGCTGCCGGAGATGGCCGAGTCCATCCGGGAACGGCCCGCTGCCGAACCGCCCTACCAGGCCGTCTGCGAGGGAATCCTCGACTTCGGCCTCCGCCACCGGGACATGATGGCCCTGGTCATGGCCACTGAGGGCGAACTCGAGATCCCGCTCGACGGACGGCAGCGCCCGCTGATCGACTTCGAGGACACCCTCGCTGACGTCCTGCGCGAGCGCTACGCCGTACCGGCTGAGGACCAGATAAGCCCGGCGGTGTGGGCCCGCGCGAGCATCGGCGCCCTGCGCACGGCACTCGTCATCGCGGCGCGCGCCCCCCGCTCCTCGGAGGCCCCGCCCGGACAAGCCCCCGGCGATCCGCTCCGCGCCTGCTTCGCAGCCCTTCAACGCGGCAACGACGGCCCTGGTGACAGCGGCTAGGCGTTCGAGAACAGCGGGATGTTCGCCCCGCTGGCCGGGGCCAGCGGGCTGTCCAGCAGCGCGACGATCAGCTCCGCGACGTCGTCCGGGGTCAGGCCCGGCCGCAGCGCCGGATTGGCCCGGCGCAGCATCTCGGTGTCGACCGCGCCCGGGCTCAGGCAGATGGCGCTGATGCCGTGCTCCTTGCCCTCGACCGCGACCGCCTCGGTGAGCCCGATGACCCCGTACTTGGACACGTTGTAGGCCGCCAGCCCGGGGAACTTCTCGGTGGCGTACACGCCGGACAGCGACGCGATGTTCACGATCCGGCCCTCGCCGGCCGGGGCCATGGCGGTGAACGCGGCGCGACAGCACAGGAAGGCACCGGTCAGGTTGACCTCGAGGGTCTCGTGCCACATGGCCGACGTCGTTTCCGCGAACGGCGCGGGCGTCAGTATCCCGGCCGCGCAGACCAGCGCGCTCAGCCGGCCGATGTCGGCGGCCCCGGCGAACAGGCGCTCGACCGCGGACTCGTCGCTCACGTCCGTCGGCAGCGGCGTGGCCTGGCCGCCCGCGTCCTTGATCCGGTCCGCCACGCCGTCCAGAGCTCGCCCGTCCCTGGCGGCCAGCACGACGTGAGCGCCCGCCGCCGCCACGGCCGTGGCGGTGGCCGCCCCGATCCCGCGGCTGGCGCCCGTGACGACCGCCAGCCGTCCCGCCAGCCAGTGCATGTGCTCACCCATCTGCTACTCGACGGTAGAGACGCTCGTGCGCGTCCAGGCTCAGTTCCAGGTCAAGCTGGCCCTCGGCGTGCTTCCGGCAGGCCGGCCGCGAAATCCCGGCCGCCTTCGACACCGCCTGGACGGCGGCCCGGAGGTCATCGGGCGGCACCAGGAACCCGGTGACGCCGTCGACGATCACCTCGCCGAGGCCGCCGCGCCGGAACGCGACCACGGGCGTCCCGCACGCTTGCGCCTCGGCGGCGGCCAGCCCGAAGGGCTCGTCCCACCGGGAGGGACACAGCACCACGGCCGCCCGGGCCATGGCCTCCCACAGCGAGGTCCTGGGCACCCCCTGATGCACGCTCACCCCTGGCTCGCCCCGTCGCGGGTCGATCTGCTCCCGGCTGTACCCGGCATCGTAGACGTCGCCGTAGACGTCGATCGGCACCCCGGCCGCGCGGGCGATGTCGATGGCCTCGGCCGCCCCCTTTTCCGGGCTTAGCCGTCCGGCGAACAGCGCGCCCGGCCCCGCCGCCCCCGACCAGGGAATGGCCCGTGTGGGCGGGTACGGCGGCAGGACCGCGTCGACGGGCACGATCCGGCGCCAGGCGCTGGCCTGGAATTCCGATACGGCGGCCACCGCCGGCGGGCGGCTGCGCCGGGCCACATGACGAAGCGCCGACGACACGGCCTGGTCCGGCGGCAGGTGAACCGTGTGCACCACCGGTGCCTGCAGGGCCGTCGCGAGCCTGACGGCGGGCGCGTCGAAGGCGTGATTGTGGACCACGTCGTACCGGATCACCTGCATGGTCATATAGGCGGTGGTGAAAGCGGACTCGGCCGCCGCGGCCGCTTCCGCTGCCGCGGCTCCGGTCTCCGCCGCTTCGCCCGCGTCCGGCCCGGACGCCCGGTACAGCGTGCCCGCCAGCAAGCGGGGATCGATTCCGGTGTCGATCACCTCGACTCCCGGGATCTCCGAGCCGGAGGCGGCGTACACGTGCACCTCGTGCCCCCGCCCGGTCAGTCCGCGGGCCAGGTCGGACACGAACGCCTGCGAACCGCCGCGCTGCGGCTCGCGGATCGCCGTCACCAGCGGTGCCATGATCGCGATCCTCATCCCGCTAGCACCTTGAAGGCCAGGTCGCGCGGCGGATTGATGCCCAGTGCCTCGAACGGGACCTTCCGCCAGCCACGCCGCCGTATCTCGCCGGCCGCCTTGGGGTAGAAGATCTCGGCCAGCTCCACCGCCTCTTCATGGCTGCCGAACTCCACGGACATCGGTCCGGGGAAGCTGACATGCCGGTAGCCGCGCGCGGCGAGCCAGTCCAGGTGGTTCGGCCAGATGATGGCCACGCACCCGCCCGGCCTGCACACCCGCTCCATCTCGGCCAGGCCGGCCTCGCCGCCGTGCCCCGCCGAGGGGGTGAACGCCGAGCAGGCGACGACCAGGCCGGCGGCGTCGTCGCGCAGCGGCAGCTGGTCGAAGAACCCGCGGATAACCCGGACCCGGTCGCCGTGGCCGGCGGCCGTGAGCTTCCGCCGCAGGATCCGGCGCAACGGCCGCGCGGGCTCCACCGCCACGACGTGCCGCCCGCGCTCGGCGAGCTCCATCGTCAGCCGTCCCGTGCCGGCGCCGACCTCGGCGATCCGGTCCACGTCCCGCGGCAGCCAGCCGATGACCCCGGGATGGAGTCGCTCGACGCTGGCCAGCCGGTCATAGAGCTCGGGTTCGAGCCGGTACAGCAGTTCCCAGGCCAGGACCACGTCGTTCTGCGGGTCACCGTCCCCGCGCGGGACGAACCGGCTCGCCTCCTCGCGCGTGAACACGCCCAGGTCCGCGGCCGTGTACCGCCTTCGCACCTCCCGGCCCGGCCTGGCCGGAGCCTCAGGCCTGGTCACCGACCTCGGCCCAGTTCTTGTCGGTCTCCCAGACCCGGACCGACCGCAGCATTCCGTCGGGAAGCTCAGGCCGCAGCCGCTCCCAGATGGCCAGGGCCAGGTTCTCCGCGGTCGGGATGCGCCCCTTGAGCCACGCGACGTCGGTGTTCAGGTTGCGATGATCCACGTCGCGGATGACCTGCCTGCCGATGACGTCGGACAGGAATTTCAGGTCCAGGACGTAGCCGCTGGCCTGATCGATCTCGCCGGCCACGGCCACCTCCAGCACGTAGTTGTGCCCGTGCATATTGGCGCATTTCCCGAAAAGGCGCCGGTTCTCCTCGTCGGACAGGTCAGGGTCGCACAGCTGGTGCGCGGCATTGAATGATTCGCGACGGCCGACCAGAACGGTCATCAACCTCGTCCTTTTTCGTCAGCTTTCACTAACGATAGAGTACATGGCCGTACCACCGATGAGTTCGGGGCGAGGGCGCGGTCGTCAGGTCCTGCCGTTCAGCCTTAAGTTGATCGTGGGCGTCCGGGCGGCAGGCGCCTGGCCCTACCCTCGGTGTTCCTGCGCTGCCGGCACCTTCCCCGTGAGTGGTACCACGCGCCCACCGCCCGGGCCCGCCCGTTATAAGGCGTGATGTCCCAGCCATGTCGTTTCAGCGACGTGGATGTGGCATCCACGTCGTTAGGGCTTGGTACGGGCGGTGCCAGAGTGACGGAAGCTCGCTCTTGCGCCCGCGAGGCGG
>Ga0306926_10007598_pt1 | contig 11775 bp, 9 predicted proteins | sample flu12Cox44000178_FD_203759 | JGI IMG/M metagenome (GOLD analysis project Ga0306926, IMG submission 203759) | Lab enrichment of tropical soil microbial communities from Luquillo Experimental Forest, Puerto Rico - flux8day.12C.oxic.44.000.178 (v2)... | ecosystem: Environmental > Terrestrial > Soil...
GGAAGCTGGGTGCAGAAGGTGGGGTCCTCCTGGTTCTGCACCACCCCGTTCGCGACGGTGGCGGAGCCGTTGGCGAACATGTAGGTGCCGGCCGCCAGCACCTGCATGTCCTTGAGGACGAGGTGGCGCACATTGGCTTCCGGGAACGGCGCCTTGCTCAGGTCGCCGGACGCATAGTCGCCGACCTTGCCGACGGAAATGATCCCGGCCATGCCGCCCGACACTTGGTTCACCGCGATTCCGTGGACATGCGGGTGAAACCAGAACGCACCGGAAGGATGGTTGGCCGGAACGTCGATCCGATAGTCCGCATAGTCCATGACGACCGAACCGTGCTGGTGGGAGGGATCCGGCGTCGGTATCCCGTTGGCAGGGTTGTAGATGTCCACGAATATATCGTCACCGAAGGTCGGGTCGCTGAGCGTCGGCGCGCGCGCCTGGACGACCATGCCGTGGGTGTGAATATTGGTCGGGTTCTTCGGCAGATTGATCCCGTCCTGCAGGTTCGCCATCGTCACCGGATCGATCGGCGGAAGCCTGTTCACCAAGCGAAACTTCAGTTGATCGCCTTTCTGCAGCGCCAGCCGGATGCCGCCGTAATAGGACGTGGTGGGCGAGCCGGCCGGGCACTGGTTGACCGGAATGGCCGACGCCCGCGGGCAGATCTGATAGACCCAGCCGGTCGGATTGATGGCCGGACCGCTGGGCGGCACGTAGGAGATGCTCGGCACCGGCTGCGGCAAGACGACGATCAGAAGATCGAGCACGCCGTGCGAGCTCGCGAACACCGGCGGCTCGACGAAATTGGTGGCGAGCGCGAAGTTCGAGCTGCACAAGAGGGCCGCGACGACGGCGGCAGGGCGCAACGACGGACGACCGGCGTACCGAAGCTTCAAAAAGTTGAATGGCATGGTCTCGCTCATGAGGTGTTGGGCGGGACGGCCGTACGGTGGCGGACAAAAACAAAGTCACCGCCGAGCCCGGGCGGAATCACTCGACGCACCGGTGACATGCTATGAACAGCATGGGCGCTTTAGAAGCGCCGCGGTTCGCCGATGTTCTCGGAATCGCAGTGCATCAGCCGAAATTCCGCAGGCATTTGCAAAAAGCTGGGGACAACCTTTGCGGCATGCGTCGTGACATCTGCGCCGCCGTATGGTTTGCATCGGTCCGATGACGACTTGCGCTAGGGGATATGTCGGGGGTCAGTTTCGCGGTCTGGGCATGCACGCTGATCGGCTTGGGCTGCGATGCAGCGACGCCGAACGCGGCGGTGATCCAGTCGGCCTACGAGCGGGAATCCTCGACCGGCAGCAAGCTCCACGACCTCGGCCTGCGGGTACTCGAGGCGAGCTGTGACGACGGCGCCTCCGGGCGGTTCCTGTGCCAGGTGACGTTCCTGTCCAAGGATGATCCCGACCAGCGGCTCTATTTCGACATCGTGGCAGTGGCGCGAACCGACAAGGGTTGGGAGCTCCGCAGCGGCCTGTGCAAACGGTGAAAAATCTGCAGGCATTTAGCCAACCAGATCACCGCGCGGATCAGGAACTGCGCGCGAAGCCCGCGTGCGGTGTAGCGGAGGGACGGGAATTGCGGTGACAGTGCTGTTGAATGCTCAGTCACCGTAATTCCGGGTCCCGCGCGGGCCACCCGGGGACTTGGCTGACGAAGCCGCCTGGTTGACCCGGGGGCCGGGCATGCGGCCTGCTAATATTTCTGCTCATGGGATGAACTTTCCGACCGCCCGGCGAGACCTATTGGTGGACTGTCACATCATTGGGGGTCGGGGTTATGGTCACGAAGCAGCTCTCAATCGCAATTGCCATCGGCATCTTCATCGGTTCGGGCATCGCGTTTAAGACGTTTGCGGCCGCACCACCATCCGCGACCAGGATCGAGTTTGATCAGGTCTTTGCGGATGCAACCCGGCAGAGCCAGTCCCAATACATCAATCGCGCGCACAAGGGTAATCGCTTGACCGTCAGGTCCGTTTTGCAGGAGACTGCACTGCTCCCCAATTGCGAGCCATTAGCATCCCCGTTCGCCGATCCGATCTTGGGCAAGGTTGTTGGTCGCTGCGACGCATAGCGTGCAAGCGTCTCTCGCGCTCGGCCGCCCCTGTCGGGTAGAAACGCAACCAAGGCCAACGGACCTATCGGGTCCCACTGTCATTCGCGTTACGGTTGGGCCAGCATCGAGCGGCAGGCCGGCGGCAGGTCTGCTGCGGCGAGCGGCTTCTCCGGCCCCGGCTTGGGATAAAGCCCCTCGTCGGTGAACCACCAGTCCAAATCCTTGTCGCATCCGTCGCCCGGTGGCGGTGGGTCTTGCGGCGTGCATTCGGCACTGTCTGCAGGGCAGCGCAGGCGCACGTGAAAGTGGTAGTCGTGTCCCCACCAAGGCCGTACCTTGTGGAGCCATGTCCGATTGCCGGTCGTTTCGCGGCACAATGCCTTCTTGATCGCCGGGTTGACGAAAATCCGCTCGACCTGCGCATTGAGTGCCGCTGCTTTGATGAGAGCCCCGTGTCGAGGCATCCACTTCGTCGGATCGACATCGAGCCGATCACGCCCGACCACGTTCGTGGACATCATTTCTTCGCGCTCGGCGCGGACCGGTTCTTCTTTTGGCATCGGCGTTAGCCAGATGTCGGCGTCAAGGCCGATCTGATGGCTTGCGTGGCCGGTGCTCATCGGGCCGCCGTGCAGCTGCGATATATCGCCGATCAGAAGACCGTTCCAGATTCCGGCTTTGCGCACCTCGAGAGCGAGGTTCTCGAGGAAGCGGATCAGAGTTGGATGGCCCCAATTGCGGTTGCGCGACGATGGCATAACCTGCCAGGCCGGCCCGCTGATGGGAAGCGCAGCGCCGCCGGCGAGGCAGCCGGAGGAGTAGAACCCGATAGAGCGCGCCTCCTGTTTGGTCGGCCGCGTTTTGCGCGCCAATAGTTCCTTGGCGGGTGCTTTTGAATCGTCCGGATGGGAAATTCGAGGGAGCGCGCGCGGAGTTGGCCTGTTCGCGTCTTGGGCCACGGCGCCGTTCGTCGCGGCGAGCACGAGGCAGAGCGCGGGACGAAGCAGGGCGGCTCGCAGGCCTTTGAGGCATCGCCGCGACCATTGGGAGACGTGGATCGGGAGCCGCGTCATCACCGGTGCCTCTGTTCGTCGATCGGAATGGTCGTGGGAAGCCGCGATCACATGGACTTTCGCATCCTGATTTCGATGCGCCGGCGCTCCCGCACGTCGCCCTGCTCGTCCCATCGCGTGAGCCGCCCATCGGTGCCGATCAGCTGGGCGCCCGACAGCGGCAGAATGCGAAAGTTCCGCAGGCGGGGCTCCGCGGACAAGACCTTGACGACCGCGAGTGCACGCGCGAGGCCGAGGCCCGCATTGTCGGCCGGCTGCAGCACGCCGACGCCATTTGCTCCGAGCGTCACCGAACCGAGCTCGCGATCGAGGTTCGATACGCCGCTGTTGACGGGCCGCTCGTCGGTGTGCCCGATCACCTCGATGACGTCGACCTGAAAAGACGCACCGATGTCGATGAGCTTGTCGGTCACGGCGGTCCGCAGGACAGCTTCGAAATCCGGTCGCAACTCGGCGCTGCGCGACGCGAAATAATACCCGCCGGCTTCGCTCAAATTGATGATCGGCGGCCAGGTGTGGCCCTCCTTCGGACTTGCTTCCTCGTGCGGTTCGGATGCCGCGATGCCCTTGCGGATGAGAGCCGCGAGCTGTTCCGGCGTGCGGTCGGCCGCCGCGCGCCCCGGCAGGGCATCGTCGAGCGCCGCCGCCAGCGCCACTCCCCTGACGGCCTTGTCGGGATCGAGGCCTGCGCTTTTGAGCTGCTGCATCCTGGCGAAATACTCGCTGCCTTCCCGGAGCGTCGCCCGGGACACGCCGCGGCGTTGCATCGCTTCGACGATCTCGTCGCTCTCGACCAGCGTGCGCCAGAACTCGTCCACCGCTGCCGGCGATGTCGGCCGGGCCGCCGTCCGGTCCAGGAATTCCGCGATGCGCGGGAAACGCCTGATCTCCTCCACCACCGCGCCGCTTTTCGCCGCCGCCACCTCGGCGCCGCGCAGCCGCTGCATCACCTCCTGTCGCTCGACACGCTCGGTGGCGAGCGCGACGCCGATCGCGATGAGGAGACTGAACACCAGGAGGAGCATGATCTCCGCCATGGTGAGGCCGAGGACCAGACCTTGGCGGTAGGACGCGCCCTGACGTGCAATGGAGCCGGACATCACCTGATCGCCTCTCTTTTGGGGGCCGCATGCGGCGCGCCCATGTCTTTGCCGATGTCTTCGGCGAAGTCCGCCAGTCTCTCGGTCGCGGTCGCCAGAGTTTCCGCGCTGGAATGAATCGTCATCAGGATGTCGTTGAAGCCCTGAGCCTGCGCTGCCATGTCGGAGCCCGATTGGACGATGGCTTCGGCAAAATTGTGGAATGCGCGGTCGGTCTGCTCCAGGATGCTGCGAAGCATCTGGATCTGGCCCCACGCATTCGCCTTGAACTGATCGAGCACCTGCGTCACCGCATCGCTCGATTCCTTCGCCGCCTCGATCGCGGCACGACTGGCGGCCGAACTCGAATCGACGTGCTCGCGCAGCGCGGCGATCGATGTCGACGAGCTCTCGGCCGCATCTTTTGCCGCCTCGACCGCGTCTCGCAGCGTCTCGGCTTGCCGATCCGATTCTTCGGCGAACCGATCCACCGCACCGGTCAGGGCCGCAATCACCGGATCGAGGCGAACCTCGATCACTCCGTCCGGCGTCCGCAGCCTCTCGAGCTTCGTCGCCACCGCATCTATGCTCGCCGAGATATCGACGACGCTCTTCGATAGGCTTTCCATATCCGCCGCCAGCTGCCCGGCCGTCGCGGCCAGCGCTTCCGCCATCATGCCGGACGCGTCCGCGATGGTGTCGGCCGAGCGTCGCGACGCGTCCTGAAGCGGGGCTGCGGACCGCGCCGTGACATCGGCGAAGCCGGCCAGCAGCCGCGTGGCGATTTCGTCGATCTTCACCGCCATATGGTCGAAGGAATCCGCGGCGGCCTGCTGGGCGGTGCGGCGGAAATAGCCGAACTCCACGACGGCGCTATCGAGCTCCCGCCGGACCCGGCGCGCGGCGTCGGCCAGTTCCATCCGCGCGATCCGCTCGACCTCGACCGGGTCTTGCCGCATCTGGTTGAAAATCACCCGGAGCGCGATGCCGGTAATCGTCGATCCGATCGCAATGCCGAAGTTCTGGACGATCTCCTCGGCCGCGTGCGCGGCATTGAACTGATAGAGCGAAACGCCGAGGCTCGTGAGGGTGAACAGAAACCCCATGTAGTAGAGATTGTCGCCGGCCTGATCGTCCCGCAGCCGCAGGCTCCTCGCCGACCAGATCAGCACGGCGTAACCGATCATGGTGAGCACCGGCACGAGGGTGACAAAAATCCGTCCGACGCCGCCGAGCTTCGCCGCAATGATGTAGACGGCCCCGGCCGCCACGAACATCATGAAGACGGCCGCGCTGATCCCGGAGGAATAGGCGATATCGTCGGCGCTCCTGAAGCCTTGATGGGGCGGCCGCAGCATTCAACCCTCGCCTTGAAGCTTGTTGGCCTGCTTGAACCGGCCTTTGTTGTCGCGAATCCAGTCGGCCCAGAACCGAATATGGTCGGCGGAATTGAACGGCTTCGCGGTGGCGCGCTGAATGTAATAGATCGTGACCTCGGCGCCGTGAAGGTCGGTCTGCAGCTTCTTGTAGGCGCGCGAGGCCTTGTAGCGGCCGTAACTGAGGTCGCCGTTGTATTGCGAATAGTCCGGTTCGTTCTCCAGCATGTCGGACACCAGCACCAGCGATTTCGGCGCGTCTTCGGCGGCGCGCCCCGAGAAGCGATCGACCGCTATGCGTTGGACCGTCTCCATGATCGGCGATGTCTTGCCGGGCATCGGCCGGACGCCGGTGTCCAATGATTCCTCGAGCGGCCGGCGAAACCCTTCCAGCCAGCGTTTTTTGGCGAGCGCCGGATTGGCGGTGTATTCGCTCAAGCCGGAGCCGTCGCCGGGATTGCACTTGGCGAAGATTTGCCGGCCGCCGGGCGTCTTGGGATCGAGCAACCGCAGCTCCAGCAGGCCATAGACCGGCACCGTCTCGGCCATGTCGAGCAGGACCGTGCGGATCTCGCGCTTGCCGATGTCGGGGATTTCATCCGTCGAATCGAGAAGCACCACAGTCATCGAGCGCGCGCCGTCGACGGGACAAAGCGAGGCCCGGTCGAACACCGGAGGGCGCGCCGCGGTCACATAGACGTAAGCGCCGGCCGCCAACGCGCTCAGCGCCAGCACGGCCAGCGCAATTCCGAGCACGTGCTTGCGAACGTCCCTCGGATTCCTGCTACGCAGCCTTTGCGTTCGACCTCGCAATTGTCGGCTCCTCTACAAGGTCGTCGATCTCGCGATAGGTGGCGAAGGCCCGTTCGAATTCCTCGTGGATGGCGCGGACCTGATCGGCCAGGACAGTCTGGGACTCCTCGATCGAGCGCCTCAAATCGTCCCGCGCCGAGCCCGGCAACAACTCGAGTTCGGACGGGATCTTCTCGAGCGCATAGGCCACGGCGAACCGGCGCGGCGGCGGCGTCTTTCGCGACCGCTTGTTGGCTTCCCGATAGGTCGAGAGGAGCGTATTGACGGTTCGATCGAGATGCGTCTGATGGGTCTCGAACAGCCGCAGGAGACGGGTGCGGCCCTCGAGAATGGCGTCGTATTCGCTGCGACGGACCGAAAGATCCCGATTCGCCTCTTCGAGGATCTCGATCGCCTGGTCGCGGATGACGAGAAGCGTCGCGATCAACTCGTTCTTGCGGGCAATATAGGCCTCGTAGGCGGCGGCGCGGCGCTTTTCCAGCGTTCCGTAGCCGGGATAGGGATCGAAGATGAGATAGGAATCCCCGAACGCGATCAGCGAGCACAACATCCCGATACCGAAGAACAGCCAGGATTTGATGTCCATGATGCCGAGGGGATCGGTTTGCAGCCGCACCAGCACTTCGTGCCCGGCGTCGGACACGAAGGATCCGGCTGCCTCGCGGTAGTGCGCCAGCGTCAGGTTGAGGCCCACTGCAATCGCGAGATAGCCCATCAGGGCGGCGAGCCCGAGCAGTTTCCTCATGAAATTACGGTGGTTGAGTTCCCGCACACCGACCGCGCCGGCGAGGAAGCTCACCCCGATATTGAGCAGCGCGAAGATGAGGGCCTCGGCGGCGCCGCCGACATATCCGAGCTCGCTGCCCTTGGCGAGGAAAAACCCGTTGAGAAACACTTCGAAGACGAACAGCGAGAGGAGGACCCCGACCTTGAGCGTGAGGTTGCCGCCCGTGGCCCATCGCGCCGCCCGCGTCAGCCGGTGCCGACGGCGAAAATCGTCGCGCTCGGCCTCCACGTCGCGCAGGTGACGGCGCAGGCTGTGGAGTTCGTCCCTGCCTTGGGCGGCCTCCGCACGGAATTCGCTGACCGCGGCGGGCGCCGCCTGCCGTATGGTCGCAAACCGCCCTTCAAAGTCGAGCCCCGACAAGCGCTCCTTGTAGAGATGCAATTCGTCGAGGAGGACGCCATGCGCGCTGGTCTTCTCCGCCTCCACCCGCTCGACGACTCGACTTTCGACATCGTCGAGAACGGCCGAATCCGAGGACGGCTCCTCATCGGCACCGCGTTGCGCGCCGATCTTTGCCACCGCGAGATCGGCTGCGAGCTTGGCGACATTCAGCGCCGGAAAGACTTCCAGCGACGCGCGATAGTCGTGCTGCTCCCGCTTGAGGCCACCGACCAAGCGAGCGAGTGCGGAGCTTACTGCCAATTCCTTGTTCCCATGGCTCAATCGGAGTTGCCGCTTGCGCCCACCAATCGCACGCGACTCTGACAATGTAGCAACAATGCGGCTGAACTTGGAGTCGCAATCATTGTGCATCCGGTCAATCCCGCTAACGGAGGCTGCCGGGATGCAAGCGCGTTTTTTTAGTCGGGGCTCCCCGCGGGCGCTGCGCCCATCGCCGCGGGCCGACGCTCGGCGGCGCGACTGGTTTGGGCCTCGCCGGCTCGGCGGCACGCCCCGCCGCCCGTGGTCACGAAGTTTTCGCGGGACAGATGCCCGATTGATGCCTCAATTCCTTGACTTATCGCTGCAATTCGTGCCGATCCCAAATCGTTTGCAATTCAGGCAAATGTGGTAAGTAACCGCTCCGCCGCCGGCCGACCGCTTGGCCCGTCGTCGGTGCACGACCGCAGGAGGGGCCCTGCTTGGATCACTTTGTGGGTGAAGGGAAGGCCGGCGGGCTGGGGTCCGCGGGCGAATCACACCCGCCGGCGCGCAAGCTGCATCCGCTGGCCTTCGGCCTGGAGCGCATCGGGCTGATCTCGCTGCGCGCGCCGATCGCCGGCGCGGTGATCTTCACCCTGCTCACGATCGCAGCGGTGATCGGGCTCGATCGCCTCAAGGTCGACGATTCGCTCAGCCAGCTGTTTCGCTCCGACACCGCCGAATTCAAGCAGTACGAGGACGTGACCAGCCGCTTTCCGTCGAGCGAATTCGACGTGCTCGTCGTGGTCGAAGGCAAGAACCTGCTCAAGCGCGACGAACTCGAAAAGCTGCGCGACGTCGTCACCGATCTGCAGCTCATCGATGGCACCAGGGGCCTGATCTCGCTGTTTTCGGCGCGCCAGCCGCCGGAAAACGGCCACTTGCCGGAAGCCCTGTTCCCGGAGCCGCTGCCGACGGGGGCGGCCTATGACGAACTGATCCAGAAGGTCACCTCGAACGAGATCATCCGCGGCAAGCTGTTGTCGACCGACGGCGAGCTCGCCCTGGTCGTGCTGGCGCTCGATCCGGCGGTCGCAGAAAGCAACCGCCTGCGCGAGGTGGTCGGGGAGATCCGCAAAACGGTGAACGACGATCTCGCCGGCACCGACCTTTCGGTCGAACTGTCCGGCGTGCCGGTCATGCAGCTCGAAATCCGCAATGCGGTCGAGCGCGACCGGCTCGTCTACAACGGCATCGGATTCATGGCGGGCTGCCTGATCGCCATCGTGTTCTTCCGCCGAGTATCGTTCATGATCGTCGCGGCGGGTCCGCCGCTCACAGCCATCGTGCTGACGCTGGGCGCTCTGGGCTGGCTCGATTTCCGCCTCAACATGTTCCTCAACGTGATGACGCCGCTGATCATGGTGATCAGCTTTTCCGACAGCATGCAGCTCACCTTCGCGGCGCGCGACCGGCTCATCGCCGGCGAGAGCAAGCGTGACGCGTTCCGCAACGCCATCCTGGTGGTCGGCCCCGCTTGCGTGCTCACCCATGCGACCGCGGGCCTGTCGTTCGTCGCCTTGCTGTTCTCCAATTCCGACCTGATCCGCACCTTCGCCGAGGCCGGCATCATCGCGACCATTCTCGCCCTCGTCACCGTGCTCACACTGTTGCCGTTGCTCGGCGTTCTCCTGATCCGGAAGGAAGCAGCGTTTGCCTCGAAGGTCAGGCAGGCGGATGCGGCCGTCCACGCGCTGCGCCGCTTCTGCGCCTGGATCGCGCGCAAGATGGTGACCCAGTCGGGCCTCTACAGCGCGGTGGCCGTGGCGGTCGTCGGGGTGCTCGCCTTCAATTACGCCAATCTTCAGCCGCGCTACCGGCTCGCCGACCAGGTGCCCGACAAGGAGCACGCGGTGGAGGCGAACCAGCGGCTCGACACCAAGTTGACCGGTGCCAATCCGATCGACGTGCTGATCGAATTCCCCAAGGGCGCCTCGCTCTACGCGCCGGAGACGCTGGCGACGATCGACGAAGTTCACACCGCCGTCGAAAACCAGGCCGGAGTCGGCAATGTGTGGTCGCTCGATACGTTGCGGCGCTGGCTGGCCGAGAAGGCCGGCATTACCGATGTCGAAACCTTGATGGAATACGTCAATTTGCTGCCCGTACACTTGGTGCGCCGCTTCCTTTCGGCCGACCAGGACGCCGTCATCGTTTCCGGCCGCATTCCCGACGTCGATGCGAGCGCGCTGCTTCCCGTCGTCAACCGGCTCAACCAGGCGCTGGAGGCCGTGCGCGCAAAGCATCCCGGCTATGAGATCGCGGTGACCGGCCTCGCGGTGATCGCGGCACGCAACAGCGCCACCATGATCGAGAAGCTGAATCGCGGGCTGACGGTCGAGATCGTGTTCGTGTCCGCCTTCATCGGGCTCGCCTTCCGCTCCCTGGTGGTGATGTTCGCCGCGATCCTGCCGGGAATATTCCCGGTTCTCGTATCCGGCAACGTGCTGTGGGCGCTGGGAAACGGGCTGCAATTCGCGAGCGTGGTGGCACTGACGGTGTCGTTCGGCCTCGGCCTGAGCGCCACCATCCATTTTCTCAATCGGATGCGACTCGAAGAGAAGCCGGGCGAGGACCCCGCCATCGGGGTGGAACGCGCCACCGTCCTGGTCGGGCCTGCCTTGATCCTGACCTCGGCCGTGCTCGCCTGCGGGCTCGCAGTGACGGTGCTGTCCAACCTGCCGTCGCTGCGGCTGTTCGGCTGGGTCAGCGCGCTCGCCATCGTCGCGGCGCTGGTTGCCGACCTTCTGATTCTGCGTCCGACGATCGTGTTCCTGCGCGACCTCGCTGCGCGCATCAGCCGGCGCCGGGCAGCGCCCGGCCCGGCCGAATGAGCGAATCGACTACGTCAGGACTTGTTGAGCGTGATCGACGCGTCAGTCAGCTCGGTGCCCGGCGAGCGTATCGATACCGATTGCTTGCTGCCACGGGTGACCAGCGTCAGGTTCGCGGAGAAAACCGCGCTGCTCGCGACGGCCTGGATCGTGCCGCCGGAGGCCCGGCCGGAAATCGAGCCGGTGACGTTGCGTGACGTCTCGCTCCAGGAGCCGGAGATCGAATCGCCCTGGTGGGTGAGGTTGGCGACCAGATCGAAATTGTAGCTGTCGCCCGCACAACGCAAGCGCAACGCGAGTGTCCTGCCGCCCGGTGCCTCGTAGGCCGCCCGGCAGCGCAGGCGCTCGTGCGATCCGCTCGCCAACGTGATGGTGCCGCCGCCGGACCAGTTTCCCTGCAGCCCCGCAAACGGTCCGGCCCCCTGGGCCGCGGCGGTCTCGATGCCCGGCGGGGCAAACAGGCCCACGGCCACTGCCAAAGCGGCCACTTTGAGCGAAACAACCGGCACCAAACGCACGAATTCACGTCGGCGCATTGCCCCCTCGGGCGCGCGCGTGCTGTCGGCATGCCAAGTGGAATTTGTCATTGAGGTCAGATTCCCCCGCAGGTGATGAAGGTTCCAGTCTCCGCACACATCATCGTGCGCCAATCCAATCGACAAATGAAGACGCTGCTTCCTGCACGACGGATTATACGCAAGCACCGTCGACACTATTACAATGAAACCGGGGCCGCCAGCGCGACTGTCCACAGCGATTCGGCGAATCTTAGACTGCGGCGGTGGGGGCGTCGATTTGGCGCGTCGAACTCTACCCGGGTTGGTCCGACGGCCTACGCATGTACGAAATTATCGTTGCTGGAGAATGGTTTGCGGGCCGGGGGCCGCGTTCGAGCCGTGTGCGGCTGCACCGACGGGCGACGCTCGGTCGATGTCGTGGTCGTGATCGCCCACCCAATTCCGCTCGCTGGGCCCACATGTACAATGGGCATCAATCTACAATGGGCATTAATCGACGCGGCCGGCAAACCCAGGGACCCCACGCCATGAAATGCACCATGAAATCTCGACTTTTCACGGTAATTGCCGTCCTCGGCTGCCT
>Ga0306926_10007601_pt1 | contig 11773 bp, 8 predicted proteins | sample flu12Cox44000178_FD_203759 | JGI IMG/M metagenome (GOLD analysis project Ga0306926, IMG submission 203759) | Lab enrichment of tropical soil microbial communities from Luquillo Experimental Forest, Puerto Rico - flux8day.12C.oxic.44.000.178 (v2)... | ecosystem: Environmental > Terrestrial > Soil...
CGGACGCAGCCCTATCCCGACACCATCAAGCTGCTCGAAGGACTCGGTGCGAAGAACAATCACAAGTGCGTGTCGTGCTGAGTCGCGATCACGCGGAGGATCAAGTCAGACCATGAAGAAGACGCTTGCACTTGCCGCGTTCTCGACGCTGGTGTCCTCGGCGGCCCTCGCCCAGGTCAACGTCGCGAACATCGTCGACATGGAACTACTCACCCACACTGAGCTGTCGGCCAAGATCAAGGACGGCTGGACGTCGGTCCTGCTCGCCGCCGGCGGCACCGAAGAGCGTGGTCCCCAGGACGTGCTCGGCGGCCACACCTTCATGGCGAAGAGCCACGCCGACATGATCGCGCGAAAGCTGGGCAAGACGCTGGTCGCGCCGGTCCTTCCGATCGCGGTCAACGCCACGGGCCTCAATCCGAATCGCGAGATGGCCGATCAGGCCGGCGCCATGCAGATGCCTGCCGAGGTCTTCAAACAGGTGCAGCTCGCCCAGATCGACAGCCTGGCGCGCAGCGGTTTCAAGGACATCTACGTGATGGGCGATCACGGCGGCGGACAGAACGAGATGAAGGAAGCCGCCGAGGAGATGGACAAGAAGTGGTCGGCCAAAGGCACGCGCGTCTACTACGTCAGCGACTTCTACAACAAGACGCACGACGATGTAGACATGTACTTCTACGAGCACAAGCTGCCGATCGGTGGTCACGGCGCGATGCTGGAAACCTCGATCATGCTGTATCTCGAACCGTCGCCCGGCGCCTGGGTGCGGCCGATGTACAAGACGATGCCGTTCGATCCGACCGGCCAGACACCGGAGCAGTGGAAGGCGGCGCGCGACGCGCGCATGGCCAGGCAGGCGGCGATCGCCGCCGGACAGACGCCGCCTCCGGCGGCAGGGCGTGGCGGCGGCCGCGGACCGGCCGACCCGAACGCGCCGCCGCGCGTGAACAACGGCGTGACCGGCGATCCAACCAAGTCCACGAAGGAAATCGGCAAGGATCTGATCGACATCATCGTGAACAACGGTGTCAACGAGATCAAGAAGATGACGGCAGAACGCCGCGGCGCGCACTAGGGAATTCGGAATTAGGAATTCGGAATTTACGATTACAAAGTAGGATGGGCGCCGTGCAGACCATGCATCGGCGCCTCATCCTGACCCTGCTGGCAGTTCTGGTCGGCGCCGGCATCACGACGCTCCGCGGCCAGGCCCCTCCCCGCAAACGCCTCCTCTTCCTGACGCATGCGGCCCTCTATAAGCACGCCAGCCTCGGACCGGCGGAAGCCGCCGTCACGGACTATGGAAAGACCGGTGGCTTCGAGGTGACGACGCTCGAGGGCTACAAGCAGGAATCGGCGAAGCTGGACCTGTCGTTCCTGACGCCGGAGTATCTCTCGCAGTTCGACGGCTTGATGCTGATGACCAACGGCAACCTGCCGTTGACCGACACGCAGAAGCGCGCCATCGTCGACTACGTGCGCAACGGCAAGGCGCTCGTCGGGGTCCACTGCGCGTCGCTCACGCTTTACGACTATCCGGAGTTCGGCGAAGTGCTCGGCGGCTACTACCGCCGCTCGATCATCCCGACCAACGTCGTTGGTCAGAAGAAAGGCGTGCTGAAGGTCGAGGATCCTTCGCACCCCGCGACGAAGATGCTGAATGGCAGCTGGACGGTCGGCGAAGAGTTCTATCAGTTCGGCACGGCCGTGTGGGACGCAAGCCGTCCGACGGAGCAGATCAGCCAGGTCGGGCGGCTGCACATCCCGATGGCGTTTTCACGCGACCGCGTGCACGTGCTGCTCAGCCTCGACGCCGAGAAGACCGACATCAGCGATCTTGGGCCGGAGATCGTGAAAGGCGGCGACTATCCGCAGGCATGGTCGCGCACGTTCGGCAAAGGCCGTTCGTTCTATACATCGCTCGGCCACCGCGAGGACATCTGGTCAACCGACGCCACTTTCCGCGCGCATGTCACCGGCGGCATTCGGTGGGCGCTCGGAATTGAGAATTAGGAATTCGGAATACGAGTGCGTTGGAAATTGACTTGCCCGCGGGTGGCCTGAAGTCAATTTTGCAAGCCACTCTAAGAATGGTATCGTCCGAGACTGGCCATGTTTTCCGGGGCGACAACATGAGAAAAGCCAAAGCCGCCAACATTCTGCTCTGCCTGCTCGCATCGACGAACTGGATCGCGGCTGCCGGACAACTGAAGCCGGGAGCGAGCCCGCAAGCGACCCAGAGTTTTCTCAATCGGACGGCTGACGCCGTTCTGGCTTTGAAGAGCACTCGCTTCTCGCTGAAGCGCGAGGGCACGCCGGCTGTTCTGGACGCGAAGAACGGAATCACCTTTACCGCCGCGGATTGTGCGTATTCGGCGCCGGACCGAGTGTCCTGCGACGTCAAGGTCGCGCTCAAGAACGGATCCATCCTGCAGTTGACACGCGTGTGGGTACCCGAAGGCACCTTTCAGTCGAATCCGCTGACGCGGCAGTTCGGCAAGGCGCCGGCGGACGCGAATTTCAATGGCGTGGTGCTGTTTGCCAGGACCGGCATCCCGGAAATTCTGAAGACCGCGGTGCAGAAGACGCAGGTCGTCGAACGTGAGGCGATCCAGGCCAGGGAAACGCTTCACCTCCGCGGTGAGGTGAGTGGCGAGAAGCTGAATCCGCTCGTCGGATCGACACTCAAAGCGGATGTCATGTATCCCGTCGACTGCTGGGTCGACGAAAAAACGGCCAACATTGCCCGAATCCACGTCACCGAGCCCGAGGGCAACGGCTGGCTCATCGAGCTGTTCGGCACGAACGAGCCGGTCGACATTCCGACGCCGCAACTGCCACCCCCACCCAAGCCGCAAGCCTGAATGTCGCGCGCACGGCAGTACCCGGGGCTGATCCTCGCGCTCGTCTGCCTTCCCGTGTTCATCGGCGCGCTCGATCTCACCATCGTGTCCGCGGTGCTGCCGGAAGTGATCCGTTCGTTGACGATCGAAATCCAGAAGCTCGATGTCGCCGGATGGGTCGTCACCGGTTATTTCGTCTCGTATGCGATCAGCATGACGTTCATGGGGAAGGTGTCCGATATCGCCGGCCGCCGCCTCGTGTACCTGATCTGTCTCGCAATTTTCTTCGTCGGATCATGGTTGGTCGCGGCCTCTCCGGGCTGGCCAGCCGGCATCGCCCTTCGAGCGATGCAAGTGTTCCAGGACCATCCGCCCGCGGTGTTCGCCTCGCTCTACGCGCTGATCGCGGGCCGTGTCGTTCAGGCGTTCGGCGCAGGAGCCATGGTGCCGGTGAGCATGGCGCTGGTCGCCGATCTGTATCCACCCGAGAAGCGCGCTCTTCCCCTCGGCATCATCGGCGCGGTCGACACGGCGGGTTGGGTCCTGGGACATCTGTATGGCGGGATCATGGTGCAGTTCATGAGCTGGCCGTACCTGTTCTGGATCAATCTGCCCGTCGTCGCCGTGATCTTCTGCGTCACGTGGTGGGGGTTGGCCGGACTGCCGCGGATGGACGTGAAAGGCGGCATCGATTGGATCGGCGTGATGCTGCTCGGCACCGCGCTGCTTCTGCTCAATATCGGCCTCGGCGCGCCGGAAGCCGGGCTCGAAGGATCAACCGCACCGTCGTCGCCATATCGACTGTACTGGGTGGGAGGAGCCGCAGTGGTGTTCGCCGTGTTCCTGGTGTCCCAGCGGCGCGTGCGCGATCCCATCCTCGACCTGCGCATCTTCCGGAACCGCAATCTGTCGGCGGCGAGCGGCGTGAATCTGCTCGTCGGTTTCTGCATCATGGTGGCGCTGGTCAGCGTCCCCATCTTCATCAACGTTGCGGGCGCGGCAGACACGAGAAAGGCGGCCCTGGTCACGGGATACCTGCTCTGCGCCTTTACCGTGCCGATGGCGCTCGCCGCGATTCCCGGAGGCTGGCTCTCCGAGCGGCTCGGCTATCGCTCGTCGGTCGTCATCGGCCTGGTCACGGCGATCGCCGGCTTCTGGATGATGAGCCTGTGGAAGGTGGAAATGGCCGCTCAGGCGGTCGCGTTCTTCGACAGCCTGCGACAGGGTCCTGCGCCGGCCGTCGCGCGTGGAACCGGCTTCATGGCCGCGGGACTGGCACTGGCGGGCATCGGCATCGGGTTGACGATTGCGCCGGTCGGGACGGCAGTCATTAACGGCGTCGGCGAACAAGATCGCGGGATGGCGTCGTCGCTCGTGATCATCCTTCGTCTGATCGGCATGAGCGTCAGCATGAGCTCAATGACAGCCTATGGGCTTCGGCGGACGACGGTCCTTGGCCGGCAGATGCTCGGCCCGGAGGATGCGCTGGATTTGGAAAAGACGGCCAGGGTGGCTCTCGACGTGGTGACGAAGATCACCGGTGAGATCGCCCTGATTTCCCTGGCCGTGACCGTGATGGCTCTCGGTGTCGCACTCGCGCTCCGGCGAGGCGACCTTCCGTCGCAACGTTAGCGGGTTTCACGACGAAGAAGAAACCGCGAAGTTCGCAAAGACCGCAGAGCAACAACTGGCTCAGCGACCTCGGCGTTCTCCGCGGTTCCTTCCGGTCGCTACTGCTTGATGCGCTTCGCGGACCACTCCATCTGCCCCAGCCCGGCGACCTCCGCCTTGCCGTTGACGATGTTGTCGCCGTCGAGATCGCCGGTCATGGTGACCGTCAACTCGCCTTGGGGCGTCTGCGCCACGAGCGTGAGTTTCAGCATCTTTCCTTCAGCCGTGCCCGACACCGGGACCTCACCGAGCTGACTGCCGAACGTCCCTGAGAGCTTGCCGTTGTCGTCGCTCAGCGTCGCGTTGGCGGGCATGTCGCCGGCGGGCGTCTTCATCATGACGTCCCACTTGCCGCCGAACCCGACACCGGCCGCGGCCGTCGTCGCAGGCGCCGGGGCTGCAGGCGCCGCTGCGGCGGTCGCCGTCGGGGCCGCCGTGCCAGTGCGCTTCGCGCTCCAATCGCCTTCAGCGAAGCCTCCGAAGTCGGCCTTGCCCGTGATCGTTTCCCCCTCGACCTTGCCGGTCAGCGTGATGGGCAGCTCCATCCCCTGGACGTTGATTGTGAAGGTGAACTTCAGATCGTTGCCGGTCATGGTGCCGCCCTCGAACGGCAGCGTCCCCTGTGGCGACTTGAACATTCCCGACACCTTGCCGGCTTCCTGCTTGAAGGTCACCGGCGTCGTGTTGGAACCCTGCGGCGAGTTGACGGTGACGTCCCAGTCTCCGGTGACGTCGGTCTGCGCAAAGACCGGCGACGCGATGAGCAGCGAAAGCGCCAGCAGCGAGGATTTCAAGCAGGTCATGCAATAGGCTCCTGAAAGGAAACGGATGCTTTAGTTGCCGGCGTCGCCCGTGCGGCGAGCGCTCAGCGGTCCTTCGCCGACGTCACCGAGCTTGGCGGTCCCGGTGATCAGAGTCGCGGTCTCGAGCTTGCCCTTCATCGTGATCTCGAGCATCTTGCCGTCTTCAGCCACCGACCAGACGACCGTCACCTGGTCGTCCACAACCCGGCCGCTGATTTCGTACTCACCGAACTCGTCCGCGGCATGACCTGTGAGCCTGGTGCCCGACTGGTTGATCGTCATGATGATCCAGTTCTGGCCGAGCGGCGTCACGAAATCGACGCGCCAGGTGCCGGCGACGCTGCGCTGCGATTGCTGCTGCTGCGCGCGGGCGGGAACGGCCATGGCGGCCAGCGCCAGGCACACGGCCACGAGGGATCTCATCATGATGCCGTCATTTTACTTCCGGGCAGGGGGGCAACGGCCAGGAAATTGGGTAATTGGATAATCTGGTAATTGGGTTATTGAGTGGGTATTGGACGCTGGGCAGCCTGACTCGATTACCAGATTACCCAATTATCCAATTGCCCGTTTCCGCGCTGGATCAGCCAGCCTGGGCGACCGGTTCAGCCTCAGCCTCGACAGGCGGCAGTGCCGCTGCCGCAACGGCAGACGTGATGCGGCAGAAGCCTGCGAGGTGTCGATCGAACCGGAGCAGGGATCGGGCGATGCGGCTGCCGGTCAACCGTTCGTGGGTTTCCAGAAGGTCGCGCAACAGCTTCTGCTCGGCCGCGGTCGGCGGTTCAATCGCCAGCTGCTGCGGGTTGATCCGCGTCGCGAGCGACTCGCGGCTGCCGGCGACGTAGATGACGCCGCCGGTCATTCCCGCCGCGAAATTCTGTCCGACCGACCCGAGCACGACAATCGTGCCGCCGGTCATGTACTCGCACGCGTGGTCGCCGACGCCTTCTACGATGGCTGTCGCCCCGCTGTTGCGAATAGCGAAGCGCTCACCGGCCACGCCGGCTAGAAACAGACGGCCGCCGGTCGCGCCATACAGCGCCGCGTTGCCCGCCAGCACCTGGTTCGCCCGGCCTCGTTCCCGAGCCGCTGGCGCAACGATGATCTCCCCGCCGTGCATCCCCTTGCCGAGGCCGTCGTTCGCATCGCCGATGAGCGACAACCGCATGCCGGGGACGAGAAACGCGCCAAAGCTCTGACCCGCGCTGCCGGTCATGGCGAGCTGCACCGAGCCGTCGGGCAGGCCACGGTCGCCAAACCGCGCCGCGATCGCGCCCGCGATGCCCGCACCGAACGCGCGGTCGGTGTTCGCAATCGCACCGGCCACGGCAAAGGGATGGTCCGGGGAAAGCGCGTCCAGGAAATCGTTCGTCGTTCGTCGTTGGTCGTTCGTCGTTCGAGGTTTGTCGTTCGTCGTTCGTCGTTCGTTGTTCGGGGTTCGAGGTTCGAGGTTCGGCGCGACGGGCCGCTTCGAGGTCGCGCGCTCAAGCAGCGCGTCAAGGGAAATGGAGGGGACGACTCCGGGACGGCGATGCAGTAGATCCGCGCGGCCGATCAAATCCTCGACGCGCGTCAGGCCGAGCGATGCGAGAATCTCGCGCACCTCTCCGGCGATCAACTTCAGATAGCCGACCAGCATGTCGGCCGTCCCCGCGAATTCGGCTCGCAGATCCTCGCGCTGCGTGGCGATGCCGACCGGACAGGTGTTCGCATGACACTGCCGCGCCATCACGCATCCCAGCGCCACGAGCGCGGCCGTCCCGAAGCCGTACTCGTCTGCCCCCAACGCGGCGGCCATGGCAATGTCGCGACCGGTCTTCAGTCCGCCGTCGGTCTGGAGCACGACGCGGTGGCGCAATCCGGCGCGTGTCAGCGCGTGGTGCGCTTCGGAGAGGCCGATTTCCCAGGGCATGCCTGCGTGCTTGATCGAGGCTCTGGGGGACGCGCCGGTGCCGCCGTCGTGGCCGCTGATCTGGATCGCGTCGGCGCCGGCCTTAGCCACGCCGGTCGCGATGATCCCGACGCCGACCGACGCGACGAGCTTCACGTTCATGCGGGCAGTCGGATGAAACGCGCGCAGATCGTAGATGAGCTCGGCAAGATCTTCGATGCTGTAGATGTCGTGGTGGACCGGCGGCGAGATCAGCGTCGTCCCCGGCTGCGCGTGCCGAAGCCGGGCGATGTGTGGGATCACTTTCATGCCCGGCAGCTGACCACCCTCGCCTGGCTTCGAGCCTTGGGCGATCTTGATCTGCAGTTCATCGGCCGATCGCAGGTACGCCGGCGTCACGCCGAAGCGTGCCGACGCGACCTGTTTTGTTCGGCTGCCGTCCCAATCCGCCGCGCCGGCGCCTGTCTGCGGTCCCACACGGCCGGCGGTGGGGCCATCGCCTGGCCTGACGAACCGATCCGGCTCCTCACCGCCCTCGCCGCTGTTGCTGCGCGCGCCGAGGCGGTTCATCGCGGTCGCGATCGTGCGGTGTGCTTCGGGCGAGAGTGCGCCGACCGACATCGCCGACGCGAAGAAGCGGCGGCAGATGGCTTCCGCCGATTCGACATCGTCGAGGCGGGCGGGTGTGGTGCCTTCCGCTGGTGCAATCTCGAGGAGATCGCGAACCGCCTGCGCGGGACGTCCGTAAACGTGTGACTTGAACGTCTCGTACGCGGGAGCGCCGGTGACCGTCATCGCTTCGTCACGCGACTTCTGCAGTCCGCGGACCACGAGCGGATTCGTCGCGTGATATTCCCCGCCGCGCCGGAAGCCGTGAAGACCCGGATAGTCGGCTTGCGGCGGTTCCTCGGCAAAGGCGCGAGCGTGCCGCGACAGAACGGTCGTCGCAATATCGGCCAGCGTGACACCACCGACAGGCGACGAGGTGCCCGGAAAGAAGCGATCGACGACCGACGCATCGAGCCCGAAAATCTCGAAGAGCTGCGCGCCGCAATAGCCGCTGAAGGTGCAGACGCCCATCTTCGACATCAGCGTTCTCAGGCCGCGCTCCAGCGCCAGACGATATCGAGTGACGGCGACGTCACAACCGGTCGCGTCGGCTTCTGCGAGCGCCTGAATGGTGTCGTACCCGAGCGACGGACACACCGCGGAGGCGCCGTACCCGAACAGCAACCCGACCTGGTGGGCGTCGCGCGCGTCGCCGCAATCGACGACCAGGCTCGTACGCATCCGGAGACCGCGGTTGACCAGCGCGCGGTGAACCGCCGCCTGCGCCAGAAGGGCCGGTACGGCCGCGCGGTCAGCGCTGAGGCTCCGGTCAGTGAGGATGATGAGCGCGCTTCCCCGTTCCACCACCGCGCACGCCTCATCCGTGATGGCGCGCAGTCGCGAATCGAGCGCCTCGACTCCGCCGCCAGCCGCAAAGACGATGTCGATGATGGCTGGAGAAAGCGCTGAAGACGTGGACAGCTGCTCGAGTTCGCGTCGGCTGAGAATCGGCGACCGCAAGACGATGCGCGCCGGACGTGGCGCCAACTCGTCGATGAAGCTGCCGTGCCCGCCCAATATCGTCGTCAGCGACATGACAGCCGCTTCGCGGTACGGATCGACTGACGGGTTCGTGACCTGCGCAAATCGCTGGCGGAAGAAATCGCTGAAGAGCCGCGCCCGCGACGAGAGCGCCGCCGGCGGAGCGTCGTCACCCATCGAGCCGATCGCCTCGTGTCCCTCAGCGATCATCGGCCTGAGGAGCATCTCAATTTCTTCGCGCGAACAGCCGAATGCGGCCTGACGACGCGCGAGGTTGAGCGGCGACTCAGCCGACGGCGCGCTCATCTGACCGCCGCGCGCGCTGACGGAACCATCGTCGGCAACGTTGACGCCGAATGGATCGGCGAGCGGCCGGAGCACATCGGCGACGAGCCGGCGGTACCGGCGCCGGAACGCCAGGCGGCGGCGAATCTCGTTGGTGCCCATCACGGAGCCGCGCTCGACGTCGACGATCACCATGTCGCCGGGGCCGAGACGACCGCGGTTGACGATCTCGTGTTCGTCGGCCGGCAGGACGCCGACCTCGGATGCGACCGCAATCAGATCGGCGGCGGTCGACACGATGCGGGCGGGACGGAAGCCGTTTCGATCGAGCGCCGCTCCGACGTAGCGGCCATCGGCGAACACGAGTGCCGAGGGGCCGTCCCAGGGCTCGCTGAGCAGCGACTGAAATTCGTAGAACGCGCGCACGTCCGGCGGCATGGCGCGATCGCGCTCCCAGGCCGGCGGCACCAGGCGGGTCACGGCGTGCGCCAGCGAGTAGCCGTTGTGTTTCATCAGCTCGATCGCATCGTCCAGCGAGAGCGAGTCGGACCCGTGTGTCGAGATCGGCGGGTCGAGGCTGAACCCGGGCAGTGCCGTGGCGTCCGCGGCTCGGGCGCGCATCCATAGACGGTTGCCGGCGATCGTGTTGATCTCGCCGTTGTGCGCGACCGTGCGGAACGGCTGGGCGAGCGCCCAGTCGGCCGAGGTGTTCGTGCTGAACCGCTGGTGGAACGTGATGAACGGCGACACGAAACGCTCGTCCGCCAGATCCGGATAGAAGCGGTCGAGGGCGTCCGGCGTCACGAGCGCCTTGTGGACGAGCGTCCTCGTCGACAGGGACACGATGGTCAGGCGGATGCCGGCGGCCCGTGCGGTCCGTTCGATCCTCAGGCGCGCACGATACAGCGCGGCGTCGGCGGTCTGGCGACCCTCGTCGAACCCCGCGAGTACCTGCAGCACCTTCGGCGTGGTCTCCCGCTGCGCCCGCAGGACAGCGACGCCGTCGACCGGGACGATGCGCCAGTCGATCGATCGCGCGCCGGCATGCCGGAGTTCGCGTTCGACGATTTCGGCTCCCTGCAGCCGATCGGATGGGTGGACGAACACCATGCCGAGTCCGCGCGTGCGCGCGGCTGGCAGCCGGCTGCCGAAGGCCTCCGTGACCCATGGCCATGGGATCGCCGTGAGGATGCCACAGCCATCCACCGAGCCGAGCGACGCGTCGGCGCCTCGGTGCGTCAGCCGCCGGAGCGCTGACAGGCCGTGCGCCACGATGTCACGGCTCGCGCGGCCACGAAGGTGAGCGATGAAACCGACGCCGCACGCGTCATGATCGGAGGACGGCTGAACATACGAATTCATGTCCACGTGTTTATGCGCCGTCGGGTCTGATAAGTAAAATAGAACTTACTGATACGACCTATACCTTCTACGAATGTCTTATCTGTGCTGCGGTATCATCCCACCCATGACCGCATGTCATCGTTCCCTGTTCCTGCCGGCCGTCTCGCTATTGCTGTTCGGTCTCGCCGCGTGCAGCCAGGAGCCGGCGAAGCCGGCCGCCACCACGCCCGCACCCGCCCAGGCGGCGCCGCCGGCGCCGCCGCCGAAGATCCGCGTCTATGTGACAAACGAGACATCAGGCAATTTGACGATCATCAACGGCGACACGCAGGCGGTGATGGCCACGGCGGCATTGGGCAAGCGGCCGCGCGGCATCCAACCCAGCCCGGATGGAAAGTCGCTGTACGTCGCGCTCAGCGGATCGCCGCCCGCCGGGCCCGGCGTCGATCCGAAGACCCTGCCGCCGCCGGATCGGAACGCCGACGGCATCGGCGAAGTCGACGCCGACACGTACAAGCTCAAGCGCGTCATCCACGCGGGTGCCGACCCGGAACAACTCGCGGTCAGCGCCGACGGCACGCGGCTCTATGTGGCCAACGAAGACACCGAGACGCTGAGCGTCGTCGACCTCGCGTCCGGCACCGTGATGACGTCGGTCAAGGTCGGCGAGGAACCCGAGGGCGTGACGATTCGGCCGGACGGCAAAGTCGTATATGTCACGTGCGAAGGGGACGGCGCGGTGTTCGCCATCGATACGCAGACCAACAAGATGCTCAAGCGCATCCCCGTCGGTCCGCGGCCGCGCTCCATCGGCTTCCTGCCCGACGGCTCACGCGGGTACGTCTCGCTCGAGAACCAGGGCGCGGTCGCGGTATTCGACGCGAAACAGCAGAAATTCCTCCGCCTCATTACGCTCGAAGGACAGGGGAACACACCGAAGCCGCGCCCGATGGGCATCGCGGTCGCGCCCGACGGGTCGACCGTCTACGTCACGACGGGTTCGTTCAGCCACCTGTTCTTCATCGATCCGGCCAAGAGCACGCCGACGGGATCATTCGAAGTGGGCCAGAGGCCCTGGGGGATCGCCCTGCTGCCAGGCGGGAAGATGGCGTACACGGCCAATGGACCGTCCAACGACGTCTCGCTCGTTGACCTGACGACCAGGCAGGTCGTGAAGAAGATCCCGGTCGGAACGCGGCCGTGGGGGGTTGCACTAGTTGTTCGTCAGTAGCCTTTAGTCGTTGGTCGGAGTCGTTAGACGCGCGATCGCATCGGACCCGTCGCGCGAGGGCTTTAGCCGAGCGTCAACGTCAATCAAGCTTGATATGCAGCTCGGCGCCGAA
>Ga0306926_10007603_pt1 | contig 11773 bp, 11 predicted proteins | sample flu12Cox44000178_FD_203759 | JGI IMG/M metagenome (GOLD analysis project Ga0306926, IMG submission 203759) | Lab enrichment of tropical soil microbial communities from Luquillo Experimental Forest, Puerto Rico - flux8day.12C.oxic.44.000.178 (v2)... | ecosystem: Environmental > Terrestrial >...
TGATGAAAAGGATTAGGAACATTGTCAGAAAGCCTGCGAAATTCTTGACATCGACGAAGTACATGACGCCGACCGTGGCGGCGCCCATGACGATGAAGTTCCAGAACGTCACGATCGCGCCGCCGATTTTGTCCGCGAGCAATCCGCCGAGCGGACGCGATAGCGACCCCACTAGCGGCCCCAGAAAGGCAATGGCGACCGTCACCTCCGGGAATTGCGTCTTTATGAGCAGCGGAAACGCGGCGGAGTAGCCGATAAAAGAGCCGAACGTTCCAATGTAGATGTAAGACATCACCCAGGTGTGCTTGCGCTTGACGATGACGAGTTGGTCTTTGAACGTCGAGCGTGCCGAGGTGAGATTGTTCATGAACAGAAACGCACCGATCACTGCGATGGTCAGCGGCAGGATCCACATCAGCCCGGCGTTCTGAAGATAGAAGCCTTCCGCGACCGGCCTTGCCTGATAAAGACTCACAAAGCCGAAGCCCAGCAGAAGCGGCGTCAGCAACTGCACGCCGCTCACTCCGATATTTCCCCCAGCTGCGTTCAAGCCGAGCGCCCAGCCCTTCATGCGGTCCGGGTAGAAAAAGGAAATATTGGCCATGCTCGAGGCGAAATTGCCGCCGCCGAGCCCTGCTGTCGCCGCCACCAACAGCATCAGCCAGAACGGCGTGTCAGGCTGAGTCACGAAATAGGCGAGCGCAAGCGTCGGAATGAACAGCACTACGCCACTGAAGACGGTCCAATTCCGGCCGCCGAACGTCGTGACTGCAAACGTATAGGGGAACCGCATGAGAGATCCGACCAGCCCCGGCAATGCCACGAGCTGGAACAACTGGTCCGTCGTGTAATGGAAGCCGGCCTGCGGCAATTTGGTTGCGACGATGCTCCAGACGAGCCAGATCGAAAAACCGAGATGCTCGGCGAAAATCGACCATATGAGATTACGTCGGGCGATGAATTTGCCTTCGGATTTCCAAAACTCCTGATCCTCAGGGTTCCAGTTCGAAATCCACGTCGGGTTTCGCTTGCTCATCAAGGATTCCTTTCCGTTGGGTAGATTCTCCCGCAGCGCGGGCTCCCACCGGAGTTGCCTTGGCAAGGCCTGTGCCAACTCTATCCCACTGAAAAGTCTTCCATTTCGACGCACACCGAGGGCGTGGATTGCGCATTTTTGCGGCGCTGCGGCATGAGTTTGTGCAATGCAAAATTTTTCGGCGGGGTCGGATCAAAAGATGGGCGCATCCGCGCGCCGTTGGACGCCATGAGGGCTCCCCAACAGGTGCGCGAAGAGGAAGACTTCGAGCGGCAGGCTCCGGCGCTCGCCGTCGATTACCTGCTCGCGACTAAATTACCGAACCTTCTGCTCACGCCGCTTTATTGCATCGCGTAAGTCCGCTTATGGCACGGAGCGGACTTAGCGAGATGTCTGCCTCGAATTTGCCTGCGCAATCGCCGGGAAATCCGGCCGCTACGTCGCGGTGAAACGAACGAAAGGCCGGTCGCCCTTCGCCGTAGGGCGCAATGCGCTTCGCGCATTGCGCCCTACCGGGCGCAGGTGATGTAATCGTTCGCGTTGGCGCAGGCGCCGGTACGCATACGAGCTGAAGGGAATTATCCGTGCTCGGTTCGGCATTTTTAGCGGCTATGGCGACCGCCGTCGGCTTGTTCGCGGCTTATAACCTGTTTCATTACATTCTCTATCTTCTCGTCATTCATCCGAAGGATGCCGGCAATATCGGTCATGCGCTGAATGCCTTCGAACAGCGGCAACTTGTGGAGTGGACGCCTAAGGCCGAAGATTTTTTGAAGCATGATGACGAGAACCGTACCTACGACCATGTGTTTGGCCCCTATCGCAGCGAGTACGACAATTACAGCACGTGCGTGTTTCCGCGCGCGATCTTCACGCATCCCTACGAATCGGACTATGCCCTTCTCAAACCGGTGCGGCAGGGGATGCGCTTCCTAGACCTGGGATGCGGATCTGGAGCTGCCGCCGACTACCTTGCGACCCGGTGCAGCGTTGAAATCGTCTGCGTGACCAATTCCGCCGTGCAGGCGGACATTTGCCGGCGGAAATTCGAGAAATTTGACGGTCGCGTCCAAACTATTGTTTCCGACTTCGACCGCCTCGAACTTGCAAACGAGCATTTCGACGCGATCTACGCGTTCGAGTCGATCGGCTACACCAAGGACCTGGACGCGTGGTTGGCGCGCTGCTGGCGATCACTCAAGCCTGGCGGGCGGCTGCTCATTCGTTCGCCGGGATCGCTCGATGCTTGCCGGCGAGAGCACGACTATCGCAGCGTCACCGCATTTTTCGAGAATTGGCGTTACAATTTCCTCGGCGCCAATCTGCTTGTCTTTAAGTTGCGCCGGCTTGGCTTTGATCCGATCCGCTACCGGCAATTGCCATTCTGGGCATGGGGCCTAACTCTCAACTTCATTCAACACCTGTTTCTCTGGAAATTTCGGCTACGCATGCGGACCATGGTAGATTTGGAGCGCATCATTTGGCGCACATCAAAGGTTTTTGTGTTCGGCAACGGGTACAACATCGTACTTGCCAGCAAGCCGGACATTCCCGTCGCCGCGCGCCGGGAATATTCTTCACGTCCGCATGTGAGAATTGCTGGATGTTAAGACGTCTTGCGAACGCCGGATGGATCGCCGCTTTTGCCGTCTTATGTGCGGTTTGGGGTTACGAGGTGATGAATGCGCGTCGGCTACCGCAGCTACACCATGATACGGGCGTTTGGATTTGTCCCATCCTGGGGAAATGCGGTCCCGCAGGAACGCCGGGCCTCGGCAGATGGTGAGTTGCCGCTGATCATCCCGCCTCCCCGGCGCGACTGAGACAGCGCCTAGGAACGCTCCGGCCACCCTTCCCTCCCTCGGGACTTAGCTCTCGAATTCTTCGTCGTCGTCACCGCCGCCCTGCCGGGTTGTCCCGCGCTGCAAGAGATGCCGCAGCTCGCGGGTTTCGCGGGCCGCGCGCTCGCTCGGATCGCGACTGATCTTGGGCTGCAGCTCGACGATGTCGACGAACTGGTCGGCCTGGCGGCGCAGCTCATCGGCGATCATCGGCGGCTGTGTCGAGGTGGTGGAGACCACACTGACGCGCACGCCGCGGCGCTGCACCGCCTTGACCAGCGGGCGGAAATCCCCGTCGCCGGAGAACAACACCATGTGATCGATCTGGCCGGCGAGTTCCATAGCATCGACGGCAAGCTCGATGTCCATGTTGCCTTTGATCTTACGGCGGCCGGCCTGGTCGACGAACTCCTTGGTCGGCTTGGTCACGACCGTGTAACCGTTGTAATCGAGCCAGTCGATCAGCGGCCGAATCGAGGAAAATTCCTGATCCTCGATGACGGCGGTGTAATAGAACGCCCTTAGCAGGTCGCCGCGTGACTGGAACTCGCGCAAAAGCCGCTTGTAGTCGATGTCGAAGCCGAGCGATTTCGTGGTGGCATAGAGATTGGCACCGTCAATGAACAGCGCGAGTGTTTCTTTGTTTGAGAGCATGAGCTTAATCACCGATGAGATGCCGCTCACGGCTGCGTGAATTCAGCGCGTGATGGGTCGCTCTCCAGAAGGCGTACAAAAAACGCTCGGCGTCAAGCCGAGCGTTGTCGCTTCAGTGGATCGGGACCAATCCGGGGTTACGCGGCTTGCAGATTGGCCGCCGCCTGCTTGCCCCGCTCGGTCACGACGTCGTAGCTGACCTTCTGGCCTTCCACGAGGCTGCGCATGCCGGCGCGCTCGACCGCGCTGATGTGCACGAACACGTCCTTGCTGCCGTCGCTCGGCTGGATGAATCCAAAGCCTTTTTGAGTATTGAAGAACTTCACGGTACCTGTGGCCATCATGGCCTCCTTAATGAGTTTACGTATCCCATCACGCGAGCATCGCGTGGCAGGTCATCCAATTTTTGGGGAGCTGGCGGGGCACCGTAAAAACGGGAGCGTCGCGAGGCAGCCGAAAACTGGTTGCGGGCTGCTATGTATGTGACCGCGGCCGCAACGTCAACCCAGGTGCCGTCGCCGCAAAATGACGCGGAGGGCCAATAGGGGACCTCCATGGGCCCTGTGCCATTTAGGCTAACAGGTCGTCTCCGGAAAGTTGCGTGCCGAGCGAAGCATGCCGAATCACAACGCCGAGCTCGGCAAGCTTGGCAAAGAAGTTGGGGAAGGTCTTGCGCACGCACGCGGGGTTTCGCAGGCGGATTCCAGGCACCCGCAACCCAAGCATGCCAAAGCACATTGCGATGCGGTGATCGTCGTAGGTCTCGATCTCCGCCCCGCGCAGAGGGCCAGGATCGATCCTGAGCGAGTCACGGATCTCCTCCACGTGGGCACCGCATTTGGTTAGCTCGGTACGCAAGGCTTCGACACGTTCGCATTCCTGGACTCGCAACCGGCCCAGGTCGGTGAACAGCGTGGCAGCCGAAGCAAAGGGCGCAAGCACGATCGCGGTCATGATGCTGTCGGCCAAGTCCGTGCTGCGGGAAAAAACGGGCTGCCACGCCTGTTCAAGGATGAGATGGCAAAACTTCTGGTCGACCTGCATGCCGCTCGCAGGGGCAGGCATCACAGTGATGCGGCTCCCGCTGTCACGCAGAAGCCAATGAGCCCCCCAGAAATAGCTGGCACCGGACGCATCCGGCTCCACGTCATAGTCACCTCCATCCCAGGGAAAATCGCTCACCAAGCGCCGTGTCATGTCGACGTAGGGTAATTCATCCTCGTTGCCGCCGGTTACGCTGACCCTCCAGCCGCCGATGCGTTCGCTGAGAAGCAGTGCCGATGCAAACTGCGAGCTTTCTTCGACACTCACGCTGCATGTTGCGCCGTGACGCGGGCCGGCGCCGTGAATGACGGCAGGGAGGCGGTCGTTTGCGCTGTCGATGCGATAACCGAGTTCGCGCAAGGCATGGATCAGTGAGGCCTGTGGCCGCTCGTGCATGCGCGGGACACCGCTCACGCGGTAGGCGCCTTGGCCGAGACACAGGAAGGGCGGCAAGAAGCGCGCAGCCGTGCCGGCATTCTCGACGAAGAGCTCGAGCGGCTGCGCCAGCGTGCCGGCGTTGGGGATTCTCCCGCCGCATCCGTAAACCGTGAGGGTGCGGTTGGCCGGCTCGGCCGGATCATCCGCCACTTCGATACGGAATCCCAACCGCTTGAGACAGTTCACCATCGCCTGCGTGTCCTCGCTCCAGAGGGCACCGCGTAGGACGACGGGATTGCTCGCAAGAGCTGCCAGAATCAAGGCACGATTGGTGAGGCTCTTCGAGCCCGGCAGGACGACGGTTACATCGGTCCGACCGCTCGGGGGAACAACTTCGATGAGGTCCGGCAGCATGGTCCGAGAACTAAGCGTGGCGCGCGCCGCTTCCGCAACCGGTCATTCGCGCCTGGGACGAGACTAGCAGCTATGACAAGCTCGCGGCCAACGACCTTCGCCTTCATTCAACTTGCGTCAATGCGGGTATGGCTGCGCGTTAACGAGTCCACGCCCTCGTAACCCTCAAGACTGCTCGGTCGTTTGCTTCTCATCCGGCGGGGCTTCGGCTGCCTCGCGCCCGGCTTTGCGTAGCGCAGCCTTCTCCTCCTTTTTTCTTTGTTTTTCCTCGGTGCGTGCGCGTGCTGCCCTCTGTCGGTCGGCCCGGTCGCGACGGTAATTCGGCTTGAACGCCATTGGCTCCCTCCTTATGCCGGGTTGATTTGCTGCCCCGCGACTATATATATGCACGCGTTCGAGTTTTGCCCGTCCTTGCCAGTAATTTGCCCAGGCTACGTGCCGGGCAATTTGGTCTTGCCGGCCGTGGCTCGATGATGGCGATACCGCGCTCGACGCGTGGCAGCGTTGAACAATCACAGGAAAACCAACATGGCACGCAAGCCCGCAACGCGCGTTGAATTCACGCTTTTCGACGTGATTTACGAAGACGGCTCGCTGCGTTCCAATCGCAGAGTGCCGAGCGACGTCCTCGGGGGCCTCGATGGCGATGCCGCCGCGCGTGCCGTCATCGAAGAACAGGACCGGATCATCGCGGAGAAGTCAGGGACTCCGGCCGTTGGCGTGAAAAGCATTCACCGGTCCGGCAGCAAGACCATCGATCGGGCCATGCGACCGCCCCGACGCGAATTAGCATCGGATTGATCGGTTCTTCTACGGCCGAAGTTTTAGATAGGGGACTACAAGGCGGCGAACCGGTGCTGGCCCAGTGCCGGCTGTATAGGGACAGAAGGTATGGCCCAAGATGCTCACCGGGAACTGGTTTGTTCGGAGGTATCTCGCCCCTTCGCGATCGATACCTTTCGATTAAAGGTGCCGAACGGATGGATCTACTGCAATGCCATCACTCGCGCGCGCCTATTCACACGAGACGAATTTTCACAGTCCATGGTTTTTGTACCCGATCGAGCGGGGACCGACTGATCGACATAAAGGCAAGTGATTGCCGGCCTCATGCCGTCGGCGTGCATAAGGTCGCGACAAAGCGGACGTGCCGCCTGCCGTCGTCTGGCCAGTTTGCGTTTAAGAAAGTGAAGCCTAGCGAGAGGACCTAAAAATGCCTGCCGACAGAACACGAAGAATTACCACCTCACGTGATGTGGCTGAAGCGGCGTTTAAAGCGGCAACCACGAAGCCCGCAGAACTACCTCCCAAGCGTCCGACCATCCCGAATGCAAAGGAGCTTGTCTCTTTGCGAATTGACCGGGATGTTCTTGATCACTTTCAAGACGCCGGTCCGGGTTGGCAAGACAGGATCAATGAAGCGCTGCGAAAGCTAGTTGGAAAGTAGATCTGAGCGGCGGGCGATGAGGCGGCCCGTCTCGCCTTGTCCGCTTTCGGGGACAAACAGAACAACATTTGCTCGTTCTGAGCTTTGCCGCTTCTGGCCCGGCAGAGAAACAATTGCGACTCGCTTCCCGTTTGGAACCCAGCATCGAAATAGTTCGGCCTCGACCGAAGCAACTTCGCACCCTGACTAGCGTTGTCGCACAGGTTCCCATCGATCGCGGGAGTTCGAGGATGGACACGAAGCAACGAGTACAAAACCTCGCTTTCTTGGCCGATTGCGAGCGCATTCATCGGGAATGGCACGAGCGTGCGAAGGCGGGCGACACCAATGGTCTACTCGCCCTCTACGCCGATGACGCGGTGCTGGAAACACCGCTCGTCCAGGCTATTTTCGACGGGCGGCCTAGCGGGACTTTACGGGGACATCGTGAAATCCGCCCCTTCTTTGTGGAAGGCGCGCGGCGTCGGCCGAACGATTTCGTGCGCTGGCATCGGAGCGGCCGGTGGCTCACGGACGGAGAGCGACTGCTTGTTTGGGAGTATCCGCGCGCCGCGCCGGACGGCGATCAAGTCGACCTCGTTGAGGTCATGGAGATTGCCGATGGCCGCATTCAGTATCATCGAGTTTATTGGGGCTGGTTCGGAACCGCCTTGCTGACACGCAGTGCGGTCGATAAGGCCAGAAAAGCGGCTTGAAAGGAGCGCCTGCGCTGATGATCGTCTAATGTCCGCTTTTGGCACAAAGCGGACATCGAGAGGCGCCCATTACTTTGTCCGCTTTTGGGGTGATAGCGGACATTCAGCAGCAGCTTCGGCCGATCGGCCTGAATTGACGTGCCCGCGTTTCATCGAGCGCATGCAACTACGGGATTCTACCTAAATCGTCCGTTAGATTGAGGGAACGCGGCGGATGGCGGAGGATGACCCAGGAAGCGACTTTGGCATGAGCTCCTGGCAATGCATCGCGACGACCTTGCACTACTTGGACTACTTGTCTGTTTGGCCGCAGTGTCTCTGCTTATGTTTTTCTGGATGATTCCCTCCTAGGGGCCCATTCCCGTCGCCAGCTCTTAGCGAACGTCGCCTTTTCCTCCGCCTTTCGCTTCCAGCAAAACGCCAAAACGTGATGGCCGTCACATCCTCACGACCGGCAAGGTGAAATCTTTCCTTCGAAGGCGAGCGGATGGCCCCTATCCCTCAGGGGCAATCCCGGGGAAGCGCATGAGAATAGTTGGCGTTGAGCTAGACATTTTGATTATTGGGGCGCTGCTCATCGCGTCCGCGGGATGCCTTATACTTTTCTTGTTGTAGCTGACGAGAATCGGCAGCGCGCCGCTATACTCGCAACGGGGTGCAATTTGCCGCACTGCGTATGTCCGCTATTGACCCTGCCGCATGGTGTGTGCCGACAGGAGGGCTTCCGCAGCGCCCGGCTCGATTCAGAACAATTCAGGCCGGGCCCAAGGGCTTGCTGGCCCCTCTGCGGCAGGTTGCGCGTGCGGTAGACTGACCGGCGGCGCCAGGCCGGAGGAAGCCCAATGTCGGACCTGCGGCGGCGCGAGTTTTTTACCATCCTCGGCGGCGGCGAGTTCGCGGCATGACGGTGCGGCCGGTCGCTATGGGGGTTCGAGGGCTCGCGGCGCTCGCGGCGCTCGCGCTCGGAGTCCCGCCGGCCCTTGCTGCATCATCCGGTCTCTATGCCGGCTTCGACCAGGGCGCCTATCTCGCCTATCTCAACGCGCCTGCTCGCGGCGGCGAGCTGATGCGGCCGCCGCGCCTGCGCATCTCGTTTGGCGGACGCAGCTACGCCGTGGTGATGGACACCGGCTCCACCGGCATCGTGGTATCGGCGGACAAGATCCCGAACATCGACCGTCTGCAGTCGCTGGGACCGGGCCAACTCACTTATTCCAGCTCCGGCCGCATCATGATCGGCCGCTGGGTCGTGACGCCGGTGACCGTCATGGGGCGCAACGGCGCCGGCATCACAACCGCGCCGATCCCGGTGCTGGCCGTCGACCGGATCGAATGCACCGACAACGCGCGGCGCTGCACGCCGCGCGAGGCGCCGCGCGGGATTTCGATGCTGGGAATAGGTTTCGCCCGGCGCCACGATCATCAGGCGCAAAGCGGGCCGAGCAAGAATCCGTTCCTCAACGTCGCGTCGGTCAATGGCAGCAAGGCGGGGCACCTGCGGCGCGGCTATCTCGTCAGCAGCGGCGGCGTCTCGGTTGGATTGACCGCGGGCAACACGCAGGGTGACTTCGCATATATCAAGCTAGAGCGGGCCGGCGACGACTGGGCAGCGACGCCGGTGTGCATCGCGGTCAACGGAGTGACGCCGGCCGCCTGCGGCACCCTGCTCATGGATACCGGCGTGACCGCCATGTACCTGACGGTGCCCGACAGCCAGGCGCCGAATACGATCCTCACGAGCAACGGCCGCTCGCCGACGCTGGTCGACGGGACGAAGCTCACGATTTCGATTCCAACCGAAGCAGCGCCCCAGGCGCTCTATAGCTTCACGGTCGGCGACCCCGGAAATCCGCTGGCGCCGGCGCGGCTCATTGTCGTCAGCCGGGTGAGGCCGCCGTTCGTCAATACCAGCGTGCACTTCCTCAACGGTTTCGACTATCTCTACGACGACGACGGCGGGTTCGTAGGCTTCCGCTGGACCGGCCATGCCACGCCGACGATCGGCAAGGTCGCGCCATCGACGGCGCGTCCGGCGAATTGGCGTGGCCCACCGCATTGTCCTGATTATCTCCGCCGGTTTTGACCCGTTGCAGACTTGACCCGTTGCAGACTTGACCCGTTGCAGACTTGACCCGTTGCAGACTTGGGATGTGCAGTGCAACCAGCGATGCGGTTGCCCAACGGCTGGCGCATCCCGCTGACTGACCTTCGCGAAATCGCTATCTTGCAATCCTTCCCAGCTTGGCCGGAACCGAATGCGGTCTGATCAGCCCATGCAGCAAGCGACTGTCCGCAAGTACTACTTCGTTAGCGACCTCCACATGGGCGGTGACGGCCAGCTGCAGCATTGCGACTACACCGTCGAGTTCATTGCATTTCTAAAGCAACTGGAAAAAGAAGGCCCCGGCACCGAATTGCTAGTCGTTGGCGACACGTTCGGATTCTGGGAACTCACCCTTGTGCGCGGAGTCGAAAAGCTCGATCACATCATTGCGGCGCACCAAGCCATTTTCGATCAATTCCGCGCTACCGGAACGCGCATCAAGATCACCATGATGGTCGGCAATCACGACTATGATCTTGCTTGCAACGCCGAATTCGCCGCCAAGCTACAGCAATACAACATTCATCTCGACACCAGTCTGGTCCTGATCCGCACGATAGGCGACAAGAAGATCTGGATTGAGCACGGGCAGCAGCGCGACGAATTCAACGCGTTTCCCGACTACGGCAAACCCTATGCACTTCCGGTCGGGTACTTCATCACGCAAACCTTTGTGAGCGGAGCGAGCCGGCATTCCGACTTCGGCAGAGGAAATTGGCTCAAGGATATTCGCTCAGTCGGCACGATGCAGATACCTGACTGGGTTCTATCCAACTACTTCTACCGGGAGATGAGCGCGGTGCTGCGCTGGGTGCTGCTGCCATTTCTGCTTCTCGCCGGAGTGACGATGGTGGCGATCGCGGGCGAGCTGCTCCGGGTAGTGGGCATCTTCGATTATAATATTCTGTTTCACAATCCATTCATGAGCAGGCTGGGGATCATCGACAACGTCCTTCAAGTGGTGATCGCGATCAACTCCATGTTCCTGGTGCTGTTCGGCGTTCCCGCAGCGATAGTCCAGCGCGACCTCAAACGAACCCTTAAACGCTTTCAGCTACTGACGAGTTACGGAATAACCCCGAATCTGGATTCCGAGGAGCCTTACCTGAAGGCGGCGCGGGAAGTTTTCCAATCGGATGAAAAGGTGGTGGTGTTTATATTTGGGCATACGCACTCGGCGTTTCTGAGACGCGTGGGACCGGCTGGCCGAGTGGTTCTCAATACCGGAACTTGGCTCAAGCTCTTGCATCGTGTTCCCGTCCACTTTGGCTTGCTGCCCGCGGTCTACTATCCCTCGTTTCGCCTCAGTTACTTCTGTATCGAGAAGGAGAACAATCATCTCGTGATCAGCTATGTAGCGGCTCCGAAGATGCCTGAGCGCGAACTAACTTGGCTGCAGCGTCTAGTGACGCTAGGAAAGGCGCCCAAACCACCGGGGGTCCCGCCGAGAACGATCGTCGATTTGTGATGTCCGCTTTCGGGGTAAAGCGGACATCGAGCGAGCACCTACGCGAAGAGCTGACGTACTCGCCTCCGGGCTCGAACTGATCGCTCGGAAGAGTAAGGAAAGTCATCATGCTGGAGCACCTCAATCCCACTCCACAAAAACCGAGCCGCGTGGTCGTGCTCGGCGCCTACGGCTTCGTCGGCGGCACGTGCGCGCGCCTACTGGAGGCGCGCGGCGTTGCGGTGCTTGCGCTCGACAAGGACGACATCGACCTGATGGCGCCTGGGGCAGCCGAGCAATTGCAGACGCGGCTCGCGCCCGACGACGCGATCCTCGTCGTCTCCGCGCGCGCGCCGTGCAAGGACACCGGCATGATGATCGACAACATCCGTATCATGCATGCGGTCTGCACCGCGCTTGAGCGCTCGAGCGTCAACCACGTCGTCTATTTCAGCTCGGACGCGGTCTACAGCGACGCGCCTGTCCCGCTGACCGAAGAATCGCGCACCGAGCCCGGCTCCATGCACGGCACCATGCACCTCGCGCGCGAGCTGATGCTCAAGGCCATCGTCAAGGCGCCGCTGGCGGTGGTGCGTTCGACCTTGATCTACGGCGAGGGGGATCCGCACAACGGCTACGGGCCCAACCGCTTCCGCCGGCTGGCGGCGGCAGGGCAGGAGATCGTGCTGTTCGGCGAAGGCGAGGAGCGGCGC
>Ga0306926_10007607_pt1 | contig 11772 bp, 9 predicted proteins | sample flu12Cox44000178_FD_203759 | JGI IMG/M metagenome (GOLD analysis project Ga0306926, IMG submission 203759) | Lab enrichment of tropical soil microbial communities from Luquillo Experimental Forest, Puerto Rico - flux8day.12C.oxic.44.000.178 (v2)... | ecosystem: Environmental > Terrestrial > Soil...
GCACTTCGTTCGCGCAATCCTCCTGGAAATCCGACGGGCAGAAAAGCCGGGCAGAAAAGAAAAAAGGGTGGAAGCCGCACGGCTTCCACCCTTCGTTTTTGAGATTTTCAAGACCGCAGTTTTGAAGAATTACGCGCCCCTCCCTGACAGAGGCGCATTTCGAGAAAAAACCTACTTCTTCACCACCTGTCCGCGGAGTTCGCCGCCCGGGTTGGCTGCGGTGTGGACGTTGATGTAGTACTTGCCGGCTGTGAAATCGGCGGCCTGGGCGTCGGTCAGCGTTGCGCTGCCTTCGGCGGGGCTCGACGTAGCGCCGGGGATCGCCACGGCTACGCCGGCATTCTTGCCGGGCTCGGCCGGGCCATGGAAGTGCGCAGCGGTGGCAGGGCCGGTCAGGCCGGAATAGGTCAATTTCCAGCTCAGTTTCTTGGTGGCGGGATCGTAATCGACGTCGGCCGTGCCCTTGCCAGGGCTGGTGTTGGGGGGAACCTCGGATGCGCCATCCAGCGCAATCGTCATTTTCTCGGCAAAGGCAGGTCCGGCAAAGGCAAAAGCTGCCCCCACCGCAAGCGTCGCAAGCATGATCTTCGTATTCGACATGGTTTTCTCCCTGTGGGCGTCAATTGACGCTGCCGGCCTGAAGAACAGCGGCCTTTCGATCTTATTCCCGTTTCCGGCCGCAATAGCGAGAAATATTCCGGCAGCGTCTGACCCTAATGACTGCCATGCTGACCCGGATGTTCCTATTCTGACATTGGCCTCCGCTTCATCGATAGCTTTTGCGAATGTCAGAACAAGGACACAGGGCAAGTACAGGATTCCAGTAGGGTTTGGGATTTGACATTTCGCTTCAGAAACTGGCGGCCAAGTCTTCACTGGATTTGAAAATGGTTAATGACGGATCGGTGAATGCTGCGACGAATCCTTATCCTTGCAGCCGCCGCGGCGGCCGCCCTTGCGGTCTACTGGTGGCTGACCATACCGGCTGTCGTCTCCGCCCAATCCCTGCCGCCCTACACGCCTGACCTTGCCAATGGCCTCATCGTCTTCAACGCGGGCGGTTGCGCCTCCTGTCATGCGGTGCCGAACCAGCCCGACCGGCTGAAACTCGGCGGCGGGCTCGCGCTTCCCTCGCCATTCGGGACGTTCTACGTGCCCAACATTTCGCCCGATGGAACGGACGGCATCGGGCGCTGGAACGAAGCGGATTTCGTGACTGCTGTCATGAAGGGCACGTCACCGGGTGGCACGCATTACTTTCCGGCCTTTCCCTACACCTCTTACCAGCGGGCAAAGCTGGAAGACATTCGCGATCTCTTCGCCTATCTGAAAACGCTTGAGCCCGTGTCCGGCAAGGTGCGCGATCACGACGTGCCGTTTCCGTTCAACATACGTCGCGATGTCGGCATCTGGAAATTGCTCTTCATGGACGGCACGTCCTTCATGCCTGACGTTGCGCATTCCGCGCAATGGAATCGCGGTGCCTACCTCGTCAATGGGCTGGGTCATTGCGCCGAATGTCACTCTCCGCGAAATTTGCTCGGCGGCATCGTCGCCGCACAACGCTTTGCGGGCGGACCGAATCCGGAAGGCGAGGGCTGGGTGCCGAACATCACGCAAAAGAATCTCGGCGATTGGAGCCAAAAGGACTTCGCCTTTTTTCTCCAGACCGGGCAAACGCCCGATGATGACAACGCCAGCGGGGCGATGGCGCGCGTGATCAAGAACACGTCGCAATTGCCCGCCGAAGATCGCGTCGCGATGGCGGAATATCTCAAATCCCTGCCGCCGGTGGAGGGGCCGCCACGGCCGAAGAAGCCGGAAAAGAGCGCAGACAGCAACTAATATTATCCCATCGCTACCCGTTCGCCCTTTGCTCCGTGCTGGTGCCGGTCGAGCCACATGGTGCCGAGCGCGAATGCGATCCAGCCGAAATTGTAGACGACGCCGACGATCAGGACGACCCAGCCGGGAATTGGCCCGACGGCAGCGCGATCGGCAAATTCGGAAAGCGTAGTCGCGGGCGTCGGATGGATGGCGATCTTGCCGTAATACGCGATCACCTGGACCGCCAGGATCCACACATAGTTGCGACGCAGCCGACGTCCCGCCGCGCGGACAAACGAAATGTGGTGCCGCGGACTGGTCAGGTCCCGCGCAAGGATCGCCTGCCAGTCGTTGGTGCGCACCTCGCCAGTGAAGATCGGCGCGTAGAAATTCGTTTCCAGCCAGCGGGCGCGGGCGCGCCAGACATTGAAATAACGATAACGCCGCGCTTCCATGCCGAGGAATACGGCGATCAGGAGCCCGACCAGCAGCAGCGGCAGGGGCGAGGCTTCCGGACTTGAGAAGGTGGTCGACAGCGCGATTCCCATCGTGACGATCGACCAGTTGGTGGTGTTGTCGAGCCGCGTCCGCCAGATCGTGGAGCGATAGACCTCGCCGCGGTAGAGATGGGCGATGGCGCCGATTTCAGCGGAATCGAATGTGCGTGGCGACTTTGCGTCGGTGGAAACCACAGGGGACATGGCGCGCCTCCGTTGCCGGACCAATTTTGGCGAACCAGCCAGCGTTCACGGCGGACGGTGATCTCGTCGACGACGATGAGCCGGCTCGAAAATGCCTCGCCACTATGCTGGTCCTGCGGCCCGATTACCAGCGCGAGGCGCGGAAACGGCGCGGTGCGCCGCAATATGTAAGGCGCCAGTGGTCGGATTCTAACATTCGCTACCCCATTGCGGCAGACACTTTTGCGAATGTTAGAATCAATGACCACCAGCAAATATAGGATTCTAGTGCAGTTTAGGATTTGACATTCCTTTTCGAGGTCGCTGCCAGGTCGGTAGCGAATGTCAAATCCACTCCACTAGGGCGCGCCGAACGCCTTGAAGGTGATGATGGTGTGGGTGTCCTGGATGCCCGGGATGGTCTGCACCTTCTCGTTGACGAAATGTCCGATATCGACGTCGTTCTCGACATAGAATTTCACCAGCAGGTCGTAATGGCCCGCGGTGGAATAGATCTCGGAGGCGATCTCGGCCTCGGCGATGGCGTTGGCGACGGCGTAGGACTGGCCGAGCTTGCACTTGATCTGGATGAAGAAGGGAACCATCGCTGACGTCTCCAGGGGCAATTCGAGAAGGCCCGGTTTGATCGACTAATATAACCTCGTGGTGCTTGCTGGCAACAACACGCCGCGGTAGGAGAAATCATGGACATGACGCAGCAGCCTCTCCCGCATCGAGCGGCGCGATGACCATACCGATCGCATTGACGATTGCGGGTTCGGACTCCTCCGGCGGTGCCGGCATTCAGGCCGACCTGAAGACGTTTGCCGCATTTGGCGTCTACGGCGCCTCGGTCGTCACCGCGCTCACCGCCCAGAACACGCGTGGCGTGAGTGGCATTCACCCCGTGCCGGCGCCATTCGTGACCGCGCAGATCGATGCCGTGTTCGCCGATCTCGACGTCAAGGCGGTGAAGATCGGCATGGTCGGCGGAATTGCCACGATCGAGGCGATCGCGGCGGCGCTGGCGCGATGGAAGGCGGCGCATGTCGTGCTCGATCCCGTGATGGTCGCGACCTCCGGTGACCGGTTGCTGTCATCGGACGCGGTGCTCGCCTTGCGGACAAGGCTCATCCCTCGCGCCTGCCTGATCACGCCGAACTTGCCCGAGGCCGCGGCGCTGCTGGATGAAGGGATCGCATCCGACGAGGCCGCGATTGCAAATCAGGGCAAGCGGCTGCTGGCGATGGGCTGCCAGGCGGTGTTGATCAAGGGCGGCCACGCCCAAGGTGCGCAGAGCATCGACTATCTCTTCAGCGGCAACGGCATGATCGAGCTGCCGGCGCCGCGCATCGCCACCGAAAATACCCATGGCACCGGATGCTCGCTGTCATCGGCCATCGCCGCCGGCCTTGCCAGGGGCGAGGACATGGAGATCGCCGTGCGCAACGCCAAGGCGTGGATCAGCGAGGCGATCGCTGCCGCCGATCGCCTCAAGGTCGGCCACGGTCACGGCCCGGTGCATCATTTTCACCGGTTTTATTGATTGGTTCACGACACCGCGGTTGGCCCTCAATCACCAGACCGCTAATATAAAGAGCCATCCCGGCCGGCCAAGGTTTCCGTTGCGGTTGGCCCTCAATCACCAGACCGCTAATATAGCGCCTGATCCGCATCAATTGCTTTGACGGTTGCGGTTGGCCCTCAATCACCAGACCGCTAATATCAACACCATTGTCGACCGCGGCATCTGGGCGTTGCGGTTGGCCCTCAATCACCAGACCGCTAATATATCATCTGACATGACCAGCATTATTTCTGAGTTGCGGTTGGCCCTCAATCACCAGACCGCTAATATAAATGGAAAATCTTTTCGATGCGTATGTTGGTTGCGGTTGGCCCTCAATCACCAGACCGCTAATATAGTCCAATCGAACGGATGAGAGACAAGCTTGTTGCGGTTGGCCCTCAATCACCAGACCGCTAATATGGCGCGACCGAGGAACAGATCAATTACGCGGTTGCGGTTGGCCCTCAATCACCAGACCGCTAATATAGATACCCCTTAAGGTCCTTGGAAATAGGACCTTTTTTCTTTTCCAGACGAGGGAATTCCAGACTCCCTCACTTTAAAACAGCGCCAACTGATTCGGATTTTTTGGCGACGGTTCTCGTTTTCTTCCCCTGTAGGTACGGATGTTTTCATATTGCTTGTCGATAATTTGAACGACATGAACCCTGCCGGACGGGGGCATCGCAGCCTCAACACGCCGTTCCAGCGCGTCCGCCTGTTCCTTACTGGCGCAGAATTTCAAGTAAACCGAGAACTGGCTCATTTCAAAGCCCAGGTCGAGCAAGGTGTGTCGAAATCCCGTCGCTGCCTTGCGTTCCTTCTTGGTGCCGACTGGCAAGTCGAACAAGACGAATATCCACATGATTCGGTATCCGCTTAGTACAGACGGCTGTGTCGGGATGGCCTGTGCATCCAGGGACCGGTGGAGCTTTCGCATCATCCCTCCAGCGGTCGAGCCGGTAACGGCAGGTCGAGATTCCCGCCTTCGCCCGCATAGGCCTTTGCCAGCGATTGGGCCAACCGCTCGGCGCAAACCATGAGGGGGCTAAGCCCCAGAATTGTTGGCAGATCGAGCACCATGACGCGCGCCAACGCCACCTTCGTTTCACGGTTTACTTCGCGCGCGCCCTCCCGCACGAGACGACATACCTCCCGATCCACACTGGGCCGGAAGGGCTCCATTAAATCGTCGATAAGCACCATCGGGTTGGACCGGTTCGAATGCTTCAGCCCGAAGCTCGGATGCAGGCCAGCCGCCATCACGGCTCGCGCCACACCGGCCCGCAGCACGGCATAGCCGTAGTTCAGAAGCCCGTTGATGCCGTCGCCGTTCTTGTCGCGGCGAAACTCCGGTCCGAGCAGGAGCGGCCAGTAGCGGCGCGCCGCTTCCGCCTCGACGTTGTCAGGATCTCCAGCTCGCACCTTTCGCGAAAGTAGGAAGAAGCCGTCATCTGGCGCGCCAATTGCCGCGAGCGTTGCCGCCTGCGCCAGAATTTTCGCTCGGACCAGTTGCGTCCAAAGGCGCTTCTTTAGCGGAAGGCTTGCGGCGATCTGATCATTCATACGTCCGGTCTGAACGTGATGGGCATCGACCGGCCATACGATCGCCGCTGGCATATGATTGGCACCGCACAACACCATCGGTACGCCACGGTTGGAGAGTTCGACGAGCGCGTGATTGGAATAGGTCAGGCCGTGCGCATTCGTGATCACGGCCGCGATATCATCCAGCGGAACCCTGCCGACCTCCGCGCCTTTTTCGGAGACAACCAGGAAACCACGATTAATGGCGAGATGGCGACCCTCCGTTTCGATCTCTACCACGCGTCCGACCATTCATCCTCGCGCCGTCAGAGTTCGTGCCGCGCTTGTTCGTGGCGCACGTGCCACAGCCGTCCCAATTCGTCGACGCGAACGGGTTTGGCATCCCATTCCCTCAATCTGTCGAAGTTAGCGAAAATCCAGCGGAACGGGTCGTCCGGGTCGTCATGCCTTGCTTGAAAGACGCCCGCATCGTTGTGCTCGACGAGGTAGAGCACGTTATTGGAGGGCGAGAGTCTTACGATCTTGACGGTCTTGCTCCTGCCTTCGTGATCTATTCTCAGCATATCGCCCTTGAACACACGCATTACGAAGCCAGTCGCGCTTCCCTCCGATTGCCAGCTCGGCCTTTGATCCTTTTGATTCGCCTGAAAAACAGTCGTGGCTCGGGCGACCCACCTGCCTTCGGGCGATCGTAGAATATCGACGAATGCATTTTCGCCGGCGCTGTACATCTTGTACGCTTTGCCGGACTTATCGTGAATCGGCACCAGATATTCCGGTTTCTCTGCTTTCGTCAGGCGGACGTGACGGATGCCATTGGGCAGGCCGGGAATGTCCTTGCGCTCCGCGAACGACAGCAGCGCGGATTTCAAGTCCTTGCCCTCGCGCCCTTCGCGCTCGACGTGGGCTTCAACCAGCGTGCGCAGCCGCCGGTCGCGAATGCGTCCGATCTCCTTCGCATTGAGATCGCGAAAGTCCTTGCGATAGACGAGATTGGCGCCGCCTTCCATTTCCGGTTCGCGGATCGTTCCGTAAGCGGTATCTTCATGCAGTTGCGCCTGCAAGCCGTGGTCCGGCTTGTGCGAAACGGTCATGACTTTCAACCTGGATTCGAGATCGCCGCGCAAAGCAGGCCAGGGCAAGGGAACTTCGATCTTTTGCCGCTCTTCATCGTAGGCGCTCGACATGCGGTGAAGCAGCTTGCGGTCGGTGAGGGCAGCCACCAGCGCGTCGATCGCATGGTGACGGTGATCGAGGCGGTTTTTGGCGCTGCTATAATTATGATCTGGCAAAAGATCGTTCAGCGCCCATTTGGCCCGGATCATCGCCGTCAGCTTTCCCGGCAGCACAAGAATTTTGGAAGGGTCCGTCACGGCCGCGAGATAGTCCTTGGCGACACGTGCGAGCCAGCCGGTTTCGTTGAGCTGCCGCGCCTGGAATCCACCCAGCTTGTCGAAATGATTGCGGGCGTCCGGCCCGAAGCGCCAGCGTTTGCCATTCGGTAGCGCCGTTGCACGCTGGACGATGGCCGACCAGTCGTAAGGGCTGCCATTGCTTGTGCCGAAAGCCTCGAAGGGCGTGCGATTTCCCTTGAAGCGGTTGGCATGGCGCATGCAGATGATTTTATTCGCGGCGCTGTCGTCCCAGCTATCGGAGAACGGAATCAGGTGATCGATATCGGTGTCGTCGGACAAAAGCCGTTCGATGCCGATGGTCTCGCCAGTGTAGGGGCATTCTTTCACCACCGTTCCCTGCTCTTCCCATAGTCTCATTTTGAGCAGGTTGCGCGCATTCACGGCCTGACCGAGTCTTCTGATTTCTGTCGCGCGGCGTTCGTTCTTTCTCTGATTGTCGGCCTGGTCTTTCTCCAGCTCGGCGAGTTTCCTCGGCGTCAGCTTGAAATCGCGCGTCATCTCCACGGCGATCTCGGCCGGCGGCCCGTATTCGGCAATCAGCGCGTTCACCACGCGCCGCAACTGGCCGAGGCCGATATGCACGGTGGGGTTCGGAAACCGGCCCCATCGTTTGTCGTTGCTGTCCCGCGGATCGCCCGAGCCGAGCACATCATCCTGCAACCATTCCCCGTAGTAGGGCAGGCGGCCTGTGGGCGAAAGTTCACCGGTCGGTAACAAGGCGTGATCATAGCCCGCGGACTTTGCCGCGTCGGGATAGTTCATCCCGCCCGCCATGAAGGGCAGAATTTTGCGGATCGCGCGCAAGCCCAGGCGGCAATGGCTGTCCGGAAGCAATGCGGAAGCAACCCTTTCCGCTGTATCCTTGTCCAGCCCTGCGCTTTCCACGAGCCATGCGACGAGGGCTTCTTCCTCCGGCTGGTCCTCCAATTGCTTGACAATCTCAATCTGCCGGTCGAGCGGAAAGCTTCGCCACGCTTTACCGAAGTATTTTTTCTTCGAAAGTTCGTCCGCCGTCCTGTCGCCTGGCAGAGAGTCGCGCTTTTCGCTTTCCAAGTTGAATTTCGCTTCCGGCGGCAATTTGAGCAGGCTGCGAATTTCATCGAAGGAGAGCTTGGCGTTCTGGATCAAAGCGAGGGCGATCTTGTCGCCATCTACTTTGTTCAGCGGGCGCGACGTCTGACCTGTTTCGGTGACCGCAAGATTGCGCACATCTTGCCAGATGCGAAACCGTTGTGCCAGCGGATGTGCCCAGGAGCAGCGCAAGCCTTCGAGATCGTCCTTGTCCGTGGCGGGATCGAGCGAGCATTTGCCCACCGGTGGCTGCTTCAGGGGTCTCTGAAAAAAGATCGCATCCAGGATGGTTTCGTAAACCTCCTCCGTCATCGACGGACAGTGCGGCGCCTGCCTGTTCCAGATCGCGTCGAATTCGTCCCGAAGCATTTGGCGCATCGGATAGAATTCGTACTCCGCCTTCGCGCCTGTGCTGCGATTGCGGGTGCGGACCGGCTCGCGGACCTGATGCCTTCGCTGCAAGAACTCGCCGAGCGTCCGCGCGCCGGACTCGTGCAGGACCTTTTGCAGATTACCGGCGGCCGTTTTGATGGCTCCCGATTCCTTATCGGACTTTTCGGTTTTGCGGTTGGAGAGGAAGCCGCGTCGCTGGTTGAGATGAAACAGCGCGCGGCCGATATGATGCGGTGGCAACGTCTCGTCGAGCGCCCTGGCCCGCAACTCGTAGGGATCGAGACTTTCGAGCGCCTTGCGCGCGGTTTCATCTGTTGGCATCAGGCCGTGCTCGATCAGCAGCGCCATGAGGTTTCCGCGCCGCTTCAAATAACGGTCACGTCGCCGTCGCATCCCTCGCGCCACGCGCCGGTCGGCCGCATTGGATTCCTTCGACTTTGGATCGCGCCCGTCCGGGAAAATGCGAACGCCGCCGGGACCGAGCCCTACCGGCTCGCCATTGTGGTCGAGCCAGACCACAAACCAACCCAGTGAGTTCGAACCTGCATCGATGCCAAGGCGATAGCGCCTCGAGGCGGTCGTCTTCATTAGCTTTCCTCCCCCAGAGGAGGCGGGAGAACTACTATAAGTAGAGCAAATGCGTCCCGCCCATGAATCCCCCGTAACCAGCTAACTAAGGCTAGGCCCTTGACCATTCACTTAGCCTTAGATTATTCATGGGAACTTGACACAACTAGAAGAAGAGCGGAAGCTAATCCTTGGTGCTGGTAGACGACGAGGTTTTGCCAACGACTTAGCGGTCTGGTGATTGAGGGCCTCCCGTTAACAAGCTGACAAGCACCAAATGGGGCGAGCTGCGGCTCGCCCCTTCTTGTTGTTGCGGTCTTTTTTTAAGCGAGCCGCCTGAGCCAGACCGACTTGGTACGCGCTCAGAAAAGGGCAGCCTTGGCGTGCGATAGCTTTTCCCGATGCATGGTCGCATTGGAAGCGGCCAGGATTAGAAATTGCTCCTCGCCCAAGTCAGGTCATCATTTTCCCACGCGACGCGTCGCTCGCCAGTCACGATGCTTCACAAACTACGTGCGCGTAAACTTGAGTTTTCTGAAACGATTCAACCTGATTTGGGCTGTCCAGTCGGCTCGCGAAAAATTTTCCGCTTTCGTTGTCGGGCAAATCACCTTTACGACCTTGCCCCATTCCCGCTCACAAGAGGGGCGTTGCGCGATCGTCACGAACGTTGGTTGGGAATGCAGTGGACGCGGGTCGTATCGCTGGACGGGCGATGCGGCCGCGGACGGCGAAGTCGTGTGGTCTTGATGCCTCGACGCTGGCATCAAGCTTTGTGGGAAATTCCGCGAGGCGACGGTGACAACAAAGCCCGATCACCGGAGAGAGCACGAAGGAAACCGTTAAAACCATTGCGCAGGGAAGGCCGGATGGAATTCGCCTCAACCTGTGGTGACTAAATCTCGTGTGGTTCTTTCATTCCCACGCGAGGCTGCGGGTGCGGCGAGCACCCGGCTTTCCCTGCGCCCTCTTTCTTCAGGGCGGCGTATCTTGTTGCGAAAGCTCGGGCGTATGGCGTCGCGAGAAGGTGAACTCGTGCCCAGCAACCGCCCGGCCGGTGTCGCCTGATTGTCGCAACGCCCTGCTATCGCCGAAGGGAACGATGGGGTGGTCTGATTCGTGGTTAACGGCAACGGTTTAGTCTCGGTGGACGGCGAGAGCCTTTTCGGTTCTGATTGAATCAGAACCGAGGCTCAATTCTTTTGTTTTGACGCGTTTTCTTCACGCGAACCGGTATCCCCTTCGCTCGAAAACGCTATAGCCGTGAGCGGTCATCCCGCTGTCATGGGAATCTGTTAGGGGCGCGCGCATGGCCAGTGGTCCGATTCCAACATTCGTATCTCGTCTCAGCCGGCAATTTTACGAATGCTGGAATCAAAGGACCACCAGCAAATATATGCTTCTGGTGGAGTTTGGGATTTGACATTCGCTTCACGAGATCGCGACCAGGCGGGTAGCGAATGTCAAATCCACTCCACCAGTGACTCCCTGAGTGACGAGTTGCCGGAGCGGCGCTTTCGCACCTTGTTCATCTCCGACGTCCATCTCGGAGCCCGAGGCTCACAAGCCGACCGTTTGCTCGATTTTCTCCGCAGCCACGACGCCGACACGATCTATCTCGTCGGCGATATCGTGGACGGCTGGGCGTTGCAATCGAGCTGGTACTGGCCGCAATCGCACAATGATTTCGTGCAGAAGGTTTTGCGCAAGGCGCGCAAGGGCGCAAAGGTGATCTATGTGCCGGGCAACCATGACGAGTTCCTGAGGAACTATTACGGCACGCATTTCGGCGGCATCGACGTGGTGGAGAACACCGTCCATGTCGGCGTCGACGGGCGACGATACCTCGTCATTCACGGCGATATTTTCGATCTCGTGGTGCAGAATGCGCGCTGGCTCGCCCATCTCGGCGACAAGGCCTATGACTTCGCCATCCAGATGAACCGCCTTGTCAACTTTTTCCGCCGCGCCTTCGGCGTGCCCTACTGGTCGCTGTCGCAATGGGCGAAGTTGAAGGTCAAGAACGCGGTCAACTATATCGGCGCTTTCGAGACGACGCTCGCGGCGGAGGCGCGCCGCCACGGCGCCGACGGCGTGATCTGCGGCCACATCCACTACGCCACGATCCGCGACGAGCACGGCATTCGCTACATGAACTGTGGCGACTGGGTGGAAAGCTGTACGGCGCTCGTCGAGCACGACGACGGCCGCTTTGAAATCATCACCTGGACCGATCCGCTGCGCCGAGCGGTTCCGGTTGCCTCGGTCGCGGCGCGCGCAGCCGCCTAATGCGCATCCTGGTCGCGACGGACGCGTGGCACCCCCAGGTCAACGGGGTGGTGCGGACGCTGACCATGACCGCGGAAGCGGCGAAGTCTTTCGGCGTCGATATCGTTTTTCTCACGCCGCAGTCCTTCCGCACCTTTGCGATGCCGAGCTATCCGGACCTGCGCCTGGCACTGCCTTCCGGCGCAAAGATCGCCCGCTTGATCCAGACGGCGCAGCCCGACAGCATTCATATCGCCACCGAAGGACCGATCGGAATATTGGTGCGCCGCCATTGCCGCAAAAATCATGTGCCGTTCACGACCAGCTTTCATACCCGCTTTCCGGAATATGTGTCGGCGCGTTTGCCGGTTCGCGAGTCATGGATCTGGCGAGCGCTGCGCGCCTTCCACCGCGGTAGCCGCGCGGTGATGGT
>Ga0306926_10007609_pt1 | contig 11771 bp, 12 predicted proteins | sample flu12Cox44000178_FD_203759 | JGI IMG/M metagenome (GOLD analysis project Ga0306926, IMG submission 203759) | Lab enrichment of tropical soil microbial communities from Luquillo Experimental Forest, Puerto Rico - flux8day.12C.oxic.44.000.178 (v2)... | ecosystem: Environmental > Terrestrial >...
GGTCCTGAGATAAACCGTTTGTGCAACTCGATTTTCTCAGATCCAGGGCCCCGATGCACCTACCCCCTTTGAGAAATCCGGGCTAGGGGCGCCGCCGGAAAATCGGCTCAGCTGAGGCTGTCGGGGTAATCCCGCCAGATGCTCGGTTCGAGGCGCAAATAGGTGCTGGCCGGATAGGTCTCCAGCCAATAGCGCGCGCACTCCGCTCCGGTCGGGTTCCATAGCGCCGGAACGCCGCGCAAATAAGCAAGAAAGTCGTCGAGCAATTGCAGCCGATTGCACCAGCCGATGTGGTGCGGGTGCAAGGTCATGTGGAAGTGGCGGCCGCGTTTGTATTGCGCGTCGAATTCGGCCTTCCAGTTTTTGAACAGTGCGTCGGGATGCTCGAGACCGGTGCCCTTGCGCGGAAACATCAGAAAGAACTGGTCGTCGAAGTGGTAGTAATAGGGCAGAGTCAAGATCGCGCGCCGGGTCGCGAAGTCGGTGACCCAGTAATGCGGGATGTCGTCGGCCAAACCATTGCCCATATAGGCGTAGCCGGCCTCGATCAAGAGATCCATCGTGTTCGAGCTGATGGTCCCACCCGCAAACGGATCGCCTTGCCGCGGCAACGAAAACCAGCCCTCCGGCCGCCGGCCGGTAACCTCGGTCAGGATCTCGGTCACACTGGCGATCCGCGCGCGTTCATCGTCGCGCTCCAAGGCGCTGACGTCCTCGTGCTTGAAGCCATGGGCCGCGATCTCGTGACCCTCGGCGATGAGCGCGCGGATCTGGTCGGCGTGAATGTGGGCGAGCACCGCCGGGACCGCGAAGGTCGCCTTCAAATCGTGGCGCTTCAGTACGGCGAGCAGCGCCGCAAGCCCCTGGTTTGCGCCGAACTCGGCCTCCGGGGTCTTGAGGTCGGCGGCGCGAATGCCGTCCGGCCTGGCCGCGACGCTCAAATCGACGGTGATGCCGACGCAACAGCGAGCATCCTGCGGCCAGCGGATGTCGTCGTCGGCGAGGCTCTTCTCGTCCGAAATCGTGTAGCGTTCCTTCCACGGCATATTGCGCCTCCCGGACTCAGAGTCGCACCAAAGATGACGCGCGAATTCGTCACCCCCGCGGAAGCGGGGGTCCAGAGGAACCGCTGTGACCCTGGAGCTCTAGATTCCCGCCTTCGCGGGAATGATGAGACATCCCCAACAAGCTCTCGGGGGTTTGGGGTAAAGCGGCCGGCGCCAGCGGCGGGAATTTTTCGAGGCACCACCGCGCCACTTTCGCGCAGCTCGGGAACCACACCCCCGGCAGGCTCTTCATCCGGGTGATCAGCCGGTCCACCATCGCCACCCGCAATGCCCGGCCCGAAACAAACGGATGCATGCAGATGTTGAGGTAGCCGCCCTCGCGGTATTGCTGGCGGAACGCCGCCCACCAGATGTCGAACACATGTTCTGGGTCGGTGATGCGCTGTGCGGCGTTCTCGCTGCCGAGCCAGGCGAAGCTGAAGAACATCGCGTCGTCGATCACATAGTGAAACGGCAGATGGACGAGGCAATTGTTGCCGCTTTCGTCGACGACGTAATGCGGGAGCTGATCGGCCGAGCCCTCGGAGCGGTAGATGTACTCGTGTTTGCACAGCAAGGAGGCGCTGTGCCCGCTGCGCGTGCCGACCGGCCGGCGGCCGCTGATCTTCTCAATCGCGGCGGCCGTCTTGGCGAGATGGTCTTCTTCAAGGGCCGCCTCCTTCGGCACGCGATGCTCCCACATGTGGTCGGCGATCTCGTGGCCGCTCTCGACCGCGGCACGGATCGCCTGCGGATAGAGCTCGCAAGCCCGGCCCGGCGTGAAGATCGTCGCCTTGACATGATGCGAGTCGAACAATTCGATCAGCCGCCAAATGCCAACCCGCCCGCCAAACTCGCCCTTCGCCAGCAGCATCGGCGGCTCGTTCAGCAGGCGGCGCAGCAGCATCGAGTCGAAATCGAGCGTAAAATTGACCGCGATCCGCACACCCGGCGGCCAGCCGAATTCGGCAATGCGCCGATGCCGGGCGGCATAGGCGCCGGCCGCCTGCTGCAGCTCAGTGAGGTCGCGGTCGAGCTGGCTGATCATGATGTCGGGTTCCGTGGTATGCTCCGACCGGCCATACTATAGAGAGTTCGGGGGTAGGAGACTGGATTATGAAAAACGGCTTTCGCGTCTACGATGCCGACACCCATGTCAGCCCGTCCGCCGAAGTGCTGGAGCGCTATGTCGACCCGGGTTTTCGACCGCGTCTCGCCGAATTGACCCCTTATCGTCAAGCAAGCGATGGAGGTCTCCACCACTACACCTTTGGTAGGAAATTCTACCGGCGGGTGCTGGGGGAAGCCGCACCGCGCGAGAACTTCACAGGACGCGAGTCGCGCTGGCGCGGTGGCAAGCTGCCGCGGCCGGGAGTGCAGAACGATCAGGCCGAAAACCGCGTCAAGGACATGGACGACGAGGGGACCGACATCCATTTCCTGATTCCCGGCTCGTTTATGAGCCTCGTCGGGCTCGACGACCCGGCATACGAAGTCGGGCTGATCCGCGCCTACCACCGTCACATGGCAGATTTCTGCGGTCAGTTTCCGACCAGGTTGAAGAGCCTGATTGTCGCCTCGGCGCGCAATGTCGAGGCGGCGGTGCGCGAGATCCGCGAGTGGAGCGATTCAGATTGGGCGGTAGCGGTCAAGCCGTTGACTCCCATCAACATTGCGCCCGTCCACCCGGACCAGGACCCGTGGTGGCGGTCGGCCGAGGAGCACGATCTGGCGATCGCGCACCACAGCTCGACCTGGAACCCGCCTTACTACCCGGCCTATCGCGACGTCTGGGACAATATCTTCGTCGGCCGCATGGCATCGCATCCGTGGGGGGCGATGCGGTTTGTCGCGGCCTTCGTCGGCGGCGGCATCTTCGACCGCTATCCAAGGCTGCGTATGGGTGTGCTCGAATGCGGCTTTGGTTGGCTGCCGTTCTGGGCAAAGCGCATGGACGAACAGGCGGTCTATGTCGGCGGCACCGCGCCGCTCAAGTGCAAACCGAGCGAATACCTGACCGGCGGCCGTTTCTTCTGCAGCATCGAGCGCCAGGAGGGCGAGGACATGTACAACACCGTCACCGGCTATCTCGGCGACGGTGTGCTGATGTACGCCTCCGACTACCCGCACTCGGAGTGCCAGTTCCCCAACTCGATCGACAACATCCTCGCCTGGCCGAGCCTCAAGCCGGACACCCGCCAGAAGCTCTTGTGGGACAACGCTGCCCGCTTTTTCAAGCAGACATAGCCGGTCAGCCTTACAAGACGGCATCGCACCGGACAACGGGCGGGCCCGGGACTTTTCCGAAGTCCTGCCATCACGCCGGGGTGAGGAACGGGCAGGATCATCCGCTGCGCCAACCCGCGAGAGCTGAGACCGTCGGGCCAGGATGGAGGGTGGAGGATGGCTGCCAGCGACGGCTTTGCCGAATTCCTGCGCGAGCAACTCGCTCGGCTCGGCCGCCTCACAATGCGGCGGATCTTTGACAACACGGGCGTGTCCGCCCTGGAGCTGCGGTTAACTTTCCAAATATTTCCACCAGCTGCGAGACGCATTTCAGCGGAGGCAAGGGCATTAGAAGAGCCCTCGCCTCGTTGTCCGATTTCCCAAAAGGGCACTTTCTGCGGTCTTTCGGCTTAGCTTTGGGATCGTCGTCTGGAGACGTGTTGATGACCAGAGCAGGTGAGGACCACAAACATTGGTCCCAGGTCGCCGAGGAGTGGGTGGCGTGGGCGCGTAAGCCGAACCACGATGCATTTTGGGCCTATCGGGCTTCGCTGGCCGCATTCATTGGTCGTGGGAACGGCAAGGCGTTGGACGTGGGTTGCGGAGAGGGGCGCATCGCGCGTGAGTTGACGGCTTGCGGCTTCCAGGTGACTGCGGTCGATCCCGTCAGCCGGCTCGTCAGGGCTGCCATCGAAGTGCAATCCGCTCGGAATTACGCGGTGGCATCGGCGACTGAGCTACCATTTGACAATGCTCAATTTGATCTGGTTGTAGCTTACAACGTCCTGATGGACGTCGAGGACGTTCCGACGGCGTTGAAGGCGTTCAGGCGCGTGATACGCCCTACGGGACAGCTGATCATTTCCATTGTTCATCCATTTGTCGATCACGGGCGTTTCACCAGCAAAGAGCTGAACTCCCCTTTTATCCTCGAAGGGACTTACTTCGGCAGGCAACGCTTCGAAGGTGTGGAGGAGCGCGATGGCTTGCGGATGCATTTTGCTGGCTGGAGTCAGCCTCTCGAAGCCTACGGAATGGCGCTGGAGGAGGCAGGACTCGCGATCACGTCACTTCGTGAACCTGTCCCGGACGTGGATGATGGATGGAACCACATAGCGCCTTGGACTCGCATGCCTCTGTTCCTTTGGCTAAAGGCGCGACCGCTGGCGTTCTGAACAGCTGGATCATCGAAGGTCGTTAGATCATCCGGACGCGTGCAAACTCGCCTCCCTAAGTTCAATCAACTGGTTACGTTTGCCATGAGATATCACCGGAAATTACGCTGAAGAACGCTCCTCGGGGATGGCCGCGTCAGTACTACGGGTAGACGCTCGACGCGCGGCTAAAGCAGTTAAGCGGCGCGGGCTGCACGAAGATTTACCACGAGAACGTCACCGGTGCGCACCACGGCCAGCGCGAGCTTCGCAAACGCTCGACGCCCTCGCCCCGGCGACCGTGACGCGGATTGACCGGCTCGCGCGCCAGCGGGACGACAGTCGATAAGACCAAAAACTAATAGCTATCAAAGCTGTCGACGGGCCAGGTCCAACCCAGGCGCTTTGACATTGCGGGCGTGGTAACCGCAAACGGGCAGCTCGATGTGCTGCGCTGCGGCCGAGACCTTGAACTCAGGAGGCACGATGTCGCCGAAACACCTTCGCACCGCGAGCCGCCGCCATTTCCTGCAATTTCTTGCCGCCGGTCCGCTGCTGTCGCCAACGGGAGCGGCCACACTGGCCGAGGAGCTGCGGCCCCGGCCAGCCGATCCGATCGCTTGGGCGCTGCGCGATCTGGACGCGCTGATCACCGACCCGAAGCAGGCGCTCGATGTGTTCGATTTCGAACCGGTCGCGCACAAGAACCTGCCGCCGGCGCATTACGGCTACATGGCCACCGGGGCAGATGGCGCGGTGACGCTGCGCACCAATCGCGAGGGCTTTTTCAGATTGCAGCTCAGGCCGCGTCGGCTGATCGATGTCGGGACGGATCGACATGAGGTCGAGATCCTCGGCACCAATTATGACAGCCCGATCATCATCGCACCGACCGGCAGCAACCGCGCCTTTCACCCCGACGGCGAGCTGGCCATTGCGCGCGCGGCGAGGCCGGGCGACTACCTGCAAATTCTGTCGACCGTCGCCACCACCTCGATTGAAGACGCAATAGCCGCACGGGGCGCCCCGGTCTGGTTTCAGCTCTACCCGACCGATCAGTGGGAGGTAACCGAAGGGCTGGTCAAGCGTGCGGAGACAGCCCCAGCCGTCGTTTTGACGGTCGATGCGATCATTGACGGCAATTGGGAAACCCTGGCCCGGATGCGACGCATCGACACCCGCCAATGCGGCGACTGCCACGGTCGGACCTTCCGGGATTTCCTCGCGCATCGGCCGAATTTCGATGGCCTCGACCTGACCGCCGTCAAGCGTCTCAATCGCACAGATTTGAATTGGGTCTTTGTGAGCCGGCCGCGCGAGAGAGTGAAAGGAAAGCTCCTGCTCAAAGGGATTCTGACGCAGGAGGACGCCGTGCTCGCGACCAAAGCCGGAATCGATGCGATCATTGTCTCAAATCATGGCGGACGGTTTGGCGACAACGGCCTCGCAACGATCGATGCCCTGCCGGAGATCGTCGAGGCGATCGGCGGCCAAATGCCGGTACTGATCGACAGCGGCTTCCGCCGCGGCACCGATGTCGTCAAGGCGCTGGCGCTCGGCGCCCCGCGCGATTTGCATCGGACGGCCTTACTTATGGGGGCTTGCCGCCTTTGGCCAGAGTGGGGTCGAGCGGGTTCTCGACATCCTGCGCAAGGAGACGCACGCCGCGATGCAGCAGATCGGCGCCGCATCGCTGCACGACATTACGCCCGCGATGGTGGGGCACGCCTGAACGCCACCCGCGTCTTTCAATAGACGCACGTCGGCGGGCGGGTGAGCAGCCGTTTGTATCTCTCGGAACAGCGCCGGCAGGGTGTTTCGAGGTGAGTAAGACTTTACATGTGTCAGTTGCGATATTGAGGTGACACACATGGAGAAGACCCAAGTTTACCTCCGCCGGGAAGAGCTTGAGGCGTTGCGCCAAGCCTCTACGCGGTCGGGGCGCAGTGTCGCCGAGCTGATCCGTGATGCGATCCGCAAGACCGTGCTCAAGCCGCAGAAAACTGGGCCGGTCGCTATTTGGGAAGGAGAACCAAATCGCGCGTCGATCGAACACGACAGCGTGCACGACGAGCCCTGATGCGCCAAGGTGAGTTGGTCTTCGCCGACAGCGGAGCATGGATCGCCCTTGCCCTATCGCGAGATCCTCTGCATGTGCAGGCGCGAGAGCAATGGGACCTGCTGCAAGCAGCGGGCGCCCAAGCTCTACACTTCTGTCCCTGTCGTCATCGGGACATTCACATTTCTCGATCGCAACGCCAACCCGGACGTGGCACTGACTTGGAAAGAAGCCGTCTATAAGCCTGGGACTGTAAACATCCTTCCCTGCCAGCTGCGCGACTTGGAGCAATCGTGGGAATACTTTCGACGCTCAGACCTATACAAGCTGTCAGTCGTCGATGCCACCAGCTTTGCTATCATGAAGCGCGAACGGATTTGGGTTTCATACGCCTTCGATCATCACTTTGCCGTCGTCGGCTTTAGATTAGTCGGATAACACGCGGTCGCCCGATCTGGTCACAACGCGTGAGTGTCCAGCTGAATCAGGATGAGAGATCAGATACGACAAAAGATCAATTATAAAACGTCCGGTTGCCGGTGCCATAGCTATAGTAGTTTTTTTATTACAAGACCTTTTGACAATATTATTTGACTAAATGTTCGGTCCGTTAAAATGCACCGATGTTTATGCCTCCCCGTCGATTGGCCGCAGCGGAGCCTGCTCATCGCATGGCGTGTGGATAAGAGTAGGGACACACTGATTACAGTGCTGAGCCTGGCCGGCGCGGGCGCTATCTTCATCTGGTGTGCGCCGCTCGGCCGAGCGCCGCAGCCTCCTATCGACTTGGAAACGCCGCCGGCGGTTTGCGAAAAAACGCGACGGGGGCTTGGGCCGGAATTGACGAGGTCGAAAGGCAAGGACGCGATCAACTGCCGCCCCTGCTGACCACGGCGATTGGACGGTACGGCTCACTCAATGATTTCATCGGCGCGGGCGAGTATCGATGGCGGAACCGTTAGCCCCAGGGTCTTTGCAGTGTAGAGATTAACAACCAACTCAAACGTGGTCGGTTGCTGGACCCGCAGTTCGGCCGGTTTGGTGCCTCTCAGAATCCTTCCGGCATAAATGCCGGCTTGGCGAAGGACAGCTGTGTCGTCAATTCCATAGCTAATCAAGCCGCCGGCCGAGACGAACGGGCTCCGCGCGAGCACCGCCGGCACGCCATTGCGACCTGCCAGCGTTACAACTTGCTGGAGCCGGCTCGAGATGAACCCGTCATCGTCGACGACGAGACCACGGCGTGCAGCTCGCCGAGGGAGGCCAAGGCGGCGTCGATTTTCGCCTCGGTGCCGCCCTTCTGAACCGCAAGCTGCACTTTCGGCGCGTGCGCCGCTTCTTGCGCATATCTGATAACGCCCTCGGCATTCGCATTGTTAGGGTTCACTAGTAAGGCTATCACCCCGGCCTGGGGCACTAGTTCAGAGAGCAGCTCGAGCTGCTTGGCCGTCAGCGCGATCGCGACGTTGCTGAAGCCCGTGAGATTCCCGCCGGGCCTGGCGAGACTGGCGACGAGGTCGACCCCAACTGGATCCCGACATTGACGAAAACAGTCGGGATCGTGGAGCTCGCGTTTTTCGCCGCTATTGCTGTAGGGGTGCCCGCCAAGCGCTATGATCACGTCGACCTTTCGGCTGACGAGATCGGCAGCCAATGCCGGTAACCGATCATAATGGAACCCGGCCCAGCGGTATTCCGAGGCCATGTTTTGCCCTTCGAAATACCCCGTTTCGCTCAGTACCTCATGGACTAGATCGTGACTCAGGTCGACAGGACTCGACGGAGCCGGAGAGATGTTGAGGTAGCCGACCACGCACATCGCCTTTTGCTGCGCGTGAGGGGCCGGTGCGTATAACATCCCCACGCAGCATCAGCATCAGCTCGCGGCGTCTCATTCAAACACCTCGTCGCGCGTTGCGGAAAGCAGCTATCTCGCCAGGGTGTTCTGGTCATGCACGGTAACGATCACAGTCTTTAGGCCTGGACGCCCAACCCAGCTCATTGTCGTCGGGTCATCCGGGCTGTTGAACGTGAACTGGTCTTCGCGGACGAAACCCGGGGCCGGGTGATACAACACGGCCTGACCGTACACCGAGTTGCCGCACCCCGAGCCTCTTGGAGGCCCTCGATTTCCCGGTGGTAGCACGAAGATGGCCGGTCGAGTTCTCGCGCTGAGCCGAGAGTGCAGAGCTTGCGGGTCCCAATGCTGCTCGAAAGATTGCGTGCGGCCGGCTCAACTGCGCGTTAAGATCATCAGAGACAGGAGGTTCACGATGGTGACCAGAGCCCCGTACCTAAAGACCCGCTACAGTGGCTACCATCACCGCCAGGTACCGCAGGAAGATGCCGAGCTGACCCATGTGGGCCCGGATACGCCATGCGGCGAGTACATGCGCCGATTTTGGCAACCGGTGTGCTATTCCGACGAGCTCAAAGACCTGCCGCTCAGGGTGCGAATTCTCGGCGAGGATCTGGTCGCCTTCCGCGACGGCAGCGGGGCGGTTGGCCTCTTAGAGCTGCACTGCCCGCATCGCGGCACCTCGCTCGAGTTCGGGCTGGTCGGTGCCAAGGGGATCCGCTGCTGCTACCACGGCTGGCTGTTCGACGCCGACGGCACGATCCTCGAGACACCGGGCGAGCCGGCGAACAGCACGCTAAAGGACCGACTGTTCCACGGCGCCTATCCGGTGCACGAGGCGCACGGCTTGGTCTTCGGCTATCTGGGCCCACCGGACCAGCAGCCGAAGTTTCCGGTGTACGACAGCCTGATCCGGCGGGGCTACCCGGTCATGCCGGGCAGGAAATGGTCCTATCCCTGCAACTGGCTCCAGATCATGGAGAACACGATGGACCCGGCGCATACTGCGTTCCTCCACACGATCGTCAGCGGCGCGGTGTTCACCGAGGAATTCGGGGTGTTGCCCGAGCTCGATTTCGTCGAGACCCCGATCGGCATGATCTATGTCGCGACCCGGCGCGTCGGCGACCATGTGTGGGCGCGCATGGTCGAGGGCATCCTGCCGAACCTGCAGCAGGTCGCGCCGTTGACCGAGACCGGCCGCGAGGAGCACTCCTTCAGCGGGCCGATGATGACGCGCTGGCTGGTGCCGATCGACGACACCGCCACCATGTTCATCGAGTTGCGCCACCTCAGCGAGACCGAAGAAAATCCGGCCTGGTGGGTCGACCGCGAGCAGATGATGCCTGGCCAGATCGCCGCTGACACCTACGAGGAAGGCCAGCGCCACCCAGGCGACTACGAGGCGCAGGTGTCGCAGCGGCCGATCGCGATCCACGGGCTGGAGCATCTTAGCGCCACCGACCGGGGCGTGAGCATGTTCCGCAACCAGGTGAGGCGCGGGATTCGCGCCGTCCGCGACGGCCGCGATCCCGAGGGCCTGTGCCGCGACCCCGGCGTCGTCACCGCGACCTATTGCAACAACACGGTCGTGCAACTGCCGGCGGGCGCCAGCGAAGCCGCCGACAAGAAGATGATGCGCGAAACCGGGATGCGCCTCGCCAAGAGCTATCTCAAGAACCCACCGCTGCTGGCCGCCGAATAGCGAGGCGCGGAAGCAGCTCGAAGCCGTTTGGACCCGCCGTAGTCTGAGGACAACGAGGAGCAAGTTCTCTTGTGTTGCCAGCGTAGGTGATCGCCGGCAACGGCGCCTCGTGTAGTCTCGTCCGAATGTCATAGCCTCTTGAGCTGGCTGCTCCGCCCCATTCCGACAGTTATCGGACGTACCGATTGCCGTGGGGGAGGTGCGGTCTGACTTGCTGGCGGTAATTCGATCTGATGAACTATTGCCGATATGTGTTTGGGCTGGTGGATAATACGCAGAACTAGGTTTTTTTGTTCTCGTCGCTGCCGCCCTGAGGTCGTGCTCGAGCCCGCGGCGAGGCGCAGGGCTCGCGCTACGACGCCTTCGCGAATGCACCGCTCACTGAGGGCTTCCTGAGCACAGGCACGATCGCGGCGTTAAAGGACGAGCTCGTCTTTGAGCGTGCGGTGCAGTCCTATCTCTGCCCTGAATATGTAGGGCATGAAGGAGGGATCGGAAAAGGTCTTTGGCAAAGGCCACAACGTATTGCCGATCTTCAAGGACCGCTTCAATGCAAAGACGTTGATCGCACCCCCGAACTCCGACGTGATCTACGGGCTCGGCTAGCTCGACCTGAAGGAGGACGGACCGCTCGTGATCGAGGTTCCGCCCGGCCTCCAGGGCATCCTCGACGATTTATGGCAGCGACCGATCTGCTCTGTAAAACCGATTGATTCAAAACGTGGTGCGGGGATGTCGGCATAGCGGGCCCAGATCCCGGCAAGGGCTCCAAATATCTGATATTTTTCCCGGGTTAGACCGGGTCGATCCCCGCCGGCTCGCTGCCGTACCGCTCACGCACCTGCCGCGTGTTTGTGTTCTGGCCCGGGTTCTTCAAGGACCCGAAGCAGTTGGCCGGAACCAGTCAAGGTCATGGAACAGACGCCCATTTATCCGCTCGGCAAGCGCGACACCGCCAAACCGATGCGGTTCCCAAACGCTTCGGTGACGCTGGCGAACATGCTCTATCCGGAAGACGGTAGTGCCTTTGACTTGCTCGCCCGCTTTATCGAACGCGAACACCCCGATCCCCAGGATTTGGAGATGCGCGGCGTCCTTGCCGCGCTCGCTATCGTCAAGGGCTAGCGTTTCAACTCTGATACCCATACACGAGACGTACTCGACAAGGATGCAAAGACGGCCTTCCGCATCGGTCACGCAATCATCTACGAACCGTTGAGCATCGTGCCGAACGCCCTGTGGTACCCGGACCGGCATTGGGCCAATGTCTTTCCTGGCAATGCGTTCTTCACCGGGGACACTTTCAACTACATCGATCCGCGCTTCGGGTTCTTCACGGTGGCTTATTCGACCACCCCCGGGATGGCCGTTGATATGGAGAATGTCGGCGTGAAGTATCCCGTAACCTTTGTCGATGCTTCGGGCGAGTCTCGAGAGGGAGCCAACAGCTACAAGCTCAACCTGCCCAAGGGCATCCCGGCGGCGCTGTTCTGGTCGGTCACAGTCTACGCCCCGGTCACTGGCTCGGGCCTCGACAACGGTCAACCGTTTCCGTCGATCAACACGATGGGACAAGCCGGTCGCGATCTTCATCGCCGACGACTTCGCCGGCGCCGTCTTGATGGTCGGGGAAATCTGGCGCGCGCTCAACGCAATTCCCGCCGCCGCACAGCCAGACCCCTACTTGAGAAGACAGGACCCGAGCGACATCGAGCCACCGCAT
>Ga0306926_10007610_pt1 | contig 11771 bp, 11 predicted proteins | sample flu12Cox44000178_FD_203759 | JGI IMG/M metagenome (GOLD analysis project Ga0306926, IMG submission 203759) | Lab enrichment of tropical soil microbial communities from Luquillo Experimental Forest, Puerto Rico - flux8day.12C.oxic.44.000.178 (v2)... | ecosystem: Environmental > Terrestrial >...
CCCGTGTGAAGTTCTCACTGGTAGCCTTGGCGTGTCTGTTCCTCACGTGGTTCTCGCTTCATTGGCACATCCTGGGTCCCGCCCGCCGCTTCTAAAGCGAGGGATCATGGTCCTCGATTCGAATGGCAAGGAGATTCGGGTATCCCTGGGGTCCCTATGAACGCCGCCTTCCCGGTGCTTTGCACCGCGTTATTGTTCCTGGCTCTTCATCCCGCCCCGGCCATCGCCTGGGGCTGCAAAGGTCACCAGGTCGTCGCGCTCATCGCCGAAAAACACCTCACTCCCGGAGCGCGCCACCTCGTCGATCAACTGCTCTCCGAGAATCCTGTTGACCCCCAACTCAAACGCTATTGTGGCAACCCCTCCGGCGACCTCCTGGCCGACGCGTCCACCTGGCCCGACGACGTTCGCAAGGAACGCAACAACGGTCCCTGGCACTACATCAATATCCCTCGCGGCGTCGCGCGCGGTCCTATGGATCTCTATTGCGGCGGCGAAGGTTGCATCAGCAAAGCCATCGCCGATCAATTCGCCATTCTCAACGACAAATCCGCCGCGCCTCCGAAACGTGCCGAAGCCCTCCGCTACCTGGTCCATTTCCTCGGTGACTTGCACATGCCTCTGCACGCCAGCACCAACAACGATGAAGGCGGCAACTGCGTTCCGGTGCGCTATTTCCGCCGTCGTCCTTACGAGAGCCAGGGCGGCTCCTTTACCCCGAATCTTCATGCGTTGTGGGACACCGCTATCCTCGAACGCGATTCCGAAGGCGCCGAGGCCCCGGAATACGCCGACCGCCTGGCCGACCGGTTCTCATCCGATTTTGCGAAGTGGCAGGCTGCTGGCATTCACGTAGAGGACTGGGTGTGGGAGAGCCACGATCTCGCCGAAACCATCGCCTACGGCGCACTCCTTCCCTCCGTACCGCGCGAAACTCCCGCCTCCGTGCATTCCTGCAGCGACGCCAACAACATCGCTGAGCGTATGCTGCATCTGAATCTCTTCGCCGGCGAAAGCTACCAGCAGGCCGCCGCCCCCCTGGTCGAACAACGCGTGGCCCAGGCCGGTCTGCGCCTCGCCCTCCTGCTCAACGAAGCTGCTGCCGCCCTTGAAAAGTAACCAGCTCTTGATCCGCGGTCAGGAAACGAGCCGGACCTGCAGGGCTCGAAAAAGTTACAACCGCTGCGGTCCTTCCACAGTGCTATACTTCCGCCCCTCAGCCAGCCTGGAGGTTCCGATGATCAGGCTTGCCGGTTCCCTCGGGGTCCTCCTTTTCCTGTTTGCCCCGCCTGCGAGTTTTTCCCAGAAGCCCGCCACCATTGCCGGAAACGTCTATTTTGAGACCGACGCCAATCCCGCCAAGAACGTCATGGTCGAGTTGTACAATGCCGAGCACGCCTTGATTACCTCCGGACCGGCCTCGGATAGCGGGCGTTTCGACTTCGGCAGTTTGCGCCGCGCCGTGTATTACCTGCGCGTCGAAGTGGCCGGCTACGAACGCGCCGAGGTCCCGGTGGATGTCTCGATGGTCTCGGACAAAAGCGTAACCGTTTATCTCCGGCCCCTCGCTGGCAAGGACAACTCCCCGGCATCCCCAACCGTTTCCGTTCACGAACTCTCCATGCCCTCCAAGGCGCGCGCATTCATGGCCTCCGGGAAAAAGAAGCTGTATCAGGACAAGGACCCGCAAGCGGCGCTCCCGGATTTCGCGCAAGCTCTCGCCAGTGCGCCCAACTACTACGAAGCCGAGTACGAACTCGCGCTTACCCATCTGACCCTCGGCCATAACGCGGAAGCCGAAAAACTCTTTCGCAGCTGCTTCGAGCGGAGTGGACATACCTACGGCGATGCCTCCGTGCGTCTCGGCGGAGTGCTTCTGGACCGCGGCGACGTCGCCGATGCGGAGGACTCCATCCGAGCCGGGCTGCGGCTCCGGCCCAATTACTGGCTCGCTCATTACGAACTTGGCCGCGCTTTACTTATGGAAAAGCATCTCGACGCGTCCCTGGCGTCCGCCGAGCAAGCGCGCACCCTCGCGCCGAGCGCTTCCATCGTGTATCGGCTGCTGTCCAACATTCATCTCCAGCAGCACAATTATCCAGCGTTGTTAGCCGACCTCGACACCTATCTGACCCTTGATCCCGACAGCCAGGCGGGTCAACGCGCCAGACAAATTCGCGACGAAGTCCGCCAAAAGATCAGCGTGGCCTCTCCTGGCGTCGCTCGCACTCCTTGAGTTTGCTAGACCTGCGGGGCCGAGGGCTCGACCGTTTTTTTTCGGTAAATCAGGCGGTCCAGGGAGAACGGGCCTCCACCGACCGCAGCGATTACGAGCGACGCCAGCCCCAGAATCAAGGGCAGTTCGTATTCGCGAACGGCGGAAATCCCCTGGTTCAAATTGTATTTCCACATCGCGGCAGCCATGTCCAACACCAGGAACAGTCCCGCAATCGGCGTGCCGAGGCCCAGCAGCAACGCCAGTCCACCCAGCAATTCGATCGCGCCCGCGATATACACCAGGTAGGGGGGCAGCCCGATGGCCTGAAAGGACTCCACGAATCTTTCCGTGCCCCCAAAGAGTTTCGGATAGCCGTGATACATGAAGACGACCGCCAAACCGCAGCGCAACAGAAGTAGTGCGTAGGACTCCCACTTTTTCAAGAAAGTCATGCGGGTCTCCCGACCAGACCAACCGCCAGGTCCGCTTCCCCCGTGCGTGCCTATTCTAGTCTTGTCGCGGCAGGGATGTCAGATTACTTCTTGCCCGTCTCACTCACCTTGCTTCCGCCGTTCAGCGACTGGATATAGCTGACCAGTTGCCAGCGCTCCGGCTCCGGCAACTTCGACCACACCGGCATCTTCTTTCGCACCACGCCATTCGAGAGGATCCAGAAAATGGCTCCTGGCGTCGAATTCTGCACCTCCGGCGCACGCAAGCTAGGCGCCTTTTTTCCGCCCATGGCTTCTTTCCCGTGGCAACTCTCGCAATGCTCTGCGAACAATACGCCTCCCGCCGCCGGGGCCTCCGGATCGTGGGCCATCGGGTTGCGCATTTGCTGGTATTTCGCTGGAGCCTTATCGAGCTCGGCGTACACCGATTCGTGCTCTTTCCCGTCGTTCTTGTTCTGCGCCCCGGACGCCAGTGCCAACGACACAAACAAGATCCCGTACGCTACGCGCAACGAATGGACCTTCATTCCCGATGCCCCTTGAACAGGCTTGCTACCGTCTCGGCAAACTCCGAAAACTCGTACGAAATTCCCCACCGGAACAAAAACTGATGGCTCTGGTCGTTCAAACCGAACGTGGGCTCCGCCCGGAAGGTCCAGCCTGACGGCAGATTCCATGCCAGCCCGGCCCCGAGGTAGTGCGAGGTGTCGTGGAGACCGAAGCTATGTACGTCGCCGAGTCCGCCGTACATTTCCACTCCGGCGATAAAGTGTTGCGGACAGAAGTTGCAGCGGTGCGACGCACCCTTCATGGTGAGCGGACGGCTCGCTCCGAGCGCGTAGCCGAATTCCCACGGTTCGTTCGCGAGGTTCTTCACGAACAGGGTGTTCTCGGTAAAGTTCCAACCTTTGTAGTTCTTCGAAAGAATGAGTTTGAGCTCCAGTTCGTGGTTCTGTTCCTTGCGCGCGATCGCGTTCGGCACCGCGTAATCCGCTTCCACGTCGTGTCCTTCCACCTCCTTCAGGATCTTGTCGGCGTCATTGACGTTTTCGTATTCGATGTAGATGACCGGATTTATGAAATGTTCGTTCTTGAGCGGCCGGAATCGGTTCTCCCAGCGAAAACCCGTGAACAGCGTCCCTTCGCCACCCCAGGTGGTTTGCGCATCCAGGTAGAACTCGGTGGTCCACCAGGCCGTTGCGCCATATTCGAATTCGGTCCAGAAGCTGTGGAAACCGGGTGCCGACCGCTGGGTTCCAAAAGTCGAGAAATACTCGACCTCGAGGCTTCCCGGTTCCTCGAGGTTGGAATCGTAAGCGACGATGTAGGGGTTTTCCTGGGCCTGCGTCGCACGGGGAGTGAGTCCAAACGCCGCAAGAAAGAGAAGCAAGAACCGGAATGGGCCGCAAATGACAGAAAAAGACGGCGTTGTCGGAATGAACATGACCATATAAGACTAACTTAGTCCGGTTTCAGTTGCAAGTGATTTGCATCACACACGTTCTGTCCCCTCGCCGCTTCCCCCTCCGCCACCCTCCGGTTCTTTTCCCTATCCTTCGGAGTACGTTACGTCTTCACCTGCCTGGCGGCCTCGAACGCTTCCTCAAAGGGGTTCCGTTGCCGCCGATCGGATCGGGAGCAACCTTCCCGTTGTAAAATAGCTACGCTCGGAACCCATGCAGGACCTGATCCAACTCGCCATCCCGGCCTTCATCGCGCTCATGGTGCTCGAAGCCATCGTTGGCTCCATCCTGAAGCGCGAAATCTACGAACTGAAAGATGCCGCGGCCAGCGTCACCATGGGCCTCGGCAGCATCGCTGCGGATTTGCTCGGCAAGGTCGTGCAGTTCTCCGTCCTCACCTGGCTCGCGCGCTTCGCCATCTTTCACATCGGGTACGAGTGGTGGGCGTGGGTTTTGCTCTTCTTCGGCGACGAGTTCAGCTATTACTGGTTCCATCGAGTGAGCCACGAGTGCCGCCTCTTCTGGGCCTCGCACGTGGTGCATCATTCCTCGCAGCGTTATAACCTTTCGACCGCATTGCGTCAGACCTGGACCGGCGGATTCATGAGCTTCCTGTTCTGGCTGTGGCTGCCCATCGTAGGCTTCGCTCCGGTGATGATCCTGACCATGAAAGCGGTCAGCTTGCTTTATCAATTCTGGATTCACACCGAACTGGTTCGCTCGCTCGGCCCCTTGGAAGCGGTCTTCAACACGCCTTCGCACCATCGCGTACATCACGGTTCGAATCCACGTTACATCGATCGCAATCATGGTGGCACGCTGATCGTTTGGGACAAGCTCTTCGGCACCTTTGAACCCGAAAACCCCGCCGATCCCGTTTGCTTCGGGCTTACCAGGAACATTCACAGCTATAATCCCGTGCGCATTGCCTTCCACGAATGGCTCGACCTGTTCCGCGACGCCCGGCGGGCTCCCGGCTGGCGCAACAAATTCCTCTACGTTTTCGGGAATCCCGGCTGGCGTCATGAAGCAACAGCCAGAGTGCCGGGTGAGTCTTCGAGCCCTGCGGCCCTTTCTTCCTAGCCATCGGTTTCGATCCCGCTAGCCTGCGCCCCTCTCGACGTTTCCCCGTCCGTGCGCATCAAAAGCCTGAATCGCCGATCTTCTACCGGAGGGAAAGCATGTACAAGGACGCCATTGTTCTCGCCCTGCTCGACGAAGGCTACCGGAAGAAAACCTGGCACGGCCCCAATTTGCGACAGTCCCTGAAAGGCGTTTCCGCCAAACAAGCGGCTTGGCGCCCCGGCCCCGGCCGCCACAACATCTGGGAAGTCGCGCTTCATGCGGCTTACTGGAAATATGCGGTGCGACGCCGGCTGGAGGGCGGCAAGCGCGGCGGGTTTATTCTAAAAGGCAGCAATTTTTTCACCCGCCCGGAAAAGGGGAATGCTACGGAGGCCGCCTGGCGCGCGGACCTCGAAATTCTCGAACGCGAGCACCGCGCCATGCTCGAATCGATTCGCAAGGTTCTGAAATCTGCAACCGCCGGGAAGCACCTCTCGATGATCTACGGTGTCGCGCTTCACGACGTCTACCATGCCGGCCAAATCCGCCTGCTCCGCCGCCTCCAGGAGCGTTGAGGGCGCAAGCGGCGGCGACTAGCGAACTCGCCGAAGGGACCGCAATACGACGCTCACATCCTCCGCATCCTGGAACAAGCGGATCGCGGCGACACCGGCTGCTCCCGCACTCGCGCACTCCGCTGCGTTTTCGACGGTAATTCCGCCGATCGCCAGCACCGGCAGGCTCACGCTTTCGCACACTTCACGGAGTTTGCGGGTTCCTTGCGGCAATCCGTAGCCGAGCTTGGAGGGTGTCGCAAACACCGGCCCGAAAATCGCATAGTCTGCGCCATTCCCTTCCGACTCTTTGACCGCTGCGACCGAGTGCGCCGACACTCCGACCAAAAAATCCCTGGTACTTCGGTGCGCAGCGCAAAAACGCTTGGCCTCGGCGATCTCGAAGCTCGCCTCGCCGAGATGCACGCCATCCGCTCCCGCGGCAATCGCCACATCCAGCCGGTCGTTCAGGAGAATCCGGCAGCGTCTCGCGGTTCGCCTTTTGGCCTCCTCGACCAACCCGGCGAGCACCCGCCCCTCCAAATCTTTCTCCCGAATCTGGATCCAGTCCACCGCGGCCCTCCCGAGGTTCTCGATTTTCTCCAACAGCACGCGGAGTTGCGCTTCCGGCGTTCCGGGAAACGCTTGGCGATCGGTGACATAGCACAGCTTCATTTCAAGTGTTGGAGTGCGAAGGAGGGACCTGCACGGGCGCGGGTGGGCGCGAGTTGAACAACCCGAAGGCCACAAAAATATCCAGCACGCCGATGCCGCTCACGATGCCCCGTAGCGACGGATGCAGCACGATGCGGATCAGCGATGGGTAATGAAACAGAAAATAATTGTTTTCCCAGAACGAGGACCACGGCAGGTACAAAAGCAGCGCTCCCATCTCAAACAACAAAACCACCGTTAACGCGCGCAGAATCCGTATCATTTATGTTGGAGCGGCCCCTGGGCTGTCTGTGGCCTGACCGTCAGCGCGCCGGTTTCTGTAGCGAGGCAATTCTCTCTGCCACGTCGCGATAGTCGATGTTCACCGCGTAGACCTGGGAAAAACTCTTTAGTGCTGCTTCCAGATCACCGGCTGACTCTTGCGCCACTCCCAAATCATACCGCAACGCCAGTTTACTTTCCGAATCGATCCCCGGAGTGTTCAACGCGCGTTCGTACCAGATCGCCGCGATATCCGGCTGGCCCTTCTCCATGAACGCCAACCCTAACAGGGTACTGCACTGCATGGCGTAGCGGAATGCCTTGCCGCGGTCGTTCGCTTTGGCCACTTTCTGGAATTCGCCGATGGCTTCCTCCAGCAATCCCATTTCCCGGAAGGCGATACCCAGGTTGTAATGGGTCTCGAGGTCCTCGTCTTCCGCGCCCATCTCCCCCAACTCAGCGCGGAATTCATCAAACACTTCCTTGAGCGGCGCGTTCTCCGGCGCTCCGTCCTCGTTCTTGACCGGCTCCGCGACAGGCTCTGCTGTCGTTTTCGTTTCCGCGGGCTTTTCGGCTACCGAAAGCGTGGGCGTAAACTCATCCAAGCCCAGCTCATCGATTTCCTTCGCCAGGTCGGACAAAAACCGGTCGGACGAAAACATGTTGCCATTCGCGGGCCCACTGGCCTCGACCGCAGGCTCCGGCCCTTTCGCCGGAGGAACCTGCGACATCATCTCGTGCGGCGGCACCACCACTTCCGGCTCAAGCACCAGTTCGAATTCGCGGTCCAGCTCGAACTCCGGTTCCGGAGCCTGGCCTTCTGGCAGCGCCGGCTGAGTCTCTTCGAGAGCCGGTTCGTGCGCTTGCGAGGCGATCTCCGCGTGCTCGGGGGTGGGCAGCGCCGTGGGCTCCTCGTCGGGAAGGAGCGCCTCGGGCGGAGGGATCTCCTGCCGAGCGGTTTCACCGTGGGCAGCCGCCGTGGAGGCCTCCGGGTGAATCTCTTCCTGCCGAACGTCCCGCGTTTCGGCGTCCACTTCGTCCACTGGCACCTTGAATTCCGCATGGCCGGTGTCTTCGAAATTCGGCACCAACTCATCCGGGCGCACTTCTTCGACCGGAGCAGCTGCAGCGGGTTCCTCGTCGACGATCAGGTCCGCCATCGAAATCTCTTCTTCTTCCGGTTCCGGCTTTCCCGTGGGAGCTTTCGTTTCCGGCTTCTCACCCTTGCTCTCCGGTTCTCTGGTTTCCTCGAGCAGGGAAGCCCATTCCGAGGAGAGGTCGGCGCTTTTCGCTTCCGCCGCAGTCGTCGCCGCCGGCGCAGCCGGGGTCTCCGATTCGTCCGCGATGGCGATTTCCGGCACCTCCGCCGCTTCGGCGACCCGCGCTTCCTCCACCGGCGTCGCTTCCGCAATAACCGCTGCGACCTGCCCTTCTTCGACCGGTACCGTCTCGACCGGTTGCGGCAGCGCCGCTGCCACGGCAGCCGCGATTTCATCGTCGCTTAATCCCGCGGCGCGTTGGAACCGCCGACGCAATTCGCCAAATCGTTCGCCGCTTCGCGCGTCGCCCCGGTCACCGTGAATTCGCTCCAGCTGCGCGGCCAGTTCCGCAGTACGGCGGTCATCGCCCGCCCCCAACACAAAGTCCAACAGTTTTTCGAGAGTCGGGGTGTGCGTGGGCGCACGCCGCAAAATCGCTTCCAGCAGCCCGATGGCCTTCTGGGTCAGCCCGTAGCTGGCGAACAGGTCCACATCCGTGAGCGATTGGGCGATGAATTTCTGTGTTTCTTCGTCGAGTTGCGGTTCGGCGTTTGGCGCCGCGGGGCTTTCCTCGAGCACCACCGCCAGTTCCGCGACCTCCGGCCGCACCTTCGGTGCCGGCGCTTTCGGCAGCTCCGTCTGCAGATCCTCGGTCACGACCACGACGTCCGCCGGCGGCGAGGGCGCTTCCTCGACCGCTCCGAGGCGTCGTAGCACGTCATTCAGTTTGCGCTTCGCCGGATCACTTTCCGGCTCCCGGTCGACCAGCTGCTGGAAAATGTCCCTGGCCCGTTCGAGTTTTCCGGATGCCACCAAGGCATCCCCGAGGGTGGCCAGCGCGTCCGGCAAACGGAACGAATCACTGGTCCGGCCGAACGTATCCACCAGCCATTCGAGCGGCTCCAGCCTTCCCGGCAGCCGTTCCGCCAGTTCATGCAAAAGCTTCGCGGCGCCGTCGTGTTCTCCGGCGTCGACCATCGGGATGCGGATCCGCGAGAGCATGCTCATGGCGCGTTCCGCCTGGCCGCCCTGGAGCAACGCTTCCGTCACCTTCTGCGTGGCCCCAAAATTCTTTTCGTCCTGGGAGAAGATGCGCAACGCCAATCCCGTGGCTTCGTCCCACTTGGCGTTCTTCAAATACAGGTCCAGCAGCAGTTCCGCCGGTTCGCCGCCTTTCTCGAGGTCCGGCACCTTTTCGAGAATCCGCGAGGCTTGCGCAACGTTCCCGGCCGTCGAGAAGGCTCGCGCCTTCACAATCAACGCATCGAGGCTCTGCGAATCAATTTGCAGCGCCTTGTCGGCGAGTTTCTCGCATTCCGCCTGGTCACCCCGGGCCAGCGCCCGCTGCGCCGCCGCCACATAGGTTTCCAGCGCTTCGCCCTTTTGCCCCATGGCTTGGTACAGGTCCGCCAGGCGAATCTGGATGCGCAGGTTGTCCGGTTCGGCCGAGAGCAATTTCTTCAGCAGCGCCACCGCTTCGGGCTGCTTATTGTTCTTCAGGTGCAGCTCCGCGAGTTGCAGGAACAGCGGCCGCGCCTCGCTCATCACGCCTTGTTGAACGTACAGGTCGGCGAGTTTCTCGAGGGGACGAATCTCTTCCGGCGCTAACTTTGCGATGCGCTTGTAAACTGCAATGGCCTTGGTCAGGAATCCGTCGCTGACAAACAGCTGCGCGAGTCGTTCGAAATAATCGATGGCCTGGATGGTTTCGCCCTGGCGAATATACAATTCGCCGATGGTCATCAAGGTGACCTGATCGCGCGGTTCGTATTTCAGAATCTGCTGGTATTCGGCGATGGCTTGCGCCACCTTGCCCTGGTTCAGCAGCTTCTGTGCGGCTTCGACAAACTTGCTCTTGTTATAAGCCATGCGCTAAGGGCGACAGTTTCCCCTCGAAAGCCGTCGCGACTTTCTCCTCGTTCCGTCCAACCGGCGGGACCTCCGCCACCTATCCTTTTTCACGCTACGCCCGGGGTGCCGACCCGTCAACGAAAGCGGGCACCCATGTGAACAGGCAGTTATCCCCGTAGCAGATACGAAACCTCACAGCGAAGAAATGGCGAATCGGCTATCCCCCCTCCGAGGCCGCCAGGTCGCTCTATTTTCCGCCGCCGGTCTCGAGTAAGATCTGACCTCATCTAGGCTGGGAGGTCCCCATGCGCGCTGATCGCGTTGAACTCTCTTGGGACACCTCGAAATCCACTTGGCTGCTGCGGATTCAGGCGGGTGAAGAAGCTATCCGGCGTCACTGCAAGATGCCCAGAGAAGCGGACGAGCAAGCCTTGCGCTCCGCCGCCCGGCAGACCCTTCAGGACGAAGGTTACGATCCCGAGGTCCGAGAAATCAGCATTCGCCGTTAGTGGCCCCGCTCGTGCCTTCCTGACCTTTGCGTCCGATGGCCCGCCGCAGGGCGTTCGATCGCGCGGAAGCATGCTCTTCGATGTCCACGGCGAGGCCCTCGACCACGGTCACAAGTTGTCGTGCCGTTGCCAGAATGCCGGAAGTCGCCGGGTTCCTGTGTTGTTCCGGGTTTGCGGCAAACCAGTTCGCGAATTCCGTCTCCAAGCCGCCCAACGGGCCCCGCAGATCGGGCGTTTCCGTCACCGTTCCGCTCTCCACCCCTGCCGCCAGGTTTTCCAGCGTCTGGCCGGCGCTCCGGCAAAAGGTTCGCCGCGCCTCTACCAGCGACAGCGTCAGCGGATGCGTCATGGTTTGATACTCAAGCCCGCGGCCAAGGCTCAGTTCCAGCAGATAGGCCGTCCGGGCTTCCGTTGCCCAGCGAAGAATGCTGTCCCGCTCTGCGAGATCTGCCTGCCGCTCGGCCCCAAATTCAAACTTCACCGAATCGGCGTTGGTGTGGGTGCTCGAAAATCCGCTGTTGATGGTTTCCCGCAGCATGGCGATTTGCGGCCCGTCCGGATGGTCTTCTCCGACCACCCTCACGAATCTGCCCATGTTGCGCAAGGTGGCCGCAAATTCCCGCCGCATCTCCCCCGCGGCGGTGACCGGCCAAAGCCGGTCAAACACCAGTCCCATCACCACGATGCTGAGCAGCACCCCAACAAATCGGTCGCGTGGCGGCTCGAGCGAAGTCGGTTCGGCAAAATCCTGCAGCACGGTCAGAAAGAAAGCCAGCGCGGTTTGCAATCCGAAATAACTGATGCGCGGGCTCGAGGTCGCAAACCATGCCGAGAAGATTGTCCCTGCCGCGATCACCAGGCTGATCCACGCAATGGAGTCAATATTCGGCAGAATGAACACCAGCGAGGCAATGCCCAGCGCGCCGCCGAAAAACGCCCCGGCAATGCGGTTGAGTTGTTTCTGCCTCGCCGCTCCGATGGTCGAGAGCGCGGTAAGGAAACAGGTGAGCACCGCCGTCGAAATGCCGGGCCAGTCCACGGCGGAATAGACCACGTAGCAGATCGTCGCCGCCAGCGCGCCTTTGATGGCAAAGCGAAGGTGATCGGGATTCGCAAGCGCATCGTTTACCCATATGCGGTTCGCCTTGGGCTGGTCGGGGATGGTGGAACCCGCCATGAGCGGCGCGGCTGCGGGCTGAAACGCCAGACAGAAGAGCTGCAACATTTGCTCCAGCACCGGCAAAACCGGAATCCCCGCCGACGCTTCGCGCGCAGATGGCAGCGGCAGCGGCTCGATGCGTTGGCGTGTCGTCAAGCGCAACCGGATGCGCCCCAGTTCGACCGCCAAAGCCCGCAATCGTTGGCGATCCTTCTCGCTGGGAGCCGCGGTCACCGCTCCGAGCGTGGCGGTGATATCTACCAAACGGCCGGTCAAGGCGATGGCGGTGCTCAGTTCCGTGTAGT
>Ga0306926_10007611_pt1 | contig 11771 bp, 10 predicted proteins | sample flu12Cox44000178_FD_203759 | JGI IMG/M metagenome (GOLD analysis project Ga0306926, IMG submission 203759) | Lab enrichment of tropical soil microbial communities from Luquillo Experimental Forest, Puerto Rico - flux8day.12C.oxic.44.000.178 (v2)... | ecosystem: Environmental > Terrestrial >...
GGCGGAGGCATTTCTTGGGGATGCGCGACGGGCGACGTTCGATTGTCTGGTGCTCGACGTGCAACTCGGTGGGATCTCGGGGATCGAATTGCAGCGACAGCTCGCGGGCTCCGGCGTACGAACGCCGGTCATTTTCATCACTGCGCACGATGCGCCCGAGGTGCGCGAGCGGGTGCTCGCTGCCGGCTGCTCTAGCTATTTCCGGAAAACTGATTCAGGCGCCGAAGTGATCGAAGCGATCCGCCGGGCGGTTGGACCCATCTCCAGACGGTGACGTGGTCGACAAAAGTCCGCGCTCCGCAAGGAGTTCCTCGACGTCACGGCTAAACAGCGATAAGCACGAGCTACCAGCCGATCGCAAGCAGGATCACCTCCGGTTCAAATTAGATTAGCGCCACTCGGAAAGAGTCCGTAGACTTAAAGCGGCCAGGAGAAGCATCCAGCCAGCCCGTCACGGAGCACCTGCAAAGTTGCAGCACTTCCCGGTTTTGTGGGCGCACGGAGGGCCGGACAGGATACATGCGTGTAGGCGATAGCTGGAGAAAGCTCACGTCCAATGATCTTGCCGTCTTGGTTCCATGCTCGGCTAAAGCGAGGGCGACAGAAGACTTGGCCGGTATGCTCGGTGAAACCAATGCTGATTCGAGTGAATCAGGGCTTGTAAGGTCAACAGCACGCCGCCAAATTTATTGGATCATCTATGCCCAGAGCCCGAACCGACATCAACTGGGACGCTGTGAAGGTGATCTGGCTCAATGGCCAGCACACCAGCGAGGAGCTCGGCGCCATGTTCGGCATATCGGCGGACGGCATCCGCGGGAGGGCGTTCCGCGAGCGCTGGAACGAGTTGAAACGGGTAAAAAAGGATAAAACAGCTGTTTTACCGAGTCTCCCGGAGGTAAGATTGCCGGCATCTCCCAGCGAAATTGTGGAAAGGGCCGAGAAACTCCGCGGCCCGGCTTCCTTCCGAAGAAGGGTGGCCGAGCAGGCTGAACGGATCATCGACAAGCTTGAGCTAAAGGAACCGGATTCGGTCCGCGAGTTGGACAATTTTGCGGAGGTGCTCGTCAAGACCGAGAAGGTTGGCGCCAGGGCTTACGGAATCGATTCGGAACAGTGCAGGCCCGTGATCAACATCGGGGTGTTAGCCGGCGGGGGCGAGTACGAACCGATTGTGGATCGGGGCGGCTCTCCCGGGACCTTGGTCGAGCCGATCGAGGGAACGTCGACGCCTACGTGCGCGGACGACTGCGCAGCATCCTGAGAAAGCGAAACAAAAAGAAAGGGCGCGGACGCGGAAGCGATCATCGGCGCTGGCCAAATGCCTACTTCACCACAATGGGCTTGTATACCTTAAAACAAGCACACGCTGTGGCATGTCGATCTTCTTGAAAGTAACCACCAACTGGAGAGCCGGGTGCAAGAAATCTGCCTGCCCGGGCCAATTCCTTGAACTGTTTGAGACGCCAAGCAATTCCGATCGCATAGGCAAAATTTCGCAGGGGGCCGGGTTTCTCTTTCTTTATCTTGTCCTTCAAAAGCTGTTTCCCGTCGAATAAAGCAATTGCTAAAATATTCCTCGGAGGAAGTTGATGAAACAGGAATCAGGTTTGATAAGTGCGCGCTTGAAAGCGCCGCGTGCCGCCGCCATCGCCGGGATCTTATTTTCGGTCCTCCTGATCGCAGGGCTTTTGCTATTCCGGCTTTCGGTCCGAGCCGATCCGCTGGAGGCGGGAGCCTGGCTGAAGACCAATTCTGGCACAGTCGCTCTTACGCTCTACCTGGTGCCATTTGCTGCCATTGCCTTCTTATGGTTCATCGGCGTGCTACGCGACCGCCTGGGAGAGCTTGAAGATCGCTTCTTTGCCACCGTCTTTCTCGGCAGTGGGCTTTTGTTCCTCGCGATGTTATTCGCCTCGGCCGCGGTGGCCGGTGGAATAATTATAGCCTATCGCGCGAGACCCGCAGCTTTGCTCGAATCGGCAACGTACAGCTTCGCTCGCGACCTCGCCTACGAGATCATGAACCTCTATGCAGTCAAGATGGCGGCAGTCTTCATGGTATCTACTTCCACACTGGCGATCCGCACGCGTTTCATCGTACGCTGGATAGCGTTCCTCGGCTATGCGTTCGCGCTGTTTCTGCTGCTGAGCGGGCGCTACGTCGCGTGGACTATAATGGTTTTTCCCCTCTGGGTGCTACTGGTCAGCGTCGATATCCTCATCGACAATCTCCGTCGGCCATCTCAAGCGGGAGCGACAAGCTAGGAAAGAAGTTTCCGATTTGTTAGTTTTGCGCGATTCTTTCGAAATTGTTAGTTCAAATCCATCTCCTAAAACCGTCTAGGAACGCGTTTGGTAGCTCGCCCGCTATCGATGACCTCGGCAACTCTGCAGAGCCCGCTTTTGGAGCAAGGTCCAACGTTCCACGGAGCTTTTAAGGTCAGTGCTGAGGTAAGTAAAACCATAAATTCCCCATTCGCCAGGGGTCGGATAGGCGTTCGTGTTCTGGGCAGAATCGGCCAAACATCAACTTTGTTTGGTTCAATCTGAAGCCAAACAACATCGTAATGCCAATGAGTTTGGGTTTCAAGCGTCTGACTAGGCAAGACCGGTCCAGCTCGTTTGAGCAATTCGTGCATGAAGTCATCACGACAAAAGGGAAACCGACGGGCTATCGTCACGTTTTGACTCGAATCTTGCCCCGCTTGGCGACCCCAGGCGAACCGTTGCCGCTGAGTAAAGGTACACTCCAAGGATGGTAGCGATAATAACCATTACGTTGACGCTCCAAACGAAGGTAATCCAACCCGAGCTCTTTTAAGAGATCAACGGCAAGCTGATGCTGTTTCTTGGATCGGTTCATTCTCTTACCTTACCACAAGATATCTACCAGGAATGGTCCTCTTATAGGGTACATAATATAATAAAGAATAAGAACACAGAATAAGAATGGGGACCGTCTGCCCGCCTGGTGATACGGGGGGTGCTCGGCCGGTGAGACAAACCTGCTCGGCTGGTGAGACGCTTCCCTATTTTGCCAGGGGTTCCCAGTTCAATGTGACAAGTGGATTTTTGCCCGGACCCATGCGTTCAATTGAAACTTGCCCGGTTTTCTCAAGGAAAGACAACCCGCGCCATTTTTGTTGTCGTGAAAGTCCGAACCGTCGCAAATTGTAAGTCGTGAAGTGCACCGGATTATTGTGATTCGGATGTGTGAACCACAGTTCATGAAGTGCCATGACTACCGCTAAAACGATCCAGTTGGCGCGATGTTCGATCATTGCGTCCAAGAGAGTGATCGGCAAAACGCATTTCCGGTACCTTGGCCGGTTACCGTATCGGCGCACTTTGGTCGTTCTGGTTTGAATCTCTCCATTACCCACTCGGTAAGCTTCGGGTAATCGGAGGTTTACGGGGTTGAACAGGTCAAGGGATTGGGTTTCTGGGTTGCTCATAAAAGGCTCATCACCTTGGCAAACATCTTTTCGCCGCGCCGGTCGGTGTAGCGCTCCGGGTAAAGAACGGTCTTAGCTTCGGTTGCGAGCTTGAACCCGGCCAGAACGATGGCCGAAGCCTGTTCCATGTAATGGCGCATGGTGACAATGTCGGCGGCGAGCTCGGCGATCGGCGCTGTTATCAGCACTGCGTCATGGACAGGAGCACAGATCCGAATCCCGTTCTCGGTGCCCAGGCAACAGGCAAGACGCAACATTTCGGCACCGTTGGCTTGCATATGGAAATTGCGGATTGAGCGCGGATTAGGATTAGGAAAAACCCGGTTGCACCAACCGAACACCGTGCTTTGCCAGCCATAGAGCATGGCATGATCCAAAGCCGTATCACTCCACTGCCAGAATACATGGTATACGTCATGATGCAGCCGCAAAAGATGCCGAGCCACAATTGGCAATTGTCCGATACGGACTGCCAGAGACATATCCGCAATTCCGTATTCCACTCCTAAGACACATTGTTTGAATTGGTCCCGGATCAGACCATGAGTTTCTTTGGTCGCATCCTCCGGGACCGCGCCAGCCTGCTTAGCGAAAGCGAGATAGGAGTCGCCGGTCTCGTACGCCTCCATCATGTTGTCGTCACCGGATAGGCGGCGGCTATCCCGAATTCCTGTTGAACCCAGTCGAGATAAGCGATACCCCAACCCGGCGGAGGTTTAATCAAGGAGCGTAACCAAACGCTGGGCCCGAAAATGTACTTTGTGTTGGATGGTTGGTTCCGGGACGTTTTCGAGCGGAAAGCCGAGAGCATGCATCGATTGCATCCATCTCTACCGACCGCCAATTCGTTCAACCGCATCTCGCTTAACGCGTGCCGCAACTCGTGCAAAGGCGAGACGACCGGATGAATTTTTGCCATGTCCCGGAAAGTGGAACGGCTCAAATCTAACTGTCCGCTTTCCAGTAGGGGCCACGCGATCCCTTGCGAGATCAACCATTGCTTGAACCTATCCTGCCTGAACGTTCGCCCATCATAGATGCCGTAATCCGCATTGATAGCCGTAATTAGACGGTCTCGGATACTCGTCCAATTTGTGCGGAGTCGTTCCAAAAGTTCGGTATCGATCGGCACACCGACAAACTCCATGAAAGCTGCTGCCGCCATGTAGCGACCCCGAAAGAGCGCGCGCGGCAAATCGATCCGCGGGAGCATACGCGGAAGCAATCGCGCCAAAGCCGAGACGTCCGATTCGCAATAGTTGAGAATTGCTTCCTGTTTCTCTCCTCGCAAGACAAGGTTTCGCATCTCGTCTTTTTCGGCTCCTCCTATATTGTCCAAACCGTAATAAGTTAAAGCGCCTAAGAGCGAGTTCCCGGCCGGGACTTCTTCTCCATTGGTCAGGCACCGAAACTCAACGAAGAGATCGAGAATCCGAGCGGGCATAGGCCATCCCAGGGACAGATGACAACCCAGTTCGGCCGGAGCGTAGTAAGCGATAAAGAGCGAGTCAGCTTTTGTTGAGTATGGCGGCAACCGGCCAAAGTCTTCTCTCCACAACCGCACTTTGCGACCGGTACGCAATTCCCAAGCCACCAGACAGACCGGGTCCGGGCGCTCTCCCGGTGCTGATCGAAACTCGTAGTCTACGACCCAGACTTCCCCAAAAGCATCCAGGAGATCGCCCATTATCGTCCGACGATAGAACCTCGCGCCGGGATGAGGTTTTGAATGCCGCCGTTATCAAATCATCCCGTTAAGCCTTTGCATCACCGGATGGTTCGGTCCATCGATGAGGTGGCCTTTGAAGGCAATCTCTAAAAGCGCACCTAACGGCAACGTCGGCCATTCGGGATCTGATAGGAGAAGAACGAATCGAGAACGGGTTTCGAGAACCTTAAAGCAACCTTTTTTGAGCATCTTATACATGTAGATACCATTTCTTGAAAAGTAGGGTTTTCGAGAAAAGGGCATGACCCTACGGTCTCCTAAGGCGCTGAACGCTAAGCAGTGGGTGCGGCTGGCTTCTCCCTAAGCATCTAACCAACCACACGGTTAACGAAGACGCGGAGTTGGAAAGTGTGACTCGCTCTTGAATCGTCGTGGGCGCTCCATCGAGAGCGTCAGGCTACAACCCCGTCAATTTAAGGGGCTCGTGATGGTCGATGAGCTTGCCGAGAAAAACTCTGCCCGGAGCTGCCTGCACTTGGGCAGGAGCGCTGGTCCGGTCCTATGTGTAACCCTCATCAGGGGCTCCGAGACCATTGTTCGAGCTGCTCCCGAAGGGCGAGACTGGCATGTGATTCGCTAGCTGGCCAGCGTGGCAACTTGCTGGTTGACGACCTCCAAGCCGCTGCGGAATTTCAATCTCGGGTACCCAGGGCCTTCACTATGGTAAACGGCAACGCCCTCATTGCCGTCCAAGGCATCGCTCGTGAACCACGCCAGCAGGTTCCCCTCGCATTTTGTGCAGCGCAGCTTGGGATATCGCTACGGTTTCAGGCATAGAACCTCGTAAAACCACTGAGACGTGCCGTCGGCTTCTACGTTCTTTTGGAGTCGCCAGATCTCACTACTGGGGGCAGATCTGCAAAATATTCGAGTAGCATCCGGTGGATGAAGATGTAGGCACCGCCCACTTTCTTCAGGAGAATCAGCTTGGCGCATTGGTCGAGGAACCCGACAAAGTCCAGTGGTATGTATCCGCTCCACCAAAGAGTCAGTCGTAGCACATAGTATTTAATTACGGCTGAACCACCTCGATTTAACCCGACGATTAAAGCGGCGGTTAGTCCAAAGATCAACCCGCGGATCAGCCCAACGTTCAGGCCTTTGGTCAACCCGAGGATTGGCCCGACCAATCCGTAGATAAGCCCGACGGTTATGCCGATGGTCAACGAGCTAACGAGAAAGGCCGCCAAGGAGTTTTTTCCAGACAACTTGATCCCCTGATTCGGAGAAGTCTTGTCCACCTTGACCTTATCAGTAAATCCACCAACCAAACCACTGACCAGCCCAACGCTGAGTCCGAAAATCAACCCGAGAATCAGCCCGACTCTCAGGGCCTCACCTAGCCCGACCAGTATCGCTGCGCCTAGCCCGGTCAGAACGACCAAGCCGGGAATCGCCCACTTCCAAAAACGATTCCACTCCCAACTCATAGTCTCCACTAAAGTGATATGATTAAGCGAGCCGGTTCCTAAACCGCCGATGAGCCCCACGATTAGCCCGATGATCAACGCATATATCAAACCGTGGAACGGCCCGAAGTGGGACCCGACGATCAGCCCGTAGATCAACCCAGCAATCGATCCGCTTATAGCAGCATTTTTGAGGGGCGATCCTAACCAACAACCTGAAGCAACTCCAACGAGGATAGCCAACCCGAGGACCAGCGCCTCGCCCAGCACCTCGAGTAACCCGAGGATCAAGACGAGCATCAGCACGAGCATGAGCAGAATGCTCAGCGCGACGCTCAGCCCGAGACTCAAAGCTGCAAGCCTTTTATATACTGTCTCTTCGGCTCTTGTGCGCAACCAGCTCGGTTGAAGCCCCTCTACGAGGAAATCCGACTGCGAATGTTCCCTCATCTTCCCCGCAAGCCACGAGAGCCAACCAAGGGTCTTCTCCTTTGGAAACGCAAGAGAAGTAACTCCTTTGCGTCGAAACATCTGTTCAACGTAGAGGTGAAAAATGTGCTTTCGGCGTTCCTCGGGTGAATCGCCCTTCTGTATGGTCAATTGGTTAGCGCCTGCGCCTTGATAGGCCAGGCTCATGATGTTGAGCATCAACGGTGTCTTCGTCAGCTCCTGTAGCACAGAATCCGTGTTTACCGCCTCGCGAAGTGACGCTAGCTCCGGTCCGCCCTTCGTGAAGTACTCTACTACTTCATCTTTACTCAACGGTTCGAGGCAAATGGCTCCATTGAGTTTCAGCCGTTCAGGGAGCCAGCGATACTCGTTGAGACGAGAGCAAACCACGAGTCCTGGAGGATTGGACTCCTCGATAAATGCATTGATCGCAGTCACACAATCCGGTTGCAAAGTGGTTGGGACTTCATCCAGCCCGTCCAAGAGAGGCAGGAGATAGTTCTTCTGGAGCCAGAAATGAGCGATTTTTCTCGGCACCCGATACTTCTCCGACAGCTCACCCGACATCCATTCGAGAAGCGCCTGTTTCTTCCATGTCGATAGATTCAGAACGATTGGTATCCGCTCCTTGATGTCTTTTTCGGCGCGATCATGGAGAGTCCGAGCCAAATCGAGCAAGGTCGTACTCTTCCCAGAACCTGGTTCACCCAGGATAAGCAACAGTCCTGTCGCGTCATAGATGGCGTTCACGTCCCGGTCTGCCAACGGCCCGGAACTTACTGAATCAGACAGTTCCACCGTGTACTTCCAGGGCGCATCAACAGCGTCGCTGATTTCCCTCTTGCCTAAGGAAATTAGCACCTCGTTGTGAAGTGAGTGTTTGAGGACGCCATCTATCCAATACTCATTGACTCTGCGTCGAAGAATTTCGAGTTGGCCGATTTGGTCTTGATCGGGCGGATGTGCAAGGGGTCTGAAGAGTCTTGGCCCAAACGATGTCCTCCTCGACGCTGCCAGCTCGTCTTTACCTGGAATCAAGGGCTCTTTCGCTGCTGGCTTCTGGCCTGTAATGCCCCAAATGAGCTGCCTGAGCGGATCGGGGTCGGGTACGCGGAAATCCACGCGATGGCGATGCTTCAGGGTCCAGGGCAACTCCGGCGTCGTTGTGGCGGAAGCAAGGATCGCTGGGATGACCGGACATTTCCGATCTATGAACTGGCTGAGAAGGGCCTGAATCTCTTCATCCTGCCAAGGGCCAATGCCACTATTTCCGACAAAAACAGCTGCCGACTTTATGCTCTCGATCTGCTCTCCAAGCGCCGTTTGCCATGTTGTTCCCGGCCTGATTTGTTCTACGTCTAACCAGGGCTTGATTCCTTCCCCGGCGAGCTTCTGCGCGATCTCGCGGACGGCTGGCTTGTCCTCACTGTTGTGGCACAGGAAGACATCAAAGATCTCGGCTTGTGATTCTTGCCCTTTCACACGAATGCAGTTTTATAACGTGAAAAACTTGGCCTGCAGAAGTCGATTTCGAAATGAAAGCACCTGAATAAAGCGTGTCCAAGCCCACACTAGAGCGAGGACTCAAGATCCAAGAAATCCTCAAAGAGCAGCGGGGATAACACGAAATTCCTTAACGTGAGGAGCCGGACTTGCTTGTCCCGAAGATGCTCAAGTTTTGAACGCTGAGATTCAACGAAATTGAACCGTAAAGGGACCGCCCTTGCATGCGAGTGAGCGCCAGTAGCCCGGCCACGTCGCAGGGTACAGATCAGGGGTGAACGGTCGCTCTACCTTCGTGGTGTTCCACGCAATCCCGTTAGCAGATCGACCTGCTCGTTCAACTTGCCCGGATGATTATTCAGCAGCTCAGTTGCCTCGCGCCGATTATCTCTCGACGGAGCGTTCCAACGGCGTGAATGCTTGCCCGGTTCAAAAAAGCAGCATCAAAGCCGAGTTCGAGGTTGGTTTTATTGAATCGCTGCTGGGAAAATTCCGGGTCGTTGCTGCCAGTTTCTTTTCCGGGCAGATATGCCGGATCTCAGGGGAAGATTAAACACACGCTTCGAAAGCAAAGAGAGAGCCCCTTAATGCGTTTTCCTTTGCGTGCTAGCAGCATTTAGAAGGATCTCTCCCGGCTCCCCTTGAAGCCTCCTAGTTGGAAGAACTAGTAATCAAAGCTCGCAGCTCATAGCGCAACCGGATTTACAACCCGGCTTTTTCCGCTTCAACCGGGCACTGAGTTCGGTGCGCTCTCGGCAATTTGCTTACCTTGTAATCACGTTGCAGTGGGTTGCGAAGAAGGAGCTTACAACAAAAAAGAAGAGGACCTTCCGCCTTGTTTTCGGTTTGCATTGGCCTAAACAGAAGGTCTCTCCCGGCTCCCCAGTCTTTGAGCCTCCTACAAACAGAGTAGTAACTAAGGCTCGCACCTCATAGCGAAACCGGATTTACAAGCCATATAGGGGAAATTCTGATCATTTTGCTGGTACGGCAGGTGTCAATCTCGCCGATAAGGAACAGTAAAAACGTCCTGAATGACGACACCCTCCAGCCAGTGGCGGATATACCTCTCGCAGCCCCACTTTTTTTACGGTATTGGCCTATCCACGCCCGTCCTGACGAAGTCTGTGAGCAAGTGATAAAACTGCTTCCGCGTGTTCTGTGGAATCGTGACTATCGCTGATAAAGACCTTGGGGGCTGAAGACGCAATTTATTGCGATCTCTGCTTTACCTTATTGACCTTGAGTTTAGCCTGTGTAAGCAGACTCTCGCATTCCTTCAGTTGTTTCTCCGTTTGCTCGTGCTGCAAAGGGAAAGCCTCAGCTGAATATACTTCCAAAGCACTTCGGCAGGCGGTCACCGCCTGGGCCAGAAGCTCCGCGCCTTTTGGCCCCTCGGTCCGAGCCGCCTGGGCCCAGAGCGACGCTCCGGGGTTTGCCATTTGTTCTGGCGCTTGAGAGAATTTCGACCAGAGCTGCGCTGACAAATTCGCGCTGGCGCTCCAGCCACTTGGCCTCAGCGCAGGTTAACTCGAATCGGATTTCCCCGGAAGTCCGGTTGCTTGGTTCCATAATCCCCTTCCCACTTGCCGAATATCGGGCAACCGGCAAACGCGTGATTGTGAAAATTCCGTTACTGAGATCGGCCGTTACCCACCCGAGTAACCGCCTTTTGAGTTGACGGAAAGGAGCAGAAACTCCTGCTCAAGGGACGAGCGCAGACCGGCGAGGTGTAGGGATAGAGACCGCGTGGGAGCAGCAACGGTTGGGTGAAACGGCCTCCGCTAGTGGAGGCCGTTGAGCTCCCCCGTCGATACTTGCTTGTTCTGGTGCTAGGGATGGACGGATGATACGATTCGCTCCGATTGAGCTCCATCGAGATGAGAACACCAGTAAACTACCACCCGGTCGGCGCTGTTTGGGGTATTTCCGCGGCCGCGCTCGCCTATTATGAATGATAAGGAATGTGATCGGCGATCGGTAATTTGCATGGATCTTGTTGTTTTTTTGGCTGCGGGATGCTACTCGCTCGGCCGGCTACGCCGGCGCGCGGATCGCCCAGCCGAGCATCAAGAGGCCTATGGCGGCGATCCAACTTCCGGCCACGCGAACAGCCGTGCGCGCCCAGCGCACACGCACCGAGGCCGCCTGTCCAGCCAAAAGCGACACCGCGGCAAAGAGCGCAACCGTGACACCGACAGCAACCATCTGGCCATTGGAGGGTGTCCTTGCGAGTTCGGAGCCGTTGAGGATACCGTGGGACAAGCCAAGCAGGATCGCCAGGCTGACAACAAAGGCAAGGGGAAGCGGACGGTCAGCCGCAAGCAGGGCGCCAAGGCCAATAGTGAGGATGATCTCCGCCTGAGGCAATGTGAGCTGCGGGGCGAGCCATACGCCGGTAGTGCTGCCGACCAGCCAGGCAACTGGCAGTGCGAAGAGAACCGATCGACCAAAGCGTGGACCGCGTAACCCGGCGAGTAAGGCGAGAGCGATCACCGGCAGCAGATCCTCAGGCGTTACAAAGAGGTGCGTCAACCCATCATAGAAGGGCCCGAATCCGGTATTCATGAGATGAGCATGCGCCGAAGGTGCGACGGCCAGTGTGCCTGCGAATGCCAACCAGAACAACTCCGACCTCGGACCCCTTATTCTCATGCTGCTTCTCCCGAAATCGCTTTCCAAAGAAAAAATACGCCTCCCATGGCGACAAAGGCTCCCACTAGACGCAAAGCGATTCGTCCCGCCGGCCATTTATGGACAAGACCGATTCCAATGCCGGTTGCATGTAGGAGACCGGTTGCGATCACGAAACCGATGCTATAGAGGACACCACTGGCACCCACAGGCAATTCCGTGCCGTGGGCATGTCCGTGGGCAATTGCAAAAAAGCCAACAACAATCGCCGCGATCCACAACTTGGGACGAGCCTCGCGGAACACCGCGAACCCAAGCGCCACAGCCGAAAGCGCGATGCACAATTCAATACCCGGAAGCTTGATTCCCATCAGTCCCATCATGCCGCCGAGCGCCATGACCATTGGAAAAACCACCGGCAACACCCAGATCGCCGGAGCGCCAAGCTGCGCACCCCACATCCCTACCGCAATCATTGCCAGGATATGGTCCAGGCCGGAAATAGGATGCTCAAAGCCGCTCACAAATCCAATTGCCTCGCCGCCCCGCTTGTGAGCAAAAGCCGTGAGCGGGTAAAGCAACAGAAAGA
>Ga0306926_10007617_pt1 | contig 11768 bp, 11 predicted proteins | sample flu12Cox44000178_FD_203759 | JGI IMG/M metagenome (GOLD analysis project Ga0306926, IMG submission 203759) | Lab enrichment of tropical soil microbial communities from Luquillo Experimental Forest, Puerto Rico - flux8day.12C.oxic.44.000.178 (v2)... | ecosystem: Environmental > Terrestrial >...
TGGGCGTTGTCCCGCTCGGACTCACCGCGCAGGTAGTCCTTGGTGAGCGGCGGCCGCTCATAGGGCCGTTCCGGCTCGGCTCCGATCAGCATGATGCGGCCGTCGAAGCCGCAGGTACGCAACTCCTCCGCGGCCTTGGCCCCGGCCAGGCTGGCCCCCACGATCACGAACGTCGGCTTGGTCATCGTCTCCCCAGGTGCTGGTCGGGCGGCCGCTTTCTAAAAGATAGTTATTTGAACGATAGACCGATGCTGGTAATTTAGTCAATAGATATCTCTTATAGAAGGCGCGCCGGTGTGATCAGATCGGGGCAGCCGCCCAGGGAGGAGGCGGGCGTGGACGGGGACGGGATCGGCGCGGATCTGGCGGGGCTCGCCGGCCTGGCCGAGCCGACCAGGCGCGCCCTCTACCTCTACGTGCTCGATCAGGGCTCTTCGGTTAGCCGCGACGAGGCGGCCGCGGGGGTCGGGATACCGCGGCACAAGGCCAAGTTCCACCTGGACAAGCTCGTCGACGATGGCCTGCTCGAGGTCGAGTTCGCGCGGCGCACCGGGCGCCAGGGACCGGGCGCGGGCCGGCCGGCCAAGCTCTACCGGCGCGCGGCGCGGGAGTTCTCCGTGACGCTGCCGCAGCGAAGTTACGAGCTGGCCGGGCGGCTCATGGCGCGCGGCATCGCGGGAGCACGCCGCGCGGGCCGGCCGGTCGCCGAGACCTTGGACGGCGCCGCCCGCGAACAGGGGCGCGGGATGGCCGCCGAGGCGCTGCGGCGGGCCGGGGAGGACCCGCCACCCGCTGTGCTGCTGGCCGCCGCGCGCTCGGTGCTCGACGAGCAGGGGTATGCGACCCGCCCCGAGCCGGCCGGGGTGGCCTTCGCCAACTGCCCGTTCCACGCCCTCGTGGCCGAGCACACCGACCTGGTCTGCGGCATGAACCTGGCGATCGTCGAGGGGATGCTCGGCAACCTGCCGCCACTGCCCGTCGCCGCCGTGCTCGACCCCGGCGAGGGACGCTGCTGCGTCCGCCTGGCCGCCTCGGGCCGCGCCGATCCCTGACCGGCATCCCCGAGCACGGGCACGCCGCAGGCGCCCTCCTGGCAACTGTGACCTGGCACCCCGTGCCTGGCGCCGGGCTACCGGTGGGGGGACAGGTCGGCGACCAGGGCCGCGGCGCGGGAACCGGGGAGCGGGTAGTCGCGGAGCGCGCCGGTCTTCGTGGTGCGCTTGGCGAGCCAGCCGAACACGCCACTCATCGCGCGCGCGGACAGGATCCGGAACGTGCGGTTGCGGTTGCGGATCTTCCGCTCGGTCGCCGGGGTGAGGAAGCGGGCCGCGCCGGCCGCTTGTTTCTGCGACTTGGTGACCACCGGGCGCATGATCTGCTCGTAGCGCTGGTAAGCGCCGAGGTGGTCGCCGCCCGCCAGGGCCAGTTCCCCGGCGAGCGTGTACGCGCCGAGCATGGCGTGCCCGGTCCCGTTGCCGCCGGGGCCGGGGCACCATGCCGCGTCGCCGAGCAGCACGATCCGCCCAGACGACCACCGGTCCATCCGGATCTGGCTGATCGTGTCGAAGTACAGTTCCGGGGCGTCGCGTAGTGCCGCGAGCAATGCCGGCACCTGCCAGCCGGTACCGGCGAAACACTCCGCCACCAGGCGCTTGCAGGCCTGTGTGTCGTGCCAGTCGTAGTCCGGCACCGGGCCGGCGAACATCAGGCCGACGGCCGCGCGGGCGGGGTCCCGGCCGCTGGCGACCATCGCGAGCCGGCCGGGCTCGTTGTAGATCAACCCGCTGTGGTCGAGCCCGAAGGTGTTGGGCACGGTGAAGCCCGCGACGGCGAGCCCGAGGTCGTGCCGATAGGAGTCCTCCCCGGCGAACACCAGCCGCCGTACGGCCGAGTGCATCCCGTCCGCCCCCACGACGAGGTCGAACCTCCGGGCGGGCCCGTGCGCAAACGTCACGTCCACCCCATCCGGGTCCTGGGCCGGAGCGGTGATGTGGTCGCCGAAGATGTACTCCGCGACGTCCTTGCTGCGGGAGTACAGAATCCGGGCGAGGTCGCCGCGCTCGATCTCCACGTCGCCGCTGAACAGGGCGGAAGGGAAGGTGGACAGCCGGCGCCCGGCGGAATCGATCACTGCCTGGTCGCCCATGCCGGTCTGGCGGGCCTGGATCTCGCCGAGCACGCCCATCCGGGCCAGCAGGTCAAGCTGGCCGCCGCGGAAGTCGACCGCCGACGCCCCGCTGGTGCGCAGCCCGGGCGCCCGCTCCACCACGGTGACCTCGTATCCGGATGTGCCCAGCCAATACGCCAGCGACGGCCCGGCTATTCCGCCGCCCGAGATGAGTACGGACCTGGTCATGGCTCCTCCTGTGTGCGGTCGCGTCCTGCGGTCGTGAAACGTCCGATGTGCTCACCGTACGAGTTTTTATCCATCTGGTCAATCCAATTGGATAATCCAGTTGGTTGACAGGGCCGCTATGATCGGCCCCATGGGTGATCGCAGGGGTGAGCCACGCCATGGGTAACCGGGAGGACCTGCTGGCCGGCGCGCTCGAATGCCTGAAGACAAAGGGCTGGACCCGGACCACGGTCCGCGACATCGCGGCCGCCGCCGGGGTCAACCACGCCGCGATCGGCTACCACTTCGGATCCAGGGAAGCGCTGCTGATCGAGGCCTTCACCCAGGCCATGGACGCCTGGGGTGCGCAGACCGAGGCCGCGGTGCGGGCCGCTATCGCCGCGGGCGCCGGGCCGCGCGAGCAGTACGAGGCGTTCTGGCGCCAGGTGATCGAGTCCTATGCCGCCAACCGGTGGCTCTGGCTGGCCACGATCGAGGCCGCCGTCCAGGCCGAGCACTCACCGAAGGTCCGTGAGCTGATGGCCGCCAGCCTGCGGCAGGGCCGCAGCGGGCTCGCCGCCGGGCTGCTCGGTGTCGCCGAGGACACCCTGGACGGCCCGGCGGAGCGGGCACTCGGCTCGGTGCAGCTCGCGCTGATGTCGGGGTTTCTCGTCCAGTGGCTGATCGATCCGGACAACGCCCCCAGCGAACGGGACATCGCTGAGGGCGTGCTTCGCCTGGCAGCTCATCTCGGTGACGAGCCGCTGCCGGAACAGGCATCGCGTCCGGCGAGCTGACGCTTTGGCTGCGGTCCCGGCCTTGGCCGTGGCCCCGATCGGAGCCCGGCGCCGCGGTCCCGGGCTGAGCACGCCTAGCTGAACGGCGGGATCACGGCCTCGATGAGGTGCGGCCCGGGCTCGGCGAGCGCGCGGCGCAACTGCGCGGCGAACTCGGGTGCGGTCTGCGCCCTGCTGGCCGGCACGCCCATCCCCTCGGCCAGCGCGGTGAAGCTCAGCCCCGGCCGGGACAGGTCAAGCAGGCTTCGCGCGCGCTCGCCCGCGGCCGGAGCGCCGGTGCGGCTCAGTTCCATGTTCAGGATCGCGTAACTCCGGTTGCTGAAGATCACCGTGGTGATGTCCAGTTGCTCGCGGGCATGGGTCCACAGCGCCGAGATCGTGTACATGGCGCTGCCGTCGGCCTCCAGGGCGAGGACCGGCCGTTCCGGGCAGGCGAGCGCGGCGCCCGCGGCCAGCGGCAGGCCCTGGCCGATCGCGCCGCCGGTGAGCGTCAGCCAGTCGTGCGGCGGCGCGCCCGCCGTGGCGCCGGGCAGCGCCAGCCCGGAGGTGTTGGCCTCGTCGCAGACGATCGCGTGCTCCGGCAGCAGCGCGCCGATGACCGCCGCCGCGCTGTTCCCGGTCAGGTCACCGTCGGGCAGGCCGGGCCGCTCCGCCTGCTGCGGGACCGGCGCCACCCCCGGGGCGGCCAGATCGGCCAGGGCCGCGAGCGCACCGGCGATGTCGTCGCCCGGCCCGGCCAGCGTGTGTACCTGGCACCCGTCCGGCACCAGCGAGCTGAGCTTGCCCGGGTAGGCGAAGAAGGACACCGGGGCGCGCGCCCCGGCCAGGATGAGGTGGCGCGCCCCGTCGAGTTGCGCCTCGGCCATCTCGGCCAGGTAGGCGAGCCGCTCGACCTGCGGGATGCCCGCGCCGCGCTCGTGCCGTGCCGGGAACGTTTCCGCGAGCAGCCGGGCCCCGGTGGCCTGGGAAACGCGGCTGGCCGCCTCCAGCGCGGGCCGGTGCATCCCGGCGCCGCCGAGCAGGATCACGCTGGGCTCGGCGCCGCGGAGCACCGCGGCGACCGCGTCGATCACCTGGCCTGCCACCGGTGACCGGGGCCGCACCGGCAGCGCCGTGACCGGCTCGGCATCGGCGGACCAGGTCACATCGGCGGGCAGGATGACGGTGGCCACCTGGCCGGGCGGGCACATCGCCGCGGCGGCCGCCTCGGCCACGTCCGCGGCCGCGTCGGCGCTGCGCGCGGACCGCCGTACCCACCCCGACACGCTCCCGGCCAGCGCCTCGATGTCGGACTCAAGCGGCGCGTCGAACCGCTTGTGGTAGGTGGCGTGGTCCCCCACGATCACCAGCAGCGGGGTCCGGGCCCGGCGGGCGTTGTGCAGGTTGGCCAGGCCATTCGCCAGGCCTGGGCCCAGGTGCAGCAGCACCGCCGCGGGCCGGCCCGCCATCCGGCCGTAACCGTCGGCGGCGCCGGTCGCCGCCCCCTCGAACAGGCACAGCACCGCGCGCATTCGCGGCACCTCGTCCAGCGCCGCGACCATGTGCATCTCCGAGGTCCCCGGGTTGGCCAGGCACAGGCTGACCCCGCTGTCGGCCAGGGTGCGGAGCACCGCCTCGGCGCCGTTCATGCGACCTCCCTCGGCACGGGCTATCCGACCGCGAACACGGCGCTGGCCTTGGCGACGGGCTTGCCGTCGGCATCCACCCGGCCGTCGGCGAACGCCAGCCGCCTGCCCACCCGGGTCACCGTCGCGCTTGCCTCCAGCCACTCGCCGTCGCGGGCTGCCGCCATGTAGTCCACGGTCAGGCTGACCGTGACCAGGGTAGGGTGCTGCGTCAGCGCGCGGCAGTTGCGCGCGCACACCACATCGAGCAGCGCGGCCAGGATCCCGCCGTGCACGAATCCACCGGTGTTGAGGTGCCCCGTGCGGGCCCGCAGGCCCAGCAGGATGCCGCGCTCCCCGGTACAGCTATAGACCGGGCCGATCATTTCGAGGAATGGGCTGGTCCATCGCGAAGGCTCGAAGCCAGCCGGTACCTCGCTCATGGCCTCCCTCATCGCGCCGCATGCGCCCGCGCCAGATGCACGCCTAGTCTGGCCGACATGGCACCCGCGCGCTAGACGGCAACTCCCGGGCCTGGCGGCGATGCCGGGCCCGGGAGGTCGCTGACGGCGCGGCGGCCCGCAGCGACGGTGTTAGTTGCCGTTGAACGGGTTGACCAGCGGGTTCGTGCTGGAGTAGAGACCAGCCGGGTTCGGGTACCAGACCCAGAAGTGCAGTGTGAACAGGTCGGGGTGGAAGAAGAAGAACGACGCCCCGGAACCCGGAGCGGTCGCCGGGCAGTCCTGCTGGGTTGGCTCGGGCACGAACGTGCCGTCGTTGTAATGGCAGCCCGCCGGGAAGAACCCGAACGTGGCGTTCGGCAGCGGCGGAGTCTTCGGCATGCTGGTGAACACCCACTCAAGGGCGCCGAGCTGCCAGGTGTTCTTCGAGGTGTGCTCGTACACCAGGATCGGCGGCTTACGCACGTCGAACCCGCTGATGCCCGGGTTCAGGAAGTGGTAGCCCATGTTCGGCATCATCTTCGTGATGATCTTGTAGCCGTCGGCCTGCGCCTTGGCCAGGTTGGTGGCGTACTTCGCGGTCGCCATCCGGGCCTGGGCGATTTCCTTGGTCAGCACCGAGTTCCCGGCGCCGGTACCCATTCCGGCCATGCTCTTCGCCGACGGCGTCTGCCCCCAGGCCGGGATCAGCATCCACAGGCCAGCGGATAGGACCACCGCGGTGATGCCGGACAGCCTGAGCAAGCGCATCTTCTGTTTCTTCATTGCCTTATGACCCTTCTTGGACCCGGTAGATGTGGTCGGCGACCAGGCCGTGGGCCTCCCGGTGGACGTCCGCCGCGGCTTCCGCCGACGGCGCCTCTACCAGGCAGAACACCCGCCCGTTTCCTTCATCGACCCAGTACCTGAGGTACCGGACGTCATAACGTGCCTGCGTTTGCAGGTCGGCGAGATGAGCCTTGGCGACGTCATCCATCGATACGCCGCCGTCGATCTCATGGACATCCATGAAAAGCGGCACTGTGGCCTCCCTTTCCGGTCGTCGGAGCTTTCTCAGCGACCATAAGGTGGCCAGGTCAGCGGCCTCATCGGGGAAAGTGCCCGGCTTTGCGGCGGCGATTACCCAGTTTTCGGCGGGGGCTACCTATGTTGCGTGCGTCGCTATGGGCGCGCCGGGACTTGCCGTGCTGCTGGCCTCCCCGCTGCCGCGGTTCCGGCTGGCATGATCACCGAGCCCGCCCTTCGGTCCGCGCGGGGCGGCGCCCGCGGCAGGGTCTAAGGTCGGCGCGCCTGGGACGTGAACGGCCATCCAGAAATCAGCAGTCGCTATGCCGCAATTTGCGGCTAGGGCTACAGTCTGCGATGAAGCGTCATTCACCACAGTTGTCCCGGGGCGTGGCCGAGTAATCAGCAGGGGAGTGTGGTTGTGAAAATCAGGAGCAGAGTCGCTGCCGTCGGATTCTCCGCGGCAGTGGTGGTCGCCGGGCTGGTCTTGCCCGCGGTCACCGCCGCAGCGGCGCAGACCTGCGGCGGCACCGGATCGGTGACGACAGTCAATGGCACGCTGGCCGATGGGGCGGCCTTCAAACTCCAGTGCCCGGCGGGCACCTGGAACGGCACGCTGTTCCTCTACAGCCACGGGTATGTGGTGCCTGGCACCAACAACCCCGCCACTGACGTCGGCGACCCGGACACCGGTGGCTGGCTGCTCAACCACGGTTACGCGCTCGCCGGGTCGTCCTACGCCACCACCGGCTGGGCGATCCAGCAGGCGCTGCCCGACCAGATCAACACGCTGAACAGGTTCGACAGCACGTTCTCGCAGCCGACCCACACCATCGCCTGGGGTCACTCGCTCGGCGGCATCATCACCGCCGGCCTGATCCAGCGGTACCCGAGCCGGTTCAGCGCAGCGCTGCCCATGTGCGGGGTGGTGTCCGGCGGCGTGGCCACCTGGAACACGGCCCTGGACAGTGCATTCGCGTTCCAGCAACTGATCGACTCGAATGTGCAGGTGGTGCACATCACCAACCCCGGCGCCAACCTGACCGAGGCAATCAACTCCGCGGCCAACGCGCAGAAGACCAAGCAGGGCCAGGCCCGGCTGGCACTGGTCGCGGCGCTGGCGGACACACCGGGCTGGTTCACCCCGCTGTCCCCGGAGCCCGGGCCCAAGAACTTCACCGCGCAGGAGGCCAACCAGTACGACTGGTTCAGCCAGGTGGACGGCCCGTTCGCCTTTGCGCTGCGCGCGGAGCTGGAAGCCAGGGCCGGCGGCAACCCGTCCTGGACCACGGGCGTGAACTTCACCACCCAGCTCGCCATGTCCGCCGACAGCACCGAGGTGGCCGCGCTGTACAAGGCCGCCGGGCTGGACCTGAGCGCGGACCTGGCAACGCTCCAGAACGCCACCCAGATCAGCGTCGACCCCACGGCGGCGCAGTACTTGGAGCACAACGTCACCTTCGACGGGAAGATCTCCATCCCGGTGCTGACCATGCACACCACCGGCGATGGCCTGGTGGTGCCGGAGAACGAGAGCGCCTACCGCAGCGTGGTCCACCACGCCGGCAACTCCGCGCTGCTGCGGCAGATCTTCGTGCACCGCGCCGGGCACTGCGCGTTCACCCCGGCGGAGACGATCACCGCCGCCCGCGTCCTGCTGCACCGGCTGTCCACCGGCCACTGGACCGGCACGGCGACCGACCCGGCCAGCCTCAACAGCAGGGCGGCGGCGCTCGGCCCGAAGTTCAACATCTTCGTCGATCCCACCACCGGCCAGCCCGTCGCGACGCCGCCGGCCTTCATCCACTTCACCCCGGCCCCGTACCTGCGGCCGTTCAGCCTCGGCAACCCGATCCCGTGATGGGGTGACCGGCAGGTTCAAGACGAGGTGAGCCGGCCCGGCCGGCGGGGCCTGACGGCCCAGCCGGCCGGGCTTTGGCTTGTGCGGAGTGGTATCCGGCATGCGGGCCTGGCTCCGGCTCGCGAGGCGGGCTCCGGCTGGCGGCGTGGGCTCTTGCTAGAGGGCCGGGTGCCGGTCCGCCCAGGGCGCTGCCTGCTCGAGCTGGCTGGCCACCCGGATGAGCAGGTCCTCCCGGCCGTAACCCGCGACCAGTTGCACGCCAACCGGCAGGCCGCTGGCGGTCCGGTGCAGTGGCAGGCTGATCGCGGGCTGGCCGGTCATGTTGAACTGCGCCGTGTAGGGGATGAACCCGGCGATCCGCGCGCCCTCCTCCTCCGGCCCGGCAGCGGTGAACCAGCCCAGCTCCGGCGGCGGGGCGCCCACGGTCGGAGTGACCAGCAGGTCGTGGCCGGTCCACCAGTCCGCCATGCGCCGGGCCCACATGCCCAGCCACTGCCGGGCCTGCAGGTACTCCACCGCGGTGAGCGCCTTGCCGGCCCGCCGGTAGTGCGCGTTGCGCGGCTCGATCTCGGTGTCGGTGATGGGACGGCCGAGGACATCCTCGAACGCCTGGAGCACGGCCTCGGTGTCCGCGGCGATGATCGTGTTGAAGTGCCTGGCGAACTTGGGCTCGAACATGGCCGCGGGCGCGGACTCCTCCACGTGGTGGCCGAGCGACTCAAGCAGCCGTCCCGCGGCGCCTACCGCCTCGCGGCAGTCCGGATCCGCGGAGTACAGCCCGCCCGACGGCCGGTCGAGCAGCCCGATCCGGAGCCGGCCGGGATCGGCGCCCACCTCCTCGCGCAGCGGGCGCGGCAGCGGCGGCGCGTAGTACGGCTCGCCCGGCATCCGGGCGCTGATCACGTCCAGGACGCCGGCCGCGTCGCGGACCGTCCGGGTCAGTGCCCCGTCGGTGACGCTGCCTGCCCATGCCTCCCCGGTCAGCGGGCCCTGGCTCACCCGGCCCCGGTTCGGCTTGAGCCCGACCAGGCCGCACTCGCTGGCCGGGATCCGGATCGAGCCGCCGCCGTCGCCGGCGTGCGCCAACGGCACCATGCCGCTCGCCACCGCGGCCGCCGACCCGCCCGACGAGCCGCCGGTGGAATGGCCCAGGTTCCAGGGGTTGCGGGCGGGCGGGAAGCTCAGCGGCTCGGTGGTCACGGTCGTGCCCAGTTCGGGCACGTTGGTGCGGCCAACCGGGACGAACCCGGCCGCCAGGAACTGCCGGGCGAGGTAGGAGGTCACCGGCCAGGGCAGGTCCCGCAGTGGCCCAAGGCCCATGGCGGTCACCTCACCCGCGACGAAGCAGCCCAGGTCCTTGAGCAGGACCGGCACGCCGCGGAACGGGCCATCGGGCAGCGTGCCCGCCGCCTCGGCGCGTGCCTGGCCGAACCTGGTCCGGATCACCGCGTCCAGCCGTGGGTTGACCGCCTCGATCCGGGTGATCGCCGCCTCTACCAGGTCCTTCGGGCTGACCTCGCCGCGGCGCACGAGGTCAGCTTGCGCGGTGGCATCAAGCCAGGTCACATCGGTCACGCATGGCACGCTACCGTCCCGGCCCCGGCGCTGGCCGCCGAAGGTGAGCGCTAAAGTGACGGCAGCCGAGGAGGAACCGATGAACGCACCGCAGCGCGACCCCGGCGACACGGGCGGGCTGGCCCAGGTGGATGGCACATCCGATGGCGCGGATGGCGCCCGGCCTCCGGTCACTGAGACGTTCCACGGCCGCGACCCGGAGACGGTGGCGGCCGCAGCCATCTGCAAGGTCACCACGACCAAGTGTCAGGCGCGCACCAGGCTCTACCGGGACGGGCAGCTCGAACTCGAGGGTTTCCCCGTCACCGACATCAGCGATTACCTTACCGACCGGACCGTCACCATCTGGCTCGACCTGCGTCGCCCCAGCCACGATGACCTGGGAGTGCTGAGCGAGGAGTTCGGCCTGCACCCGCTGGCCGTCGAGGATGCGGGCCTCGAGCACCAGCGTCCCAAGCTGGACCGCTACGGCAGCCACCTGTTCCTGACCGCCTACGCCGCGAAGCTCGACACCGCCACCGGCGAGCTGGCCAGCAGCGAACTCTCCGCGTTCATCACGCCTCAGGCGCTGATCACCGTCCGCAATGACGACGGGCTGGACATCGGCGCGGTGGTGGAACGCTGGGACGCCAGCTCTGACCTGGCCAAGTTCGGCGTCGGCTATCTGCTGCACGGGCTGCTCGACTACATCGTGGACGGCCACTTCGAAACAGTGCAGGCCATGGACGACACGGTCGAGTCGCTGGAGGACGACCTGTTTGCGCCAAACCCGCAGAGCATCGAGGTCCAGCGCCGGAGCTTCGAGCTGCGCAAGAGCCTGGTGAAGCTGCGCAGGATCGTGATCCCCATGCGCGAGGTCGTCAACTCGCTGATGCGGCGCGACCTGCACGTGGTCAGCGACCAAATGATGCCTTACTACCAGGACGTCTACGACCACGTGCTGCGCGCCGCCGACTGGACCGACAGCCTGCGGGATCTGGTGACGACGATCCTGGAGACGAACCTCACCATCCAGGGCAACCGGATGAACATCATCACCAAGAAGGTCACCAGCTGGGCGGCGATCATTGCGGTGCCGACGTTCATCACCGGGTTCTACGGGATGAACGTGCCCTACCCAGGGTTCAGCGAGAAGGTCGGCTTCCTCCTGTCGATCGCGTTCATGCTCGTGGCCGGGTTCGTGCTCTACTGGGTGTTCAAGCGCAAGGACTGGCTGTAGGGGCCTGGCCGCCGCTCGGATCAGGACGCGGACAGGCCGGCCGTCCAGTCCGCGATCGTGGTGACCTCGGCCTGCCGGGGGAACACCTTGCCCAGCAGCACCTGGTGCACCTCGGGGTCGGCGTCCAGGCAGCCGTCCGCCAGCACGGTCAGCCGGTAGTCCAGGTCGGCGGCCTGGCGGAGGGTGGACAGCACCACGCCGCTGGTCGCGATGCCGGCCAGCACCAGGTGCTCGGTGCGGCGGGCGCGCAGCAGCACGTCCAGGTCGCTGCCGGCGAATGCGGAAACCCGGCGCTTGGTGACCACCGCCTCGCCGGGCGCCGGCGCGACGGCGGCGGGGATGTCGCGGCCAGGGTCGCCGTCGGTGAACCGGCCGGTTCCCGCGACCGCGGAGAAGCTCTTGTTCCGGTCGCTGACCTCGGGATACCCAGGGCGGAACCCGACGGTCACGTAGCCGACCAGCACGTCCGCGGCGCGGGCGGCAGCGATCGCGGCGGCCAGCCGGTCGAGGTAGCCGCCGTCGTGGCCGGCGAAACGGTCCACGATGCCCTGCTGCACGTCCATGATCAGCAGCGCCGTCGATGGCATGGGTGTCCTCCTTGTCGCCGGGCCAGGTCGCCGGGGGCCAGCCTGCCAGACGGGGCGGCGGCGTACGGTACCGGTATGGCGACTGTCGAGGATGCCGCCCGGATGGCCGCCGGCCTGCCCGAGGTCACGGTGGGCGAACGGCATGGCAACCGGACCTGGCTCGTTGCGGGCAAGGCGTTCGCGTGGGAGCGGCCGTTCAGCAAGGCGGACATCAGGCGGTTCGGCGACGAGACCCCGCCGGACGGGCCGATCCTGGCCGTCCGCGTCGCCGACCTCGGCGAGAAGGAGGCCATCCTCGCCGCGAATACCGACTCACTTTTTACG
>Ga0306926_10007618_pt1 | contig 11767 bp, 10 predicted proteins | sample flu12Cox44000178_FD_203759 | JGI IMG/M metagenome (GOLD analysis project Ga0306926, IMG submission 203759) | Lab enrichment of tropical soil microbial communities from Luquillo Experimental Forest, Puerto Rico - flux8day.12C.oxic.44.000.178 (v2)... | ecosystem: Environmental > Terrestrial >...
GCACCGTGTTCGGCGTGTCATAGGTGAGCAGCTTCACGTCCAGCTCGTCCTTGGTCCCCACGTCCGCGGGACAGTCGAGAACGGCAAATCGATCCTCGCACGTTTCGCAGTGTTCGATCACCTTGCCCCATACGGCCTCTCCATCGAGGCCGGGGGTGGCGACAATGGCGATCGCGTCGATCGATTCCATGGCTTCCAAGGCCTTCGAGATATCGCCCACGTTGGCGTCAGCGGCGTTCTTGCCCTTGACCCGGGCCACGAAACAACGGGTCCCTCCGTTCTTGAAAAAGCCATACACGGCGTGGGTGAGCATGCGATGCCCTGGGTAGAGCGCGGTGCCCGGCGGGCCGTTGGGGTCGTCCGCCGAAAACGGGCCGAACTGGCTCGTGTACTCGGAGAAGTTGGTGCAGAGTCTGGTGTCGAACGGATCAACCCGAACGTCGAACGGCGTCAACAGATACGGTCTCAGCACGGACGCCGTCGTTCCCGCGGGCCCGCCCGTCGGTGCGGGCGCCGCGGCTCCGCTGAGGCGATTCTGCAGTTCCTGCAGTTCGTTGGTCAGGTCCTGTTTCCGCTTTTCCCTCTGGGCCAAGGCCGTCTCCGCACGCACGCGCTCTTGATCGGTAGCGGCATCGTCCCTTCTCTTCTTCGCGGCCGGGATGTCCTCTTCGTCGAGTTTCTTGATCCCCGCCTGCAACTTGTCGATGTCGCTCTGTATCTGAAGTTTCGCCTGTCGGGTGGCGTCGGTCTCCGCTTTGCCTTGCTGACCCAGGAGGAGAGCGGCCTGGGCCACCACGGGGTCGAAGTCAGGTTCGTCCTCCGGGTACAAGATCTGATCCGGCACCACTCCGATGAATCCGACGGTGTTCGTGCCCACTCCCGCGATGGGTTGCTGCGCCGATGGGATCTCTTCGACGTACACACCCGGGGCCAGATACGTCGCTCTTGGCATCGTTCTCACTCCTTCATGGTGTTCGTTGCCATCCTGCCCACTCAGCGTCGTGTGAGATCGTAGCTATCCTCCGCGAGCCGCCTTCGACAGCTTCAGGTCCGCCACCGCCATCCGCACCCTGCCCTCCTCGCTCGACGACACCGACACCGTTCGCTCACCTACGTCTTCCGTTCGCTCGTGTATCGCTCGCACGATGTACGAGCCGGGCGACAGGTCAAGAAAGTAATAGATCGCATCCACCTTGGCAAGGTGGCCCACTCGTGTGCGCTTCGCTCCTTCCTGCCGGCCTTCCGTTGGTATCGCGGTGACGGTGACGCCCTCGGCCGCGGGCCGCCCGTTCTCGTCGAGGACCCGGCCCCCGATGGCGACCTGGCGCCGGCTCACCTCCCATTCCGTCCACGCCTTCACCGCGCCTTTTCCCCGTGCTCCATGCGAATCTTGATGACCTTTTCGGTGACGAGGCGGACCTCTTCCGGCGCCGCCACATCGACCGACAAGGTGACCTGATAGTTCAGCGCGGCCTTGGGCTTGCCGCCCACCGCTTGCCAGAATTCGCCCATGCTTTGTAGTCGCCCCGGCTGCAGCGTGCTGATGGGCAGAGAGGGGCGCTGACCCCGCAACTCACCCTGCAGCACGTCCTCCGGGAGCGTGCGATAGCGCAAGAGCACGCGCATCACTTCGCCGAGCAGTCGATGCTCGTCCTCGGCGGGATTGGGGACGCTCTCACTCGGCCACGCGGTGATGAGATAGGATAGATCGACCCTCACGGGGGACCGCGTCCGCGTGGCCGTGCCGTCGCCGCGCCGTTCGAGTGACAGCTCGTTGCTGCGCAACTCCAGGTTCTCGCGGACGTCATACAGAAACAGGTCGATAGCGGGAAGGGTGACCGATTGGGACGGGAACTGATCGTCGGGCGTGGCAAAGCTGATCTGCACCTGCTCGCCCAGGGTCGCGGGGAGGTCGCGACGCAGGAGAGCGGCGATGGTTTCGTCCAGATCCTGAATCACGCGCGAGGGCTCCCCGTATCGTCCGCCGGCAGGCCACGGGGCCAATCGTCCCGCCGGATGTCAGGGTTGACGATCCGGTTCGCGAAATCCAACCAAATCCGACGATCGTTTCGGCAATCGTAGCCACGGCACGGAACCGGCCGCTGCTCGTGAATGGTGCAGCGGTGGCACCCGCGGTCCAGATGAACGCAATGGCCGGTGTCATCCTGGGCGATGAGATAGGGCTGGCCGAGGTCCCACTGCACGATACCTTCGCGAATGTCTTGCTTCGACAGCGCGAAGGGCAGGCGACAGCAGGCCGCCTTGCAGAGAGCGACGCGATTCTCGCAGTCGATGGTGGCCCCGGCGGCAAAGGTGTACTTGTCGGTCTCCGGCTCTTGGAGGAGCACGCCGATGCCCTTTTCGTTGTTCTTCCGGGCGAGTCGCTGCGACACCTCGTGCTTGCGCTGGTCCAGTTCCGCTATCGAGATCACCTTCTTCTCCTCCAGCAGCTCCACCAATCCGTACAAGAACGATGCCGCCTCCAAGTTGGCCTTGGTGTTCTCGTTGAGCCGGCCGTGCGTGTAGAGAAGCCCCTCCGCGACTTGCTGCCAAGAGGGCGACGCGGGCGGGGGCGGGCGATCACTATCGTCGGCCATGACCGTTCACCTCGTGGTCACCGGGAGGCCCCGGTAGCTCATGGACACCCGGATCACCCCAGGTCCCCTGAAGCCTCGAGAAACTTCGCGCCCCCGTCGCGGAACTGGCCCTCCGTGACGACCTTGCCCATCTTCTGAAACTCCCGCTTGGTCGCGTGCATGAGATGGCTCATGGTGACCACGTTGCCGTCATCGGCGGCCAGAAAGGCCGCGGCGAGGGCGATGTTGCGAATGCTGCCCCCGGCGATCTCGAATCGGCGCGCCATGAAGTCGATATCCAGCGCGGGGTCGCGCGGGGTATCGTCCGGCCACACCCCCCGCCAAATCCTTCGTCGATCCTCTTCGTCGGGAAAGGGAAACTCCACCGTGAACTGCAGCCTGCGCACAAACGCCTCGTCCATGTTCTTACGGAGGTTTGTGGCGAGAATGACCACGCCGTCGTACTCCTCCATCCGCTGCAGCAAATAGCCGATCTCGATGTTGGCATAGCGGTCGTGGGAGTCCTTGACGCCGCTCCGCTTACCGAACAACGCGTCTGCTTCGTCGAAGAACAGGATGGCGTTCGACGTCTCCGCCTCCGTGAAGATTCGTGACAGGTTCTTCTCCGTATCGCCGATGTATTTGCTCACCACCACGGACAGGTCGATCTTGTAGAGCTCGAGGCCGAGGGTCGACGCGATGATCTCGGCCGCCATGGTCTTTCCCGTGCCGGACGGGCCCGAGAACAGCACGCTCAGCCCCTTGCCGAGAGACAGCTTCCGATCGAAACCCCACTCGCTGTGAACCCGCTCACGATACTTCATGTGATTGCAGATCTCGCGCAGGCGCTCCACGCGATCGCCGGGGAGAATGATGTCGTCCCATCGATACCGGGGCACGATCTTCCGAGCGAGAGCCGAGAGTCGTTGGTTGGATTGAAACCGACAGGCCTCGTAGAGGTCGGCAAGGCTGAGGCGGGCTCTCTCCGCGCCACGGAGGCCCGCGAGGGTGGCGGCCATGGCGGCGGCATCGTGAATCTGTCCACCCGTGAACCGGAAGGTGGTGGTGAGAGTGCCCAGATCGACGTCGGGGTCCACCTCGTGCCCATCGAGCACGGCCGACCACAGGGCCAGTCGCTCGGCCCACGACGGCCGTTTGAGCTCGAGGGTGACCAGGCACGTGGCCCGCAGGGCCTCGGTGGGCTCCCAGCGCGCCTCGCCGGCCAAAAACGTCAATGTCGGTCGGCCCTTCAGAGCTTCCACGAACGAGGCGAGTCGGGGCTTTCTGTCCTCGGTGAGGAGCGCGTCGAAGTTCTTCCACAGCACGGCCGCCCCCTGCAGCCTCGCCTCCCGCTGGACGAGCTCGACCACCGACGGCCCGTTTTCGGTGTCATGCGTCAGCTGGGCCGCGTCGGCGCTGAGCACGCGGAGGCCGACGTCGCGGCACACCGCCGTCGCCATGCGGTGCCTGCCCACCCCATAGGGACCGCGCAGATGCACGATCACCGGGCGAACCGGCGCCGTACTCCGAACGAGCGTCACCAGGCGGCGCCTCGTTGTCTCGTCGATGCCCGACCCCGTCGGTGCCTCGCCGGGGTCGATCAGGGTCGCGAAGGGCCGAATCCGCTCGTCGAGCACGTCGGAATTCAGCAGATATCGCACGATCCTCGGATCGACCCCGAGAGACCGGGCGAGCAAGGGAGGGTGCGGCTGAGCAGGGTCGTCGAACAGGGTCAGCAGGTGGTTTCCAAACAGCGACCCCTCGGCGCTGAAGTACCGGCGGGCCTCCAACCCCCCCTCGGTGGTGGGGGCCAACAGATTGAGGACGAGCCCGACACTCGGTCGCTTCTTGGTGACGTCGTCCTGGAGATACGCGTACAGCTTCTCGTAGCGGAGATCCATCTCCACGGCGAGACACACCAGCAGGGCGTCGGCCTCGAAGGGGTCGAGCCCGAAGGACCGCTCGAGACATTCCAGGCGAAGCTCGATGCCATCCTTGGCACTCTGATGGCAGCGGCGCCGATTCATGAGGCGGATCTGATCGAGGGCCGCTCCTTCATGCTCGAAGACCGCCGGCCCGGTGGCGGCCCACCGGGGCTGCCCAACCGGCTGCTTGAGCAGCAGGTCGACTTCCGCCTCGGAAATATAGAGACCGCGAAACTGCTCATCACCTGCGTGCAGGCGACGGGCGCGTGCGATCTCGGCGGCGATGAGCAGATCGATCCGCTCCAGTTCGGCGAGCAGATGCTCCAGCGAGCCCGCAAACGCGCGCACCGTGACGTCCGGGATACGTGTCACGTCTGACCGGTTCTCCATTCCTCGCTTCCGCTCCGGGCTTCCTCTCCGGTCTTTCGGGAGATTAGCGCGACGGCGCCGGTTCAGGCGGCGTTTGGCCCGTGGGTCTGCCCTCCTCCACGGTGTCTTTGGCCGGCGTTTGGCCCGTGGGTCTGCTTTCCTCCACGGTGTTTTTGGGCGGCGTTTGGCCCGTGGGTCTGCCTTCCTCCACGGTGTCTTTGGGCGGCGTTGCCGGCGGTGGACTGCTTGGCGGCGCTTCGACCGAGACGCTGGTCACCCCTTTGTCCGTGTCAGGGGTCCCCTTGTCCGAACCCGACAGATCCTCGGGGCGCTTCTCGGGACGGTCAGCGGCCGACTTCGTCGGCGTGGAGTCGCCGCCCTGTTTCTTTGACGTCGTATTTCCGAACGGTGTGGTCTTCCTCGCTTCTTTCACCTTGGAAGGCGCCGCCGGCGGCGACGGCACGCTAGCGGGCGACGGCGGGGGAAGGACGGGTCGCCGCTGGAGATCTTCGACTTGCTGTACAAGTTCCTTGACTCGCTGCTGCGCTTGATCTCTGGCTGAGTTACTCTCGTTGAGTTTTTGCGTGAGCTCGCTCACCGCTGCCGTCGTACGGTTCCCGATATAGTAGACAAGCGACCCTGCCGTGACCGTCCCCGCCAAGATCCCCGCCACCGCGAACACGGCCAGCTTCCAGAGCGAACCTGGCTCACGGCGAGCAGGCCCGGCGCCGGCCGCCGGCGCCCGTGGGGGAAGGCTGGGGAGGGGCCGCGTCCGCATGGCCGCTGCCGGCATTCCCCGCGCTCCATAGCGGATGAGCTGGACCGTGACGTTGTCTCGCCCACCTGCCTCCAGAGCCAAGCGCACCAGGTTGAGCGTGGTGTCCTGGACTGGCCCGTCGGAGCGAAGCACCGCCTCAATCTTGTCGGCCCCCACGTACCCGGACAACCCATCGGAGCACAGCAGGAGCGCGTCGCCTTCTTCGAGCTGATGATCGCGGATGTCCACGCCCACGGTGGGTGCGCTGCCGATGGCCCGCTCGAGCACGCTCGACTGCGGATGATCGGCGGCTTCGTCTGGCCTCAGCATCCCCGCCTCGATCATCCGCTGGACAATCGTGTGATCCGTCGTGAGTTGCGCGAGTCTATGGTTGCGGAAGAGATACGCTCGGCTATCGCCGACGTGGGCCAATTTCGCCACCCGGCCCAAGATGAGCGCGAGGACCGCGGTCGTTCCCATGCCCGCCACCGCGGTATCGCCGGAATTCGACCGCTTGTACACGGCGTCGTTGGCGGCCTTGAAGGCCCCTTCGATGACGGCATTGGCCGACTCGCCCGCCGCGGCGTGCCCGATATACCGCTGGAGCTCCTCGACCGCCATCTGCGCGGCGAGGGCGCCGCCCTTGTGCCCCCCCATGCCATCGGCAACGATGTAGAGGTGCCCCAGAGGCACCCGGGCGCCGCTCATGCGGTCCTGATTTTCCTCGCGGGTGTACCCGGTTTCCGAGAGAGCCCCAACTTCTAGTCGTTCGTCGTTGGAGTCCATACCTCGCGCCTGCGTGAGAGAGGAGCGTCGCCTAGATGTCGAGAATCTTTAAACGCCGTGTCCGGCTTCCCTGTCTACAGGACGACGGACCGGTCTGGTCCCTTGCGTGCTTCCTCCTTCGCTCCGCGGGGTGAGCCGCCCGCCCCGGTTGCCATCACCTCGAAGGCTGATTCACCCAGGCGAATCCGATCACCGGGACGGACCATGACCGGAGTCCCGCCGACTCGCTGTTCATTGAGAAACGTGCCGTTCCGAGAACCTTGGTCATAGAGAAAGAGCCCGCCACTTTGATAGCGCAGGCAGGCATGCTCGCCCGAGATACTGTCGTCGGACGCTACGCACAGGTCGTTGTTTGCGTTTCGTCCCATTCGGTAGTTCGACTTGTCGACGAGATAGTGCCGCCCCTTCATCGGCCCCTCCACCGCCACAAGCTCTGCGCTCGGATTCTCCGAACTGGGCGGGACGAAGTTGCCCCCCACCACGGTGGCGCGCCGGGGCGGAGGCGGCTCCGGCACGGGAAGGGGCATGGGGGTCAGCACGCTCACCGCGAGAAGCTGCGCGGCGCTCAGGGCCAGGCTCGCGTAGGCCCGCGCGTCCTGGCTGTGTGGTCGCCGTCCACGATCGTTGGCGATCTCCCGGCCGACGTTGTACGCGAACTCGACCAGTCGAGCCAGATCAGGATCGAGCGGCCGGGCATCGCGCAATCGTGGCAATGCCTCCCGCACACCCATGGTCGCGGTGACGGATATCCCATTGGCCAGGCAGCCGTCGAATACCGCTTGCCTGACCGCGCCCCAGGCCTCCAGAACGATCTCTCGTCCCGTCTGATCCGTGTTCTTCCCGGAGGAGTCAGGCAGGGTAGGCACCGGGACGGGGGACTGGGCGGTGATTTGCCGCTGAATCGCTGCCGCTTTCTGCTGTTCCTGCTGCACCCGTTGACCGAACTCGACTCTCCACCTGCGCTTGCTGGGATCGATTTCAATCGACGTCGTGCGCTCGATCAGCTCCGACAGCTTCCGATGGAAGATGAGGGCCAGCGCGATGGCGAGGAGGATGAGGGCCACCGGCACTGTCACTTTGTCGAGAACTATCTTCAGCACGTCCACGTTGGACTCTCCTTCGTCGAGTCAGGAACGATCGCTCGTCGACGGACCCAGCCTCCGGTCGATGAACTTCAGACCTTCGCCTCGCCGAGAATCCAGGGTGGGACGTCTATCGCACCTCCGTCGGATCTTTGCCCTGGGGCGGTGACGACACGGGGTGGTGCGCCACGCGGGGCCCGGGGGGGGCCATCTGGTTGGCCGGCGGCTTGACCATGATGAAGGTCCACAACGTCGAGCCCGTCTTGATCTCCGAGTAGTTCGGCAGATCGGTGCCCTGGTTGGCCTTCAGCATCTGCCCGGCAAGAAAGGTCCCGTTGGAGCTGATCTGATCGAGGATTTCGTAGTTGCCCTGGCGACAGAGAATCAACGCGTGTTCGGAGGACATGGAGTCATCGTGGGGAACGCACACGTCGCATCGCCGACGATTTGCTTCGCTGCTCACATCACCGCTCCCGATGAAGGTCTTCCCTTCCCGCACCGGAAAGAACTCACCCTCAGGCCGCCACGTATACGTCACCAGGATCCCCGTCAGCCGGCGCGTGTCACCCGACCCGAGATGACCAGCCGGCGAGTCCGGCACCCCCATCGCTCGAGTTGCCCGCTGGGCATCGGGCGGATCAGCCTTCAGCGAGCCGACCACCGTCCGTTGCCGATCCAGGGGGTCGGAATTTTGCACGCTGGTACTCCGTTGCTTCGACTTCTCTTCAGCTTCGCAATACGAGCAGGTCTCCCAGTTCGGGTCCATGGCGTGGCCCTTTGCGCAGCGTCGGGGAGCGCGTGCCTCTACCATGTCAGCCTCCTTGTCGAGCGGTCTCGTCCATCCATCCCGCGGTTCCGCTCTCCTCGGTTGGTCCGACTCGCCTGCTCGGACGTGAGTGTAGGAGCCGACGGGAGTCTACCATTCTGCACCATGTCGTCAAGCCGCTCTGCGCACCCGTCACCCGCCTCAGCTCTTCGCGAGGGCGGCGCAGTCGGCGCTCAGCAGGCTCCCATTCACATGGCCACTCCCCGCCTGCTGCCGTTCGTAGTGGCGTTTCATCATCTGCGCGATCTGCATCTGCTCGATCGCCTTTTTCCTTTCGAGCGCCGAGTTATAGCGGCCGAACTCTTCCTTCACGATGGTGGCGTCCGTCTTGGCGAGCTGGTCGAGAAATCCCGAGTATTCCTTGACGGCATCGGCAATATTCGCTTGGTAGTCCTGTATTTGCTTCTTGAATCCCGCCTCGAGGTTCGCATCCTGTATCAGTCGGGCCGATCGGAGACCCGCCTCCTTCCGTTTGAGCTCGTCAAACTGCTGGCAGGCGGAGCGCGCCCGCTCCGACCCGCTCTGGATGGCGTCGTAGGCGACCTTGTGCTTGCTCTCGGCCACGCTCGCGGCCAGATTTTCAGGCACGATCGGCTTGGGCACCGGTCGACCCGTCAGATAGATGATGGCCCCCGCACTCACGGCGAGCGCCGCCCCGAGGACCGCCATGACCATCTTCGAGGGCCGCCGGTCACTCGTCCGCTCGTCGATGGCGCTGAGGAACTCGCCGCAATCCTGAAAACGATCGGCGGGTTCCTTCGCCATCGCCTTGAGGATGGCGTCGGCGAACCGCGGGGAGATCTCCGAGTTCTTCTCCCGGGGATCCGGGGTGGAAACCCTGACCTGCTGCTCCTTGACCTCGAAGTCCGTTTCCCCATCGAAGGGAAGGGCGCCCGTCAGCATTTCATACAGCACGATGCCGAGGGCATAGATGTCCGTGCGTCGATCCACCTCGCGTGGGCGCACGATCTGCTCGGGGCTCATGTACCAGGGGGACCCGATGGCCAGCCCCGTCGCCGTCAGCGACTTCTCCGCGCCGCCCGCCATGATGGCGATGCCGAAATCCATGATGCGGGCCCGCCCGCCTTTGTCGACCAGCACATTCGACGGCTTGATGTCTCGATGCACGAGCCCGTTGGCGTGCGCGAACCCCACCCCCTTGAGGATGTCGCGGAAGATGGGCAGAGTCTCTGATTCCGTCAGGTGTCCCTTCGCGGTGATGAGGCGACTCAAGTCCTGCCCGTCCACGTACTCCATGACGAGGAAGAACTCGCCAGACTCCTCGAAGAAGTCGGTGACCTGGACGATGTTCGGATTGTCCAAGCCGGCTTGCCGTTGCGCCTCGTCGAAAAATCTGCGGCGGAAGTTGGGATCACCGCTGAGGGACTGCGAGAGGCTCTTGATGGCAAACCGCTTGCGCAGACTGACGTGTTCGGCAAGGTAGACGACGCCCATGCCTCCCTTGCCGATTTCCGAAGTGATCCGGAAATTGCCCATCACCCGGCCGATCATGGCGCTCTCCGGCGCCGTCCCGCTCGCGCCGGGCCCCGTTCCGGGTTTCAGTACACTCGTCTCGCGACGCTCCACTGCGCCTCCCGTCCCTCTATGAGCAACCCGTTCGTGCCATTCCGTCGTCCCCGTCGGCGTCGACCCCTCTTGCCCGTCTCGCGGCACGGCGACCAGACGCCCTCACTCCCGCGCGGCGCTTCCCCCGTTCCTCGTGGTCCGGAGACGCCCCTCTATTGCGTGATCATGACCTGGAGGTAGTCCTTGATCTGCTTCCGGAGTGCCTCGACTCGCTCCTTCTTCGCGGCTTCGGAGAGCCGATTGTCATTCTCTATGCGACGGGCCTCAGCCTGAAGCTTCTGAATATCCGCGTCGACACGCTCTTTTGCCTTCTGCTGTTGTTCGGTCTCGGATCGCAATTGGCGGTTTTCTTGCCGGAGGCGTTCCAGCCCCACCTCGAGGTCGTTGAGCGTCATCTGCTTGGTGTCGATCTCCGCGAGAAGTTTCTGCTGCTCCGCGGTCAGTTTCTGCCGCTCCGCGACCAGCGACGCGCGTTCACTCTCCAGCTGATTCAGCTTCGCTTCCTTGTCGGCGATTCTCGTCGTCATCTGTCCAGAGTCCTGCTGGAGCTGGGCGATGGCGCAGCCCGAGACGGCCACCACGTGGCAGGCAATGAGGAGGGAGCGAATCCTGACCACCCGTCCGCCTCTCAAATGCGCGCACTCTGCGAAGCCAACGCTGCGGTATGCGCCTTCGTCTCTTCCAGGTTCGCTTCGAGCGCAGCGATCTGGGCATCGAGCCGGGGAGACGCACTGCTCTGCTTGGCGCGAAAGCTCTGCAGATCTTGAAGCTCCTTCTGACCGGCGGCCAGCTGCTTGTTGGCATAGTCGATCCGCTGAGCCAAGTCTTGCTTTTGCCGATCCAGCTCCTCTTTCGTCACCCGTTGGGCCTTCATTCGGGTCTCGAGGCTGGCGATCTTCGGCTCGAGGTCCGTCACTTCCTTTTGCAGGCGCTGGTTGTAAGCCCGCGTGTCCGAATTGACCGCTTCGGCAAACGCGATGCGCGTGTTCAGATCTTGTTCCTTTCCCTTCAGCATTTCGTGCCGTTTGGCGACTTGGTCGGCATACATGTAGCCGCCCGCGGCCCCGAGACCGGCGCCGACGCCGGCGCCGATGAGGGCGCCTTGGGCCCCACCCAGGGCGTATCCGAGACCGGCGCCCACCGCGGCTCCTATTCCGGCCCCGATTCCCGTTCCCTGCGCCCGAGCCGTGTCCTCCTGGGTGGCACAGCCGGTGAGGAGCAGGGTGAGCAGGAGGACAACCGCCACCCCGAGCCGGTATATGTGTCGAGCTGAAGTTGTGTTCATCGATCACCCCCGTGGTGTCGTCGCCGCCATGAGAGCTATCGCCCGCCCGACGATACCGAGAGACTAGGCTCAGATCGGGATCCTCGTCAATACGGTGATTCACCCATCGCGGCGAGTCACCATTGCGCTTATTCTGTGGCCGACTACAGAGTAAGCGCTCCTCGCCACTTCGCGGTCTCCTCGCGGGGTTCAGTCGAGAAGCGCCGCGTAGGTGAGCACGCGGAGCTCGCGGCGCAAGGGATACGAGGAGGAGGGCATGAGCTGGGTCATGAAGATCACGGTCAGGTCCTCCACGGGATCGATCCAGAAGGCGGTGCTCGCCGCGCCCCCCCACGCGAACTCACCCGGGGAGCCCAGGATCTGGGCCCGTGCCGGCGACTGCATCACGGAGAAGCCGAGCCCGAAGCCCACGCCCCCGTAGGCCGTCTCCGTGAACATGCCGGCCTGGGCGAGGTCGGTCAGGTCCTGACCGCCCGGGAGATGATTCATGGTCATGAGCTCCACCGTCTTGCGCCCGAGGAGCCGGACGCCGTCGAGCTCACCCATGTTCTGCATCATCGAGGTGAAGCGGAAG
>Ga0306926_10007619_pt1 | contig 11766 bp, 12 predicted proteins | sample flu12Cox44000178_FD_203759 | JGI IMG/M metagenome (GOLD analysis project Ga0306926, IMG submission 203759) | Lab enrichment of tropical soil microbial communities from Luquillo Experimental Forest, Puerto Rico - flux8day.12C.oxic.44.000.178 (v2)... | ecosystem: Environmental > Terrestrial >...
CGCTCGGGGTTCCAGTGGGTCCGCTGCTCGAACGGGCGGGTGTCGTCGCGTCGGCGCGCGCCGAGGAGCTCACCGTCGCCGAATTCTGCGCGCTCGCGCGTGCCCTGGAATAGGATCGCCGCATTCGATCTTGATACGAGATTGACCCGCCGCGCTCGCCGATCGAGATTATTGTTTGATGAGAAGGCAGATCATCACGATTGCGGGCTTGCTTGGATCGGGCAAGTCCTCGACCGCGAGGGCGGTCGCGTCTGTACTTGGATTTCGACATTTTTCTTCCGGCGATCTGTTTCGGCAGCTCGCGGTCGAGCGGGGCGAATCGATCGAGGCGATGAATATTTCCGCGGAAGTGCAACGCGATATCGACCTCAAAGTGGATGATTTGCTGCAGCAGATGTACCGCACGGACGAGAGGCTCGTCATCGACTCGCGCATGGCGTGGCATTGGATGCCGCTCTCGTTCAAAGTGTTTCTCGTGCTCGATCCAAGCACGGCCGCCGAACGTATTTTCAATCATTTGCAAGACGAAGGACGAATGAGCGAGGCCGCTACATCGGTTCAAGAGGTGCGCGACAGCATCGATCGGAGATTTGCCAGCGAGCAGAAGCGCTATGCTGCGCTCTACGGGGTCAGCGCCACCGATCCGTTGAATTTCGATATCATCATCAACTCCAAGCACAACGATCTAAAAACCGTGACTGCAATTGTGGCCGCCGCGTATCATGCGTGGCGAATTGATGAATGACACCAATAATCGAAGAAGGCGAGCACAGATCCGCGCCGACAGACTGGTAGACAATTCATTCGATATTTTGTACCTGCTCGCGAAACTGCTCGATCACGGCCTTCAGCGACAACCCGATGCGGGTCAGCTCAATGTCGGCCGATTTCGAGCACAGCGTATTGGCCTCACGGTTCAATTCCTGGCACAGGAAATCGAGCCGACGGCCGACGGCTTCTCCCTTTTTCAAAAGGTCTTGCGCCTGCTCGAGATGGGCGCTCAGCCGCCCGAGCTCCTCGCGAACATCGGCGCGAGCGACGAGCAGAGCCACCTCCTGTGCAATCCGCTCCTCCGGCAAGCCCGGGACGAGATCGGCGAGGCTATCCAACATCGCCTTCAACCGCTCGCGAATCGCCTCCGGCTGGGCCGCCGCGCAATCCTGCGCCGCTCCAACGAGCGCCGCCGTCTCCTCGATCTGGTCGCGCAATAGCAGTGCGAGACGCGCACCCTCCTCGGATCTTGCAGCCGCCAGCCGGGCGAGCGCGTACTCCCAGCCAGCGAGCACTGCGGCTCGCCGCCGCTCGATCACCGTCTCGTCGTCGTCCTCGACCGTCTCGACAACGCCGCGCAATGCCAATAGGCCGTCAAGGCGGGGCGGGGCAGCGTCCAGCTCACCGGCGAGCTCGTTCATCAGCGAGACGAGCTGGGCCAAGGCGTCACGGTTGAGGCGCACCGCCGTCGGGGCCGTCCGGGTGACGGAAAGGGCGGCGGAGAAGCTGCCGCGGCGGAAGCGCTGCGCCAGCATAGCGCGAAGCTGGGGCTCCAGCAGATCGAATCCCTGGGCCAGCCGAAGCCTCAGATCCAGCGACTTGCCGTTGACGCTCTTCAATTCCCAGGCCCAGGAGATGCCGGATTCGTCGCCCTCAGTACGTGCGAAGCCCGTCATGCTGGCGATCCCGGCACCTGCCACGCCCCCTCCTTTGGGAAGCTCGGCCCGCTGGCCGCGGCGGCCGCTCACGGTGGTCCGGCGAAGATCAAGGACGCGTTGGTTCCGCCGAACCCGAAGGAATTGGACAGCACATAGCGCACCCTGCGCTGCTTGGCCTGATGCGGCACCAGGTCGATGTCGCAGGACGGAGAGGGGTTATCGAGGTTCAGGGTCGGCGGAACGACCCCGTCGCGAATGGCCAGGATCGAGAAAATTGCTTCGACGCTCCCGGCAGCTCCCAGCAGATGCCCGATCGCCGATTTCGTCGAGGACATGGAAAGCTCGTAGGCGTGCTCGCCGAAGACCCGCTTGACGGCGCCGATTTCGATCTCGTCGCCCAGCGGGGTGGAGGTGCCGTGCGCATTGATGTAGTCGATCCTGTCCGGCGCGAGACCGGCGCGTCTCAGCGCGTTGCGCATCGACCGAAAGGCTCCTTTACCATCCTCGGACGGAGCGGTCAGGTGAAAGGCGTCGGAAGACATGCCGTAGCCGATCACCTCGGCATAGATCTTCGCCCCGCGCTGCGTCGCGTGGCCGTACTCCTCGAGGACCAGAACCCCCGCCCCCTCCCCCATCACGAACCCATCGCGTTCGCGGTCCCAAGGGCGCGATGCCCGCGGCGGATCGTGATTGAACCCGGTCGACAGCGCCCGCGCTGCGGCAAATCCGGCCAGACCCAACCGACAAACTGCCGCCTCGGTGCCGCCGCAGACCATCACATCGGCGTCGTCGAGCATGATCATCCGCGCGGCATCGCCAATCGCATGCGCGCCACTCGCGCATGCGGTAACCACCGCATGGTTTGGACCGGTAAAGCCATAGCGGATCGAAACATGCCCGGAGGCGAGATTGATCAAATTGGCCGGAATGAAGAATGGCGACAGGCGGCGCGGGCCGCGCTCGTGCAAGATCAACGCCCCTTCCGTGATCCCCGGGAGGCCCCCGATCCCGGAACCGATCATGACGCCGGTGCGCTCGCACGCCTCTTCATCGTCCGGCTGCCAGCCGGCGTCCTCCACCGCCTGAGCTGCGGCAGCCAGCGCAAAGACGATGAACCCATCCATCTTACGCTGATCCTTGGGCGCTACCCAATCATCGGCGTTGAACAGTCCCGAAGCGGTGTCGCCACGCGGCACTTGAGCAGCAATCTTGGCCGGCAGGTCTGTCACTTCGAATGACTGGATCGCGCGGACCCCCGATTCCCCCTCGGTGAGGCTGCTCCAGTTCCGTTCGAGGCCGATGCCGAGCGGGGTGACGAGCCCCATGCCTGTTATAACAACGCGCCGCATCCTATTCTCACGATTTCTCGGATGGACGATCGGTCAGCTGCCGACCCATTTTTGACCGGCGAAGCCATTTCGCGAGTGATCGAGAATCGAAGCGCTCAGCTGTGCGCTTCGATGAAGTTGACCGCATCCTTGACGGTAATGATTTTTTCGGCGGCATCATCCGGGATCTCGCACCCGAATTCCTCCTCAAAGGCCATTACCAGCTCGACCGTATCCAGGCTGTCGGCGCCCAGATCGTCGATGAAACTCGCATTCTCGGTTACCTTCGATTCGTCGACGCCCAAATGCTCGACGACGATCTTCTTGACCCGATCGTTGACGTCACTCATCCGTCCTTTTCCTCGCTGGATTTGCCCGAAGGTCGTTTCGGCACAGAGTTCTTCGGCGCCAACGGCAATCACCGTCTCGTCACCGGGGCCGCACTGGAGGTGTGCGTCACATAACACGATTCCGCCGACCGTGCCAGTTCAGCCAAGCTCCCGGCTGGCATCGCGGGCTATACCATGGCCATGCCGCCGTTGACGTGCAAGGTCTGACCGGTAACATATCCAGCCTCCGAGCTCGCCAGAAAGATGACGGCGGCAGCGACGTCTTCGGGGACGCCGAACCGTCCGGCGGGAATCGCCCCGAGAAGGCGCGAGCGCTGCTCTGCCGTCAACCGCTCCATCATGGCGGTTGCAATCGCGCCGGGCGCTATGCAGTTGACGGTAATGCCGCGCCCGGCGATTTCGGCGGCGATGGATTTCGACATGCCGATCATCGCCGCCTTTGCGGCTGCATAATTCGCCTGCCCGGCATTGCCGGTGACGGCGACGACCGAGGTAATCCCGATTACCCGACCGTGACGGCGTCGCACCATGCCACGCAGAGCCGCCCGTGTCAGCCGGAAGGCCGCCGTCAAATTGACCTCGATGACGGCGAGCCAAGCCTCGTCGTCCATTCGCAGAGCCAGCCCATCGCGGGTGATGCCGGCATTGTTGACGAGAATGTCGACCCGCCCCATTGCCGCCTCGGCATCCTTGACCAGACGATCTGCGGCGTTCGGGTCGGTGAGATTGGCCAACCCGATATGAGCGCGCTCGCCGAGCTCGGTTGCAAGTGCAACCAGCGCGTCGCGCCGCGTGCCCGCAAGCATCACCTGGGCGCCCCGGCTGTGCAATGCCCTGGCGATCGCCGCGCCGATCCCGCCGGAGGCGCCGGTCACCAGCGCGGTCTGACTAGAAAGATCAAACATAGCGAGCGAATGGCCGATTTCCCGAACCTCATAACACTTTCATGAAGGCGTCGACCTCGGCGGGCGTGCCGACGGAATACACCGATACGTCGGGGTCGATTCGCCGGCTGAGACCGGTCAGCACGCGCCCGGTGCCGATTTCCGCGAGCTCTTCGACACCGGTGGTCCTGAGGTAGTGCATGCTCTCGCGCCATCGCACCATTGCCGTCACCTGTCCCACGAGCTGGCGTTTGATCTCGGCCGGGGCGCTGATCGCGGTTGCCGACAGGTTGGCGATCAGCGGGACCACCGGGGGGCTAAGCGCCGTCTCGCTAAGGGCTTGCTCCATCACCTCGGCGGCCGGCGACATCAATGGGGAATGGAACGGGGCGCTGACCGGAAGAATAACCGACCGACGGCCCCCCCGCTCGCGGGCGATCGCGATCGCCCGCTCGACGGCTTGGTGGTGTCCGCTGATTACGACCTGCCCCGGGGCGTTGTCGTTCGCCACCGCGCATATTTCGTCAGGTTCGCTTCGCACCGCCTCGACCACGACCGCGCGGGCCGCCCCGACGTCGAGACCGAGCAGCGCCGCCATCGCCCCCATGCCCGGCGGCACAGCCCTCTGCATCGTCCGCCCACGCAGCTTCACCAGCCGCACGGCATCGGCGACCGTGAGCGCACGCGCGGCCGCCAATGCCGAGTATTCGCCGAGAGAATGCCCGGCGACATAGGCGACATGTCGGCCAAATGTCAGCCCGCCTTCCGATTCGAGCACGCGAATCACCGCCAAGCTCGCGGCCAACAGCGCCGGCTGGGCATTCTCGGTCAAGGTGAGATCGCTGTCCGGTCCCTCGAACATCAAGCGCGAGAGAGGCTGTGACAACGCCTGGTCGACTTCTTCGAAGAGATCGCGCGCAACGCGAAAGGCGTCGGCGAGGCCGCGTCCCATGCCGACCGTCTGCGACCCCTGGCCCGGGAAAACAAATGCCCGCTTCATCTCGGAACGCTTCTCCCCCAACCCCAAACGCGCAGCATCAGCGTCGCGGCGACCGGCCAGCGTGCGGCGGTTATCTTGTGTCGCGGCCGCCTTCCTGTATAGTGCCCGGCCGACCCTTGCCGGCTACAGCCGGCTCGTCCCCGTTGGCCCGCCGCGGGGCATGATCAGCCATAAGAGGTCCCTGCCATCATGTCTCTATACGAGAATATATTCATCGCGCGCCAGGACATTTCCGGCGCCCAGGTCGATGCCCTCGCCGATAGCCTGACCCAGCTCGTCGCCGACAACGGCGGCGAAGTCAAGAAACGCGAATATTGGGGGTTGCGGAACCTGGCATATCGAATGCGGAAGAACCGCAAGGGACATTACGTCCTGTTGAATATCGATGCGCCGCCCGCCGCGATTGCCGAGCTCGAGCGGACCATGCGGATCAACGAAGACGTAATCCGTTATCTCACTATTCGGGTCGATGCGCTCGAAGAAGGGCCGTCGGCAATCATGCAGAGCCGGGGCAGTCGGGACGACCGTCAGCGGCGAGGCTCCGGCGAGAGGGAGCGCTACGGTGAAGGGCGTGAAGGGCGTGAAGGGGTTGCCGAACGGCCTGCCGTCGAACGAGCCGAGCGCCCGATCGCGGAACCGGTGGAGGCATAAATGGAAAGTCAATCGGCCGGTGGGTCCGCGCGAATGGCGGCGACGCGGCGTCCTTTCTTCAGGCGCCGGAAGTCCTGCCCGTTCTCGGGTCCGAATGCACCAAAGATCGACTATAAAGACGTCAAGCTGCTGCAGCGCTTCGTCTCCGAGCGCGGCAAGATCGTGCCCAGCCGGATCACCGCCGTTTCGACCAAAAAGCAGCGCGCGCTCGCCCAGGCCATCAAGCGGGCGCGGTTCCTCGGCCTGCTCCCCTACATGGTGAAATAGTGGGTGCGCGACCGGTATCGGCGGTTCGCGGTTACCGTCAGCACTTTCGCCGCTCGCTCATTTCGCGCCCCGGGGAACCTGCCTGTTGGAGGAAGCAATAATGGTTGATCTGGTACTGCTCGAACGGGTCGAAAAGCTGGGCCAGATGGGCCAAATCGTCAAGGTAAAGCCCGGTTTCGCGCGCAATTATCTATTGCCTCAGAAAAAGGCGCTGCGCGCGACGAAGGAGAACCTCGCTTATTTCGAAAGCCAGCGTGCCCAGCTCGAAGCGAACAATCTGCACCGCAAATCGGAGGCGACGGAAATCGGCGGAAAGCTCGAAGGGCTGAGCGTCGTTGTCGTTCGTCAAGCGGGGGAAAGCGGACAGCTTTACGGCTCGGTTTCCGCTCGAGACATTGCCGATGCGGTCACCGAAGCAGGTTTCACGATCGAGAAAGGTCAAGTCGTTTTGGAGCGCCCGATCAAGAGCTTGGGACTTCATTCCGTGAGGATCTCGCTGCATCCGGAGGTGTCGGTAGCGATTACAGCCAACGTCGCTCGATCCGCGGAGGAGGCTGATATGCAAGCCAAAGGAATCGACCCGCTGCGCTTGCGCGACGAAGAGGAGACCGCGGCTGAGTTGGTCGTCACCGAGAGCCCATCCGGCCGGCTGGAAGAGGGAGGGACCCGCGCTGAGTGAGGGGTCGATCCCTTACTCTCTTTCTAGCCCCGTCGCGATGCTGCTCACGCGCCTATTTGAGCGAATAATTACCATCGGTCGTCTCCGCGTAGTCGATGCCCGCGGACGGTCCAGCATTTTCGAGGGCTCGCCGGGGGCGAGCGTCGCAATCAGGCTTCACGACCCGGCATTACACTGGAAACTCCTCGTCAGGCCGCGTCTCTTTTTGCCTGAGGCCTATATGGATGGGACGCTGACGATCGAAGAAGGCAGCCTTTATGATTTGATCGACCTGCTCGCGGCAAATGTCGACGTGCTGCCTGATGGATTTCTCGGGCGACGCTTAAACGGTTCGGTCACCGCATTGCGTCGGCTGCATCAGTACAATCCGCTCTCGCGCGCCCGGGGAAATGTCGCCCACCACTACGATTTGTCGGACCAGTTGTACGAGCTGTTCCTCGACCAGGATCGCCAATATTCCTGCGCCTACTTTCACGATCTCAGCGACAGCCTCGACACTGCTCAACTCAACAAGAAGCGCCACATTGCAGCGAAGCTGTTGATCCGCCCGGGACAAAGAGTACTCGACATCGGCGCGGGATGGGGTGGCCTCGCCCTCTACCTCGCCGGCGAGTGCGGCGCCGACGTGACCGGCCTGACCCTTTCTGTCGAGCAGTACAAGGTGGCGATGCGCCGCGCCGCGGCGGCGGGGCTGTCCGATCGCGTCAGGTTTTATCTTCGGGATTACCGCGAAGAACTCGCACGCTACGACCGAATCGTCTCGGTTGGTATGTTCGAACATGTGGGGATCAATCATTACAAAGCGTTCTTCGCCCGGCTGAAGTCGCTGCTGGCACCCGATGGGGTAGCGCTGCTGCATTCGATCGGCCGCATGGACGGGCCCGGTTCGACCCACCCCTGGATCCGCAAATACATATTTCCCGGCGGCTACTTTCCGGCACTCTCGGAAGTGCTTCCGGTGGCCGAGCGATCGCGGTTGTGGGTCACCGATGTCGAAATCCTGCGGTTGCATTACGCCTAGACGCTGAAAGCCTGGCGGCGTCGATTCGAGCGTAACCGCGATCGCCTGCGGGCAATCTACGACGAGCGCTTCTGCCGGATGTGGGAGATGTACCTGGTCGGCTCGGAGATCGCCTTCCGGCGGGGCGGGTGCATGGTCTTTCAGATGCAGCTCGCCAAGGCCGTCGATTCGGTGCCGATGATACGGGACTACATGCTCGACTGGGAACGCGAGCACAGCGGTGCTCGCGAACGCGCCGCCTGAGGTCATCCCCGTCATCCACAAGCTGTGAATCTTATTCGGCGCCGGGCCGGTGCCGCACCGGTGGTATCCTCTGGCCGCATGGAAACCAGCATGACCTCCCGGGTCACCGCGCTGCGCGCTCCCGACCCCGAGCTTGTCCGTACCCCGCCGCACAACAACGAGGCTGAACAAGGCCTCCTCGGCGCTCTGCTGATCAGCAATTCAGCCTATGCACGGGTGTCCGAGTTCCTCGAGCCGGAGCACTTCGGTTATGCGGTGCATGGCCGGATCTACGCCGCGATCGGCAAGCTTATCGAGCGTGGTCAGATTGCCAATCCGGTAACCCTCAAGAACTTGTTTGACCAGGATGGAGCTCTGACTGATATCGGCGGCGCACAATACCTCCTTCAGTTGGCCAATTCCGCAATAACGATTATTAATGCTGAAGATTATGGCCGTACTATCCGCGATCTTTATCTCCGCCGCGAATTGATCACACTGGGTGAGGACGTCGTCAACGACGCGTTTCGGCAGGATCTCGATGACCGAGCCCCCGAGCAGATCGAGCGCGCGGAGCAAAGGCTCTTCGAGCTCGCCACCGCCGGGCAACAGGAAGGCGGGTTTCTCACCTTTGGCGCTGCGCTCACGGACGCCATCAACAACGCCGAGGTGGCCTTCAAGCGCAGCGGCAAGACCGTCGGTGTGGCCACCGGCTTTATCGATCTCGACCAGAAGCTCGGAGGTCTGCATCCGTCGGATCTCGTGATCCTCGCCGGCAGAACGGCGATGGGAAAGACGGCATTCGCCACCAACATCGCATTCAACGCAGCGAAATCCTACAAGCCGATGCGCAGCCCCGAAGGCCGTACCATCGCCGAGGACGGAGCGGTGGTCGGGTTCTTTTCGCTCGAGATGTCGGCGGAGCAACTGGCGACCCGTATCCTCGCCGAGGAATCCGGGGTGTCTTCGGACCGCATACGCCGCGGCGACGTCAACCGAGAGGATTTCGACCGCTTCGTCCGGGCGAGCCAGCAACTCTCGGAGCTGCGGCTGTTCATCGACGACACGCCGGCGCTGACGGTTTCTGCGTTGCGGACCCGGTCGCGGCGTCTGATGCGCCAGCAAGGCCTCGGGCTGATCATCGTCGACTACCTGCAGCTCCTTCGCCCGTCGAGCCAGGCTCGGGTTATCGAGAACCGGGTGCAGGAGGTCTCCGAGATCACCCGAGGGCTAAAGGCTCTGGCGAAGGAGCTCGAGGTTCCGGTGCTCGCGCTCTCTCAGCTGTCACGCGCGGTCGAGCAGCGTGAAGACAAGCGGCCGATGCTCGCCGATCTTCGCGAATCGGGCTCGATCGAGCAGGACGCCGATGTCGTCATGTTCATCTTCCGCGAAGAATACTATAAGTCGCGTGAGCCGATCCGCGCCGCCGATGAATCCGATGAGAAGTTCAACAAGCGATATCAGGACTGGCAAGAGGAGTTCCGCAAAGTTCACGGTATAGGCGAGATCATTGTGGCGAAGCAAAGGCATGGCCCAATTGGAACGGTGAAGCTTCGTTTTGACGCGCAGACGACAAAGTTCGAAGACTTTGCCGGGCTCGATCACTTGCCCGAAATGCGGTGACCGGCAAAGGAGGCTCGGGCACGAGCAGCGATCCCATCGACCGTGCGAGCGCCGTGCTCGAGGTCGATCTGACGAGCGTGGTTGCAAATTGGCGGCTGCTGGCGGCGCTGGTTGCACCGGCGGAATGCGCCGCCGTCGTCAAAGCAGATGCCTACGGTCTGGGCGCCTCGCAAGTATCGGCCGCTCTCGCCGCAGCCGGCTGTCGGTTGTTTTTTGCCGCCACGCTCGACGAGGCGATCGCCCTTCGCAACCGGCTTCCCACTTCGTGCGAGATCGCCGTGCTGAATGGTCCGCTGCGCGGCTCGACCGGCGAGTTCGTCTTCCATCGGCTGATCCCGGTGCTCAACGAGCCCGGGCAGATCGCCGACTGGGCAGAGATTGCGCGCCGGCACGGCGGGTTGGCCGCGATGCTGCATGTCGATACCGGGATGGCGCGGCTCGGCCTGACCGCCCGCGAGTTTGCAAGGCTCGCCGAGCAGGGGCCGCAACAAAGTGCCATACGGTGGCGCGCCCTGATCAGCCATCTCGCCTGCGCCGACCAACCTCCGCATCCGTTGAACGATCTTCAACATAGCCGCTTTGCCTCCATGTGCCGGCGCTTTGGCGGGCTCCCCGCGAGCCTGGCCGCGTCGTCCGGCATCTTTCTCGACCGCAGGTTTCATTTCGACTTCGTTCGTCCGGGGGCCGCCCTCTACGGCATCAACCCGCAGCCCGGCACCCCCAACCCGCTGCGGCAAGTGGTTCGCCTAAAGGGAAGAATCCTGCAGGTTCGCGAGGTTGAACGAGGCCAGTCGGTCGGCTACGGTGCCGCCCACGTCATGGAGCGTCCGGGTCGCCTCGCTACCGTCGCCGTCGGCTATGCGGACGGTTGGCTGCGCTCGCTGAGCCACCGCGGCTCGGGTCGCCTGGGCGCCAAGCGGCTTCCTCTGCTCGGTCGGGTATCGATGGATCTCGTGGTTTTTGACGTCACTGCCGCCGATCCTTCGCTCGCACGGCCGGGCGCCTTTGTCGAGCTATTGGACGACGACTACGGGGTCGACGCGGCGGCGGCCGATGCGGGTACGATTGGTTACGAGATCCTGACCGCGCTCGGCCGGCGCTGCCATAGGGCCTATTGCGGCGCACCGGAGCCATGCTGACGTTTCTTGCCACGATTGGCGCAGTCTTCCTCGGCTTTCTCGCCGCGACCGGACGGCTGGTGGCGTTCGCCGGAACGACCCTGGCAACAGCGTTCTCGCCGCCGGTCTATCCCCGAGCGATTCTGCGGGAGATGGTCAATATCGGGTATTTCTCGCTGCCGGTCGTCGGGCTGACGGCGATTTTTACCGGGATGGTGCTGGCACTCCAATCTTACACCGGCTTCAGTCGATTTGCCGCAGAGGGAGCGGTCGCAACGGTGGTCGTGCTGTCGGTGACCCGGGAGCTCGGACCGGTGATCACCGGGCTGATGGTCGCCGGCCGAGTGGGAGCGGCGATGGCGGCGGAGATCGGAACGATGCGAGTTACCGATCAAATCGATGCCCTGGCGACCTTATCCACCGACCCTTTGCGCTACCTGGTGCTGCCTCGCCTCCTCGCCGGTCTCATCACCCTGCCGATGCTGGTGCTCGTTGCCGACATCATCGGTGTCTTTGGCGGATATCTGGTCGGCGTCTACAGGCTCGGGTTCAACCCCGAGGCTTACCTAAATCGCACCCAGCAATACCTCGAGACAAACGATGTTGTTTCGGGTTTGGTGAAGGCGGCGGTCTTCGGCTTCATCGTGGCGCTGATGGGCTGCTATCACGGCTATTACTCACGCGGCGGGGCGCAGGGGGTCGGCCAAGCGACGACCTACGCGGTCGTGTCGGCCTCGATCTTGATTCTCGTCTTCAATTACGTAATCACCGCGGCCTTCTTCGGTCGGTGACAATCGTTTGACATGTCCGGCAGCGCGATACCGAAGATCTCCGTGCGGGGCCTGAGGAAGTCGTTTGGCCGCAACCGGGTGCTCGACGGCATCGACATCGACTGCGCAACCGGCGAAAGTCTTGTCATCATCGGCGGTTCAGGCACCGGCAAATCCGTGCTGGTAAAATGCATTCTGGGTCTG
>Ga0306926_10007623_pt1 | contig 11764 bp, 13 predicted proteins | sample flu12Cox44000178_FD_203759 | JGI IMG/M metagenome (GOLD analysis project Ga0306926, IMG submission 203759) | Lab enrichment of tropical soil microbial communities from Luquillo Experimental Forest, Puerto Rico - flux8day.12C.oxic.44.000.178 (v2)... | ecosystem: Environmental > Terrestrial >...
TCAAGGGCAGGCCGAGCAGCGGCGCATTCTTGCGGTCATCACGGCAGCTTGAACAAATCGGCTTTTCGGGATCGCCCGGCCGCGGAAACAGTTTTGCGAGCAACCCTTCATAGATCCCGTTGCGCTCGACGAACAGGAACCAGCAAACCGGTTTGCCAGTCTCGCCGTGGATCTTCTGCCAAAGGCCGCTAACCGATTGTTCCGTCGCGGCGGAATTCGCGGCGGTGCCCACCGCCAACAATCCTGCCAAGAAGGCAGCCACAACACATTTACTCGGTTGCAGTGCCAATGCGGCTCTCCATTCGTTGCGAACCAACTCAACACTCGCTACCAATGCCGCACAAAGTGCTCATTCGACATTGGGTGATTTAACGACGCTATCTTGGCCAAGGTCGTTCAGTTTCGCGATCATGCTCCATGGTTCTGTTTGAGGTCCCCGGCAGGAATCGGGCACTATAAATGCCGGCTGAAAATGCGATCACGGCCACCAGTTGAATCGAGCTCACACCGTTTAGCGTGAACACTCCGATTGAAGCAGCGGCGAGAAGCGGCTTTTTCAAATGACCCCCGACGGCGTGAACTTCTAGACGACTTACAGGTAGCGATTAGAAAAACAAAGATTTGCAGCGGAGATTTTGTATTTTTAGGTTAAAATCGTGGAGCGCTGGCACTTCCCGACGGCCAGAGCCGCGGTTTTTCCTTCTGTAGTTTTGGCTTGCTCAGCGGTGCGTCGCTTGCGGTCGGTGCTTTCAATGCTGCTGATGGCTTCGTCACCCTTGGCAGACGCGATCTTCGCATCTGCCGCGATCGGTGGGTGATAGCCAAGATCGCGCGGATTGAATTGATTGAAGTCGGTATCTCGGATGCAGGGTGTAGGGTCGTCCGCAATGCAATCGACGACCGCCTGAGACATTGTTGGTGCTTGTGAACGGGGGGAGACCGACTATCCGGGTTGACCAGCCCTGAATGTGCGTCGGTTAGTAGTTTAGATGCACGCGATTACCAGTCTTATTCATGACTACGGAGTCTTGGCCGTCGCCGTGGTCGTCGCTCACATTGGCAGCGCTGGTCCCGTGGCTTAATGCGAAACAGATCATTCTCTAACCTGATATTTCGTCTCTTGAGTCCAATATTCAGGAAAGCCGACGACCTTTTGCAATTCAGCAAACGAGATGCTCGGTAGCAAACTCTTCCCGCCCTCCGGGCGCAATGCGGCGAGCGCGGTCTGCATTGCTGCGACGGCAGACGTCAGCAAGGCGACCGGATAGACTGCAAGCTTATAGCCAATCTGCTGTAGTTCGTTGGGCGGCAGCACCGGCGTCTTTCCTCCCGGCACCATGTTGGCCATACAGGGTTTCTGCATTGCCTCGCAAAACCGCGTCATTTCCGCTTCGTTCTCGGGAACCTCCAGAAAGATGATATCAGCGCCTTCCGCCTCGAAATCACGACATCGCGCAAGCGCTTCGTCAAACCCATGTACGGCGCGGGCATCGGTCCGTGCCAAGATCAAAATGTCAACGCCGCGCTTGGCGTCCACGGCCGCGCATATCTTCATACGCGCCTCGTCGCGGGTAATGACCTGCTTCCCTCGCGTGTGCCCGCATTTTTTTGGGCTCACCTGGTCCTCAATCATCACAGCGGCGGCACCTGCGCGTGCATATTCGATGACCGTGCGCTGCACGTTAACTGCATTGCCGTAGCCAGTATCTCCATCACCGATTACCGGAACATCGCGCGCGGCGCTGCAACAGTTGCGCAGAGTATCAAGCATCTCGGCAAACGAGATGAGCCCCGTATCAGGCAGCCCAAGACGAGCTGAAACGGCGAACCCGCTCATGAACATTACCCTGAACCCGGCGTCGGCAACGAGCTTTGCCGATATCGCGTCAAAGCGCCCCGGCATGATCTCGATACCTGGCTCCGCCAGGACTTTGCGCAGTCTTTGAGCAGCTGTCACGATTTGCAATCCTCAAGGCCAGTCGAAGGCTGATGGCGAAGCGCACAAGGTCCATAACCCTATTTAGATATTCGGGCGGTGGAATTTTTACTGCATAACGGCGGCCGCAAATGCGGCTCCGCAGCGATTGTCCCCGCTGACCGGTAGGAAGCGAGCAACCCTAACGAGGCGAGTGAAATTAGGCAAGATCGACAACAATCTCCTTCACATCGCTCGCTGATCGTGGTTCGGCGTGAACCTGGGCGCCAGCGCAAGCAGGAGGAACTGCCATTGACTCGGCCCGACGAATTAGCAAAGCTACTTAAGTAATTTCCGAGGCGATCCGATGAGCAATGCCGCGATCATGCCTTCGGCTGTAGCGAATGCGCCAGCGCTTGACGGTGCCTTGCGTGATTATCTCGAAACCAACGCCGACATTGTCACCCACATCAAAAAGCCAGTCTCGATCGATGACATCGGCGCGCTCTCCGCACAAAGCGACACGCCGATTGTGTTCGAGAATGTCATCGAAAAACCGGGTTTCCGGCTGTGCGACATCCTGGTGAAGAACCGCAAAACACAGGCCCGCGCACTCGGGGTTTCGCCCGCGGATTACCTTAAGACACTGGCTTTTCGACTACGCCAGCCGCCGCGCGGATTCCAGGTCATCAAAACGGGTCCAGTCAAGGAGGTTATCAAAACTGGACAGCAAGTGGATTGGACCACCCTGCCGATACCAAAGCACAAAGAGGCCGATGCTTGGCCCTATGTCACGGCCATGAATATCATTCGTGATCCGCAAACCGGGTTCTACAATTCATGTCACGCCGGCACCCACGCCGTGGGACAACGGCGTGGACTCATCAGCTTTGTCACGCCGCATTCTCACGTGATCATGCGCAAATATTTGGCCATGGGTAAACACGAGATGCCCATCGCCTTTGTGTTCGGACTACCGCCCGCCTACGAAATCATGGCCAACTTCTCCGGCTTGCACATGGATATGTGGGGCGAGATGGAAATGGTCGGCACCATTATGGACCGCGATATCGAGATGGTGCCGTGCGAGACAATAGAGCTGAATGTCCCCGCGCAAGCGGAGATTGTGGTCGAAGGCGTGATCAAGCTCGACCAACGGTTTCGCGTGGGCGAAGTGACCTCGCCGTCGATGTATCATTTGCCGCACTACGAGAATTTGCCGGAAGTCGAGATCACAGCCATAACGATGCGCGCTGATCGGCCGATCTACCGCAATCACCAGACCTGCCCCGATACCGATCACCAAACGCTGCCGCGGCTGTGCCACGAAGCGGTTCTGTACAATCGATTGAGCGAGATCGGCCTTGATGTCAAAGATGTGCGCTTCCCGACTTGGGGCGCAGCATTGTCGTGCATTTTGCAGTTTGATTATCCACGCGACGGTATGGTCAACGATGCGCTGATGCTGGCCATGGGTGCACCATGGCTCAACACCAAGCTCGTCATCGCGGTCAGTCCGGATACCAATGTCGATGATTCAGGCGATGTCTATCACGCCGTGGCGACCCGCTGCGATCCAGCACGTGACGTAATCATCGTGCCGAATACCCGCGGCTCGCCTTATGATCCGTCGGCGCGTCCGCTGGAAGGCCAATATCCCTGGCGTGTCGTCGGCAAGATGGGCATCGACGCGACGCGTAAGTCCCGCCACGACCCGCATGACTTCGACCGCGCCTGGCCAAAAAACTGGGGGAAGGTTCGCCTGACCGATTATTTGTGAATGGAGCCGATCGAGTCCCACCTACAGAACGAAGAGGAGTATTCGCTATGAACGAAGCTGTTAAATCGCCGCCTCCGCGCGTGCTCGTCGAAGCCGAGCCCTTCATTCCCTATATCAAGGATGAGGATTTTGATCCGCGGCTGCGCCCGGTCGTTGAACCCTACAAGAAGCGCATGGGCTTTTTGCCGAATGCGCTTAAGCTTTACGCCTATCGTCCCGAGATCGCCGAGACGTTGTGGCGGCTCAATAGCAATGTCATGCGTGATCCATCATCAACGCTTGATCAATTCCTCAAGCGCAGGCTTGCGGTGGTGTGTTGCGCGATCAATGGCTGCGCATACTGCACCGCGCACAGCTGCTCGATGCTGAAGAAGCCGCGAGACAACGATTTCGAAGGCTGGGGAATGGATGAAGCGGAGCTTCAGGCGATCATTACCGGTACTTACCAACCGAAAAATGAATTCGAACGCGTCTGTTTCGATTATGTGCGCGCCGCATCCACCGATCCGACAGCCGTGCCGGATGAGATTCTCAATCGGCTGAAACAGCACCTCAAGCCGCCACAGATTGTCGAACTCGCCTGCGTGGTGGGATTTTGGAAGTTCTACAACGCGGTCCACGATAGCCTGCATATTCCGGTCGAAAGCCAGCTCCTGGAAGACACTGGTTATGTCGACCTCGCGGCCTAGGTCAGCGCGGCGGCAAAGCTATCGAAAACGGTCAGTCTTCCGACTGCCGGCAACCGTTTCGCGACCGGCCCTGCTCGAACGCGGCTCCGACAGCCGCTTTCGCCAGCTGGTTTATGATCTTTTGACAATATCGGTGCGGATGGAAACCGTCCGCACCCATCTCGCACGGCGGATCGGAATTACCGGGCCGCAATACAGCGTGCTTGTTGCAATCGCGCAATTTCAGGGCGCTGACGGGGTGAGCGTCGGCAAAGTGGCGGAGGTCTTGCATGTCTCAGGTGCCTTCATCACGGCAGAGACCCGACAACTCGAGCGCCTTGGCCTCGTCATCAAGTCGATCAACCCGCGCGATCGACGTGGCGTGCTGCTTCGGCTGACGCCGAACGGCGCACGTCAGATGATCGCGATCAGTCCGGCGATCATGGCCATCAACGACAAATTCTTTGCCCCATTCACGCGCACGGCGTTTCGCGCGTTCGCTCACTCGGCAGCGCGGCTGGTTAACAGCTCGCGCGAGGTAACGGAACTGGTCGAAACGCCCACTGGCGAAGCGCCGGCCCGCGCCGCCGAATGAGCGTCGTTGGGAAGGACGCGTGCTGTCCTTGCTCACAGGCGCACGGTCTGCCGCCACGAAGCGAACGTTGATTTCGGGATAGCGCTAGAACCGATAAAGGGTCAGGGAGTGTTCAGGCGATGATTTCTTATTTTGTACGGTATCGCGGTTCTGCCGCCGATCCAGCGGCGTTTGTCGAGTATTATGCGACGCGCCACGCTGCGATCCTCAAAGAGTTTTCCGGCATTCGTACCCTCTCGCTGTACGAGCCTACAGTCTGGAACGATCCGTTCCCGGTGCGCCCTGACGGCACCGCCCTCCTCGCACAGATGACGTTTGACACACCCGCGGATCTGGAGCGCGCCTTGCACTCCGAAGCGCGGCGTCGTGCCCGCGAGGACTTTGCGCGATTTCCTCCATTTTCGGGTGAGGTGACGCATCAAGCCATGAGCGGCAGGATCGTCTTCTAGTGAAGCTCCAAGGAGGTTACTGATGCCGTGTCGTCTCTGCTCCGATTGGTGCATGTAACATCATGATCGGTCAGCAAATCATCAACGGCCTGATGCTCGGTTCGGTCTACGCGATGGTTGCTGTGGCGCTCACGCTAAGTATTGGCGTTTTAAACTTCCTCAATTTTAGCATTCCCGGCCTCTTTATGATTGGCGGGATGGCATTCTGGGCGCTGACGCAAGCCCGCGTGCCGTGGCCGCTGGCGGTTCTGGGCGCACTCGGCGTTGCCGCCGCAACATCGCTGATTGTTGAACGATTCACTTGGCGCTGGCTCCGCGGCGCCGAAACCTTCGTGCCACTGGTAAGTTCAATGGCATTCTTAATTCTGTTCGAACATCTCGCAGTCGTGGTCTGGGGTTCGGAAATGCGGCCGCTGCAACTCCAGTTCGCGGGCGCCGATTGGCGGCTTGGCAAATTTATCGTGAGCGTACCGCAGCTCCTCGGACTCGGCTTGTCATTCGCTTCGATCCTCGCGCTCTCGCTCGTGCTTCGTCACACCCGGCTTGGCCGCGGCTTACGCACCATTGCCGAGGACTCCGACACCGCCCTCTTGCTCGGCGTCGACATCAATCAATTGGTTCCTGTGGTGTTCGTGCTGGCCGGCCTGTTTGCTGCGGTTGCTGGCACGCTGTTTGCCATTGATTATCGCCAAGTGCATCCGTTCATGGGCGAAGCAATAGGGCTCAAAGGTATCGCGGCCATGATCGTCGGCGGCATGGGCAATGTTTGGGGTGCAATTGTCGGCGGGCTCATCATTGGTATCTCCGAAGTCCTATCGGTCGGCTACATCGGAGCAAATTTCGTCGACATCAGCGTCTTTGGTCTGCTGCTCTTAATTCTCATGGTGCGGCCAACGGGACTTTTTGTCGGCCTAGCCACGGAACGGGGCGGGCCATGAGCGGGTATTTCGAAGGCGTCCTGGTGCTACTTGCCGTTAACATTGTATTCGCTTATGGCGCATTTCTGCCGCTTGCTGCCGGACAACTCAATCTCGGCCTCGCCGGCTTTGCTGCCATCGGCGCTTATGCGGCCGCTTATGCAAGCAATAGCTGGTCCGTCGCGCCGACGCTTGCCATAGTCTTGGGAGGACTAGTCGCCGGTGTCGTCGCGCTCGCCGTTGCCGTGCCGGTGCTGCGCACGCGTGGTATTTATCTTGCGCTCGCTACCTTCGCGGTCGGACAAATCGTGCAGGCGACCATCCTCAATCTCGAAATCGTTGGTGGCGCCGCCGGCTATCCTGTCGCAGCTTTCATCCGAGTGCCTACGATCGCGGCTTTCGCCGCTGTGATTGTGGTCATTGTCGCACTATTGTTTGCGACCCGTTTTGGGATTGCCGTTAGAGCCTTGCACGACGATGAGATTGCAGCCGATCTGATGGGACTTCACGTCCGGGCGATCCAGGTCGCCGCGTTTACCATCGGCTCAATCATTGTCGGCATGGGCGGCGGCCTCTATGCGCATTATTTCAGTTTTATCGAGGCGCAGAATTTCAACATCGCCCTGAGCATCACCGTCGTGCTCTACGTTCTCCTTGGGGGCACCCAGTCCGTACTCGGTCCACTGGTCGGTGCTGCGGTGTTCACTTTGTTGCCCGAACTGCTGCGGGGCAGCCAGAGCTGGCGCTACGTGGTCTTCGCGGCCGCATTGATCGTGCTGATGGCTCTACGCCCACAAGGACTCGTGACCAGGGGGCAGCTGCGCCGGCTTTTTAAGGTGAACCGCCAGCCTGAGGGAATCGCCGCATGAAGGCCGAGCGGTCGATTCTCGAGTTGCAAGACGTGACCAAGCACTTTGGCGGCCTGAACGTGATCGAGAACTTAAGCTTTGCCGTCGCCCGCGGCTCGCGGACGGCAATGATCGGACCAAACGGCGCGGGCAAGACCACGTTGTTCAACCTCGTCTCGGGGCTGTTATCGGCGGATGCTGGGCGCATTTTGTTTGACGGCCATGACATTTCCGCTGTGCCGTCGCGACAACGCGTCGGCTACGGCATTGCGCGCAGTTTCCAAAACGTCCGCTTGATGCCGCATCTCACGGCTTTGGAAAATGTGATGGTGGGGCAACATAGCCGCTGTGGCGGCTTGTTCGGAATTCTGCAGCCGATCAATCTCCTGCCTAACAGTCGTTGGCGCGCCGAAGCCAGAGCCAGTCTGGCCGACGCCGGGCTGACGGCATACGAGAATGCAACTGTCGCCAGCCTGCCTTATGGCGTACAGAAGCGGGTTGAACTGGTGCGCGCTATTATGGCAAGGCCACGCCTGCTCTTGTTGGATGAACCTGCTGCCGGTCTGAATTCGGGCGAAAGTGAAGCGCTTCAGCAGCTGCTCGATCGGATATGCGCAAACACCGCGATGACGCTATTCATCATCGAGCATGATATGCATTTCGTTGGCGCCTTGTGCGACCATGTCGTGGTGCTCGATTTTGGTCGTAAGATTGCTGAAGGCACGCTGGCCAAGATCCGCGACGATCCGGTAGTGCAGCGTATCTATCTTGGCACCGCCGCGGCATCGAAGGAGCGCAATCATGCTACTCGATGCGCGTGATCTCGACGTCCGCTACGGCCGCGTGCATGCCGTGCGCGGGGTGTCCGTGCATATTAATGAAGGCGAGATTGTTACCGTGCTTGGCGCCAACGGCGCCGGTAAGTCGTCGTTGCTGCGGGCGCTGCTCGGTATTGAGCGCATTGCAGCCGGCAGCATTAATTTTGACGGAACTGAATTAACCCATTTGTCGCCGAGCCGCCGCGTTCAAGCTGGCCTCGTGCTGGTACCAGAGGGGCGCCGCATCGTTAAAAGTTTGACTGTGCACGAGAATCTGCTGATGGGGGCGTTTAACCGACGCGACAGCGAGGACGTGCGCCGCGACATCGATGCTCTTTATGCGCGTTTTCCCAATCTGGCGGCACGGCGAGATCGTCTGGCTTGGGTGCTTTCTGGCGGAGAGCAGCAAATGCTGGCGCTTGGCCGCGCGTTGCTTGCGCGACCCAAATTGGTGATGTTGGATGAACCATCCTTGGGGCTAAGCCCACGTCTTACCGAGGAGGTATTTGCGCACATCGCTGAGCTCAATCGCACACGCGGTCTTGCTATGCTGCTGGTCGAACAGAATACGCATCGTGCTCTGGCCGTGGCCCATCGCGCATACGTCTTCGAACTGGGCCGGGTGGTGTGTACAGGAACACCGCAAGAAATTCTGGCCGGCGAGCGCCTAATCGACGCCTACCTGGGTCACGGATTCTCAAAGTCGATGCAAATCGAAAGCTGAGCGGGAATCTGAACCAGCTAAACTGGAGATCAAGCCATGAACAACAAGCTCTTTGCTGGATTGCTGGTCGCGACTGCGGCCGCACTGACCATGTCGCCGGCCTGGAGCCAGGAGATTGTGCTCGGCTATTTGCCGTCAGGGGGCGGGCCGTTTGCGACATTTTCCAAGACCAATCAAATCGCCGCACAGATGGCGGTGGATGAAGTGAACGCGTCGGGTGGAGTCAATGGCAAGAAGATTCGTATCATTGGCTTTGATACCGAAGGAAAGCCTGATCAGGCAGTTGTCGGCTTACGCAAACTCGCTGACGACGATAAAGTCGCCGCCATCATCGGGCCGTTCAGCTCTAGTGAGTGCCGCGTTGCCTTCCCAGCTGCTGAGCGCGCTGGCGTTCCAGTGATGTCAATGGCCTCTTCGGCGCCCAATCTCGCCGAACCCTTTACGTTCGCATTCCGCAACACTTCAGACGAGGGTTACTTGTTCGACCGTGTCATGCGGGCGCTAAAGGAGAAAAGCTATCCGACTAAGACAGCTGCGATCGCCTACGCAACCGATGATATCATTTCCAAAACGATGGGCGAGAAGGTGCTGCCGACGCTAATGCAAAAGGCAGGGACCGAGATCAAGCTCAACGTCACATTCCAGTCTCAGGTGTTTGATCTCGCTCCGCAGGTGTCACAACTCGTCGCCCAGCCGACCGATCTGCTTGGTATCGGTTCGGGGCCAGAAACAGCCGTGCGCCTTGTCCAGGAATTGCGTCGTCAGGGCGGAAAGGCGCGGCCGGTCGCCGGTTCGACAATTGCCGATCCGGAATTGCCGCGCTTGATGGGTGCTGCCGGCAACGGAACAGTCATTCCGACGGCCTTCTATGCCAACCTCAATGACCGTACCCGCAAGTTTGAAGCCGAGTTTCTTAAGCGCGCTAAGGCGGCCGGCATCGACCGCACGGCGTCCTCACAGTTCGATGCCGCGAGTTACGACATCGTTCTGATCTATGCCACGGCCATGAAGGCGGCGAAGGTGACCGGGGATTCCGCAAATCTCGCCTCCGAGCGCTCGGCGATCCGTGATCAACTTCGACAGATGAAGGACTTTCCTGCGCTTGAGGGGGCGATCTCGTTTGGCAAGAACGGTGATGCGCTCAAACCTGCCTACGTGATTGAAATGAACGACGGCAAGTGGAATCTGATCGCAAGCTATCCTCCCAATTCATGACGCCGGAGTGCGGGATGATGGCGCGGTTCTGGATCACGACCAACTCAAAGGCGAGGAAAAACGGCCATGGGTTATCACAAGGGTCATAAAGAATTCCATGTCCTCGATTTGCAGGACGGTTGGCATACCTTGCCCGGTTACCCGTTAGGGATTCAAGAAAAGATCATCGCTGGGGAGCTCGACGAAAAGAACAAGCGTGGTAACCGGACGCGGCTGCTGCGCTTCGCGCCCGGCACCTACACGACTGATCCGTTCGTTCATGACTATTGGGAGGAGGTCTTTCTGCTCTCGGGCGACCTGATTGTGGGCAACGATCGGCTGGGCAACGGCGGTCAGAAGTTTCAGAATTATACTTATGCGGTGCGGCCTCCTGGCGTTCATCACGGCCCGTTCAAATCGGATTCAGGCTGCCTGCTCCTCGAGACCCATTATTTCATGGAGGACTGATGATCTGTTCGAAAACCGCAGTCTTTTGCTGCGATTGAAGTTTGCCCAGGCAGTAAGCCGTCAATCTTGGCGGGGGTCGCTACGATGTTGATGACGGGTAAAGAATATCTCGAGAGCATTCGCGACGGCCGCATGCTCTATGTTGGTCGCGAGCGCATTACCGATCAGACCCAACATCCTGCCTTCGCCGGCGCCGCCCGCACCTATGCCGCGTTATACGATCTGAAGTCAGATTTGGCGCTGCGCGACCTCATGACTTTTGAAGAGCGTGGTGAGCGCTACAATACGTATTACTTGCAGCCGCGCACACAGGAGGATCTCAGACGACGCAACCGCGTGCATCAGAAAATAACTCAGTTCTGTTTCGGCCTCATGGGTCGTACGCCCGATGCCGTTGCCGGCAATATCACTGGTCTATCGATGAAACCGGAAGTGTTCGACGCCGAGCCGGGTGGCAACAGCGCCAATCTTCTCAAAATTTATCAGCACATGCGGCAGAACGACATCTTTGCGACTTACGCAATTGTGCCGCCGCCCGCTGCGCGGAATAAAGATTATTATCAGACGCAGGGACTGCAGCAGCCGGCGTTGCGTGTGACGGCCGAAGACGACCGTGGGGTCACACTCAATGGCATGAAAATGCTCGCCAGCAGCGCTGCATATGCGCACGAAGTGCTCATCGGCAACGTGATGCCGCTCGCGCCTAACCAGCTCAAAGAATCAATTACCTGCGTCATTCCGCTTAATCTACCCGGTCTATCGCTGTGGTCGCGTCGCCCGTTCAATCGCTCAGACACGATCGAATTCGACAGCCCTTTGACCTACCGTTTTGACGAATCGGACTGCATGCTGGTTTTCCAAGACGTCAAAGTGCCGTGGGAAAAGGTCGTCGTTCACGACAATCCCGGATTAAGCCGAAATATATATATCGGAACGCCATCGCACGTGATGGCCAATCACCAGTGCAACGTACGATTTGCCACCAAGCTCCGGTTCATGTTGGCCGTAGCGAGTTTGATTACGGAAGCCATCGGCGCGCGCGATGTCCCAGTCGTGCGCGACACACTCGGTCGACTCGCGGCAATGGAAGCCGGATATCAGGCCATGATCGATGGGCAGATTGAAGCCTACCTGCCGATCGATCACGGATTTGTCCTTTACAACCGACGCTATCTCTACGCTGCGATCCATTGGGGCATGGAGCACCATTCTGAGCTGATCGATATTCTGCGCGAGTTGATGGGCGGCGGCCAATTTCAGTTTCCGGCCAGCATTGATGTGATGGAGGATCCCGAGCTTCGCGATTTGTTCACGACCTTTTGGACGGCTGGTCAGCAGAGTGCGTTCAATCGCATGAAACTTTTTAAACTAGCTTGGGATTTGGTCGG
>Ga0306926_10007626_pt1 | contig 11760 bp, 7 predicted proteins | sample flu12Cox44000178_FD_203759 | JGI IMG/M metagenome (GOLD analysis project Ga0306926, IMG submission 203759) | Lab enrichment of tropical soil microbial communities from Luquillo Experimental Forest, Puerto Rico - flux8day.12C.oxic.44.000.178 (v2)... | ecosystem: Environmental > Terrestrial > Soil...
GGCCGCCTCGGCGACGGAGAGATGCTCGATGGCCCCCTCGAACCGGCGCCCCTCGCTGCGCACGGTGGTGGCGCGCCGCCGCTCGCCGGCCAGAAAGCCGCGCACCGGCTCGGCGTCCAGGGTGGCCGACATGGCCACCACCGCCAGGTCGGGGCGGGCGGTCTCGCGCAGCCGGCGCAGCCAGGCGAGCGCCAGGTCGGCCGCCACGTGGCGCTCGTGCAGCTCGTCGAGCACGACGGCCGCCACGCCGTGGAGCTGCGGGTCGGCGAGCAGCCGGCGCAGGAACAGCCCCTCGGTCAGGAACCGGAGCCGCGTGCGCGGGCCGGCCACCTCGTCGAAGCGGACCGCGTAGCCGACGGTGTCGCCCACCCGCTCGCCGCGCTCGGCCGCGACGCGCGTGGCGGCGAGGCGCGCGGCGATGCGCCGTGGCTCGAGCACCCACACCTCCCCGCGCTCCCCCCAGCCGGCCTCGAGCAGCGCCCGCGGAACGCGGGTCGTCTTTCCGGCCCCGGGCGGCGCCTCGACGACGACGGCCCCCTCCGCGCCCGCGCGGGCCACGATTTCGGGGAGCACGGCGTCTATCGGGAGCGGGGTCGTCAAGCCGGGGCCGGCGCCCGTCGATGACGGGTCGAGTGGGTTGCCTGAATACGCGGTGACAAAGTGGGTGTTGCCCCGACATTCATCTGGCTGGGCTCCGAGACGCGCGACGCGCGGCTAGGATACGAGCTTCCATGATTCGGTGCCCCGCTTGCGGCCGACGCCTCGCCAAAGAGGCGCCCATCTGCCCGACGCACGGGGCGCCCCCGCCGGCGCCGCCGCCTCCGCCCGACGCCGATGCCCCGGCGCCGTTCGTGGTCCCAGTCCCGGACATCCCCGGCTTCATCGTGCGCAAGACGCTGGGGCAGGGGGGGTTCGGAGCGGTGTTCCTGGCCGAGCGCGACCCGGGCGGCGAGGAGGTGGCGATCAAGGTGGCGCGCGCCGACAACGCGTCGGCGAGCGAGGCGCTCTACCGGGAGGCCGACGCGCTGGCGGCGCTGGGGGTCCCGAGCGTGCCGGCGGTGTTCGCGCGTGGCACGCTCCCCGACGGCGCGGCGTACGTGGTGATGGAGTTCGTGCGGGCGCCGATCCTCGCCGATAGCCTGGCGCGCCTCCCCGGGCCGATGCCGTTCGAGGACTTCGCCGCGCAGGCGCTGGCCATCCTGAGCGTCATCGAGATCGCGCACGGTCGGGGGCTGGTTCACTGCGACCTCAAGCCGGAGAACGTGTTCATCGATCCGGAGTTCGGCGCGAAGCTGTTCGACTTCGGCCTGGTGCGGAACGTGGGGGCGGGCGCCAAGCGCGTCGAGTCGACCAAGGAGGAGGCTCCGGCGGGGACGCCGGAGTACATGTCCCCTGAGCAGTGCGAGGGGCGCACCGACCTCGACGCCCGCAGCGATCTCTACGCGCTGGGCGTGATCTTCTACGAGATGTGGGCGGGCGCCCCGCCGTTCTGGGGGAACCCGGCGGAGGTGCAGCAGAGCCACCGCAGCCGGCGCCCGCCGGCGCTGTCGCGGCGGCGGACCCTGGCGGTGGCGCTCGAGGACGCCGTCATGCGCTGCCTGGCGAAGGATCCCGCCCGGCGCTTCGCCAACGCCACCGAGCTGCGCCGCGCGATGACCGCCGGGATCGTGGCCGAGCGCGCGCGCGCCGATTCGGCCACCCCGGGCGGCGGCGCGGTCGCCGGCGGTGGCGCGGCGGACGGGGGCGCGCCGGGCGCCGGAGCCGCGGGGGCCGCGGCGGGCGCGAGGCCGGCGCCGGCGAAGCCGGCGGCGCCCGCGCGCGAGCGGCGCGCGGTGGCGCTGCTGTTCTTCGAGAGCAAGAGCAACGTGGCCGCGATCCGCGACGCGGGCGGCGGGGCCGGCGCGCAGCTCGCCCACACCGCCGGGAGCCAGTACGTGCTGGCTTTCGGGCACGAGGTGGGCGACAACCCGACGCGCGCCGCGGCCACGGCCGCCGAGATGATCGTCGCTCGGGGGCTCGCCACCAAGGCGCTCGTCGATCTCGCGTCGGTGTCGGTGCAGGCGCGCCCCGACGGGACCCGCCGCTACCAGAGCCCGCTGTTCAGCAAGAAGGAGCAGTACCCGGGCGAGGCCGATCCGCCCGGCGTGCTGTTGTCGCCGGCGGCGGTCGAGGTGCTCCCCGACTCGCCCGCCGATCCCGTGCCGCACCGCCTGGGCTTCATGCTGCTCAAGCGGGCGACCGTGTCCGCGGAGCGCACGACGACGCGCATGGGCGTCGCGCCGCTGGTCGGACGGGACGAGCTCATGCGCCAGCTCCTCGACGCGGCGCGAGTGGCGACGGGCGGCGGCGGGCCGACGATCACGACGATCATCGGCGAGCCGGGATACGGCAAGACGCACCTCGCGCAGATGCTCGTGCAGCACCTCGAGGTGATTCCGCGGATGCAGACCCTGCTGCTGCGCGCCAAGGAGGTGCTGGGCGGCGTCGGCGAGCAGACGACGCGCGAGCTCCTGCAGCGGATGCTGGCGCTCCCCGACGCCGGGCCGGCGGATCTGGGGCGGGGGCTCCTCGCCGCGAAGCTCGGGCCCGAGATCGCCAAGGAGGTCTGGGGCGGCGTCGCGGTGGCGATGGGCTGGGCCCCCCCCGAGCATCCGGAGCTCGCGGCGATGGCCGCGGCGCCGGGCGCCCTCCGCTCCGCGGCGGCGCGCGCCGTCGGCGAGGCCCTGCGGCAGAGCGCCAAGAACCGCCCGCTCGCGCTGGTGATGGAGGACGCGCACTTCGTCGACGAGACGGCGCTCGACGCCCTGGAGTTCGCCACCCTCAAGGAGGCCCAGGCCGCGATCTGGGTCTGCGTCGTGGGGCGGCCCTCGTTCGGGCGCGGGCGCGCTGGGTGGGCGGGGCGCGCTGCGGTGAAGCAGGACGTGACGCTGCCGGCGCTCGATCCGGCGGCCGCCGCCGAGCTCGCGCGCCGGCTGCTCTTGCCGGTGGAGAGCGTCCCGGCGGCCGTGCTCGCCAAGCTTGCCGATCGGACGCAGGGGATCCCGCTCCTGCTCGTCGAGCTCGTGCGCGGGCTCAAGCGCGACGGCATCGTCCGCAAAGGGGAGAAGGGGAACGCCTGGGTGCTCGCCACCGACGAGCTCGAGCGGCTGCCCGACCTGCCGCTCGTGCAGTGGCTGGCGAGCCGCGAGACGGAGGCCCTCCCCCCCGATCTCTTGGCCCACGCCCGGCTGGCGTCCGTGCTGGGCGCCGAGTTCAGCGGCGAGGAGGTGGAGGGGGTGCTGCAGGAGCTGGAGCGCGCGGGGCTGCCGACGGAGACGCAGCTCGACGCCAGCATCGGCCTCGGCCGCCTCGCCGACAGCGGCATCCTGGCCCGGCACCGCGGCGGGCGCGTCGGGTTCCGGCACGGTCTTTTGCGCGACAGCGTCTACCAGTCGGTCCCCGCCCCGGAGCGGGAGTCGATCCACCGCGCCGCCTACGAGTACTACCGGCGGCACGACCGCCTCCCCGATCCGGCGCGGCTCCCTCAGATGGCGTTCCACGCCTCGCGCAGCGGCCAGCGCGCGGAGGCGGGGCGCCTCTACCTCGATCTCGCCGGCCGCGCCAGCGCGCGCCACGCCTACCTCGACGCCGAGCTGCTCTTCCGCGACGCCCTCGGCAACCTGCCCGAGGAGGAGACGGCGCGGCGGATCACCGCGGCCCAGGGCCTCGGCATGATGCGCTTCCGCCTCGGGCGCTACAGCGATTCGCTCAAGGACATGTCGGCGGCGCTGGAGCTGTCGCGGAAGGTGGACGCCAAGGCGGCGCAGATCGAGATCCTGCTCGACGAGGCGGTGGTGGCGGACTGGGCGATGGACTGGCCGCGCTCGCGGGCGCGCGCCGAGGAGGCCGACGCCCTCGTGGCCCGCGAGGCGAGCCTCGGCACGCCGAGCGTGGAGTCCCGGCTGGTGCTGGCGCGGGGGCGGACCGCGCTGCGCCGCGACCGCTTCCTCGAGGCCGCCGGGCACTTCAAGCGCGCCGTTGCCCTCGCTGAGAAGCTGGGCGACGGCGGCTACGAGGCCCACACCCTCGGCCTGTCGCTGCTCTCGTGGTGCGAGGCGACGCTCGGTCACCACGCCGAGGCCGAGGAGGCGATCTCGCAGGCGCTGCGCCTGTTCGAGGAGCACGGCGACGTCATCGGGTCCCTGAGCGGCCTGCAGAACCGGTGCTCGCTCTGGCTCATGACCAACCAGATGGACAAGATGATCGCCGACTACCTGCGCATCATCCAGGTCTCGCGCGAGTTCGGCTTCGTGATGTCCGAGTGCATGGCGGTCAAGGACCTCGGCGAGATCTACTTCATCCTGGGGCGGGACGACGAGGCCCTGCCGCACGCCCGGCGCGGCATCGAGATGTACCGGCAGATCCTGGGCGACGGGGCGAGCCGGGTCTACAACGCCGAGCTCCTGCTGGCGCGCATCTTCTGCCACCAGGGCGACGTCGCCGGCGCCGCCGAGATCGTCCGCCGCCTCATCGTCGCGCAGGCGGAGGCGGTCGCCGCCGGCCGCGGCGACGCCATCCTCAGCGACATCGAGCGGGCGGTCCTCGACGCGATGGAGCTGGGGCTCGGGGAGGGGAACGACGCCGGCTTCGACAAGCTGGTCGAGAAGGGGCGCGCCCTTCTCATGCAGCCCCAGGACGTGGTCGAGATCATGGAGTGGAAGGCGCTCGCCGCCCTGCGCGAGGGGCGCCAGGCCGACGGCGTCCGGTACCTCGAGGACGCGCTCGGCGAGGCGGAGAGCAAGGCCCAGCTCGCCGCCGATCGCGTGAAGCGCCAGCTCGCCGCGACCGGCGCCGCCGCGAAGACGTCGCGCGCCGCCGGCGGCGCGTAGTATCACTCGCACCGTGACACCCGCCATCGAGGTTCGGGGGTTGACCTTCGCGTACCCCGGCGCGCGCGAGCCCGTGCTCGACGAGCTCTCGTTCGCGCTCCCCGCCGGGGCCCGCTGCCTGCTGCTCGGGGCCAACGGCGTCGGCAAGAGCACGCTGCTCCGGCTGCTGGCGGGGCGGCACAAGATCGCGGGCGAGGTGGTGCGCGTGCTCGGGCGGGCGGCGTTCGAGGACACCGCGCTTTCCGGCGAGGTGGCATTTCTCGGAGGGCCGTTCCCGTTCGCCGCCGACATCAGCATCGCCGAGATGCTCGCCGCGCGCCCCGGGATCGACCCCGCCCGGCGCGCCCGGGTCCTCCACATCCTGGACGTCGATCCGGGCTGGCGCATGCACCGCGTCTCCGACGGCCAGCGGCGCCGGGTGCAGCTCCTGCTCGATCTCGAGCGCCCGCTGCGCGTCGTGCTGCTCGACGAGGTGACGGCGGAGCTCGACGTCCTGGCCCGGGCGGACCTGCTCCGCTTCCTGCGCGACGAGAGCGAGGCGCGCGGCGTCACCATCATCTACGCCAGCCACGTGCTCGACGGGCTGGCCGACTTCGCGACCGATCTCATGTTCCTGTCGCCGCGCCGGCTGAGGTGCTTCGCGCCCATCCGGGAAGTCCTCGGCAAGGAAGGGGTTTCCCTCGGCGCGCTGTGCGAGCGCTGGATGAAGGAAGATCGCGGGCCGGACTTAGTGAAACGCGGAGGGTGATCCGGTAATCTTGCCCGCGGATGGACATCTCCGCGGACCAGATGCGGGTCGCGCTGCTTTCGCTCATCGCGTTCGTGGTGTCCGTCTCCGTGCACGAGTTCGGGCACGCCTTCGTGGCCGACAGGCTCGGCGACCGCATCCCGCGCATGCAGGGGCGGCTCACGCTGTCGCCGCTCGCCCACATCGATCCGATCGGCACCATCCTGATGCCGCTGCTCGGCGCGCTGGCCCCCGGGCAGTTCCCGCTCCTGGCGTGGGGGAAGCCGGTGCAGACCAACCCGAACAACTACACCCGCGCGCTCAGCCCCCGGACCGGGCACCTCCTGGTCTCGATCGCCGGGCCGATCATGAACCTCCTGCTCGCGCTGGTGGTGTCGGTCGTGTTCGTGGCGCTCGGCAAGGCCGGCGTGCTCTCCCCGTCGCTCGCCAGCGCGATGATCCGCTACCTCCTGGCGCTCAACATCGCGCTCTTGTTCTTCAACCTCATCCCGGTGCCGCCGCTCGACGGCGGCGCCATCCTCGGTGTCGTGCTCCCCGAATCGTTGCAGTTCATCAACCAGTTTCTCCGGCGCTACGGCATGTTCGTGCTGTTCGCGCTGTTCCTCACCGGGACGGTCCGCATCTTCATGCGCCCGGCCACCCAGCTCACCGAGGCCTGGGCGCTCGCGCTCCTGCGGCTGGTCGGTGTCGGGGCGGGGGCCGGAGCATGAGCGCCGACGGCAGCTCGAACGGCTATCGGATCGCGCTCCCGGAGTTCGAGGGGCCGCTCGATCTCCTGCTGCACCTGTGCAAGACGCACGAGCTCGACATCGTGAACATCCCCATCGCCTTCGTGACCGAGAAGTACCTCGAGCACCTCGAGGCGATGCAGGCGATGTCGGTCGACGTCGCCGCCGACTACCTGGTCATGGCCGCCACGCTCGCCTACCTCAAGTCGCGCGAGCTCGTGCCGAGCCCCGAGCCCCTGGAGGCCGCCGGCGAGGACGGCGAGGCGGTCCTCGACCCGCGCGAGGAGCTCATCCGCCGGCTGCTCGAGTACCAGAAGTACAAGGACGCCGCCGAGCGACTCGGCGGCCGGCCCATCGAGGGCCGCACCGTGTTCGGCCGCGGCGCGCTGGTCGAGGCGGGCGAGGCGGCGCCGCGTCCTTTCGCCGAGACGTCGGTCTGGAAGCTGATCGAGGCGTTCGGGCGGCTGCTCGAGAAGGCGGGCCCGGTCGCCACGCACGACGTGGTCGTCGATCGGATCTCGATCGGCGGCCGGATCAACCAGCTCGTCGACCGGCTGGAGGCAGGCGGCGGGTCACTCCGGTTCGCGACGCTCTTCGACCTGACGCGCCCCGAGCCGGAGCTGCGCAACCAGATCGTGGTGACGCTCCTCGCGATCCTCGAGCTGGCTCGGCTCAAGGTGGTGCGCGTGCTGCAGGACGCGCGCGAGGGGGCGGAGGGCGGCAACGACGACGACACGCTCTATGTATCGGTGGTGCCCGGCGCCTCGCTCGAGGCGGCGCGCGCGACCGAGGTGACCGCGGCCCACGGCGAGGGTCCGGCCGAGGAGGCTGAGGAAAAGCATGAAGAAGCCTAAGCGCAACGAGGACACGACGCCGGTCTCGCCGGTCGCCGTCGAGGACGACAACGACACCGAGATCACCGAGGTGGGGGCTGCGCCGGACGACGACGACTGGGACGGCCCCACGCGCGAGGTGGCGCCCGAGGAGGTGGCTGCGCTGGCGGTGAAGTCGACGACCGAGGTGGATATCCCGGTCATCGAGCCGACGGACGATCCCACCGCGGTGGGCCCGCCCGACGGCGGCGCCGCCGCCGCAGCCGACGGCGAGGCCGCCGAGGCTGACGGCGCGGCGGCCTCGGCTGACGGGACCGCCCCGGCGGCCGAAGCGCCCCAAGCGCCCCAAGCGATCGACGGCGAAGGCGAGCCCGAGGCCGTCGCCGACCCGGGTCGCCTCGAGAACGTGATCGAGAGCCTGCTGTTCGCGAGCGAGCGCCCCCTGGCCATCGGCGAGCTCAAACGGCTCACGGGCGAGCGCCAGGGCGCGAAGCTCAACGCCGCCATCGAGGCGCTGCGCGCGCAGCGCGAGGGGACCGGCATCCAGGTCGTCTCCGTCGCGGGCGGCTGGCACCTGCGCACGAATCCGGTGAACGCCCCCTGGGTCTCGCGCGTCATCGCCGGGCGGCCGCCGCGGCTGTCGCGCGCGCTGCTCGAGACGCTGTCGATCGTCGCCTACCGCCAGCCCGTGACCCGCCCCGAGATCGACGAGATCCGAGGGGTCGACTCGGGGCCGGTGCTGGGGACGCTGCTCGAGCGTGGCCTCGTGCGCATGATCGGCAAGAAGGAGGAGGTCGGGCGCCCCATCCTCTACGGCACGACGCCCGAGTTCCTGCGCACCTTCAGCCTGCGCGATCTCAACGAGCTGCCGACGTTGCGCGAGTTCCACGAGCTCAGCGCCGACCATCAGGAGGAGGTCGCGCGCGCCGACGCCGACGCCGCGGCGACCGTCAGCGACGGCGAAGGGACGGCCGCTGCGTCGCCGGCGCCGTCGCCGACCTTGGCGCCGACGCCCCCCCGGCGCGAGCTCGACCCCGACGAGGACGACGAGCTGCTCACGGAGCTCGATCGCGCGGCGAGCGCCGCCGCCAAGGCCGTCGAGACGGCCGCTCCGCCGCCGACCCCCGCCGCGCCCGCGGACGAACCGCCCGCGACGTCAGACTGACCCGCGGTGCGACTCCAACGGTTCCTCGCCCAGGCGGGGGTGTCTTCGCGACGCAAGGCCGAGGCGCTCATCGCCGCCGGGGCCGTGCGCGTCAACGGCGTCGCCGTCACGACCATCGGCTCCAGCGTCGAGCCGTTCAAGGATCGCGTCGAGGTGAGCGGCAAGCGCGTCTTCCCCGAGACGCCGATCTACCGCCTGCTGCTCAAGCCGCGCGCCTGCCTGGCGACGCTGGCGCCGCGCAGCGACCGGCCGACGCTGGCCCGCTTCATTCACACCGCCGAGCCGGGCCTGCAGGTCGTCGCCCCGCTCGACTTCCCGGCCGAGGGGGTGGTGCTGCTGACGACCGACGGCGCGCTCGCCGAGGCGATGCTGAAGCGGCCGCGCGTGCCGATGACCTACCACGTCAAGCTGCAGGGGCTGGTCGGCAGCGACGAGACCGACCGGCTCTTGCGCGGCTGGCGCTGGGAGGGGCGGATGGTCAAGCCCGAGGTCGTCGATCGCCTCGCCGTCACCGAGAAGAATACCTGGATCGAGATGGTCGTCGCCGAGACGCGGCCCAAGGCGCTCAAGGCCGCCGGCGACCTCATTCGCCACTCGGTCCTCAAGCTCTCCCGCGTGCGGCTCGGCGGGCTCTCCTTCGAAGGGCTGGCGATGGGCGGATGGCGCGATCTGACCAAGGGGGAGATCGCGGATCTTCGGCGCCGCGCCGGCGTCGGTTAGGGTGGATCGCGTCGAGCGGAGGCCGGCTTCGCCAGCCGGAGCTCACCGCGGGAGGTCCGGAACCCTTTGAGGGTTCCGGGTACCGAGGAAAGTGCTAAAAGGCAGTCCGTGACGGCCAAGCTGGCGAAGATCTCCCGGGCGCTCATCTCGGTCTCCGACAAGACGGGGGTCGTCGACTTCGCGCGACGGCTGTCCGCGGCCGGGCTCGAGATCCTGTCGACGGGCGGGACGGCGAAGGCGCTCGCGGCGGCCGGCGTGCCGGTGCGCGAGGTGAGCGACTTCACCGGGGCGCCGGAGATCCTCGACGGGCGGGTCAAGACCCTGCACCCGCGCGTGCACGGCGGCATCCTCGGCCGGCCGACGGCCGCGCACCGGGCGGAGATGCAGCAGGCGGGGCTGGTCCCCATCGACCTCGTGGTGGTGAACCTCTACCCGTTCCGCGAGACGGTGGCGCGCGGCGCCCCGTTCGACGAGGTGATCGAGAACATCGACATCGGCGGCCCGGCCATGATCCGGTCCGCGGCCAAGAACCACGAGCGGGTGGCGGTGCTGGTCGATCCGGCGGACTACGCGGGCGTGCTCGACGAGATCGATCGCGACGGCGAGGTGTCGGCGGCGACCCGCTACCGCCTGGCGCGCACGGCCTTCGCGCACACCGCCGCCTACGACGGGGCCATCGCGTCGCACCTCGGCCGACTGGCGGCCCCCGACGCGCCGCTCGCCGACTTCCCCGACAGCCTCCACGTCTCCGGGACGCTGGCCCGCGCGCTCCGCTACGGCGAGAACCCGCACCAGAAGGCCGCCTTCTACGCCCTCGCCGGCGCGCCCGGCGGCCCGTCGCTGGCGAAGGCCGAGGTGCTGCAGGGGAAGGAGCTCTCGTACAACAACCTGCTCGACCTCGACGCGGCTCTGCGGCTGTGCGCGGAGTTCGCGGCCCCGGCGGCGGCCATCATCAAGCACAACAACCCCTGCGGCGTCGCGACGGCGGCGACCCTGGTGGAGGCCTACCGCCGCGCGCGCGAGACCGATCCCGTGTCCGCGTACGGCGGCATCGTCGCCGTCAACCGCCCCATCGACGCCGAGCTCGCGCGCGAGCTGTCGGAGACGTTCCTCGAGTGCGTGATCGCGCCCTCCTACGAGCCCGAGGCGCTCTCCGCGCTGGCGGCGAAGAAGAACCTCCGCTTGCTCGCGGGCGCCGTGGCCCCCGAAGCGGCGGGCGCGCTGGAGATCCGGAGCGTGGCGGGCGGCTTCCTGGTCCAGGAGCGCGATCGCGCCACCGCCGCCGCCGCGGACGCGAAGGTCGTCTCCAAGCGCGGTCCCACGCCCGACGAGCTCGCCGACCTCGACTTCGCGTGGCGGGTCTGCAAGCACGTGAAGTCGAACGCCATCGTGTTCGCCGCCGGGGGGCGCACGCTGGGGATCGGCGCCGGGCAGATGTCGCGCGTCGACTCGGTCCGCATCGCCGTGTCGAAGGCGCGGGCGCCGCTCGCCGGCTCGGTTGTCGCCTCCGACGCGTTCTTCCCGTTCGCCGACGGCGTCGAGGAGGCGGCCAAGGCGGGCGCCCGGGCCGTGATCCAGCCTGGCGGCTCGGTGCGCGACGCCGAGGCCGTGGCCGCCGCCGACGAGCACGGCATGGTCATGGTCCTCACGGGCGAGCGCCACTTCCGGCACTGACATGCGCGTCTTCCTGGTCGGATCCGGCGGGCGCGAGCACGCGCTCGCCTGGCGGATCGCCGCGAGCCCGCTGTGCGCGGAGCTGGTCGTTGCCCCCGGGAACCCCGGCATCGCCGGCGAGCCCAAGGTCACCTGTGTGCCGATCGCCGTCGACGCGGTCGCCGAGCTGACCGCCGCGGCCGTCGCCGAGCGCGCCGATCTCGTCGTCTGCGGGCCCGAGGTCTCGCTGGCGGCGGGTCTCGGCGACGCCCTGCGCGCCGCCGGCATCCCGTTCTTCGGCCCGTCGCGCGCCGCCGCGGAGATCGAGTCCTCCAAGGCGTTTGCCAAGCGCCTGATGAAAGAGGCCGGCGTCCCCACCGCGGCCTTCGGCGTGTTCGACGACCTCGCCGCCGCTGAGGCGTTCATCGACGCGCAGCCGGGCGCGGTGGTGGTCAAGGCCGACGGGCTGGCGGCGGGCAAAGGGGTGGTCGTCACCTCGACGAAGGCCGAGGCCAAGGCCGCGGTGCGCACGATGCTCGAGGGGCGCGCGTTCGGCGCCGCCGGCGCGCGCGTCGTGATCGAGGAGCGGCTCTCGGGCCGTGAGGTGACGATGATGGCCCTGTGCGACGGGACGCGCCTGGCCCTCTTGGCGTCGTCGGAGGACCACAAGGCGGTCCGCGACGGCGACGAGGGGCCCAACACCGGCGGCATGGGGACCGTCTCGCCGTCGCCGCTCGTCGGTGAGGCGCTCGCGCACGAGATGCTGGAGACGTTGTTCGTGCCGACGGTGCGCGCCCTCACCGCCGCGGGCCGCCCGTTCCGCGGCCTGCTCTACGGCGGGTTCATGCTCACCCCCGATCGCGGGCCCATGGTGATCGAGTGGAACTGCCGCTTCGGCGATCCCGAGACGCAGGTGGTGCTCATGCGGATGGACGAGGACATCCTCCCGTGGCTGGCGGGCGTCGCCAATGGCGCGATGCCGGCAGGCGCGCCGCGCGTCCGGCCCGGCGTCGCGATCTGCGTCGTGCTCGCCGCGGCCAACTAC
>Ga0306926_10007631_pt1 | contig 11757 bp, 12 predicted proteins | sample flu12Cox44000178_FD_203759 | JGI IMG/M metagenome (GOLD analysis project Ga0306926, IMG submission 203759) | Lab enrichment of tropical soil microbial communities from Luquillo Experimental Forest, Puerto Rico - flux8day.12C.oxic.44.000.178 (v2)... | ecosystem: Environmental > Terrestrial >...
GTGCAGGCGTAATGGCCGTTCCAGACGCTCATCTCCTGCTCGCCGTGGGTCGGGCTCACGCTTGAATCCATGTCGAGCACGATGCCACGGGGTGGCCTTCGGCCGTGCACAAGGTCGATCCACTGGCTGGACAAGTCGGCAAGAGCAGAAAGGTTCTTGTCTGTAGCAAGCCATTGCGTCTCAAAGCGGCCAATCTGGCTCGGCGAAGCCGCACGGCCCACGACGGCTTTGCCGCCGACGATCCAGCGCATCGCCGGATCGTGCCGCAGGCGCTCGGCGTCATTGACATCCTCGTATCCGGCAAGGCGACCGAATACCGATTGCCGCAGCAAACCAACCAGCGCGTGGCGGCCGTTCTTGCCCGTGCGTGCATCGGCGAGCATCTCGCCCGCCATCACGCTCAACCCAAGAGCGTCGTCGAGTTCGCGGTAGGCCAACAACCCGGCATCAGAGGTGACAACGGAGCCGCGAAATTGCAGCGTCAAGCGGCGGTCGAAATCGAGCCGAACAGCATCCGATACTGATTCACCCGTCGGGTTCGCCATCGCTGCCTCGCTCGATCCATGATAAGCTGCTGATCGCTATATCTGAATCGCGAAAGCCGCGCCAAAATTCAGCACGCTATCCGGTGAATGCGGGTTTAGACGGACCGTTGCCTCCGGGTCCTGCTCCATTCGGGCCAGTATCTCCTTGAGCAAGGCCAGGGGTATCGTGTCCGAAAACAATACGAGGTGATCGGCATTCGTGCCGGATATTCGAACACGGCGTGGATCGATTTCATCACGACAGATGACCAGTGTGGAGGCGTTCATTTCAAGCTCGCGGAGTGGTTGTGGGGTTCCATTTGCATGAAACGCGCAAACGTCTCTCAAGAACCGGCATGGAAGCGAAATTTCATGCGAAAATCGCTGCGTCCGGCTGCTGGCCCCGATGCGGTTGGCGCCTTCTCTCGTATTTCTGCACCTGCTGGAAGGTGAGGCTGCGCCTTGCCGTTGGCCCTAGCTAAGCCAAATCAATAGCTTGTGTTGGCAAACCGCCACATATGTCGCCTTTGACCGCAAAAGGGCTTTTGCGGCAGTGGCAGCCCCAACCCCCAGGAATGACGCCCGGACGAGGTGGAAGGGAACCGCGACGCGTGCCTATCCGCCTCGAAGGATCTTCTGGACCGCAGTCGCAGTGTATGGCTTCCCTCCGCCAGTAAGGTGACCTTGCGAGGCTAGCGTCTTCGATATCTGCCGCAGCGATTGGCGCTGTCCGTGCAGCTCGCGCACCAGCGCAACGACTTCCGGCACCTTCTGAGCGTATGCGAAGCGCCCACTACCACGGCCACCTGCCGCCGTCTTGCGCTCGCGCGCCGCTCTCAGCTTGGCGACCAGGCTCGCCTTCTCAAACTGGCTGATGGCCCCAAGCACCTGCCGCACGAGCACTGCGGTCGGAGTATCGGTCGTGAAAAAGTCGGGTGCGCTCGTCGGCACCAACTCGACCCCGAGCGAGCGCAGATAGTCGTGCCCTGTGAGCTGCACCGCGAGGTCGCGCGCAAAGCGGTCGGGGCTCTCGACGAGAATTACGCGCACGCCGTTGCCAGCAATCCGGTCGAGCATCGCCTTGAAGCCCGGACGCTCGGTCACCGGATCGGCTCCGCTCACCGCCGCGTCGTAGAACTCATCGACGAGACGATAGCCGTGCGTCTTGGCAAAAGCCGCGATGGCCGCGCGCTGCCGCCGGTCACTGTCCTTGTCAGCTCCCACGTTGGCCGCGCTGCTTGTCCGTAGATAAGCAATCGCGTCTATCCTCTTGCCAGCCACAGCTAATCCGCTCTATGTCACATTTTTCTCAAGAAAAACAGTACAAGGGGAGGGTGGTTTTAGTCAAGCTCGGTAATGAGCCGACACATGATTCGCGTCATTCGCTATGCTGGCCCCGGCGCGTTCTGCTGCGCGAGTAGGAGGTCGCTGCCCATGCGGACTCTTGTGCTGCTTGCTGCACTGGCTATTGGATTAAACCCGGCCAGTGCTGGCGACATTAAATTCAAGATGCTTCAATGCGGTAACGCCAAGTCTGTGCCGCCGGATAGCGATCCTGATCCTGTATTTCAGACACGAATAGTCACCACCGCAACAGGCGAGATTTACATCCGGCACTTTGCTGCTAGTGGCGTGCGTTACACTCGCAATGAGCAGTACCGCGACCTTAAATTCTGGTCAGATGAGAAAACCGACAACTGGTCCGGTGTCTCAATCAATCATCCGGATAGGACGATGGTCGGCCGACTCCAATACGGATTAACCGAAGCCATCCCTTCGGAGCCATCGTCGCTCGCTCGCCTGATCCAGCGAGCGACAAGGCGGAGAGGGATGGCGGTCATCCCTTTGGTGAACCAGAGCGAGCTCATATCATACCGCTGCTGCGCTAAGACGGCATCAATCCGACGTCACCGGCACCGTCCGCCTCGGCGACGGCGTCGAGATGGTGATGCCGGGCGACAATGCCGAGCTCACAATCGAGCTCAACAAGGCGATCGCGCTCGAGGAGCGGTCGCGCTTCGCGATCCGCGAAGGCAACCGCACCGTCGGTGCCGGCATCGTGACGCCAGATCGTGGAGTGACGGATGGGGGCCCAGGCGACCGGGCCCCTGTTCATTTTCACAGGAACGTTAGCCACTCCCGCGACTATTGCGTGCTCGCCAATAGCCCGAACACGATCAGGACAATGCCGGCGCCATATACGAGCAAGTGCGTGCGCGGGGTTGGAATTTGCAGCATCAACGGCGCCGGTCCACGCTTGCCCGGAAGCGGCAGCCAGCGCCTGATCAGCGCGCCATAATAGAGCGCCACCGCCGGCGGCACGGCGAGCAGCACCCACAAATACGCGTACCCGAACAGCGTGGGCTCTCCCGTACGCTCGTTGGCGCCGTAGTATTGCAACATTGTCCACAGCACACTGCCGACATCGAGGCCCAGGGCTGATATGAAGCACACGGCGGACGCAATGACGAAAGGCCAGAAGTAAATTCGCCGTAGCGTCAGGCGCCCGGCCATCCAGTATAGGGCCATGCCGACAAGCGTCATGGGGATTCCGGACCACGAGCCTGTCTTTCCAAACAGCGGCAGCACCGAGAGGTATAGACCTGCCCCGCACACCAGCGCGGCGAACGATCGCAGCGCATTCGTCACGAAGGAAATGCCGCGCGGCACCACGAGCCGTTCCAAGCTCTCCGGGACGATCATCAGGCCCCCGTGGCGAGGGCTACCCAGCATCACGCGCAGCTGGTCGGGAAGTCGCCGCCGATAGTCGACCCACTGAAAGCGGAAGAGCTCCTCGGGCCGGTCGGGCATCCTGATGCTGGTCGCAACAACAGCGGTAGCTTGCTCGGACAATTGACCGGCGTCTTGCTTTAACTCCTCCAGGTTCGAGAAATTGCTCAAGACGAACGTTTGGATGCCAGGCGTATCGGAGGGTTTATAGCCGACGCTCCGCCAGAATTGGTCAACCTCTTTCTCGACGCCCGCGTCCGCGAGCCCCGCGAAGAGCTGGTAGCTGCGATCAGGCGTTTTCGACGCGCTGCGCTCAAGCGGCACGGGGCGGGCCGACTGCACCAACCGCCCGTTGATCAGCTCGCGCATCTTCTCCGGTGCGCGGCCAGTCGGCATCCATCGCAGAATATCCGGGGACTTCCTCTGCAACTGCACGCTGGCTGCGGCAAGGATCACGAACAGCAGCTCGAACGCGACAAAGCTATCCCAATTCAATGGTATGTCGTGGGATCTGGCTCGAAAGAGCAGCTCACCATGCGCGATCGGGTCCAGCGCTCGGTAGGCGAACCAGAGAATGATCACGAGCACCCAGGTCACCAGCTTGAGGTAGTAGGAACTTCGACCGCGGCCGCGGCCCTGACATTTCCCTGAGTTGGCTCTCGCCCCGCGCCGTGCGGGCCGCGTACACTCCCGCTACAAAATTCCAGTCCCAAGGCACCAGGATCAAAGCTAAAATTCCGACGCCGGCCGCGGCCGTGCGCGGTTCCCCAAGTTGTCCCCGAGCTGTGTTGCCGCGCATCCTCATGCGACAAAACTAAAATTCCGACGCCGGCCGCGGCCGTGCGCGGTTCCCCAAGTTGTCCCCGAGCTGTGTTGCCGCGCATCCTCATGCGACAAATTCGTCGCAAGGCACGGGGGATGAAAGAACGAGCGGGCCGCGTACACTCCCGCTACAAAATTCCAGTCCCAAGGCACCAGGATCAAAAAACGACTTACTCCCCGCAGGTGCCGTCCGGTTGGGCAGGCCCGAGAAGCCCGCGATTTCCGGGCACAAATGGCTACTCTGGGGGCCTGGCGGCTCCTGGTGGATGCCCCACAGTCTGACCCTACGTTCCGGCATTGTTACGGGTCCGTAGGGGGTGATGTTACGGGTGTCAAAGGCCCCTCAGGTAGCGAGGAGGATTAGGGCGGGCTGGGAGCCGCCATCGCCAATGGCAGCGTCAGCAGCAGAACGGCAAGGCCGGCAAGAAACAGGCGTGGCAGCAATGATGGTTTCATGGCGGTTTCTCCTCTAGCTGCGGAATTTTTGCTACTGGGACGATGCATCGAGCTGATAAGTGGCTCGCTCCGCCAGCGAGCATGAATGTTCCCATCCCGACACGCTGAACACCCGCTCTGACCACGGAGCTGCCATGATTTTATTTCGATCGTCTTTGAGATGGGTCACGCAGAGCTTGCGCTGGCCGTAACGCAACTGCGATTTCGCTTTATTTCTGATTTCCTCGGCGCGGGCTCGCTTATCCGCAGAATCGGCGGTGATCGCCAGCTTCTCCGAAATAGCCAAGCCAAGCAGTCCGGCCGTGATGCTGTAGTTTGCCAGCGCTCCTTCCCAGAACGACCGGTCCGGTCCATTTTCGGGATGCACGCATTCGATCCGGAAGCTCGTCAGTGCCAGCGCACGCTCAAACAAATTCTCCATCCCCGGCCATTTCTGCTCGGCAAGGAAATGGGTTTCCGATCGCAGCAAAGTATCTTCATTTTGCAGCAGCGAACGAAGCAGGATCGCGCGAATCTGCGCAGGGCTAGCGTCGTTTGGTTTGTCGCGCAGGCCGTGCGAATTCAGACAGCGCGTCAACTCCGACTGAATCGAAAGGCCGCGATCCTCCTGGGCGACCTTCGCGAAATGGCCCCCATGATCCTTGAGAAAATCGCGGTATACGATGTTGCTGTTGCCGGCAACCTCGTAAAGCAGGACGTTGATCTCGAATTCGGCCCTGATGCTGAACCAGTCCGGAAGCTTCGTTGCCTTTGCCACGGGAGTGCATGCTGCGCGTTTGCCGCTGTCGCCGTTGCCCCACCTCGCAGCTGTGCCGTCGCTCGGGTCACCTTGCGCACATCGCCAAAGGTCGAGCCACTGCGTGAGCACATGGAGTGCCGCATCGGGAGAGCCGTGCGCAACTAAAAGCTTTGCGAGGGCGATCGTCACGTAGGGCTGAAGATAGCTGATCGTCGTTGGCGAGTGATCGGAAGTCTCGTTGCTCGTTCGGTCGAAACCTTCGCCGCATGAGTCGACGAAATCCTTGATCTCCGGCGTCTCGTAGCCGAGCTTCTTGAGCTGCTTTCTCAGCTCACTGTCGACGACCAAGTCAGCAAACCGGGCCTGCGCGTGGGCCGACATCGCTGAGTTCTCGCTGACATTGCTATCGATGAATGGGCCGACCCGCGGCCGCCGGTTCACGAGCGTCTTGCCGGGATTGTCGTCTGCGATCTGCTCACTCGCGTACTCCGGGACGAGCGCTTTAAGAACATTCTTTCGCACCTCCGCCACAGCCGTTCGGAAAAGCTCGGCATCCTGCCACGGCTCGTCCAATTCAGCCCCGCTCTTGAGCGCCGCGCGGGCCTGGGCATGCACGCGGAAGAACCACTGGAGCAGCGGTTTGATGTCGACCAACAGCAGTTGCGAATCCGGAAAGATTTTCACATAGTCTTGCAAACAAACGGCAAGCGCCTGGGCGGGGCGGAGAAACTTTTGGGTCGCAACAAGCGTCGCGTCTCGGAGCGGGGTCTGCTTCGATTTCGGGTGTCCGGCCAACGGGTGTCCGGCCAAATAGGCGATGTAGTCATCCTCCTTGGCAAAATATTCGTCGGATACCACCTCCTTCAGCTTCTTAAGCGCCGGGTTGGGATAGCTCGGCCGCGGGATCGCGGAAGAACGCTCGTCGCCTGTCGCGTTGCTGGCGGAGGCAACTGCATTGCGAAACTGCGACTGCTGCGTGAAGCTCAACTCCAGCATCGGCGTCTTGACCGAGGCCATGCCCACATGACCCAGTAGCGCGCCCACCTCGCGCTGGTAGGCGGGCAAGCCGTAGATCACGACCACGATCAGCAATACCGCTGCGCCAATGAGCGGGTCTTTTCGTCCAAAATCCGTGCCAAACAGACTCCAAACGAAGCGGGCGGCAAAGCTGCCGACGATGGCGCCGACCAGAACTGCGAAAAGGCTTCCCAACCCGGGCACAAGGCTTGCCCAACCCATCTCGTTCCAGGAGTCCTTCAAGTAGTACCCTAGGGGGCCGATCAGCAGGATCACGGCCAACGCGGTGATCAATCGGCTCCACATCGCGACACGGTGGCTTCGCCGCTTGGCGCGGGTCTCTTTGCGCCGCAGTTCGATGACGGCCCAGATCGCGATTGCAAGAAATGCCGAATAGACAAACAGAAACCGTTCATTCCACATTGCTGTCCTCCCGACGAGCTGCGCCAGCATCGCCGATGCGGGCGGCCAGCGGACGCTTCGGGGCGACGAGACGCCGCGCGCGCCGTTGTGCGATCACAAAGCCGATTTTGCAGGATCGGGCAGAGAGGCCTTACGATCTCATCGCAAAGGCTTTGCTATCGTCGCAACCGTAGCTCGCCGTGGCGCATTTCTATGTGAGCTGGTTCACACTTGCCCGAGATGCCATCAACGCCTAACCATCACCGACGGCCACACTCCAATGCCGCTGGATAAAAGTCGGGGCAGCGTCAACCATCTTCAGTGCATGCGAGCATTCCATTCGCCCGACTCGAAGGCCTAACGCCGCAGGATAGCGGCCACCTGCACGTCGCTCCAGTCGCCACCACGAGCGGTCTTGACGCCCCGGGCAGTTAGGGCGCGTGCGATGCCGCGCATACTGCTAACGCCGCTTGCCTGTATCTCCTTGATGATTGGGCGGACGTTGGCGGCGAACGCGTCGGCGATCTCGCTGCGGGCTGCGATAGAGCGCCGGCGAGCTTCATCCAATCGTGGACCGCCGAGCTTCTTGCCGCGCGCCTTAGCGGCGGCCAGCGCGGCCTTGGTGCGCTCCGAGATGGCCTCGCGCTCGTGTTCGGCGACGGCGGCCAGGATGTGGATGGTGAGCTTGTTGGCGTGCGGGTTGTCGGTTGCGACGAACTCCACGCCGGAATCCATCAGCGTGGCGATGAAGGCCAGATTGCGAGACAGGCGGTCGAGCTTGGCGATGATGAGCTTGGCCTTGTGCTTCCGGCAGGCCGCCAGGGCCTTTGCAAGCTCGGGGCGGGCGTTGCGCTTGCCGCTCTCGACCTCGGTATGCTCGGCGACCAGCTTCCAAGGGCCGCCGTTGAGGTAGTTCATGGCGGCCTCGCGTTGGGCGTCGAGGCCGAGTCCGGATTCCCCCTGCTTCTGCCAAGTTGAAGCTGTTCGGGCATCCCATTGTAGGTCCATTGCGCTGTGCTGACGAGCGCGCCACGATAGCGCGCCGGGCGGGCCACCCAGGAGGGTGCGATGTGCAGATGGTGGTGGGCGATATTCCTGACGCTCGCCACGCCAGCCGTTGCCGAGCCGATTGAGCCCGGCGATGTGTACGTCATCGACGGCGATACCATCGAAGTCTTTCACGTACAGCCGAACGTCCGGCTTGTAGGCTTCAATGCACCTGAGTCGTCGAACGCGCTCTGCGAAGCGGAGCGTCAGCTGGGAGTCCGGGCCAAGCAGCGCCTTCTCGAGCTGGTCCGCGCCGGTCACCTCGACTTCGAGTACGTCGAGTGCTCCTGCCCTGCGGGGAAGCAAGGCACGCGGTTCTGCAACTACGGTCGAGACTGCGGCATGTTGAAGTCCAACGGCCGCGACGTCGGCGCGATCCTGATCCAAGAAGGGCTCGCCGTGCCATTCGTGTGCGGTCCGACACGATGCCCAAGGACGCCGAGGCCATGGTGCTGAGCATGGAGAACAACATGAGGATAGCCATTCTCGCCGCTCTGCTGGTGCTTGCAACGCCAGCAATAGCGAAAGACCCAAACGACCGGATGTGGATGGCGCTGAAAAGTGTCAAGTGTGGCAATATACGCGTCGTAATCTGGCGTGAAGTCGATGACCCCACCGACTATTACGCCACCAGGGAGTTCCGCGTGAACGGTACATTTCTGCGCGTGAAAGGTGATTTCATCTACAACGATGACACTGGCGAAACGTCCCTCAACGGCAAGCGGTGCAAAGACGTTAGATGAAATCGGAGCCTGCGCGAGTACGAAAAGAAGGGGGTCTCCCGTCATGCTCAAGCGAGCATTCATTATCCTGTTGGCGTTGGTCGCGGCGACGGCAGACGCCGCAGGGCAGGCTAAGCCGGTGTTTGGCGGCGATAGTGCCTTGGTGCAGCTAATGCCGTTCGTCTTGATCGCCATCATCAGCATCATTCCATCATGGCGCTTGTTCGGAAAGCTGGGAATGTCGCCAGCTTGGGCGCTCTTTGCGTTCCTGCCCTTTATGGGACTGCTGGTCATCGTCTACACCGCCGCTTATGGTCGCCGCGCTGGCATCATCGGCGCCGCGCTGTGCGCGGTTTTGATGCTGATGCCATTGTTGAGGTTGGTGATGCCGTGAAGCGCGCATTCATTGCCCTTGCGTTGGCGCTGACCTTCACGACCGCCCATGGCGAGCCCGCCTCACGCTACGTCAGGATTTCGTAGCAGACATCGAGTAGGCGGCGCGGCGGTGCTATTCTTGCGGAGCGGCGCGCTCGGCGTCTGTGCCGATCTTCGGCAGCCGGGTCGCATGGGGTCTCGGCGCGGTTCATGGAGCCGTCAGGCAAGCCCTACACAGCGACTGCGGTCCAGAAGATGCTTCGAGGCGGATAGGCGTGCCCACTCCGCTACGCAAGCAGAAGCAGGGCTAGAACTTCACTCTTTGTCAGATGAGGGGCTCGAAGGTCGGGTCACGATCGTAGTCGCGGATACGAATACGGTGCCGTTCTTCGTAGCATCGGCAAGGTTCCCGCATTGGGAGGATGACGCGATGCGCGCGATATTCGCGGCCGTACTCTCACGGTATTGACCGCGAGCATCTGTGGTCTGACGGAACGTCGTCACGATATCTTCCTCCAGCCCTCGAACGTCCGTTGATCCGTAATTGCGTCCTGGGGTCCCACGGGTGTGGAAACTTGTGTTTTTGTCAGAGTGCCTTCAGAGATGAAACCGTAGCACCCTCCACGCGTACTTTCCAATAGGCCCCGAACCTCAAAATAGGTGGCAGTCGGCTGGACGCCAAGCACCACCTGTTGCGAATACGGTTGGAGGAGTTTCAATTGTTCTGCATAGTTTAGATGAATACCTCTGAGAACGCGGTAAAGGACATCAGAGGGCTTTTCTATATTCAGGCCCAGTTCGGTCGCCTCGCGTCGGTTGATCGTGTAGTCGTGACTTCCAGAATCGCCGCACAGGAAATCTATGATGGACTTGATTTTGTCTGGATCGGAGACCTGTTGCCGGATCAGCTTTCCGGCCAAAAATCTAATCTGAGCACGAGACCTAAAGATTTCGCCCAGCACAAGAGGGTGGATTTGCTGAGAGAGCCCGCTGAGCACTGTTGTCAGCGCGGCCTCACTCTTTATGCCGAAGTCATCGCGAGCAGCGTCAAGATAGCCTCGAACGTTTTCGACGCTAACGGGAACCCGCGCCAGCTGATTTCCCACATTCACTTGGGGGTTGAGTGGATTGTTTACGCTTGGATCAATCGGACCTAATGCCGCTTGCTTAGTCATAACCAACCGGTCTGCTCCGATTGCGATCAACGTGCCAGCGCTCAGAGCTTTAAGGGGAATGAGAACCTCAAGATCGTCGCAGAAGGTGCGTATGAGGTTCACCAATCGCCACGCCGCGAGGGTACTTCCTCCGTTAGTGTGAAGAATCAGCGATATTTTCGAGGTTGGACCGATCTGGTCTAAAAGGTCCACGAAAAGGTCGATGCAATCAGGAGCAATTATCGTTTCCATCCCAACGCGATCACTCGTGATGAAGCTCAGCAGCTTGCTAGAGCGCTCACGTTCAATTTTGCGATATAGGGGTTGCCGTGACTTGTAATCCATGGCCCCGATCTTTCACCCGTTCAGCGACGATAGGCATGCTGCCAATCTTGAACCTTCGTGATGGCGCAGTCCACGAGCACGGTAAGTGCACGAGGCTCGCCCAGTGGGGTGGCAATGTTTGAAGCGATGCGCCCGGAGGACTGCTCCGACCGGGCGCGGCCTTCTGTTTGCCAGTTCGTTGAGAACGCTTTTGGGATCAAAGGAGCGCGGTTGCACGGTTTGCCAGGCCAAGCCCCTCTAACCGTTAGACAAGGGCTGATCGCGGCGGTCGAGCATACGGCGACCTTACGATGGGCCGCGCGGCGCCGTCCACCTCCCGAATCCACTTGCGAAAGCCCGATTTTAAGCCCACCTCCCGCGGTGCTGTCGGCCACGCACAAGCGGGGCCTACGATCGAGCGGATGTGAGATGCCGTCCATCGTGAATTTGAGCTGGCTGCCGCCGATCTTCGCCCAGGCGTCCGAGCGGCTCAACCTCGGCGAGATTGCCGGCGGCGCGACCGTCTGGCTCGCGGTGACCGGCTTGAGCCGCTCCGGCAAGACCGTCTTTATTACCAGCCTGATCCACAATCTCTTGAGCTCCGCGCATAATCCCAACCGCATGCCGCTGCTCGGCGTCGTCGGCGAGCGCCGCTTGATCGCCGCCACCGTGGAAGGCGCGGGGGCGAACCGGCTGCCGCGGTTTCCCTATCTGAGCAATATCGAGAAGATGGCGATCCCGGACTGGCCGGCGCGCACCGCCGATATCAGCGAGATCGCGATCGAAGTGCGCTTCGCGCCGGCCGGCACGCTGGGCAAGCTTTTGAGCGAGATCACCGGCAGCCCCGCGAGCTTGACCATCAGGATCGTGGACTACCCCGGCGAGTGGCTGCTCGACCTTCCATTGCTCGCGCAGAGCTATGCCGAGTGGTCGCGCGCGACCCTGCGGGCGCTGCGCAAGGGCGTGCGCGCCGAGATCGCGCGCGACTTTCTCGGGTTTGTCGCTCAGCACCGGCCCGACGAGACCGCGAGCGAGGAGGTCGCGAAGCACGGGCATGATCGCTATTGCGCCTATCTCATGGAAGCGCGCGACCGCCACGGCCTGACCTTTCTCCAGCCCGGCCGGTTTTTGTGCCGGGGGATGCTCGGCGAGGTGCCTTACCTGTGGTTTGCGCCGCTCGACGTCGCCGAGGGCGTCGACACGTTTGCGCCCTACACGCTGGGCGCGCTGATGGCAGAGCGCTTCGAAGTCTACAAGCGAGAGCAGGTGGCGCGGTTCTATCAGGATCATTTCCGGCAATACTCGCGCCAGATCGTGCTGGTCGACGTGCTGCGCGCGCTGCTGGCGGGTCGCGACGCCTTCGACGACACGCGGCTCGCGCTCGATGCCATTCTGGAGAGCTTCCGCTACGGGCACGGCGGCGTCCTCTCCAAGCTGTTGCTCGG
>Ga0306926_10007634_pt1 | contig 11755 bp, 14 predicted proteins | sample flu12Cox44000178_FD_203759 | JGI IMG/M metagenome (GOLD analysis project Ga0306926, IMG submission 203759) | Lab enrichment of tropical soil microbial communities from Luquillo Experimental Forest, Puerto Rico - flux8day.12C.oxic.44.000.178 (v2)... | ecosystem: Environmental > Terrestrial >...
ACATGCTCGACGGGCTGTCGAAATGCCCCATTCTCAGAATGCCGCCGGGCTTTTGGGCAAAGGCCGCATTGGCCGCTGACAGTGCCAGCGGCAGCAAACATGCCGCCGCGAGCACGCGCAGATCTCGCGTCATCCTATGTACCTCCTGTTCAATCAGCGGGCTTGGAAGCTCGCTTTTTGCCGGCCCGTTTATCGGGCCAACATTAATTGTCGACCGGACGATAGCAATTATCCAACCGCCCGGCCAGCGGCTTCTCGATCAATTACTGGCCGAGCGCATCACCCCGCTTGCTGCCGCGACGGGCGTCGGCCTGCCCAGCGCGCTGTCGAACTCGCCGATCGAGCGGCGGCTCGTTCAAAGCCGATAAACCAGAAGGCGAAAGCCCCCAACACGTACCAGAAAGCGAAGTAGTTGAAGCCCGGGACCAGCGCGTCGAGCGTCGCTTCCGGCTTGACATAGTTGGACGAGCCGGCAATCAGCGCCAGTCCCGCCGGACCGATGAACTTGCCGAGGTTGCCAATGCCGTAGACGAGGCCCATGCCGCTGCCACGCAGCCGCCCCGGCCACAGCTCGCCCATATAGGGACCGACAATCGAGTAGTTGCCGCTGCCGAAGAAGCTCTGCAACAGCAGCATGACGTAAAACATCGAAACGCCGACGACGAACACGCTGTGCACATAGCCGGCGAGCGACATGCACACCGCCGCGGTCAGACAGCTAACACGCCCGCGGGGCGCCGCCCCCACGCATCCGATATCCACGAGCACAGGAACCGCCGGGCGATCGCCGCCACCGCGATCCAGATTCCCAGCTTGGATGCCTGGACGCGGAGCGAAGGCGTCGCCTTCGGAAGCTGCCCGATTCCATCGGTAACCGGCCAGCATTGTCACTGGCTCTTCCGCGGATACTGTGCGACTGGTAATTTAGGTCTTAGAGGAGATATCCTCGCTGCGTGCCGGGACGACTTGGCCGAGTGACGAGTCGGCCGGTTAGGAGGGACGAGCGCTGCGGTATTGTTGAAAATAGCCAGCGCGCAGGCCGACGATGCCATAGTTCTCGAATGCGCGCTGCCAAGCAAAGAGCTCCTCTTCCGACATCTGATAGCGACGACACGCCTCCTCGATTGTGATCACGCCGCTAGACACCGCCGCCACGACTGCGGCTTTGCGGCGAGCGACCCACCGGCGCGTGTTCGGGGGCGGCAGTTCGGTCATTGATAAGATTTCATGCCAGACGTGTCGGCGTGAGCAACTAGCACTACACTCGCGGCTAGTTCACCGGAAAATAGCTGGCCCGTGGGTGAGCACTTTGTGGCTTTGGCGCAAGCCGTCGGTCTCTCAGGCTGTGACACTAATTCGCTATTCGATCAGCGGTCGGTCGAAAGCACCCCTTACCGAGGCTTCAACCCATTAGCGTCTGCCCGAGCTACTCATCACCGCCTCCGGTCCGCGGCGAATTGCACGCCGGCTGGGAGATCGTGAAATCTGGGACTGCCAACAACGCTTGCTGTTCTAGTGACGAGGGCGATCGGATACCCCCCAATATCTGACGCCGGCCCCTGACCCCGGTATTACCCCCTCGCCGGGCTTCCCCATCGAGTGCGACACGGTTTATGCGGCGCTGCGAACAGAGAGCCGCCGGGCACCTATCGAGATCGCTGCAACGCTCCACGGCGACCGTCGCGCCGGAAACTGCTCCCTTGGTGTTCCAGTGCATTGAACCAAATAAGGTCGGGCATACTTACTAATGAGGCTTGGGAACATAAGAGGGGGTCTGAGCCCGGAGAAAGCCGGTGAACAGGAATACCGTGGAGCGCCACCGCAATCCCGCCGAGTACCGGAAGGATCACGATGCGCGCCGCGATCAATTTCAGCGCGAGACGGTCCTGCCGCTATGGGCCGCACAGATAATCATCGTGCTGCTATCCATTGCGCTTTGGTGGGCCATCTTGTCGGTAGTTTGGCCGCTAATTTCGACCTTGCTGGCGTAGGTTGAACCTAGCGCGTACGGAGCCGAAGTACCCCGGGCCAGCGAGGCCACGGATGTATGAACGAAATCGCAGCCGGCCATCTCGGAGGCTCCCGAGGGGCGGTTCAGAATGATCCCGATATGTTACCGACTGGCTGTGTGCGAGACGCGGCCCTGTTGGGCTCTTGGGTCTCCGCATCTTGCCCGCTATGTTCGTCGTATGTGTGGGCGCGTCCGGCTCTCCTCCGATGTCAGCGAGATCAAACTGATCTTCTCAGTCCCGCCCGAGCGGCCCACCCCGAACATCGCGCCGAGCTGGAACGTCGCGCCGACAGACCCGCTCCCGGTCGTTCGCTTCGATGCGCGAGCCGGCGAGCGCAGCTTGGACGTGATGCGCTGGGGCCTCGTACCCTTTTGGGCCAAAGACATCAAAGTCGGGTTCGCGAACATCAACGCCAAGGTCGAGGGGATCGAGAACAGGCCGGCCTTTCGCGAGGCATTCCAGCGTCGCCGCTGCCTCGTGCCTGTCGATAACTTTTACGAGTGGAAGAAGACTGCGACCAGGAAGCAACCGTATGCGATCGCGCTGGCCGACCGGAGGCTGATGGCGCTGGCCGGGCTCTGGGAGACTTGGCGCTCGCCTGCGGGTGAGAGGGTTCGGAGCTTCGCGATCATCACGACAACGCCCAACGAGCTGTGCGCCGAGCTGCACAACCGGATGCCCGTGGTGCTCGGCCCTGAGACGTGGCCGGCCTGGCTCGGGGAGGAGCCTGCCGATGCGCCCCAGCTCAAGGCCATGCTCGCGCCCTACCCATCGGAAGAGATGACCTGTTGGCCCGTCAGCACGCGCGTGGGCAACGTCAAGAACAACGACCCAAGCCTGATAGAGCCGATCTCAGTTTGATGCAACTGCTCAGATCTTTCGCTGCTGTTTTGGTCATCTTGGCGCTCGCCGGATGCGCCTCGATGGCAACGGGACAGGCGCGTTACGCGCCCTATTCGCGTGATAACGAAGGAATGAACCGCGGACCCGAGATGTAGCGACCATCCTTCGCCGGCATTATACGGTGTCTTGGCGTGCGTATACGTGGTCGCACGTATTGTCATCGCTCTCCGAAAGAGGCGAGGTTATCCGGCTGCGGGACTGACCATGTCTCCGCAGCCCATGTCGGAAACCGATACGAGATGTGAGTTTGCCGCGGACGAAAACCGCGGTCGTCAAGTTACTCCGACCCGACACCAATCGCTGAACGGAGCGCGGCAAAGCCGCGGTTGTAGCGGCAGTGTCCAGCGGAATGATCACAATCGACGAGGTGTGTCGCCGCTATGCGCTGTCGGTCGAAGAGTTCCTCTCGTGGCGCAACACGATCCAAAGGCACGGCGTGCAGAGTTTGCAGACAACCAAGCTCCAGAATTACCGCTATTCCCGCCCGAAGACGAGCTGAGACGGTGCAGCGTGCCCGTCAACGATGCAGTCAACGAAATGGGAGGTTCTAATGAATTCACTTGCTGTCACACAGGAGGTGTCCAATGCCGTCGGGATAAGCAATCCGGCGCGCAATCACAAGTCATCTATCCGAATTGGGGACCTTGTCGTCGATATCGAGACTCGCGTTGTTAAGGCAGACGGCAAGCCGATGCGGTTGACCGGCAAAGAATACAGCATCTTCGAGCTGCTCAGCCGGCGGCAGGGCACCACGGTAACCAAGGAGATGTTTCTCGGCCATCTCTATGGCGGGATGAACGAGCCGGCGCTCAAGATCATCGATGTTTTCGTCTGCAAACTTCGCAAAAAGCTAGCCCAGGCGACCGGCGGCAAACACTATATCGAGACCGTTTGGGGTAGAGGGTATCGGCTCTGCGATCTGGCGGAAAATACCGTCGCAACTCATCTTTGATCAAGGTCCGCAAACGTGAGCGGTTTCCGCTCCCAAGGCGAGAGGCCCCTGTGGGTTCGGTGAAAGGACCTTGCCCGGAATACCCGGCAACAACGGGGTTGCGACGATTCCGGTGTTCGCGAAACCACGATCGAACCGCGAGGTTCGACCCACTTGAGACATTCATATCGCCGCCAGCACCGGCATGACTGGGAGATCGGCTCAAAATCCGACAGGCGGCGGAGGCAGCGGTGCGCCCTGATGAGGACAGAGCGGCACGTCTGAGTGCCTCGGCGAGGTCAACTGGCGGTTTAAACCGCCTGAGCGTGCCTGGTACGGCAAGGACGGCCCGCAGAACTACTCGTTCTGGGACAACATGGAGTTCCAGGCGCTGACCGCGCGGATCGACCGGGAAATCGATCCCGCCAGCCGTCTGCCACTGGTCCACCAGGCGGAAGCCATCATGGAGCAGGACCCGCCGCTGCTGCCGGGCGCCCGGGAACGGATCTACGAGTTCTGCTACAATTACATCAGAGGTCTCAACCCGGCCGCCTATGTCGGCATCTTCGACGTCGTGTGCTTGGATACAGTCTGGCTTGACAAGGCGTGAACCACGCCGCATTCCGCGGTTGCACCTGCGGGTTAGGTGATGTTTCGCACGATGCGACCGACGATGAGCGGTCTAGACACGGCGCCGGCGAATAGCGGCTCAAATCGTCTGTATCACCGGCAGGGCTAATCGGCAATTACCGCCTTTCACCCTCCTGCGCCGTTCCTCGATCGCGCCGACAAGGTTTCTTTAGGGGGCATGAGGACTCGTTCCCGTCGCCTGGGCTGAGCGGCCGTAGTGGGGTTCGAGAGTGTTCCTTTGCCGGCGATTATTCAGGGCACCTAGGCTTTTGGGCCAGGCTGGTATGGGGCTTTGGGTGTCAAGAGCGCATCGGTCAGTCGCGGCCGTAACCACGTGGTGGATCGACTGCCGCCAGCTCCTCGAGGTCGAGTTCGACGATGATCTGTAGCTTGTCGGCCAGCGCCGAGCTTTCGAGAGTTGGCGACAGAGTATCCAGCCACGTACGGTATTCCCTTTGCAGGCGGACCAAGGTGGCGACCGGGGCGGCCCAGCGTGCCGGCCGTGGAGCAAGCGCTGGGTTGGTGCTGCGGGTGAGGCGGGACGCTGTTGGCGCAGCCTGGCACGGCGCCGAGCTTGCCGCTCTGCCGAGCTCATCGGGGTAGCGCCGATGCGGGGTGCTGCTCTCCTAAATCTGACTGCAGACGGATCAGCTCGCCATCTCGCCGCCAAAATTGAGGCGTGTTTTATTCCCCAGGATCAGGGAGGGAAGGGCGTGTCGAAGCTCTCCCTGCTCCCTCCCTCAGGGGCCGCAAACCCTCCCTGCTCTCGCGACAAATAGAATCACCTAAGCCACTGATCTTTTGTGCTTTTACGGCTAATTTGACAGCGGAATCGATTTTTCTCCCTGCTCTCAGGGAGAATCGGGGTGGCTAGAGAAAGCTGTAGGGGTCGATATCGACCTGGAGGCGCACCGAGCCTCGGACCCGCACCCGGGACAGCCAGCCGCGCAGCGCCGCCTGCAGGTTGACCTCGCGGCCCGCCTTGACGAGAAACCGGCGGCGGTGGCGGCCGCGCAGCACGGCGAGCGGCGCCGGGGCCGGACCGAGCACCGTAACGCCCGGGAGCTGCGGGGCCGAGCGCGCTAATGCACGGGCGGCGAAATCGGTTGATTCGTCGTCCGCGGCGCTGACGATCAGCGCAGCGAGCCGGCCGAAGGGCGGCAGGCCCGCGCCGCGCCGTGCTGCGGCCTCGGCTTCAAGAAAGCGGTCGCGGTCGCCCAAGGCGAGCGCCTTCATGACCGGCTGGTCGGGCATCCAGGTCTGGATCAGCACCCGGCCCTTGTGCTCGGCACGGCCGGCGCGGCCGCCGACTTGATGCAACAGCTGGTAGGTCCGCTCCGCGGCGCGCAGATCGCCCCCGGCCAGCCCGAGATCGGCGTCGACGACGCCGACCAGGGTCAGCATTGGAAAGTGATGGCCCTTTGCCACAACCTGGGTCCCGATCAGCACGTCGTAGCGCCGCTCGGTCATTGCCTGGGCGAGTTCGGCCGCGGCCCGCGGCCCGCTCAACAGATCGCTGACCATCAGCGCCGCACGGGCCGCCGGAAAGCGCGATTTCACCTCTTCGAGCAAGCGTTCGACACCGGGTCCGCACGGCACCAATGCGCCTGCCGCGAGGCATTCCGGGCAGCAGGCGGGGACCACCTCGGCGTGGCCGCAATGGTGGCACAGAAGACGCCCTGTAAAGCGATGCTCGACCAGCCAGGCCGTGCAGCTCGGGCATTGAAAGCGATGACCGCAGGCGCGGCACAGGGTCAAGGGCGCGTAGCCCCGCCGGTTCAGAAACAACAGTGCCTGCTCGCCGGCCTCGAAGGTCGCGGCGAGCTCGGCGACGAGCGGCGGGGCGAGAAACCGTCCGGCCTCGATCCGCTCGCGGCGCATATCGACAAGCCGCACCGCGGGGAGCTCGGCCGCCGCGTGGCGGCGCGGCAGCGCCACCCGTTCATAGCGGTGGCGCGCAACATTGACGACGGTCTCGAGCGACAGGGTCGCTGAGACCAGCACGATCGGGATTTGGGCGAGCGAGGCGCGCAAAACCGCCATGTCGCGCGCCTGGTAGATGACTCCGTCTTCCTGCTTGTAGGAAGGATCGTGCTCCTCGTCGACGATGATCAGCCCGAGCTCCGGGAACGGCAGGAACAACGCTGAACGCGCGCCGACCACGACCCGTGCACGACCGGTGATGACCGCCCGCCAGGTGTCGCGACGCTCGGCCTCGCCGATGTCGGAATGCCACTGCGCGGGTAGCGCACCGAAGCGCCCGCGGAAACGCTCGAGCCACTGTGCCCCAAGGGCGATCTCAGGCAATAGGACCAGCACTTGCCGCCCTGCGGCGAGTGCCGCAGCGAGTGCGGCGAAATAGGTTTCAGTCTTGCCGGAGCCGGTGACCCCGTCGAGCACGGTCACCTTGAATCCTCCTGCCGCCACACTGTCAACCAGCCGACGCGCGGCGACCGACTGGTCGGCCGACAGCGGGGGGCCTGACAAGTGCCAGTCGGGCGGCGAGGGGAGGGGTGGCTCCGGCGGTGCGAGGCGTTGCTCGATGAGGCCGCAGGCGACAAGCGCGCGTATGACACCCGGCCCGCACCCCGCTACTCGGGCGAGCTCGGCAGTTGCCGCCGAAGGTCGGTCGCGCACCGCCTCCAGGACCCGACGCCGAGCGGGTGTCAGGCGCTGTGAGGCGCAGAGCGCTGTGAGCCCTGCGGGGGATGCTGCGCACACGAGCCGCGGCCTCGGCGCCTCCAGTGCCGCCGTAACGCTCATCACCATCCGCAATACCGAGCCGGGTGGCGCCATTGTGTAGGCGGCGACGCGCTCGACAAAGCGGCGCAGCTCGCGCCGCAGCCGCGGGATGGTCAAGGCCTCGGCGATGGGCTTTAGCCGCTCGACCGGGAGCTCCCCGTCCGGCGCATCCCACACCACGCCGACGAGGCTGCGCCCCCCGAGCGGCACCCGCACAAAGCTGCCAGCCTCGGGTAGTGGCGCTCCTTCCGGAGCCAGGTAATCGAGGGCGTCAGGCAGCGGCAGCGGCAACAAGACACGGACCTGACGGAACGCGGCAGGCTTTTCGCTCGGCGTGGCTGCCACGCCGCAGACGATCGGCAGATCGGTGGAACTGGCGTGATCGTCGGGCATCCGCTAAACTCGCTCCCGAACCAGCACGGGGCAAGCACCCTTTCGCGGACGTGCGCCCCGCTTCGAGACGGTCTCCGATGGTCCCCTGATGATCGCGTACCGCTCTGCCACCCTGTTTTTCCGCCGCCGAGCCACAGCTCGGCGGGCCAAAGTTAGACGTGGCTGACCGTCCGCAGGACCAGCCAAAGCCGACCCGCGCCGGCGGCCCCCTGCCGCCGCAGCCGAGCGCGATCGGCGCCCGCGACGTCATCGCCTATCTGCGCCAGCATCCCGATTTTCTCGATCGGCATCCTGAGGCTCTGCGGCTGGTGAGGCCGCCGGCCCGCAACACTGGTGACGACGTGCTCGATTTCCAGCACTTTCTGCTCGAGCGTCTGCGTCGCGATGTGGTGCGCCTGCAGGACGAGCAGAAGAGCCTGATCGCGACGAGCCGTGGCAACCTCGCGAGTCAGTGCCGCGTCCACAAGGCTGTCGTGGCGATGTTGCGGGCCGCGAGCTTCGAGCATCTGCTGCAGATCGTGACGACCGACCTCGCCGTGCTGATCGATGTCGATGTCGTGACGCTCGGTGTCGAGAGCAGCACGGCGCGGATGACCCGTCTGCCGATGCAGGGCATCCATCTGCTGCCGTCGGGGACCGTCGATGATCTGCTCGGCCCCAACCGTGACGCGCTCCTCTCGAGTTCTATCCAGGCCGATCCGGCCCTGTTCGGCCCTGCCGCCGGCCTCGTTCGCTCACAGGCACTGTTGCGGCTGTCAATCAGCCGCTCCGGTCCGGTCGGGCTGATGTGCGTGGGAACCCGGAAGCACGACACCTTTTATCCCGGCCTCGGAACCGAGCTGTTGACCTTCCTCGCCCGCGCCCTCGAGATCACCATAGCCCGGTGGCTCGAACGCGGCCGCTAACCCCGGAAGAGACGAATTTCCCCAGGCCGCCGGAACCGCTGCCGTTGGCGCGGTTCGCGGCGGCCGACGATTTGCGCGCGGCAATCGGGTTGTGGATCGCTTGGCTGGCGGGCGAGCGTCGTGCTTCGGCTCATACGATCGCCGCTTACGGGCGGGACCTCGCGTTGTTTCTCGATTTTCTGACCGAGCATCTCGGAGAGCTGCCCAGCCTCACGGCGATCGATGGGCTACGTCCCGCCGATTTCCGCGCCTATCTTGCCCGCCGCGTCCAACACCATACCGAACGAAGCTCGCTGGCACGAGGGTTGTCGGTGCTCCGTAGCTTTGTCCGATTTCTGCATCGGCGCGGGCTTGCCTCGACGAACGCGCTTGCGGCGCTCCGCTCTCCCAGGCCGAGGGCAAGCGTGCCAAAGCCGCTCACGGTCGACGATGCGGCCGCCGCTGTCGATGTCGTGGGCGACCTGGCGACGGGCGGCTGGCAGAGCAAGCGCGACGTGGCGATCCTGACCTTGCTCTATGGCTGCGGTCTGCGCCTGTCCGAGGCGCTCGGTCTCAGCCGCGGTGAGGCGCCCTTGAACGAGATGTTGGTGGTCACCGGCAAAGGCCGCAAGCAGCGCCTGCTGCCGATCCTGCCGGCGGTGCGCACCGCGGTCGCCGATTATCTCGCCGCCTGCCCCCATGCCCTGGCGACCGACGGCCCGCTTTTCGTCGGCGCTCGCGGCGGGCCGCTCAACCCGCGCATCGTGCAGCGCCAGATGGCGGCGGTACGCAGGCATCTTGGTCTTCCGGAATCTGCGACCCCGCATGCCTTGCGGCACAGCTTTGCGACCCACCTCCTCGGCGCGGGCGGTGACTTGCGGACGATCCAGGAACTATTGGGTCACTCCAGCCTGTCGACGACACAGCGCTACACCTCGGTCGAGACCGAGCGCCTCCTCGCCATCTATGACGCCGCGCACCCGCGTGCGCGGCTGGCCCACGACGATCAGACTGAATAGAATCCGGCGGGATCTGAAGTGAGGCGAGTATGGCTCTAAAGCGCATGGTGCTGCAGATCGGCATGGGAACCGACATCCGCGGGGCGGACTACACCAAGGCCGCGGTGCGCGCCCTGCGCGACGCGCTCTGGCACAATGGGCTCAGCGTCGCCGATGCGGTCGGCCTGCCGGTCGATGCGATGCAGGTAGAGGTCACCATCGGCGTGCCGCGCCCCGACCAGGTCGACCAACAGGCAGTGCTGGCGGTATTGCCGCACGGCACAGGGACGGTGCGGGTCGTCGAAGGCGGGCTCGAAATCGTCAACGATGCCGGCACCAATTCGACGGTCATCGCCAACGCCACTGCGGTCGTTCTGCTCGACATTCCGTGAGGTCGCGGCATGCGGGGAAAACGCGTCATCCTGGAGATGGGCAGCGGCAACGATCTGCACGGCGGCGACTACACCAAGGCTGCGGTGCGCGCGGTCGAGGATGCCGTTCACCACAGCTCGCTCACCTTCATCCGCACGCTCGGGGTCGATCCCCGGACGATGCAAGTCGAGGTCACGATCGGCGTTCAGCGGCCGGAGAAGGTAGATGCCGCGGCTGTAAAGGCGGTATTGCCCCACGGCCATATCACGGTGAACGTCGTCAAAGGCGGTCTGGACGTGATCGACGAGGAGGCGGGGGACATCGCGGTGATCGCCAGTGCCGCCGTCGCGGTAAGGCTCGAAGGACCGAGGTGAGAAGGAGAAAGGGATGCCCGAGGGAACAGACATATTCGAGATCATCCACACGACGCGGGCGATGCGCCGGCTCAAGCCCGACCCCGTCCCCGACGACCTGATCCGCAACATCCTGTTGGCGGGCCAAGCCGCGGCGAGCGGCGGCAACACGCAGCGCTGGCGCTTTCTGGTGCTGAAGGACCCGGAAATCAAAAAGAAGGTGCAGGTCTACTACAAGCGCGCATTCGACGAAGTCGTGGGCCCGCGTTACGATACCAGCGCCCCGCCGCCGGGGCAGGCGGCCGACAGCTACCGGCGGACGCGCGCGGCCAACGAATACCTGACCGACCACTATCACGAGGCGCCGGTATGGATCATCGCCTGCCTTGAGGGCGGCGCGCCGACGCGTTCGTCCGGCGCTTCGATCTATCCGGCGGTGCAGAACATGCTGCTCGCAGCGCGCGCTCTCGGCCTCGGTGCGACGCTGACGACCCGGCACTTGACGTATGAGAACGAGACGGAGGAGGCGATGGGCATCCCGCCCGGCTTCCACTCCTACGCCATTCTGCCGATCGGCTATCCGATGGGGCGTTTCGGCCCGGTCGGCCGCGGACCGCTCGCCGACGTCGTCTATCTCGACGGGTGGGGCAAGCCCTATCCGGGCATTTAGGAAAGGAGCCGACCATGCCGAGAATTCCAGCCGTCACCGGAAAGTCCGATGTTCCCGCCGAGCACCACGCCGTTGTCGACGACGTGGTCAAGGTCTTTGGTGGCATCCGCGGCCCGTTCAGTATCCTGTTGCACAGCCCGAAGCTGGCCGCGCGGCTGCTCCCGCTGGTCACCTTCAACCGCGAGGATAACGTGGTCGAGCCGAAGCTGCGCTCGGTGGCGATCCTCTCGGCGGTGCGCGAGCGCGAGGCTGCCTATGTGTGGGCGGCTCAGGTTGGCGCGGCGCGCCGCGCCGGTCTGCGCGAGGAGGTCATCGACCTGATCCGCGCCAAGGGCGACCCCGCCCGGCTCTCCGACGAGGAGCGCGATATCGTTACATACGTTCGCCAGCTACTGCGCACCAACCGCGTCGACCAGGCGGTGTTCGACCGGCTGAAAAACCGCCACAACGCGCAGTGGATGGTCGAGCTGACTGGGGTCGCGAACTACTTCGCGTTCCTGTCAGGGATGGTCAACCCGTTCGAAGTGCCGGCACCACCCGACGGTGACAAGTTGCCGATCTAGCCGATAGATGTAGGGTTGTGCTCAGCCCCGCAGCACCTCGCGCATCGTTGCGCCAATCGCGGCGGGCGATTCGGCGACGACCACCCCGGCGCTGCGCAACGCCTCCATCTTGTCGCCCGCACCCCCCTTACCTCCGGCGATGATCGCGCCGGCATGGCCCATTCGCCGGCCCGGCGGAGCCGTGCTGCCGGCGATAAACCCGACGACCGGCTTCTTCGTCCGCGCGGCCTTCAGAAAATCGGCGCCCGCCTCCTCGGCGCTGCCGCCGATTTCGCCGATCATGACGATCGCCTCGGTCTCGTCG
>Ga0306926_10007635_pt1 | contig 11754 bp, 9 predicted proteins | sample flu12Cox44000178_FD_203759 | JGI IMG/M metagenome (GOLD analysis project Ga0306926, IMG submission 203759) | Lab enrichment of tropical soil microbial communities from Luquillo Experimental Forest, Puerto Rico - flux8day.12C.oxic.44.000.178 (v2)... | ecosystem: Environmental > Terrestrial > Soil...
GCCGGCAAACGCGCGTATCATCCGCACCGGGACCACCGTGGTGGCGACCGATTCCAGTTCTCCGCGCTGCAGCCTGCGCTCGGAAGCACCGATCTTGAGCGCCTGAACCTGGTCGTCGATGATCAGTTCGACCTGGGCGATGCTGTGCGGCAGGTCGCGGTCGGCCGGCCCGTAACGGACTTCCTTGTAGGTCACGGTATAGGTTCCGGGCGACTCGGCGCAGGTAAAGGCCAAGTCGAAATTGCCGATGCGTTCGCCCTCGACGGTGAGCGGATGGCTGCGCGACAGCACTGCGCGGCCGGACCGGGTTTCGAGCATCCAGCCCCGTTCGTTGGCGGCGCTGCGCAAGCCCTGGGTCAACGCCGGGCCGGCCGCGGTCTTGGTGACGGGCAGCTTCTCGGTGCGCTGGTCGCCCAGGTCGAGACCGGTACGGCGCAACTCGTCGCGGGTGAGCACGCGCATCGGCTCCCATGGCGGGACTTTGAGCGAAAGCTGCACCAGCTCGATGTCGCCACCCATTTCTACGGTGTATTGGACGATGCTGCCGATATCGCGCTGCACCACCACCAGATCCTCGGCGCTGTAGCTGGCCGCCACCGCGTCTTCGCGCCGGTCGCCGAGCCATATCTGGTGCACCAGGACCTGGGCATCGAGCGGCACGGTGCGCCTGACACCCGCGAGCAGCACGAAGGTGCACATGGACTGGCAATCGACCCGCGAATTGACTTCGCCGTATTTGGCGCCGGCCTTGGGCCGGCGTTCCACGACACGCCCGACCGTGGTCGAAAGCCCGAGCCGGCGGATGGCGCGCCCGAGTTCCAATGCGCCCAGGACGGAACCGCCATCGGATTCGAGCACGACGGTCGCGCCCTGCGCCGGATTGTCGCGCATGAAGGCAAGGAACTGACGGGGAGTCTCCGCGGTTATCATGCCCGACGCGGCAACGAGCTGACGGCACTTTGCTGCGCTGCAGGCATCCGCCGGGCCTTCGTTGATCATCGCGAAGGTCATGGGGAGGGTGCGCGCATTGCTCGGGGCGTCCACCGTTTCGGCGAAGCCAGAGAACGTGCATCCCGCGAGCACCAGCCCGCCCACCAACGAGCGAAACATCACATCCCCACTGTTCGCGCCCCGCCAAGAATTATGGTGCGGAGCCATCGTCTCCCTGATTGAGGAATGACTACGCAGGACTGGCGCGAATTGCTAGTGTAAATGAAGCACACGGCGGCAAATCCTGCATCCCCAGCGGGATCGAGATGGAACTTCGCGGTTTTGGCGATGCGCTCGCGGCGATGCAATCCCATGAAATCGCCAACCCAAGTTCCACCAGCCCAAGTTCCGCCAGCCAAAGTTCCGCCGGCCCGAAAACCGCGGACGAGCCCGGCGCAAATCCTCGCCCGGGCGGCGGTGAAAGCGTACCAGCTCACCTTGTCGCCACTGATCGGCTGGAACTGTCGGCACCTGCCGACCTGCTCGCAATATGCCGACGAGGCCTTCGCGCGCCATGGCTTTTGGGCCGGCGGATGGATGACGCTCGCACGGGTGCTGCGCTGCCAGCCGTTCGGCACCTCCGGCCTCGACTTCGTGGCCGACACGCTGCCGGCGCAGGCGAGGTGGTACCTGCCGTGGCGTTATGGCCGCTGGCGCGGCACCAACACCATTCCGCCGCGGGCCTGAAGCGCTGATGCGGCTTCGATGCTTCTTGTCCGAAAATCCGGAACTCTTCGGGGTCATGCGTTACGGCGTCGATTGGGCGAGCTGATTGAGCCGCTGCGGCGCATCCCGTGATCCGAGCTCCGCCGCCCTTCGATACCAGCCGCGCGCCTGGTCCGGATCGGCTGCGACCCCGATGGCGCCGAGGCTCCTGAGGACCAGCGGATCGAACGTGCCCCCCAGCGCGAGCGCCGCCTGTGCGTCGCCGCCCTCGGCGGCGCGGCGGAAGGCAAGGCGTGCCGCGGAGACATCGCCATTGGCGAGCTGGGTGCGGCCGCGTGCGAGAAGAGTTACGAGGTCCTCGTTTGCGATCCTCGGCGCCGCTGCCGGCGGTGGAGCAATCGCGGTATCGGCCTCGGTTTGTGTCGGCGCCAGCGGCGCCGCCGCATAAGGCGCGGGCACAGCGGCCAGTGCCGCGGCGCCGGTGGTCGGAATCTCGCGACGATTGTAGGCGAGATCGCGACCCGCGTCTGGCGCCGGCCATGGCACCGGCGCGAGCAGTTGCGGCCGTTCCATTGCAGGCGCTTCGTCCCGTGGCACGTCCGCCCTGGCGGCCGGGGCAACCGGAGGATGGAACACGGCCGGCTTGAAGCTGCTGCTCATGCTCGGCGGGCTGAGACCGGCACGGCTGACCGCGGGTGCCGACGGCCTCTGACCGAACAGCGCATTCTGGACGGAAGCGAGGGCATATCCCCGGTCCTCCAGCCCATTGTGCGGCGCCGAAATCCAGACGAATCCGTAGGCAGCCACCGCCCCCACGGCAACGAGCCCCGCAAGCCGGCCAACCATGCCGAACACTGCCCTTCCATCATCGCGCAGCGGAGGTTCCGGCGGCTGGTCCGGCGCCAGCGCCATGCGCTCGCGCAGCTCCTTGATCGCCACGTCTCCTTCGAAGCTGCCGCGCTGCTTTGCCAGTTTCCAAGGCGGCGGCGCTTCCTGCAGTGCCGACGGCGGCGCGAGGGGCGGCCTGCGCTCCGGGGGTTGGCGCCCTGCTGCGGGCTTGCGTTCCGGCGGCCGGGCATTGGCCCCCCGCGGCTCGCTCGCGAGCCGATCGCCGCGCACTGGCACGGGCTCGAGCTGAGGCGCTGCCATCCGTGCCCGTTTCGGCGCATATTTCAGTGGGCCTGGTACGTCAGGCTCGCGATCCCGCATGCTCATATTGCCCTCCACGCTACGCCTTACGCTCTGACATTCCCTCGAAACCGACCGCCGTCACCGCGGTCATCCACCCCCTTCGAGACGCAAATCTTCGGCACCGACCACGCGCATTCCCTCTTGCGCACAGGCGGTGCCGCCGCGGCCAAACAGGCCGGGGGGCCATGGAGCACGCTGCGGCCGGCGACGCTGCCGACGCGACGCAAATACACACACGCGGCCGGCGTGGCCGACGCAGGCATCCAGCCATGAGGACCCCCCGTGCCTTAAGGCGCGGCAGTCCGCACACACATTTGGTTGTGATGGTCGCCCCGCCGTAATACCCGACGCGCACTTCGTATTGCTTCTTCCCTGGTGCGCTTGGGGTCAATCATTCCGCAATCGGTCGCGCGAACGTTTGACGGGAATGTGATCTTTTGTCGGATTCACTTAGCCATTTCCGCCTCATTCCCTAACCGCAGCGTTGCCTGGGACGCTGCACTGCGATATGTCGGGCGCGCGCTTACCTGCATCCGTAGGCAGCGAGTGAGCAAGAAGGAGCTTGATATGGTCGCCTTGACCTTTCCCGACGGCGCGCGGCGGGACTATCCCGATGGCACCACCGGCCTCGCAGTGGCCAAGGCGATTTCGCCTTCGCTCGCCAAGCGCACCGTCGCCATGGCGCTCGACGGCGCCCTCGCCGACCTCGCCGCTCCCATCGACCGCGACGCCAAGATCGAATTCGTCAATCGCGACGATCCCCGCGCGCTGGAGCTGATCCGCCACGATGCCGCCCACGTGCTCGCCGAAGCGGTGCAGTCGCTGTGGCCGGGCACCCAGGTCACCATCGGCCCGGTGATCGAGAACGGCTTCTATTACGACTTCTTCCGCAACGAGCCGTTCACGCCTGAAGATTTTCCCGCCATCGAAAAGAAGATGCGCGAGATCATCGCCCGCGACCGGCCCTTCACCAAGGAGGTGTGGTCGCGCGACGAGGCCAAGCGCGTGTTCCGCGACAAGGGCGAGATGTTCAAGGTCGAACTGGTCGACGCCATTCCGGCCGACCAACCGATCAACATCTACAAGCAGGGCGACTGGTTCGACCTGTGCCGCGGCCCGCACATGACCTCGACCGCCAAGATCGGCGACGCCTTCAAGCTGATGAAGGTGGCCGGCGCCTATTGGCGCGGGGATTCGAAGAATCCCATGCTGACCCGCATCTATGGCACCGCCTGGCGCAATAGGGAAGACCTCGACGCCTACTTGAAGCAACTCGAGGAGGCCGAGAAGCGCGACCATCGCCGGCTCGGGCGCGAGATGGACCTGTTCCATTTCCAGGAGGAGGCGCCGGGCTCGGTGTTCTGGCATCCCAAGGGCTGGACGCTGTTTCAGGCGCTCGAGAACTACATGCGCCGGCGCCAGGCCACAGCGGGCTATCACGAGGTCAATGCGCCGCAACTGATGGATTCCTCGCTTTGGGTCGCCTCCGGCCACATGGCGACGTTCCGTGAGAACATGTTCCTCACTCAGCCGCGCGAGGACGACGAGCGGGTGTTCGTGGTCAAGCCGATGAACTGCCCGGGCCACATCCAGATCTTCAAGCACGGGCTGAAATCGTATCGCGACCTTCCCTACAAGCTCGGCGAATTCGGCAAGGTGCACCGCTTCGAGCCGTCGGGGGCGCTGCATGGCCTCATGCGCGTGCGCGCCTTTACCCAGGACGACGGCCACGTGTTCATCACCGAGGAGCAGATCGCCGCCGAAGCGCTGGCAATGAACGATCTCATCCTGTCGATCTACGAGGATTTCGGCTTCTCCGACGTGGTGATCAAATTCTCCGACCGGCCGGAGAAGCGCATCGGCGACGACGCCGTGTGGGACAAGGCGGAGGCCGCGCTGATGGCCACCCTGAAAGCATCCGGCCGTCCCTGGACGCTCAACAAGGGCGAAGGCGCATTCTACGGGCCGAAGCTCGAATACGTGCTGCGCGACGCCATCGGTCGCGACTGGCAATGCGGCACCATCCAGGTCGACCTCAACATGCCCGGCCGGCTCGGCGCGTTCTATATCGACGAGCATTCCGACAAGGTGACCCCGGTGATGCTCCACCGCGCCATGCTGGGCTCGCTGGAGCGCTTCACCGGCATTCTCATCGAGCATCATGCCGGCCACTTCCCGCTGTGGCTGGCGCCGACCCAGGCGGCGATCGCCACCATCGTTTCCGACGCCGACGGCTACGCGCATGAAGTGGCCGACCTCGCCCGCCGCGCCGGCCTGCGGGTCGAACTCGATGCGCGCAACGAGAAGATCAACTACAAGGTCCGCGAGCACTCGCTCGCCAAGGTGCCGGTGCTGCTCGTGGTCGGAAAGAAGGAGGCGGAGATGCGCACGGTGTCGGTGCGCCGCCTCGGGATGCAGGAGCAGAAGGTGGTGGGGTTGGACGCGGCGCTGGCGGAGCTTGCGGCGGAGGCGGTGCCGCCGGATGTGCGGCGGGACAACGGGCGGTAGCGCGTAGGATGGGTAGAGCGCAGCGAAACCCATCTACCTTTCACCAAAACTTGCTCTGCCCGGGCACCTCTCCACTACAATCTTTTGCGTACACACCGAGCCGAACCATTCGATGAAATAATGAATAGCGTAGGGTGGGTAGAGCGCAGCGAAACCCATCTACCTCTCACCGAAACTTGCTCCGCTCTCGGACACGTCTCCACTCCAGTCTTTTGCGTACACACCGAGCCGAACCATTCGATGAAATGATGAATAGGGCCAATCTCCCACCCGCGGTACCAGTTCGTGTTTCACCGGATTGAAATGAATGTAATCGACGTGTCGCGAGAAATCGCGCTCATCGCGCAGGGTGTGCTCCCAATAGCGCCGTTGCCATATGCTACGCTCGCCCTTTCGCAATCGGCTTTTCGAAATCCGCTCGCCTGCCGGCAAAGCACGCGAAAACATCGCTTTGACATGCCTCCATCTCGTCGCAAAATCGGCATCGCCTTCGGGCAAAGACCAGATTGCATGAAGATGATCCGGCAGTATGACGACGGCATCGATCGTGAATGCATGTCGTAAGCGCGCGTATCGAAAAGCCTTTCGGAGAAGATCAACGTGGTCGGTCAGCAGCCGTGAACTTCGATCGGCGAGATTGACTGTGAAAAAGTAACTGCCTCCCGGAACGAAGTTGCGCCGATAATTCGTCATCGATTATCCGAGTCGACAGATGGGTTTCGCTGCGCTCTACCCATCCTACCATCTCGTCGGCTGGGCGGATAAGTCCCCTATCGCGCCAGCACCTCGACCTCGCCGTCGACGCCGGTGATGACCTTGAAGTTGCGCTCGTAGGTGCGGCCGTCGCTCCGCGCGATGGCGCGGTAGTCGCCTTCGGCGAGGACCACGCGGGGGAATGCCCCGGTCGATTCCTTGATGACGTCGCCGCCGGGGGTGATGACCGACCAGCTCGTGTTGAGGCGCGCTTCACCGCCGGCCTCGCTCACGAGCTTGAGCATGATCACGGCGGCGCGGTGGTTCACCGTCACGTCGGTCAGCTTGCCGGCCTGGACGCGGATGTCGGAGCGCACCACCGCATTGGTGTCGCCGTAGTTGGAGACGATGTAATAGGCCCCCTCGGGCACGATCACCACGTCACCGGTTCCGACCCCTTGCACCATCGGCGACTTGTCGCCGGGCTCGAACTGGCTGCCCTTGAAGATGTCGAACGTGATCTGGCCGCCGCGGATCGGCACGTCGCCGACCCGGCCTTCGAGCTTGATGCCGCCGGCCGGAAGCTCGAAGGTCTCGCGCGCCGCCTCGCGCAGGTGAACCGCCTTGGCCATGCTCGCCATGCCGAACCCGACGTGCACCACGTAGTCGCCGGGCGGCAACGCGACGACCGGGCTCGCGCCGCGGTCTTCCTTGAGCATGCGGAACACGCCGGCGCTGTCGGGCCGCGCCGGGAAGACCCGCCAGACCAGGCCATTGTTGATCTGCTGGCCGTCGCGTCCGAATCGGGCGAGAAGCGAGAGGGAGACTTGGCCCGCGGCGCCCGCCGGCCCGGGCATCGGCGTCGGTTGTCGGAATCCGCCGCTCGGGGGGCCAGCGGACGGCGGCGCCATCGTCGGGGCCGCGGGGGCAACCGACGCGCCGGTATTCGGTGCGAGTTGGCGTGTCTGTGGCGGGTTGTAGACAGGCGGCAATGAAAATTGGGCGGCGGCCGCTGCCGGCCACCAGATCGCCCCCAAGATCGCCCCCGAGACCAGGGCCGCGAGCATGCCGCCCGCCCCGTAGCGCCACCCCATCCCCTTCATGCCCCCGGTTTTCGAACGCAATCGCGGCAAATTCAAGCCTTCCGTGGGCTCTGTTCACCGCCCAAAGCGAATTTCGGCGGCCTTTGTCTCGGCCCCGGCAGTGTGCTAGCGAGCGGGCCTGGAGCCAGTTCATGCCCGATCCCATTGATCTTCTGAGGCATCGCCGCTCGGTCAAGCCGAACGAACTCGGGTCGCCGGGGCCCTCGCCGGCCGAACTTGCGACCCTGTTGACCATCGCTTCCCGGGTACCCGACCACGGCAAGCTCACCCCATGGCGTTTCGTCGTGTTCGAGGGCGAGGCTCGGCAAAAGGCCGGCGAGTCGATCGCCGCGGCGTTCGTCGCCAAATATCCCGATGCCCAGCCGGAACACATCGCGTACGAGCGCACGCGCCTCGCCCGCGCGCCGCTGGTGATCGCGGTGGTGAGCCGCGCCGCGCCCCACGTCAAGATCCCTGAATGGGAGCAGGTGCTGTCGGCTGGCGCCGCCGCCATGAGTCTCCTGGTCGCCGCGCATGCGCTCGGCTTCGGCGCGACCTGGATCACCGAATGGTATGCCTATGATCGCAGGGTGCTCGATGCGTTCGGGCTCGCCGCCCATGAGAAGATCGCCGGCTTCGTCCACATCGGGCATCCCGCCGAGGCACCGGAAGACCGGCCGCGCCCGCCGCTCGCGCAGATCGTCACCCACTTTCCGGGCTGAGCGCATGTTCTACGATGTCCGCAAGAACGATCATGGCCTGCCGCACGATCCCTTCAAGGCGATCGTGGCGCCGCGGCCGATCGGGTGGATCACCTCGATGAGCACGGCGGGCGAGATCAATCTCGCCCCCTATTCGTGGTTCAATGGCGTGTCCAGCCGTCCTCCGATGGTGATGTTCTCCAGCGAAACGCGCAAGGATTCGCTCGCCTTCATCGAGGAGACCCGGGAGTTCGTCTGCAACTTCACCACCTGGGATCTGCGCGAGCAGGTCAACCAGACCTCGGCGCCGCTGGCGCGCGGCGTCAACGAGATGGCGCGCGCGGGCCTCGAGCCGGCGCCCTCCCGCCTGGTGCGGCCGCCGCGGGTCGCGGCCTCGCCCTGCGCGCTGGAATGCCTGTGGGTGAAGACGGTCTCCCTCGACGACTGCGAAGGCCGGCCGACGGACCGCCATGTGGTGTTCGGGCAGGTGATCGGCATCTATATCGACGAGCGCTTCATCAAGGACGGCCTCCTCGACACCGGCGCGATGCGGCCGATCCAGCGCGCCGGCTATAACGACTATTACACGGTGGTGTCGGAAACTCGGTTTGCGATGAAGCGCCCGCCGGGCGGTTGAACGGGACGGGCGGTCGCGGTTCGGTCACGATGCGGAATTAACGCTGATTCCAGATCGGATTCGCACCGCCCGGCGCTGCCGTGCGAATCCGGTTCGGCACGACAGAGGCGCGCTTGGACATCTGGCGACGGCAAAACGGCAGCGACCACACCGATGATCCCGCCACGGGTTCGCGCGCGGAGGAGCGTCTTGCGGTCGGGCTGGCATTGGGCGGCGGCGCCGCGCGCGGCTTTGCCCATATCGGGGTCCTGCGCACGCTCCACGCCCACGGCATCAGGCCGGACGTGATCGCCGGCACCTCGATCGGCGCCGTGGTGGGCGGCTTCTATGCGGCGGGGCAGCTCGACGTTTTCGAGGACTGGTCGCTGCACCTGACGCGGCGGCGCATGCTCGGCTATCTCGATTTCAAGCTTGGCGGCTCCGGATTGATCGGCGGCATCCGGCTCGCCGACCGACTCGACGACACGATCGGCGACGCGACCTTCGCCGACCTGCCGTTGCGGCTCGCTGCAATCGCCACCGAGGTCGGCACCGGCCATGAAATCTGGCTGACCCGCGGCCGCCTCTCCGAGGCGATGTCGGCATCCTATGCGCTGCCGGGAATCTTCCCGCCCAAACGAATCGGCGGCCGCTGGCTGATGGACGGCGCGCTGGTCAACCCGCTGCCGATTTCGGCGGCGCGTGCGCTCGGCGCCCGCCTCGTCATCGCCGTCAATCTCAACGCCGACAATTTCGGCCGCGGCACCATCATCCAGGACCACGGCCCCGACGCCGAGGACGACGCGCTGCGGTCGCAGCGAATGCTCGCCCGCAGCCGGCGCGGCCTGTTCAAGGCCGAACGGCTGATCCACCGCCAGTTCTTCGGCGCCGACCGGCGGCCCGGGCTCTCCACCGTGATGATCGAGGCGTTCCAGGTCATGCAGGACCGCATCACCCGCACGCGGCTCGCCGGCGACCCGCCCGACGTGATGATCAGCCCGCGGGTCGGACGCATCCATCTGTTCGAGTTTCATCGCGCCCGCGACATCATCGCGCTGGGCGCCGAGGCCGCGGAAAAGTCGATCGATGCGATCAGGGAATCGATCGCCGCATTGACGTGAGCTAGCTCCCTCTCCCGCAAGCGGGAGAGGGAGTACCTCGGCGTCCGGTTCAGGCCGTGCGGATATAGTCGCGCAGCGCGTCCTGCTCCCTCTCGAGCTCTTCCAGTCGCGCCTTCACGACGTCGCCGATCGATACGATGCCGATCAACCGGCCCTGCTCGACCACGGGAACGTGGCGGAACTTGCCGGCAGTCATGCGTCCCATGATTTCCGCGATGGTCTCGTTCTGCCCGCAGCTCACGACCTTGCGCGTCATGATCTCGGAGACCGACGACTGCAGCATCTCGATGCCGCGCTCCACCAGCACGCGCACGATGTCGCGCTCGGAAATGATGCCGACGATCCTGCGGTCGGCCCCGGTGATGAGGAGGGCGCCGATCCGGCGTCGCGCCAGCGTCTCCATCGCCGTCGCGAGCGTCGCGGCCGGCTCGATGGTGATCACGTCGTCGCCCTTCCGGGTCAGGATGTCCTTGACGTTCATGGCAGCCTCCCTGCTCGAGTCCCGCCCGAGGTCGCATCCGGCAAGCGGCGCAACCTCGTTCCGGACCGCCATTGCACGGGCGCCCATCCCTTGCGCGAGCGTTCACGCGAAGGTGACGCCCCCATAACGTCATCATCCGCCCGCAGCGGTCGGGCGGCAACAGGCATATCGAAAATATTAATTTGGGTTGCAGCGCAGCATGTGCGCCGCACCAATTCGGCGCTGGTGTGCGGCGTATCAGGCGTGCTCGGTGGGCTTGCTTTCCGAATGCGGCGGCACCGGATCGAACAATGCAAACAGGATCAACCCGGCGACGAAGCCGCCGATATGGGCCTGCCATGCGATGCTCTGCTCGGTGCCGGGAAGGCTCGGCACCCCGATCCCGAACAACAGGTTCAGCCCGAACCACGCCACCAGAAAAATGATGATGCGGGGATCGCGCAGCGCCACCAGGAGCGGGGCGGCTGGCACCCGGTAGGCGGTCTCGTCGTTGGTACGGAACATCCCGAGCGGCCCGCCATTCTCGAACACGAACCGGAGCGATCCCGCCATCAGTCCGGACACCGACGCGGAGGCTCCGATCATCGGCAACAATTCGCGGGGGTGGGTAAGCAGATGCAGGGCCGCGCCGGCAATCGCGGTGACGGCGAGGAAGCCGAGGAAACGCCAGGTGCCGAAGCGGCGCGCCATCGCGCTGCCGAACGGCAGGAGCCAGATCGAATTGACGCCGACATGGATGAAGTCGGCATGGAGGAACGCATAGGTGAGGAAGGTCCAGATCTGGGCGCCGAGACCGCCGGGAAAGCCTTCGGTTCCGAGCTGAGACGTGTCGTAGCGCGCCGGAATGAAGGCGAAATACAGCAGGAAATCGAGGTTCTCGTCATCCGTCAGCAGCCATTCGCGGCCGGCCTGGATGAGGACCAGCACCGCGATGATCGAGAGGACCACGGCGGGCACATTGAATATCGGCTCGGAGGATCTGGCCAAGTGGGACGATCTCGGGATTACTCGGGACTGTCTCGGGATTTTCTTGGAACACCTAATGAAAGGTGCGCAGCAATAGGCCGTCGCGCCGCCGCTAGCAAGCCGGCGGGATGCACGGCTATGCCCCCCATCTTCTCCCTCCCCGTTTTTTTGGCCCGCTTCGGAGAGGCCGGACCAAGTTCCTGCCCCTGGTGAATTTTGTGAACTTGTGGGCTTCTGAACAAAGCCCAATGCTGGCCCGGCCTGAAGTCGAGGAGCGAAAGAACGCCCCCGTCCAGTCCCCTGCCTCAGTCAACCTTAATGAAGGGACTTGCTCGGCAGCCCGGTACACGCACTGCCGGTGGGCATGGTCTCTGCTGGTTGGGGCGCGGCCGCGCCGGCGGCGCGGATGGCCGTACTGCTTTGAGACAATCGGGCGCATGCGGGTTCCGCCTGCCGCCCAACGAGAGACGATGAAGCATCCCCTGTCCCGCGAGCTGTATGAATATTGGAATGGGCGGCGCGGCGGGCGCGCGACCCCGGAACGCGGCGATATAGATCCCGGCGCCATCAAGAGGATTCTCAGCGACAGCTTCGTTCTGTCCGTCGAGCCGGACGAAGCCCCTCTGTTTCGCGTCGCCGGAACCAGGATTTGTACGCTGTTCGGCCGCGAGCTGCGGGGAGAGAAATTCACCGGGATCTGGCGGGCCGAGCATGCGGACCAGGTCTGCGAACTCATCTC
>Ga0306926_10007637_pt1 | contig 11754 bp, 13 predicted proteins | sample flu12Cox44000178_FD_203759 | JGI IMG/M metagenome (GOLD analysis project Ga0306926, IMG submission 203759) | Lab enrichment of tropical soil microbial communities from Luquillo Experimental Forest, Puerto Rico - flux8day.12C.oxic.44.000.178 (v2)... | ecosystem: Environmental > Terrestrial >...
GTTCATCGCGTTTCATCCCTGTTGGGCGAGGTGCGGCACGTCTCGCGTCGAGACTGCACCACGACGTTACATGTTGTCCACTTCTTCAGGCACTTCGTAGAACGTGGGGTGCCGGTAGATTTTCGACGCGGCCGGCTCGAACAGCATGTCCTTGTCGGATGGGTCCGAGGCAGTGATGGCGGCCGAGGGCACGACCCAGATGGAATGCCCCTCTCCGCGCCGCGTATAGACGTCGCGTGCCGCCTGCAGCGCCATCGTCGCGTCAGCCGCGTGGACCGAACCGACGTGTCTATGCGCCATCCCGGTTCGCGCGCGGATGAACACCTCCCATAGCGGGGTGGGCGATTCCGTCACCGTCAGGCGGCCTCGCGTCGTGGCCTGGGCTGGTGCCTGGCCGCATAGGCCAGAGCGGCCTCGCGCACCCATGCGCCATCCTCGTACGCCTGGCGTCGCGCGGCGAGGCGTTCGCGATTGCAAGGCCCGTCGCCGGCCAACACGCGGCGGAACTCCTGCCAGTCGATGTCACCGAATTGCCAATGGCCGGAGACTTCATCGAGGCGAAGCGCCGGATCGGGGAAGGTCAGCCCGAGATAGTGGCCCTGCGGCACCGTGGCATCGACGAACTTCTGGCGCAACGAATCGTTCGTGAAACGCTTGATCTTCCAGCGCATCGAGGCATCGGAATGCTGCGACTGAGAGTCCGGCGGACCGAACATCATCAGGCTGGGCCACCACCAGCGGTTGGTGGCGTCCTGCACCATCGCGCGCTGCGCGGCCGTTCCCTTCTGCATCATCGTCAGCAGCGAATCGTAGCCCTGGCGCTGGTGGAACGACTCCTCGCGGCACACGCGCACCATCGCGCGGGCGTACGGCGCGTACGAGCAGCGGCACAGCGGGATCTGGTTCATGATGGCCGCGCCGTCCACCAGCCAACCGATCACGCCGACGTCGGCCCAGGTCAGCGTCGGGTAGTTGAAGATCGACGAGTACTTGGCCTTGCCGGTGTGCAGCGCGTCCAGCATCTGGTCGCGCGAGGTGCCCAGCGTCTCGCCGGCTGCGTACAGGTACAGGCCGTGGCCGGCCTCGTCCTGCACCTTGGCCAGCAGGATGGCCTTGCGCTTGAGCGTCGGCGCGCGCGTGATCCAGTTGCCCTCGGGCAGCATGCCCACGATCTCGGAGTGCGCGTGCTGGCTGATCTGGCGCACCAGCGTCTTGCGGTAGTGCTCCGGCATCCAGTCCTTGGCCTCGATGAAGCCCTCGTTGTCGAGCGCCCGCTCGAAGACCTCCTCGGCGACGACCTCGTCGGCGCTGCGGATGGCGGCGCGCTCTTCCTTCGGAGCCGTGTCCATTGCCTGGGTGTACATCGTCTACTCCTTTACTTCTTGCGTTGATCGACGACGCGCCGCGCCTTGCCGACCAGGGTTCGTTCGATCGAGTCGGGCTGCCCGACGCGCACCGCGGTGCTCACGCCGGTCAGCGTCTTGATGCGCTCCTGCAGCTCGCGGCCGACCGCGCCCGGGTCGGCGCCCAGATGCGTCGGCAGCAGCTCGCACAGCACCTCGACCTTGTCCAGCAGCCCCTCGCGCGTGACGACCAGCTGGTACTGCCCGCCGAGCGCGCCGTGCGCCAGCACGATCTCCTCGATCTGCGTCGGGAACAGGTTGACGCCGCGGATGATCAGCATGTCGTCGGAGCGGCCGACGATCTTGCCCATGCGGCGCATGCTGCGCGCCGTCGGCGGCAGCAGGCGCGTGAGGTCGCGCGTGCGGTAGCGGATCACCGGGAAGGCCTGCTTGGTCAGCGTCGTGAAGACGAGCTCGCCCTCCTGCCCGTCGGGCAGCACATCGCCGGTCTCGGGGTCGATGATCTCGGGATAGAAGTGGTCCTCCCAGATCACCGGGCCGTCCTGCGTCTCGACGCACTCGCTGGCCACGCCCGGGCCCATCACTTCCGACAGGCCGTAGATGTCGACGGCGTCGATGTTCGCGGCCTGCTGGATGTCGCGCCGCATCGCCTCCGTCCACGGCTCGGCACCGAAGATGCCCACGCGCGCGCTCATCTCGCGCGGATCCATGCCCTGCCGGCGGAACTCCTCGCAGATCACCTGCATGTACGACGGCGTCACCATGATCGCGTCGGGCTTGAAGTCGGTGATCAGCTGCACCTGCTTCTCGGTCTGGCCGCCGGACATCGGCACCACCGTGCAGCCCAGGCGCTCGGCGCCGTAGTGCGCGCCGAGGCCGCCGGTGAACAGGCCGTAGCCGTAGGCCACGTGCACCATGTCGCCCTTGCGCACGCCGGCCGCGCGCAGCGAGCGCGCGACGAGGTCGGCCCAGTGGTCGATGTCGGACTGCGTGTAGCCGACGACCGTGGGCTTGCCCGTGGTGCCCGACGACGCGTGCACGCGCACCACCTGCTCGCGCGGCACCGCGAACAGGCCGAACGGGTAGTTCGCGCGCAGGTCGCCCTTGCCGGTGAACGGAAACTTCGCGAGGTCGGCCAGCGTCTTGCAGTCGCTCGGATGCACGCCCTTCTCGTCGAACGCGCGCCTGTAGTGCGGCACGTTGGCGTAGACGTGCTCCAGCGTGGCGCGCAGGCGCGCCAGCTGCAGCGCCGCGATCTCGTCGCGGCTGGCGCGTTCGATCGGGTCGAGTTCGGCGGGACGGAGTGCGTGGATGGTCATCTCAACCCTCGTTGGGCAGCACCGGCCTGCCCTTCATCGTGTAGGAGCGGCCGCGGAACGCCAGCACGCGTTCGTCGCGCTGGTTGCGCACGTCGACGTCGTAGACGCCCAGGCGGCCGGTCCTGCTCACCTCGACGGCCGTCGCGGTCAGCAGGTCGCCGAGCCGGCCCGGCGCGATGATCTGGACGTCGAAGCCGGCAGCCACGGTGATCTCGTCGTAGGCGTTGCAGGCGAACGCGAAGCACGAGTCGGCCAGCGCCGTCAGCAGGCCGCCCTGGCAGCTGCCGTGGCCGTTGAGCATGTCCTCGCGCACGGCCATCGTCATCGTGCAGCTGCCGGGGCCGATGGCCGCGACGCGCATGCCCATGCCCTGCGAGGCGCGGTCGGTCGCCCACATGTGGTCGCGCACGCGCTCGGCGATGCGTTGCGGATCGCTCATGCTCAGCGATCCTTGAAGACGGCCGCGCGCTTCTGCTGGAACGCCGCCACGCCCTCGGCGAAGTCGTGCGCGCGGCCCAGCTCGCCCTGCATGCGCGCCTCCAGCGTCAGGGCGTCGGACAGCGTCAGCGCCTGCGACGCGTCGAGCGCCTGGCGCGTGGCCACCAGCGCCTTGGACGGCATCGCGGCCAGCCTGTCGGCCAGCGCCTGAGCGTGCGACGGCAGCTCGGCGTCGTCGACCACCTGCCAGACCATGCCGAAGCGCTCGGCGTCGGCGGCGGACAGCTTGTCGCCGGTGAGCGCCAGCGCCAGCGCGCGCGGCCGGCCGACCAGGCGCGGCAGCAGCCAGGTGCCGCCGCAGTCGGGGATCAGGCCGATCTTGGCGAACGCCTGGATGAAGCTGGCCGAGCGCGCGGCCAGCGCGATGTCGCAGCAGAACGCGAGGTTGGCGCCCGCGCCCGCGGCCACGCCGTTGACCGCGCACACCACCGGCACCGGCATGGACTGGATGCGCAGCGCCAGCGGGCGATAGTTCTTCTCGATGACGGCGGCGATGTCGGGCTTGCCGTCGGCGCCGGCGGCCATGCCCGGGTCGTTGAGGTCCTGGCCGGCGCAGAAGCCGCGGCCGGCGCCGGTGATCAGCACCGCGCGCACGCCCTCGTCGGCCGCCGCGGCGTCGAGCGCGGCGCGCAGCTGCGCGTGCATGTCCTGCGTGAAGCTGTTGAGCGCGGCGGGGCGGTTGAGCGTCAGCGTGCGCACGGCGCCGCGCTGCGCGACCAGCACGAGGGCGTCGGGCGGCGACAGGAGGGACGGTTCGGACATGGGCTTGCCTCGGGTTGGGGTCGCGGGCCGGAATTCTTTGACCGACCGGTCGGTTAATCTTAGACTCGCAATTGATCCGGCGCAAGCCCGTACGCCCGGCTCAGCCATTACTCGAGGTAAACCACCATGCCCTGCTACGAGATCGACGGCCTGCGCCCGGTCGTCCACCCGACCGCCTACGTCCACCCCACGGCCGTGCTCATCGGCGACGTGGTGATCGGCCCGCGCGCCTACATCGGCCCCTGCGCCAGCCTGCGCGGCGACTTCGGCCGCATCGTGCTGCAGGACGGCTGCAACGTCCAGGACACCTGCGTGATCCACGGCTTCCCGGCCTCGGACACGCTGCTGGAGGACAACGCCCACATCGGCCACGGCGCGGTGCTGCACGGCTGCGTGATCCGCGCCGACGCGCTGGTGGGCATGAACGCCGTCGTGATGGACGAGGCCGAGATCGGCGCCGGCGCCTTCGTCGCCGCCAGCGCCTTCGTGCGCGCCGGCCTCAAGGTGCCGCCGCGCTCGCTGGCCGGGGGCGTGCCCGCCAAGATCCTGCGCGAGCTGAGCGAGCAGGAACTCGGCTGGAAGCGCGAGGGCACCGCCACCTACCAGCGCCTGACCGAGCGCTGCCGGGCGACGATGAGGGAGTGCGAGCCGCTGGCCGCCGAGGAGCCCGGCCGCGGGCGCCTGGACGCCGGCAGCGTGCAGCCGCTGGTCGCCACGAAGCGCGACGCCGGCTGAACGGGCGCCCCGCCCGCACTTGCCTGTTTCAGGGGGTTGGCACAAGCTCGGGGCGCTGCACAATCCAGTCCTTCCCCTGGAGGCTGACAATGGACAAACGCGAGTTCGAGGCGGTGGTGGACGAGTTCGGCGCCGACGTGCAGGACCTGGTCGAGCTGGTGGAGCAGGCCCGCTACGAGCAGGCGACGGCGGTCGAGATCTCGCGCCTGCTCGACGCCCGCGAGGACCTGCTCGCGCTGGTCACGCGCCTGCCCGCGCTGCGCGCCGCGGAGGCGCCGGCCGACATGTCCGTGCCGCTCGCGAGCCTGCGCACGCGCATCGCCCGCGCGCGCGAGGCGCTCAAGTCCAGCCACGATTCGAAGGAGATCCTGCAGATGGTCAGCGAGACCGGCGAGACCTTCGCCACCATCGTCGCCCCGCTGCAGGCCGCGGGCCGCTGGCCCAAGGGCCGCTCGCGCTGAGAACCCGTGAGCGCCCGGGCGGCGAGAATGCGTCCATGAAACTGGTCATGGACGTCCACATCTCGGGCGACGGCGCCCGCGTCGCCGCCGTCGCGTTCGACGACTGGGCCGCCGCCGAGGCCACGCGCCACCACTCGCTGGCCGTCGCCCACGTCGAGAAGCCGGCCAAGGGCGAGCTCGACCTGCGCGCCCTGCCCTGGCTGATCCGGCTGCTGGAGGCCGAGCGCCTGCAGCCCGAGGCCATCGTGCTCGACGGCTTCGTCCACCTCGACGCCCAGGACACGCCGGGGCTCGGCCGCCGCCTGTTCGACGCGCTGGCGGGCCGAACCACCGTGATCGGCGTCTCGAAGTCCGCCTTCAAGGGCGCGGACACGCCCGACCAGTTCTGCGTCTTCCGCGAGGACGAGACGCCGCCGCTCGTCGTCACCTGCGCCGGCGTCGACCTCGGCGCCGCGAAGGCACGCGTCCGCATGATGCACGGCCGCAAGCGCGTGCCGACGCTGATGAAGCTGGCGGCGCGCATCGCCAAGGGCAGCATCGACGCCTGACGCCCCCATCCCGCCGCCCGCCATGGACGCCACCACCCTCGCCGCCTACGACGCCGCCGCCTCCTCCTACGCCGCCAACTGGGACGGCCAGCCGCCGCCGGAGGACATGTACCAGCAGCTGCGCGCGCATTTCAGGCCGGGCCCGACCGCCGAGATCGGCACCGGCAGCGGCCGCGACGCCGCGTGGCTCGCCGCCAACGGCTTCGAGGTCCACGGCTTCGACGCCTCGGCCGGCCTGCTCGCCCACGCGCGGGCCGCGCACCCCGGCATCCCGTTCGACTTCGCCGCCCTGCCCGACCTGGCCGGCGTCGCGCGCGGCGCATGGCAGAACGTGCTGTGCGAGACGGTGATCATGCACCTGCCCCGCGCGCAGATCGCGCCGTCGGTGCGCTCGCTGCTCGCGCTGCTGCGCCCGGGCGGCACGCTGTACCTGAGCTGGCGCGTCACCGAGGACGCGTCGACGCGCGACCCCGCGGGCCGGCTCTACGCGGCGTTCGACAAGTCGCTCGTGAGCGGCGAACTCGGCGCCGGCGACACGATCGTGTTCGACGAGGACGCGACCAGCGTCGCGTCGGGCAAGCGCATCCAGCGGCTCGTGATCAGGCGCGCCGCCTAGAAGACCGTCACGCGGCGGTCGTCTTCCTCGGGCTGGACGCTGTCGACGTAGTCGAGGTAGGCCGAGTCGCGCGCGTCCGGCGCGGCGCAGCGGCGCACGAACGCGAGCGCGGCGTCGGCGACCTCGCGCCAGCCGCTGTCGATCACCAGCGAATGGCCGCGGCCGGGGATCTGGACGATCTCGGTGAGGCCCGGATTGAGCTGCTGCTGGCGATACGCGGCGTTGGCGATCGCCCATGGCACCGTGTTGTCCTGCCCGCCGGAGACGATCAGCAGCGGGCCGCGCTCCTGGTTCAGCGTGTCGACCTGGGCCTCGGTCCACGGGTTGACGTTGGCCGCGGCCGCCTGGAACAGCGGCGCGCCGGGCGCGGGCACGGCGTGCTCGCGGTACAACGCCCGCGCCTCGTCCGCGCCCACCGCGTTGGCGAAGGCGAAGCGGAACTGCTCCTCGCTCAGCGGCACCGCGCGCCGGCGGTTGGCCGGGTTGCCCAGCACCGGCCACGCGGCCTTGAGCGCCGACAGGGGCAGCGGCAGCACGCCGCGGAACGGCGCCGGCGAGATCGCCACGGTGGCCGCCGACTGCCCGCGCCCCGCGAGGATCTGCGCCAGCAGCCCGCCGAAGGAATGGCCGACGACGGCCGGCTTGCGCTCGAGCTGCGAGATGATCGTGGAGAAGTGGTCGGCCACCTGGCCCACCGTGTTGCCGGCCATCGCGTCGGGGTTCGCGTTGGCCTCGGCCACCGAGGCCGGGTCGCCGGGCCAGCCCGGCGTCAGCGCGATGTAGCCGGCCTCCTCGAACAGCTCGGCCCAGCGCAGCCAGCTTTCGGGCAGCAGCCACAGGCCGTGCACGAAGACGACCGGGTGCAGCCCGGAGACGTTGGCGCGCTGGATCTGCGCGCGTTCGGCGGCCGTGATGCCGCCCGCGGATGACGATGCCGAAGTGCCCATGCGCCTGCTCCCCGCCGGATCCGGGCCTCGACGGAGGTCTGCATCGGATCCGATTTCATCGTATCCAAATGTAGCTCGACGTCAACAGGAGTCGCCACCAACTCCCCAGTTCCGGGCAACGCCGTTACATGCGCCCGGCCGCCGGCGCGGCGGACGCCACGGGCGGTTGCGCCGCGATCCAGCGGTCGGCCTCCGGCAGGCGCTGCGTGCGCACCTTCGCGCGGTAGCGGATCACCGCGGCGTTCTTGACGATGCGCTCGCGCGTGGCTTCCGGCACGTGGGTGCGCACGAAGGCGTCCAGGCGCGGCAGCAGCGCCGCGTCGGCGCCGGTGTCGAAGAAGCGCGCGGCGATCGTGGCGCCCGCGCCCTCGCCGAACAGCGGCTCGACCTGCGGCCAGTGGCCGGCGATGAAATCCAGCGTCAGGCCGGGATGCCACCAGCCGACGGCCCGCAGCAGGCGGCTGGCGACAGTCACGGGCGGCTCGCCGGAGATGGCCAGCGCCAGCGCGCGCTGCGCGAGCGCCGGATCCTGCGCCTCGCCGAGCAGCTGGTAGCGCTCGCCCTTCTCGAGCTCCGTCGGCGCCGCCAGCGCCAGCGCGTGCAGCCTGTCCCAGGTGGCCGCGTCGGCGCGCATCGCGACGACGGACAGCACCGCCTCGCGGCGATCGGCGTCCAGGCTGTCGGGATCCGCCAGCCAGCGCTCGAACGACCGTTGCACGTCCGCCAGCGCGCGCGGATCGCCGAAGCCGCCGAGCGCCTCGACGAGCGCCACGCGCAGCGTCCGGACGTCGCTGCCCTCGCCGTCGCGCGCGTCGCCGCCGACCTCGCGCAGGAACGGCGCCAGCAGCGCGCGCGCCCACTCGCGGAACGCCGCTTGCGAGGCCAGGCCGTCGTGCAGCTGGTCCAGATCGCGCAGCTGGTCGACCAGCATGCGCGCGAGCATCGGGTTGTCGCGCGAGGCCGGCACGGCGCGCATCAGCGCCAGCAGCTGCGCCATCGGCAGGCGGCCGGCGAACGCCAGCGCCTGCGTGTCGGCGAGCAGGCCCAACTGGTCGTCCACGCCCAGCCGGCCGAAGGCGTCGCGCAGCGCAGCCAGGCCGGCCTCGGTGTAGCGCACGCGCACGTAGGTCGACTGCCCCGCGTTGATCACGACCGGGCCGCAGCCCGGGACGACCACCCGCTGCGGCACGGCGCCGGTGACGACGGCGCGCGCCTGCCCGCCGCCGAGGACCGCCACCTTCACCGGCACGTGCCAGCGCGCGACGCGCGGCGCGTCGACGCGGAACTGCTCCTGCGCCAGCCGGACGACCGTGCGGCCGGCGACGCAGCGCGCGTCGAGCTCGGTGAGCTGCGGCACGCCCGGCTGCAGCGTGAGGTCGCGCGCGATCGCGGTCACCGGCCGCGGCGTGGCCACGTCCAGCGCGCGCCACAGGTCCTCGGTCACCGTGTTGCCGTAGGCGTGCTGCGCGATGTAGCGGCGCACGCCGTCGCGGAAGCCCGCGTCGCCCTGCCAGGCCTCCAGCGTGCGCACCACCTGCTCGCCCTTCGAGTACGTGATGGTGTCGAACGCGCCCTCGGCCTGCGAAACGTCGTCGATGTGCATGATCACCGGATGCGTGCCGCGGCGCGCGTCGATGTCCATCGCGCGCTGCCGGGAGCCGGCCTCCCGGGGCCAGCCCGTCCACTCCGGATGCAGCTGCTCCGTGGCCTTGACCTCCATCCACGACGCGAAGCCCTCGTTGAGCCACAGATCGTCCCACCACGCCATCGTCACCAGGTTGCCGAACCACTGGTGCGCGACCTCGTGCGCGACCGTCTCGAACACGCGGTGGCGGTCGTCCTCGGTGGCGCGCCTGTCGTCGACCAGCAGGTCGCGCTCGAAGTAGAAGAGCGCGCCCCAGTTCTCCATCGCGCCGAACGTGACGCTGCCGCCGGCGCCGGCCACCATGTCCAGCTTGGGCAGCGGGTACGGCGTGCCGAACCACTGGTTGTAGAACGGCAGCAGCTGCGCCGCGGCGTCGAGCGCGTAGGCGGCCTGCGCCGTGTCGCCGCGCTTGACGATGACGCCCACGTCGACGCCGCCGACGTCGCGCCGCACGCGCTCGAAGTCGCCCAGGCCGAAGAACAGCAGGTAGGTCGACATGGCCGGCGTCTTCGCGAAGCGCACGCGCTCGAGCCCGTCGGGCAGCGCCTCGGTGGACGCGACGGGCATGTTGCCGACGGCCATCAGCGCCGCCGGCACGGTGGCCGTCAGCTCGAAGGTGGCGCGGCGCGCGGGCTCGTCCCAGCTCGGCACGAAGCGGCGCGCGTCGGAGTCCTCGAACATGGTGAACAGCGAGCGCGACGGGCCTTGCGGCGTGTCGTGGTCGAGGTGGAACAGGCCGGACGCCTGGTCGTTGATCTTGCCGGAGTAGGCGATGCGCAGCACGTGGCGGCCGAGTGCCAGCGGATGCGCGAACGTGAAGATGGCGCGCTCGCGCTGCGCGTCGAGCGCGATGCGCGGCGCGGCGGACTCCTCGTCGAGGCGCACGCTCGCGATCTTCAGGTCGGCGCTGTCCAGCTCGATGCGGTTCGTGCGGCGGCGCACGGCGACGTCGATCTCGACGCTGCCGTCGAAGGTGGCCTCGGCCGCGTGCGGCGTGATCGCGATGCGGTAGGCGTCGGGCACGACGTCGTCCGGCAGGATCATGCGGTTCGCGGGCGCGGCGGACGCGCCGGCGCACAGCAGGACGAGGGCGACGGCGGCGATCCGGGAGAGGTTCTTGCGCATGGCTGGATGAGTTGACGCGGCGCCGGGCATTCTAGGGATGCGGCGGCGCCGGCCTTGCATTTGATAAACGTTACGATTTACCATCAACCCATTCGTTGACAACTTCCAGCGAGGTCCATCATGCGCAAGCCCCCGCCGTCCGGCTGGCCGCAGGCCCAGTCCAGCCTGTTCTACCGCGACGCCGCCAAGGCGATAGCCTGGCTGTGCGACGCGTTCGGCTTCGAGCTGCGCCTCAAGGTCGAGGGCGAGCCGGGCGAGATCATCCACAGCGAGCTGATGTACGGCAGCGCGATGATCTGCGTCAGCGGCGCGGCCCGGCCGGGCGACGTGCACGAGCCCGGCCGCGAGTTCAAGGCGAAGCACGCCAGCCCCCTGGACGTCGGCGGCCGCAACACGCAGGCGATCTGCCTGTTCGTCGACGACGCCGACGCGCACTGCGCCCACGCCCGCGCGCACGGCGCGACGGTCACGTCCGAGCCGGCCACGCACGACTACGGCGACGACTACTGGAGCGACCGCAGCTACGGCGCCTGCGACCTCGAGGGCCATTCGTGGTGGTTCATGCACCGCGTGCGCGAGCAGCCCGCGACGTGACGCGCCGCGCCGCCTCCCCCGCGGTCGACGACGGCGCGCTCGACCGCACGCTGCAGGCGCTGGCCGAGCCCACGCGGCGCGCGGTCGTCGGCCTGCTGCGCCACGGCCCGCAGCGCGCCGGCGAGATCGCCGACGCGCTCGCGATGTCGCGCCAGGCGATGAGCCGCCACCTGCGCGTGCTGCGCCAGGCCGGCGTCATCTACGAGGTCGGCGCCGCCGGCCCCGACGACGACGCCCGCGCCCGCACCTACCGCCTCGACGCGCAGCCGCTGGCCGACCTGCAGTCCTGGCTGGGCGAGGTGCAGGCATTCTGGGGCGTGCAGATGCAGTCGTTCCGCAAGCAGGCCGAGCGCGTGGCGCGCGAGCGGGGCCGGCGATGAGCCCGGGCGACCGCGTCGCCGCGAGCGTGTTCGTCGACGCCCCGCCCGACATCGCGTTCGAGGTCTTCACCGCGCAGATCGACAGCTGGTGGCGCCACGGCATGAAGTTCCGCAGCGGCGGGCGCGATGTCAGCGTGCTGCATCTCGAACCGAAGCTGGGCGGCCGCCTGTTCGAGACGATCGCGACGCCGGACGGCGGCGACGGCCACGTCGTGCAGACCGGCACCGTCACGGCCTGGGACCCGCCGCGCGCGCTGGAGATTGAATGGCGTGGCGTCAATTTCGCGCCGCGCGAAAGGACCACCGTGTCGGTCCGCTTCGAGCCGCGCCGCGACGGCACGCAGGTGACGCTGGTGCACGCCGGCTGGGCGTCGCTGCCGCCCGACCACCCGGTGCGCCACGGCCAGGCCGTGCGGCCCTTCATCGCCGGCATGGGCATGTGGTGGTCCGACCAGATGACCGCGCTGCGCATGCAGGTCGACACGCTGCGCGCCGCGCCCTGGCTGCGCATCGCGCGCGGCGAGCTGGGCGTGCGCGCGTTCGACGCCGGCGCGAGCAACCCGCGCATCACCGAGTACCACGCGGGCACCAACATCGCGGGCCACGACGACAAGGCGAACTGGTGCTCGTCGTTCGTCGACTGGTCGCTGGGCCGCGCCGGCGTCGCGGGTACCGGCTCGGCGCTGGCGCGCAGCTGGCTCGAATGGGGCGACGCGATCGACGAGCCCCGCCCCGGCTGCATCGCCGTGCTGTGGCGCGA
>Ga0306926_10007638_pt1 | contig 11753 bp, 16 predicted proteins | sample flu12Cox44000178_FD_203759 | JGI IMG/M metagenome (GOLD analysis project Ga0306926, IMG submission 203759) | Lab enrichment of tropical soil microbial communities from Luquillo Experimental Forest, Puerto Rico - flux8day.12C.oxic.44.000.178 (v2)... | ecosystem: Environmental > Terrestrial >...
GCGCCGCGATTACAATCCCGCATCACAACACCCATCTGTCTATGCCGTTGAAGAGAATAGATCTGCCTGAAGTAGAGGCGGTCTTGTGGGGTGTTTGACGACCCGGCGCGCCCGTTCGACGAGGGCTTGGGCGGCAGGTCCGTCGAGCGCAGCGATGCTGAAGATCCAGGGACCTTCGGGGAGCGGATGCAGCGCCTCAATCTCGGCGCTTTCGGCGGCGAGACGCAGCGTCTTGGCGCTGATGCCGAGGTGAGCGGCGGCCTTGGTCAGATTGAGCCAAGGCCCGATCCCGGTTTCGGCAGGACGGTGCACCGGGATCTTGTGGTGCGAACGCAGCGAGGTCACGCGCTCGCGCGTCCAGCGGTTGCCGTGGCCCGTCGTCAGCTTGTTCCGGTTCAGCAGGCCGGCGATCAGATCATCATTCGCAATGAGGACCAGCTGCCGGGCGGCGTCAATGATGTCGGGCGCGGTACTGTTGCGCTGGCCATGGCGCCGGCGCGGCAGACGCAGTTCCGTATGGGCGCCGCCCATCCAGTGGATGAGGAGCACGATCTCCCCGGCATCGGTATCGATATCGGCGATCACCTCGTGGATCACGGTGCGGACGATGCGCTTCTTGAGCCGGGCGTCGGTGGTCGGGGCCGACCAGACCGCGCTCAGATCGTCGGCCAGGGCCGCAAGCGATGGCAGTGACCTCTCCAGACCCGACGTTCTTGCGGCGTCATGCTCCGCGATCTTCGCCTCGACCTCGGCGATGCGCAGGAGCGCCCGATTCCAGCGCGCCTCCAGTTCTGCCGTTACAAGGCGGTTTGCGGGATCGGCCGCATCATATTGGCGGAATGCCCGGTCAGCGGCATAGCGAGCCGCCTCGAGGTCACGTAGCAACGCTTCCCGCACCTGATCGCGTCGGACGGTAGCCTCTGCCTCGGCCGCTATTGCCGCCGTGATCGCAGCGGGGCCAACAACCTGGAGCAGCGCGGCTTCGACCGCGTCATCGACCCGCAACCCGCCAAACGCGATGCAGCGAGGCTCGCCGTTGTCGAGGAGGCCGCGATGGCAGGCGTAGCGCGGAATATTGTGCTTCGTGCCACTGTAGCGGACCGTCAGCTTGCGTCCGCAGCGGCGGCAGCGGACGAGACCGGCGAGCAAGGCGTCGCCGTGCTTGGGCGCACCATGATGCCGACTTGTCGGGATGTTCTCGCTTACCATCCGGCGGATCGCCTCCGCGCGCTCCCAATCGAGATAACCTTCGTGCGCGTCGGGCTTCAATGCCAGCCACTCCCCGCGCGGCTTGCGGCGGCTTTTGGTCCCGACGGCCAAACCGCTGTATTGCGCCACAGCACTAGTTTTACCATAGGCATAGGCGCCGCCGTAGATCGGGTTCGTCACCATCCGATGAATGGTCGCGTAGCACGGCCGGCGCCAGATGAGCTCGCCGCTGCCGCGCCGGGCGGGCAGGTCGAGCCCGTGCTCGTGGAACCACAGCAGCGCCTGACGGGCGCTGCCGAGTTCGGCCACCTTGTCAAAGACCAAGCGGATGGCCTCCCGGACCCGCCGATCCGGGTCCTTCTCCACCCGGTCGCCGGCCTTGACGAAGCCGACCGGTGCGGCGACGACCAACTCGCCTCGACGGGCTTTCTCGTAGCGCGCGGCCAACGACCGCTGCCGCAGGAGATCGAGTTCATATTCGTTCAGCGTGCCCTTGAGCCCCAACAGCAGCCGATCGTTGCCGTGACGCGGTAAATAGATCGTCTCCTGGTCAACCAGCACGGTGTCGACAACCCGGCACATCTCGATCAGCTGCTGCCAATCGCGGCTGTTGCGAGCAAAGCGCGAGACCTCCCGCGCCGCAACCGCCCCCACCTTGCCAAGGCAAACCTCCGCCACCATCCGCTCGAAGCCGGCGCGCGTGACGCTGCCGGCGGCCGAGCGGCCGAGATCATCGTCGATGATCTCGATCTCGGACCAGCCGAGAGCAGCAAGACGCTCGCGCATCGCGTATTGCAGTGCTCGGCTCTCGCGATTGTGCAGGACCTGGTGGCTCGAGGATTGACGCACGTAGAGGATCGCCCGGCGATCCAGATGATGCTGCCGAATCTTGTCAGACATCATCGTCCGCCTGCGTGCGGATCGAACAACGATCGACACGGCCGTGATCGAGCAGGAGCCGCGCCAGCATCTCCGTCACCGCCCGCCGTGTCTCTTCCGGCAGCACTCGCCACGACGGGACCGGCTGATCGAAGCCCGCCGGGGCCGGCAGACCGAATAGATCGAGCTGCCGGACTTGCCGGCGGTCGGTCGCGTGACGTTGACTTTGATATCGCATGAGCATTCCCCCGGTTCTGGTCGCGAGCCTCACTCGCTGCGCTCAAAACCGGAGTATTTGATGACAATGGCTGGCCGTTTCGGCCCGCCGCTTCGGCGAGCAACTCCGTGAGCCTCGCCAATGCTGCAAAAGCGACATGCGGATCGCGTGCGATCCGCATTGGCAGACACCTGGCCCGATCAAACATCCACGCCGGCAGTTCCAGCCAGCGCTCCCTCGATCCTCCCTCCAGCGAGCAGCGCAGAACCGTGCCGTCTACTTTCTCAACCGCTTCATGGACACGGACGATGCATCCGGCCCAGGGATGCCAGGGATAAAGAACCTCGCGCTCGTCCCCAACCTCGGTACTGTGGGCGTTACCGCGCCGAGTTGTACAATGCCTGCCGACCTCATACCAGCCTCGGGGGCCTGGCCCCAAACGAGTTTGCAGCCCGGTCCCAACAGGACCACAATCGCAGTGGATTCTGGTTATGAGTGAGGGCATCCAGGGGGCAGGGTCATCCGATCAATCCATTCGGTGTTTTTTTCCTCGGCTTCGCCGCCTTGGCGTGGTTTGCATGGAAGCCGATGGCGGCCGGTGCTAACAGTCGGCCTGGGATTTTGGATGCGTTCGGCCGAAATATGCTACGCGAAAACCGCCGCAAGACAAGTTCGAGCCAATAAATGCCCCGAGGTCGCGAGGCGAGAAGCGCCCTGCTGATGTGATCGGCAACGCCGTTCGCGTCATGCGGATCGCGACCGGCGAGGAAACCGAGGATGTGCCCGATGCCACCAAGATCGGCGGCGGCAGCGCTCGGCAGTCGTAGGGGCAAAGCCAGGGCCGCGCGAATGACGCCTGAGAGACGGCGGGAGATCGCTAAAAGCGCCGCCGCCAAACGCTGGAAGAGCTAAGGTGCCGCGTTAAATAGATCACCCATCGGTGGTTTTGGCGGATAGAACAGGGAGGCCCGTGGACGGAAACTGATCGAGTCTCGAACGCTATGTGGGCCGAGTTGGCCGCCCATGGTCTGGCGTGAGGCTAAGCAATTGGGCCTAAATTTTCCGAGCCCTCGCGGCGAGCCGGATTTCCCCGTACCGCAGTCGAGCGATAGTAATGTCTGAAGACAACGAGAAAATATATTTGTCGAACGCATTTTTCGTCCTTGGCATGAAGCGAGGCGGTCTGGGGACGCGTCGCACTGGCAGTCAGAGATGTCGCGCGCGCTCGGGATCGGCGAGCGCACGGGGCGGCGCCGGGTGGGGCACTCCCGCAGCAGACGAGGGTCAGGGCGGCAACCCAGAGCGCGGTCGGCGCGTAGCGACGGCTTGACGTGAGCGTGGCCGCCGGACCACCCTCAAACATTACTACTCCTCCGGTCATTCACGGACACCAAGAAATGCCAAAATCAGAGATAACGAGTGATATGCTAAATTTGAAAGATGACTATAAGTACCTTAGAATATGTCAACTAAAAGATAATCTTGCGGAATGGCTGAGTTATGTCATAAACAATTCTGAGCCTCTAGTTTTGACAAATAATGGTGAGCGGAGACCTTTGTCATCTCTTCGGGGTCGAGTTCTCGATAGGTTGGATGTTCGGCCTTGGGCGTTTGGTCAGCGGCGGAAGCCCGTCGCCAATGGGCAATACTCATTACAACCTCCTTGCCAGGAGAGCCTGTACCGTCACCATATTCGATTCTGGAAACCGAGACACCTCACACGCGAGCGCGTGAGACGTCCCGCAAGCCCCGGTCCCGTGTCCTGGGTGGTAGAGACAGACTTGCGGGGCAGTTGCCTCAGTCGACCGTGAAGAGGTTCAAGCCCGTGACCACGTTGATTTGTGTTACGATAGCGGTGGAAGGGGAAAACTGGTTTATCCCGGAGGCGCCGTTGACAAGCACCGCGGCGTTCGTCGGCATCTGCAGGTTGGCCGCACCCCCAGTGACCTTATCGAGTTGACCATTCGTCAGTTCTACCGGATCTTGGGCGTCCTCCGCGCCGGCCGAAACCAACAACTCAGCTGGTGCAGCAAGAGCAGTAAGCTTACCAATCATACGTACCCTCCATAAAGAAGCGTTGGGGAACGCTTTGAACAGGATCACAGTAGGACCCAGTTGCATTATATCACGTCAAAAATTCGCCGCAAATGGTGCATGTTCGGTTTCCGGGCAGAACGGTCTGCAGCTCAGCGCGGCCGGCCTGAGAGCCTACCCCGGCCGTCCTCTTGGGGGCACGACCACCCTGCATGACCTGGGCCCACCCGACACTCTTCTTGTGGTTGACTTTTACTTTTCGATTTTCGAAAAGTATTTGGGCTCTCTCTGCCCCTGAAAAATTTAGCGGCGCAAAAATTTTCGCGGATCAATACCGGTCTTGGTTGAGTGCGGCAAGCGCATCGCCGACGCATGCGACTGGTGTGAAATTGGCGCCGAGGGCGGCGAACTCTCAACCAGGAAATTTTCCGTTGTCGGCACCATGTTTGCCGGTCTATGACCCGGCTACCGTCCCGGCGCTGCTTGCTGGCGGGAGGCCACCTTGCTCGAAGTTGGCGGATATGTCGCTCTAGCCTTCGTCCTCATTGAGGTTGTGCTGCTTGTTTTCTTGGTATTAGGCAAGATCCCCAAAAACCGCATTTCTAGCAGCTTCAGCTCCCGTCTTCTTTTTTGCCCACCTTTTTGGTTGTATAATCGAGTAACAGAAATCACGCTTCCCAGTCTTGGCACGATCAAAACTGCCGCCAATCTCGCAACTCAATACGTCGAGGAAATCAAAATATAAAAATCGATATCGAGCATCAAAAGCAACAAGTCACTACCGCCGTTGACACCCTTAACAAAGAAATCGACGTCGCGCGCGCCGAGGTCCAAAAAGTAAAGGAACGAATTTCACCACGCCAAGTGACAAACGAGCAAAAGCAGATCATTGTGGATAAAGTGCGTCAATTTGCGGGTCAAAAAGTTGGCATTATGACCGTATGGGACAATATGGAATGTGCATTGAGACGCTGCGGTTAGCGATGGGATTCAAGACGAGATCGCTCCCTGTGCACGCAAGACGGGCAAAACCCTGTTCCGTCGCCACCGCAACCCGTTGGTTTGCCAGCTTGCCGAGGGCACCACTGTCTCCGATTAGAGAAATCAACCCGGAGCCGAGGTGCCAAGCTCCAAAACAAGGACGGTGGAAGGTCAAGAACGGTCATGTGGCAGAGGGAAAATCGCTTCTGCGCGGCGGTTTGACTGCTTTCCGCACGACTGGGGCGGAGGCGGGAATGCCCCATTATATCGCCCTTCTCGCCAAGGCATATGAGATCGCAGGGCAAATTGAAGAGGGAGTGATTCTGCTAGACGAGGCTTTGCAGCTCGTTGAAAGGACAGGGGAGCGTTGGTTCGCGGCGGAGGCTCGAGCCGGACGCAAAGGCGGTTGAGCCTACCGGCTAGGACCGCAGCGCTTCGGTTAGGATGTCGGGCCGGCCGAGTTCGACCGCCATGCTGTTTTGCCGATTTTCCCGCAAACCTCGTGGTTTCGCTGGGAGTGCCTCCAATGCCGCTATAGGACTAAAATGCGAACCGTTTCGTATTCTTGGACTGAAAGTTATGCCAGCCGCGTGTACATTTGCGCTATACGTGCATCTAAACGCGGCCAGCTCCACCACGCTTCCTGGCGAGGTTCGATCTCTAACCTCGCGTAGCCGCCCAGCAGTTTCTTTGACCCACTCGTCGAGCCGCATGCCCCAGCGCCTTGGGGACGCCGAGCCGTGGACGACTCATCGAGTTCACGGCCAAGAGAAGGAATCGGCAGCGCTGTCGGAGGCCATTGAAATTATGATCCAGCAGCAGTGCGAGTTCTGCCAATGGTGGACGGCAAATATCAGCATCCGATACACGCTGAACCGATTCTCGGTATCAAGCCTCGGGCCGCGTGATAAACGATCGACGCAGGATTATCATCATTGATGCATAGTCCTCCTTCGCGTCTTCCCAGTCGATATCCGTAGCCGCCATTACCAGGGCCTGCTCAAAGGTCTCGGCCTCATAGACATGTCGCCGGGAGATAGGGACTATGCATGTGGTCTCGATTGCGAACTTCATTCTCCTCGCCTCCCCGGTGAGCTTGCGTCCTCTTCGACCCAACAACGGCGTCGCATGTAAAGGCGAGGAATTACAGGTGTTACGCCTTTCGCTTGGTCTCCCACGCCAATACGGTCGAATACAGCCGCCGCAGACTGGCGCGAACCGGTCGCGGAGATGGTAAGTAAAAGAACGCCTCATGACAGTGTCACGAGGCGTTCCTCACGTCCTCCTAGTTCAGTGTCTGGGGGAGACACTGACCACGGCCAGTTGCCTCATTGAATCGTGAAGAGGTTCAAGCCCGTCAGCACGCTGCTTTGTGTTACGGTAGCGGTGGAAGGGGAAAACTGGTTTATCCCGGAGGCGCCGTTGGCAAGCATCACGGCGTTTATCGGATTCTGCACGTTGGCCGCACCCGCAGTGACCTTGTCGAGTTGACCGCTCGTCAGCTTTACCGGATCTTTGGCGTTCGCCGCGCTGGCCGAAACCAACAACGCAGCTGCTGCAGCAAGAGCAATAAGCTCACGACTCATCCGTACCTCCATAAAAAAGCGTTGGGGAACGCTTCGAACAGGATCACAGTAGGATCCAGTTTCAGTATATCACAGGTCAAGATTTCGCCACAATTGCGCAAAGGGCGTAACTCTTTTGGAGTACTCTCAGAAGCTGACGCCCTTTGTGACGATCTGCGGGAACCACTTCCACGGCACGCTGGGATCGCCCGGATTGTTCCGGCTGCGCTGCGGTGAGTGGCGAGCGATCTTCGGCGTGGAGCGCGGAACGATGATCGTCAAGCGCGTGCGGCACCGGAGGGATGTGTATAGATGAGCGACAACCTCGTTGCCGAGCTGGAAGAACGGCTTGAACAGGCGGAAGACGCACACGATTCGGGATCATCAAGCGCATCAGGGCGCTCGTCATTTGACGAGACGGTCGCACTCAAATCATTGTTTGTGCTGGTGTGGCGCTCGTCATTTGGCGAGAAGTCCCGGCGTACCGTAGCTTCGGTGACACCAAGAAACATGCCCGATCTCTACGACGACATTGAAAACGTCGTGAGCGGCGGCGAGTCCGTGCCGATGGGTGTGGTCGAGCAGTTCGCTGCTGGTGTCTCTCCGATCCGGGTGTGGCGCGAGCACCGCGGCCTGTTCGCTGGCGGAGAAGGCCGGGATCAGCGAGGCGCTGCTGTCGGAGGTGGAGAGGGGGGGAAGGACGGCTCGGTCCGCACCCTCGCCGCGCTGGCACGGGTTCTGAGCGTCGATCTCGACGACCTCGTGCCGTGGCCGCAGGATTGCGATCCGAAGGCAACTTTTGAAGCTGCGTCATCTTTCTCGACGAAAAGGCCGCCGAGACCCTGACTGCGACTGGTGACCGAAGCGCCAGGGCAAGGCCACCATGCCCGCGCCGCAGCCAAAGGAAACCGGCCTCAGCCTGAAGCGCGTTGTGCGGAGGGTGGCGAATAATTCTCGTGCCGCGTACTGACGCGCTAGGCTATAACGAGAACGGCGCTCGTGTGGGGCACGGCGCCGCCCTCTAACCAGCAACGTGATAGGAGCACGTTTATGGCTGATGACGGTCTATCCCGACTGAGCGATGACGAAAAGACCGCGTTGGTAGCGCTGCTGAAGCGTACCATCGACGACGATCGTTATCCGCTATCGCCGCGAATCCGCACGCTCAAGGGCATTCTGGCGAAGCTACAGCCGTCCGAACCTACAAGAGCACCTCCTCCGCCGCTGCCGCATTACGCACCGCCACGGGCTAAGGCACCGTACCGTCGTTCACAACGGTAAGGCGACCGCTCGGCGCGCCCCACATGCCCGATTTATCGCACCTGACGATCCTGACCGGCCACATGCGCCTGAGCCCGCGCAGCGAGGTCGCCGATCATGTCGTCTCGGGTCTGCAAGTGATCATCGCCAGGGGAGGCGGTGCCGTCGGGGGGCGGTGCTGATCATCGAGCGTTCGCCCGATGGCGCGATCTTCGATTTGTCGCACCGCAGCGTCGACGTCGGGGGAGTGTAGAGGCAGGCTGTGGAAAAGCAAGCGGAAGGCACTAGCGGTATGCAGGGGCTACCGCGATGGTACCAGATCATGCGGGCGGGGCAGCCTTCCCCGAAGGGAAAGATCGAATTACGTCACGCCGTACCTGCGTCTGCCGAGACGATCGGCAGCGCCGACGATACCGGTCGCCTCCATCCTGTCGAGCAAATCCGGTGCCGGGATGGTCGAGCCTCCCGGACAAGGTGAGTCAAGCGAGCCGTTGCACTCACCAGGGAGCGTCCGCACAAGAATTAAGGAACATGTCGACCAGGACAGAAGCCGGATATTCTTTGCGCATCTCGGGTCCCACGTCCCTAAGCCTGCCGAGAGCCTTGGCGATGACCTGTTCTCGATTTGTGGTCTCCGCTATGCAGCCTTTTACGCCTTGCGCGTGGCTTTCCAGCATCGAGGCATCGGCGAAGCCGACGATGTAGCCTTCGCAGACTTTCCGGTCTTGGGCGTTGCCCTCGCACATGTCTAGCAGTTGTTGTCCAGAACCCATAAACGCGCGAATTGGTCCACCCGCGAAGCGCGCGGTGCCTCGCTTCTCTTGTGCGGTGGCTGGGATTGCCGCGACGGCGAGCGCAGCGGCGAGCAGGAGGTGCTTCATTGGGTGGTTCAACTTGCCGGAGCTTGCTTTTAGTCGCGCCACAGCCCGTCGAAGCGGCGGCTGTCCATCCTGGCGTACCTCTTCGTGTTCTGGATGTTGGCGTGCCCGAGGTAAGCCGCCAAGCTCAGCGTATCCATGCCCTGGTTGACCAGTTTGAAGCCCGTCGCGTGGCGCAGCAGGTGCGGATGGACGTCGTCGAGACCGGCTCTGGCAGCTGCCTTTTCGAGGACCTTGTAAAACGCGTTGCGGGTCAGCGGCGCACCGGTCCGCCCAGTGAACACATAGCGCGATCCGAGGGGCTGCTGCCGTTTCAGCTTGCGCAGGCTGCGGATCTCGCGACCCGACAGCGGGTGGACGCTCGGCTCGCCGTTCTTGAGACGACGCACGGTCAGGCGAGCGGCATCGAGGTCGATCTGCGACCAGGTCGTATTGATCAATTCCGAGACCCGCAGACCGTGCCGGTAGGCGACGAGGATCATCGTGCGGTCGCGCTCGCAGGCGGCGTGGCGGATGATCTTCTCGACCTCGTCCTCGGTCAGCCACTGGCGGCGCGCCGGGCTATCCTCAGTATCCAAAACAGTGGTTGGTGCGGGTTCCGTTCGCACCGCGTGAAGACCAGATTTGCTCAATTCGAGGCTCCCTTCAGTATCCAAACTGGTTAGTTTGGATACATAGACTGCCGTGTCGTGGTGTCGGGAGATATATTGGTCTCAGCCATTGTCGTGGTCCCTTTCACGATGGTGGTCAGAGGCGGCGCCGCGGTCTCAAACACGGTGCCGTCTCGCTCTTTAAAAGTCGTAAAAATCGCTCTTCTTCGGCAAAAAAGCAAGCAAATTCAACGCTTTTGAGTAGTCCGATCGGTCATTTCGGGCTCTCGTCGCTGGCGGCTGGCGGTCGCCTGGAGTCGGTGAGGCTCGGGTGACGCGCGAGCTCGTCGCGGACGTGCTCGAGTTGCGCCCGCCGAGCGTCGATCGCCTCGAGCAGTTCGCGTCACACGTTCCTCGTCACCGCGCGCCCAGCGCCGTATCGTGCGATCGCCGACTCCGAGCGCGCGGGACATCTCTGATTGCCAGTGTGACGCGCCCCAGACCGCCTCGAAGAAGTAAAATGCATTAGACAAATATATTTTCTCGCAGTTTTCCGACAATACCATCCTCGACTGCGGTACGGGGAAAATTCAGCTCGTCGCGAGGGCTCGGAAAAATTTAGTAGGGAACCCGAACAAACCGAACGCGGGCCGGCGGAAGGGAGGGTTGCGGTAAGCTGGCTTGCCATGCCACGCTGTGGTCTTCGCACTCAACTGGGAGACGATCGACAAGATGGCGCGGGACACCGCACTGGGGCTGCACGCGCTGACTTATGTGATCAGGCTTCATGCGGACATCACGTCAGAGCATGGTGCGCCCACTCTCGGTACGCAAAATCAGGCGGTCGATTTCATCCTTGCCGACCCGGATGACAAACATTGGGGAAGCTTCAACGAAGCCTTTTCAAAGGTTGCCACACGACGAGCTATATCGGCGCGTTCGCGAATACCTCGAAAAAATCTCTGCCAGGCCGGCCTAGCTCTTTCCAGGGCCGAAGGCCAGAGCCAGCGCTAGTTCAGCCTGAAACCACAACCCTTCTATACTCTCGGCGAGCAGCTCGTATTCCTGGGCGCGCCGTTTGTTAAACGAATTCTTCTTGACCGTGCGAACGACCGCCGCGGATTTGCGCCCATTGGACCCGGAAAAATTTAGGGCCACCCTCGGAAACTGCGGCAATTTTGGGAAATGGCCGCCGGCAGCGGCAATTGGGGTCGCGGTTGTGTCCCGTGCGGGCACGTGATGTCGCGGCTCCTCGGGGCTGTGCGGGGAAAACTGGCCGTTACCTGGGGTGGGGTGAAATTCGCGCTCGGTGCTTCAAAAGCGGCAGCCAGGCCGCTACGTCCGACGGTTGCCCCCGAGCTCATCGAGGAGCGCCTTCGCCTCTTTGAGGTCGGGCGTGTCGAAGCCTTCGGTGAACCAGCCGTAGACCGGCGCGAGCAGGTCGCGAGCTTCGGCGCGGCGGCCCTCGTCGCGACGGAGCCGGGCAATACTCGCGGCGGCGCGCAATTCCCAGAGCTTGGCCTCCTGCTCCTGGGCAATGCTTAGCGCTTCGCAATACAATTCCTCAGCCGCCTCGAAATGCCCCTGCCGCAGCAGCAGCTGGCCCTTATACCTGTTCAGCTCTGCTGCAAACCAGCGCTCCCCTGTTCCTTCGATGATCTGTAATGCTTCGTCCAACTGGGTCGCAGCCTCTTCAATTCGCCCCGCAATCTCATATGCCCCCGCGAGGAGTGCGATAAAATGAGGCAGAAATACCCCCATCCCGGTGGCGCGGTAAGCGGCCAAGCCGCTGTGCAGTAGCGTTATCCCTTGGGCCACGTCACCATTTTTGACCCTGACCCAGCCACGATACATGGTTCCCGCCGCCCGCCAGACAGGAAAACCCTGCTCGGTCGTCACTGCAACCAGCTGATCCGATCGCTCATGCAGAGCCGCACTTTCTCCGATAATCGAAAGCAACCTGGAGCCGTATGTCAAGCTCACAGCCAACGACCGCGGATGAGCGAGTCTGCCCGCCTCGGCAATTGCTGCGCTGCTCCGTGCCAGTGCCTGGTCGAGAAAGCCGAGGCAGGAAAGGACAATCCCCAAATGGGACTGCGAGGTTACGTGGGGATGGCTCGCTCCGGCTTGATCGACAAGA
>Ga0306926_10007639_pt1 | contig 11753 bp, 17 predicted proteins | sample flu12Cox44000178_FD_203759 | JGI IMG/M metagenome (GOLD analysis project Ga0306926, IMG submission 203759) | Lab enrichment of tropical soil microbial communities from Luquillo Experimental Forest, Puerto Rico - flux8day.12C.oxic.44.000.178 (v2)... | ecosystem: Environmental > Terrestrial >...
CAGTTCTTCTACGACTGCACCGGCTGCGGCGAGCTTTTACAGCCAAAACCCGGCGATTGCTGCGTGTTCTGCTCTTACGGGTCAGCACCCTGCCCACCGATTCAGGCTGGCGAGTCACCAACATGCCATCCGGGCTGATGGCAGAAATAAGCCTCCGGCTTTACCGGTCGGCGGGTGTCGGTGGGTCGGGCCCAAAGATCCGGTCACGGATCGACAGCCGTATGGGCACGGCGCAGTAGAAGACGGGATCAAACGCTCTCCACCACAGACGACGGATGGCTTACAGCGTCGGGTTGTCGACCTGTCGAACGATCTCAAGCGGCGATAGCTCTCTGAGGGAGAATTCTCCCGGCTTGCTGAGATCGCCCCCAGCTTCGAGACGGTCGTCTTGTTCCGGTTTCATTACAGCCGCGATTCCGATTTGAGCCCGGCCACATCGGGGCGGCTGCACCAATCTTCTCGGCGGGTGAACGGCACCGAGGCTACGAGGCGATTCTGCCAATGGGCCGTATAAGCGGCGGCGATTCGCTTCGGAGGAGACGAGGGCGACATTTTCCGAGTTCTGTGCCGCGCCGCTCGTGAAGTTCATTGATCCCGTCGTAAGGAGGACCTTACGGTCGTTGACCATCGTCTTGCTGTGGGCGAATCTTGACACCTCGGTCGATCCATATCGGCACCCCGGCGCAGGCTAAGGGCTCGATACTGCTTCCGCGCTCACAAGGGTCGTCCTGTCGGCGATCAGCGAGGGCACGATCGAGCAGCCGCTCGACCTTGATCGACCGAGTATGATCCCAGATTGGGTGTCTTTCTTCCCGCCGCTTACCTTGTTATTCAGGTGCCATCGCTACCCGCCCCGTTGGTGGACAAGAGGCTTTCAGATCCAGACATCCTGCTCCGCTGTCCGCTCGCCACCCACATCCCCCGTATTGCGCACGCCACGCGGCTCAATCAGGAGCAATTTGACCTCGTTCTCGGCGTACGGTTTGTGCTCCACCCCCTTCGGAACGACGAACATCTCTCCTGCCAGGACATGCACCACCCCGTTCCGAAAATCAATCCGCAGATCTCCTTCGATCACGATGAACGTCTCGTCAGTGTCTTTGTGATCATGCCAGATGAAGTCTCCCTGCAACTTCACCACCTTGAACTGGTAATCGTTCATTTCAGCGATCACTTTTGGCTGCCATTGCTCATGGAATAGGCCAAACTTTTGCGCAAAGCTGATTGCCCGGTATTCCATCTGATCTCCTTTAGTCGTCCTCTCGTCCAACCTGACGCCTGACCTAACCCTCTTGCTATCACTGTTTTTTTCTGACTTGAAGATCACCAAAAATCACGCTTGCTCTGGATGACTGAGCCGACTGTACAGCATCATTAACGCCGGGCGGAATGTTCGGCGGTTCGGTGTCGTCAAGGAACCGTTTCGCGCGCTGAACACGCGCCCTCTTCGCTACCTGAATTGGGGTCGCATTCAGATGACGGGAGAATAACCTCGGGACAGTTGCCGAGAACTGACTCCAAGCTCTGGAAGCAAGGGTCGTCACTGTCGAGCGCACTGTCGACGACTAAAAGAAGATTCGCATGCTTGCGGTGGTTGTTTATGTCAGCGCACGGGCTAGTGGATGAAACCCGACGCTTGATACCCTTTTGGCTCCTGGCGGAGAGTGCTAGCTTCTAAAGCAACTTTCGGAGGATTGGCACGTATTCGGCCAATGCCAAGTGCTGAAGGGCGCAAGCCGCATGGATGCTGAACCAGCGTATCTCGGAATGTTCATCGCCGACAATGCTCGGTTTACCTCCTGCCCAGGCGTTCACAGCGTACATATGGTATAAGACGTCGCCGTTGATCGACGGATTTGGTTCTATAATTTCGCCGATTTTCCAGAACACAAGCGGCGTCAACCCGATCTCTTCTTGCAGTTCGCGCACGAGAGCATCATCGAGTGCTTCGCCTGTTTCAACATGCCCACCTGGAAAAACCCCAGCGATCAGGGTAGTTCCTCCGCCCTGAACTGCGCCTAGCAAGGAGAACGTTGGTCCCCCTCAGGAGCATCGCCTTTACTATATCTTTCATATCCCGGTCCGGCCCATTGATTTGGGATACCACTAGCCGACAGTATCAGACGGATGGAACTCTGAGTTTCGGCACCTCCGCGAGTTGTGCTGCGGTTCGATGCGGGTTCATCTGTCTGATTTTTCACCACTAGAGACGCTGCGCAGCAAGCGCGCTCACCATCAACCTGCGCAAGCCAAATTTGTGAAAAGGGGTTATCGAGGACAAGTAGTATTGCCCGAACTTGTTGTGAACCATACAGAGAGTAGACACTACAACGCTTGGCCTGTCGTCGCGTACCTTCATGATCGAGAGTCTAAAATCCATGTGCTTGTTGTCCCGGCCTGCAACGAGTTCGTCAGAGCCGAGAAAAAAGATTGGCCAGGGTCCGATCTTCGCGCCGACAAAGTAGCGGTCTCTCTTTTCCATGTTCATTATTTCCAAGGTAGTGGGTACCTCCAGGCCAGCTAAACCTGCGACCTTGTTGCGAGCAATCAGCATCAGCTTCATCCAGCCGGGCCGGTGCGCGAAAATTCCGAAGAAGATGTCAACGACGTCAAGGTCCGAGCGGCTCAGGGGCGCGCGATAGGCGTCACGAAAATCAGCGCGTTCGATCAGATCCTTGCCCAATGCGCTATGGCGGGGCACATCGCTTTCGACAACACTCATGGTCGCCCTCCAGGCCACGGGCTTCTCCTCGTATTCCGGATAAGATGCACCGCCCTGTCAACCGTTGCACGGGTGCCTTTCCACGCTGGGCAGAAAGGTGCGGTTTCAGGACGGCAACGGAGACAAGGCCGAACGCCCGCTGTTTCGGCAGCCGCGGCGGAGGGAAAATAGCAGACGTTCTTGGATAGGGGTTGTGCCGGGCACACGGGGCGGCAATAGACGCCCGTGGTGCGGACCCCGTGAAGAACCGTCCGTCATAGCTCGGATCACGCGCCAAACGCGCCCGATCGCATTCGGCAAAATCGAGCATCATCGGAGTCCCTACTTAGCAGCTAACGCGAAGTCGGACGAACCCCTCGGCAGGGATGGGGTCCGAATCCGGCGAGCGACTTCGCAATGCAAACGGTAGGCTCACGCCACGCACGTTAGTTCGGCCAGGAGAAAGCGATGCCGAGCGGTGTTGCCAACAAGATTTATGGGACCGTTCCCGCCGATAAACAGAAGGAGATGAACGGTCTGGCGTTCGTCCTGGGGCTCATCGATGGGACGCTGCCGCTCAACACGATCGCACAAACGTTGGGCTATGACATTACGGAGGCGGAGAGCGGGCGGGCCCGAATTACTGCGGAGCCGAATGAGACCCATCTCAATCCGGCTGGTACGGTGCACGGTGGTTTCTCGGCGACGCTGCTCGATAGCTGTATGGGACTGGCTATCCTGTCGACTCTGGAAAAAGGCGTCGCTCAGACGACTCTCGAATTCAAGATTTCCTTGCTGCGGCCCATCACGCCTGAAACGGGAGTAATTACGGCAGAAGGCGTCGTGATGAGCCGGGGGCGGCGCGTGGGCACCGCTGAAGGTCAAACGGACAGGGGCGTTTGCTCGCCCATGGCACGACCACATGCCTGATTTTCGAGACATGATATAGCTGTAAGCCAACCTGTGCCGGTTCGGCATAGTATTGGCGCGCCTCGTGACGCGCTCAAAATTCATTGCGTTAGCCGTCAGCGCTGCTCTCAGAGGGATGCCCTCCACCCCCGAGTCAAGAACCAAGCTGCTTCCGCATAAAGACGCGTTCGTATCCGGCCTCAGTGGCGCGTCCGGTCTCCTCGTAGCCGATTGTGGCATAGATGCGTTGATTCTCGGTCATCGTCTCGTGCGTGTAGAGGCGGATTTCGTGGTAGCCCCGCCGCAGCGCTTCGGCTTCGGCGAAAAAGAGGAGCCGCCGACCTAACCCGAGCCCCTGGCGCACCGGGGCGATTGCGATGTTGTCGAGAAGCAGATGGTCGGGTTTCGGCAGGAGCACCAGGACTCCGACGATAACAGTGCCTTCCTCGATGACCCATAGAACGCCTTCCGAGACCCGCGCCGCATAGTCGTCGAGCATTGGCCCGGGTGGTTTCCCCATGCGAGGGATATAGCGCCGATAAGCCTCATCCACGATTCGAGCGACCGCCGACACGTCTGTAGCATTGGCGGCTCGAATGCTTGGTTCGCTCACGGCATCTTCCGGTTTGAGTTTGAGAACATAGGTAATCAATAATGGTCTGAATCCTCGGTTTTCATAGAACCGGCGAGCGAGGTCGTTAGGCCAGATGCAGTCGAGAGAGACCTCACGCGCGCCATGTTCTCGACACCAATTTAAGGCGGCGTCGAGCAATGCCTGTCCGGCCCCACGGCTCCTGTCGTTCCCCTCCACCAACAGCGCGTCGATGTTGGCAGGACAATGGCCAGCTTGCTTGAGTTGCGTGTAGACGAAGCCCGACACTCTCCCTTCTTCTTCGGCAACAAAAGCAGCGCGGCTCTCGGGGTTCTCCCATGCGGCGGTCAAAATTGGGCGGATGACTTCCTCGGGGGGAACATCCCACCGCTCTGGTCGAAAAGCCTCGATTGAGCGGTGATAATCAATAAGCTGCTTCCACAGTCCCAAAACGATGTCCTCATCATTCCCATCTGCTTTTCGTATGGCGAACATCTGCAACCTCGCGAGGCTGACTTCAGGTTTCGGCTGGACCGTAGTACGCCTCGATGCGATATCCGTCTGGATCGATGATGAAGGCGGCGTAGTAGTCAGGGCCATAATTCGGGCGCAGACCGGGCGCACCATTGTCGTGCCCGCCTGCGGCTATCGCTGCCGCGTGAAACGCATCGACGGAGGCGGCATCCGGTGCTGCAAAACAGAGGTGCAGACCCGACTTTTCGTCGGCTGGAACCGGACGCTCGGCCTGGACAACCCAGAGCGCGATACTGTTGCGGCCATATCCGTAGCCCACCAGCGATCTCGCGGCCCTCAGGCACTTGTATCCGAGCGGTTCCAGCGCGGCGTCATAGAAGCGCTTGCTCTTGTCGATATTTCTTACCCCGATCGAGACATGAGCAATCATGAGCTTCTCCCAACGGATGCTGCGTAGCCTAATACGCCACCTTGGCGAACAGGTAGCGTCACCGTCACCTGACGTCTGACACAACGATTTCCCGTCAATGTGTCAAGCGGCAGATATGATGACGCTAGGCAAAACGAGGGATACAAAGGTCGGGAACAGGTCAGTTCTTCAGGGGGGACGCTTCATGCCAGCAAACCGCGTTGTGCACGGTGACCGAAATACCGTCGAATTTCACATCTATGGCGAGGGACCACTTGTGGTCATGGTCCCGAGCCTCGGACGGCGGGCGGCTGATTTCACCCAGCTTGCCGCGAGGCTGGCTGCCGAGGGGTACACCACGGCTTGTTTAGAGCCACGCGGTGTCGGAAAGAGCACGGGGCCGATGGAGAACCTCACGCTTCACGATCTGGCTGCCGATGCGGCGGCAGTGGTCGAGGAGATTGGGCGTGGCATTCCTGCGGTCGCGGTGGGGCACGCCTTTGGTCAACGAGTATGTCGCATGCTCGCCTCGGATCGCCCAGATTTGGTGAGCGCCGCCATCATACTCGCGGCGGGCGGCAAGGTACCGCCCACAGAGGAATCTCGGGCGGCATTGCGTGGTTGCTTTGATCTTTCTCTACCGCAGAAAACGCGCATGGAGTTCGTGCGATCCGCCTTCTTTGCGGCAGGCAATGACCCTGCCGTATGGCAAGACGGCTGGGAACCCGCCGTCGCCCTAATGCAGGTCCGAGCGGCGGAAGCCACTCGCGTCGAAAGCTGGTGGGGAGCAGGGCAAGCCCGGCTCCTCGTCATCCAAGGTTTGCAAGACAGGCTTGCGGTTCCCGAGAACGGTCGCCTTTTGCAGAAAGAGATGGGGTCGCGAGTAGAACTGGTCGAGATCGAGGGGGCAGGCCATGCTCTGCTACCGGAGCGCCCGGAAGAGATCGCAATTGCCGTCCTCCGGTTCCTTAAGCAGTTATACGGCGGAACGCCAAGCGGCTCAGCGGCAATTTCTGCGTAACTGCTGCGCCCTTTCGATCGGATCGGACTGCCGGGATCAGCAAAACGCGGATCGCGGTATCGCTGCTCAGGTTGGCGAGATAGGCACGTCGTAAATGTTCTTTCAGCGTTGAACGGGTAGCTTCGGCCAGACCAGCGACGAACAGCCCAGGCGGTCCTTTCCCTTTGGTGAAGGGAAGCCGTAATCATCGAAGCAGTTGGTGTGTTTGTCACAGAACCTCGCGCGCGTCGGCGGCATCAAAAATTGTCGCCGTAAATCTTTCCTTGCTGCCTCCTAGGTCGAACCAATCACGCAGGCCGGTTGGGATAGGTGCGATTCGAAGCGGCATCTCGATCTGGGGTCCAATGATCGCCGCCTGGATTTTGCGCCTACCTGGATCGTGCTCGCCGGTTGGACGGAAATCTAATCCGAGATCCCGGTTTGGTCTCCAAAGAACGTAATCCGTTAACCCGTAGATCGCTGCCATATCTCTCCGGTCCGAGCAGAGGACGTAGATCCCCTTTTATTATCGGGCGGGTCGCGGAATCGCTTCGATGATTCTCGTGCGGGTTCCGCGCTATTTCGGCTGCCGCGAGCCGACAAATCGGCTAAGATGAGGTCTCGGGCAGCGACGGAGGGCGGACGAGCTTCAAAGATGCTCGGCCAATCGCGTCTGAAAGGCTACCTCGGGAAAACCCATCGAAAAGATGGCCCGTGCGTGGCTGACCCGCTCATCAAATCCGGGAGGCCAAAATGGCGGAAATTCCACAGTGGCATGTAGCTGGAGACTGGTTCGATGTCTGTAGCTGCGACATCGCCTGCCCATGCATATTCGGGCAACCGCCGACGAATAACGTTTGCCAGGGTGTGCTCGCGTACCGCATCCGCGAGGGACACTTCGGCGACGTGATGCTCGCAGATCTGAAGCTCGTGGTGGTGGCTACCTTCCAGGGCAACCTCTGGGCCAGTCAAGCGACCGGCTTCAAGCTTGGCCTCTTCGTGGATAGCCGCGCCAACCCTCAACAGCAGGAGGCGCTGCAAGTCGTGTTTAGCGGGCAAGCCGGAGGCACCCCGGCGCGTCTTTCGACGATTTGGGGCCACCGGAGGTGCTCGGGATGGAAGTTGTCCCGATTGATTTCGAGGTAGCCGGTGATCTCGCCTTCTGGCGGGCCGAAGTGCCCGGCAAGGTATCGGCACGCGCCGAGGCGCTGACCGGCCCCATGACCCCGCCCGGCCAACGGGTGCAATTGCTCAACGCGCCTGGCTCTGAGGTCGGCCCTGGACAAGTGGCTACCTGGGGCAGGGCCACGACGCATAGGGTGGACGCTTTGGGGCTGAAGTGGGAGGCCGATGGCAAGTCCAGCAAGCACATTCCCTTCGATTGGTCAGGCCCAGAACCCTCGTAATACGGGGGCATTGGCTTTAGCGATCACCAGCACCACCCGTGTATATGGCGGTTCTGTCACCCGCTTCTGGATCGACCGACGCCTCGAATTCAGATCCGGTGCCCGACGCAGCGGGTCGATCACCTAGCGTCGCAGGGGGCCAGATACGAACTAATTAAAGGCGAATGGTCGAGTTGCCCGGCGTCAGGCTAAAGGAACTGACCGTGTCGATGCCCCGTTGCTTTGCGCGGACGAGCGCCCCAACGATCCCGGACCCTCCGGTTAAGGCGTAGGCATTTACGAGGATGTGGTTTTCGGCGGCGTCGATCGCGTTCACTGCGAAAGCCGTGCAGTCCTCTTCGTTTGAAAAACAAACTGCGACTGCTGCGCTAGACGACACCGACGCGGCTGGCAAAGTCGGGCGAGGGCACCCCTAAGTCGGGCGATAGAGCATCAGGAAACACGCCTGCGTAACCACCGAGCGGTGTTAGCTTATGATGAATCGCTTCTTAAGTGACCACCTTCCGGCACCGTTTGACAGCACGGTTGCCCGCGGATCAAGCTCGGTAGCTCGCCCTACGATGCGGCGACAGTTCTCAGAGGCGGGGCCGCGAAAGTTACGCCCCCTGTTTGGATCATTTGCGGACGCCAACGGCACCATTCGGTCCAACGCACCCGGCGCGGTAGACGCCGTTGGCGCAAGTAACATGTCTGTGGACTGGTGGTGGCTTGCGGACTACCGCAGTGCCATTGGGTCCAGTGCATCCCGCCCGATAAACGCCATTGACGCAAGCCGCGGCATGCGCGTAGTTGCCGGTCGAGAGCACACCCAGACCGATAACGACAACGATCGCTAGGTGTTTCATGATGATCCCTAGAGGTTGGCCGTAAACTATTGACGTTGGCTGAGGATCAGTCAATTACAGTTTTGGAGAGTGATTGGCGGGGCGGGCACCCCACAATAGCAGATCGTCTGGCGCGAGTATACATTAATAAGAAACGCCAGAACGGCGGATGCGGAGCTTGGCAACAACCGGATTGGTCGGGGTGAGCTTCGAAATGCGCATCATGATACCGCTGCTTGGTGCAACTGGTCGAGAGTTGTTAGCCTGCTTTAATGAATTGCCAAATAAAGAACGAGGCGAACGCGAGAGCCGGGACAGAAATCGGCCAGATTCGCAAAATCGCCCATACAACCGCTGCGATAACTAGAAATATCGCGAACGGATCTTTGCAGGGCGGGGCGTTCCAAATTTCGCAATCGTTATCGTCAGACATTTGATCGATTACAAACCGGGTTGCGACGGCGCGGGCAATCTTGATAAACCGGACCCCTCTTATACTCGCGGGCGCGCAGTCCAATAGCGATCTCGCGGTCCTCAGGTACTTGTATCAGAGCGGCTCCAGCGCGAGCGTCGGATCTCGTGAACCTGCCGGGGTCTGTCGCATCGATGAAGTTTTGCTTTGTTCGATCAATGGCTCCGCGAAATGCGCTTGCCGTTGCGGGAGTTCGGCGTTTTGGTTTAGAGTTAGAGCCGCCCAAAATTCAAACTGCCTCTGCGCCATGTGGCCCGAAATCCCCTATGAACCTTGGCGCGAGACGTGCTCTGCACTCCGCCTGTATGCCCAGGTTGTCGGCAAATATCGGCTTGCTCGCACGCCTTGGGTGAACCACTCTTGGCACGCGACCCTGTATGTCAACGCACGGGGAGTAACGACTTCCATAATCCCGGACGGTGCGGTGGGCGTGGAGATCGCCTTCGATCTTCTCGACCATGTAATCATTGGCGCTACGACGGATGGACGCAAAGCGGACTTTCCGCTGGGCTCGATGTCGGTTGGCGAGTTTCACGCGCGCTTTTTGCACCTTATCGGGCAACTCGGCGCTAGTCCGCGGTTCGACGGTCGCCCGAATGAAGTTCCCAATCCCATTCCGTTTCGAGACGATCGGCAAGCGAGACCCTACGACGCCGATGCCGTAACGCGCTTCTTCCAGGCAATCGTCGGTATCAATCGTGTGCTTAATCGATTTCGCACCGGGTATATCGGTAAGGTCAGTCCAGTGCATCTCTTTTGGGGTAGCTTCGATCTCGCAATGACGCGCTTCTCGGGGCGTCGCGCTCCGCTCCACCCAGGCGGTATACCGGCGTTGCCCGACGAAGTGACACGCGAGGCATACAGTCACGAGGTCTCGTCCGCAGGCTTCTGGCCGGGAGGCGGAGGAACCGATTTCCCAGCTTTTTATTCTTATGCGTATCCCCCACCGGAGGGTTTCAGTGAGGCGCTGCCGAGCCCCAAAGAAGCATACTTCAATCAGGGTCTCGGGGAATTCCTGCTACCATACGAGGCGGTACGAAAATCGAGCGACCCTGAAACGACGCTCATGTCGTTTCTTGAGAGCACTTATAATGCCGCAGCCGATCTGGGCGGCTGGGATCGTGACGCTTTTGAATGTCCAATAGGTGAACCTCTGCGACCTCGACCGTTGAGCACCCGCAATTTACGATCTCAAGATCATGATTGCTTGGAGAGGGATACGCGTCGGACGAGTGCCGAATTCGCGCGGTAGCGCTTCAACAAGCTCCTCAATGACCCGTTCTGGATCGACACCGCCGCGGGCTCGTATTTGATCGACCAGAGGGTTGCCGAGCACGAGCGCTCGGGCATAGGTCGCGCTCGACCATACCCGTAACTCAACAGCGTTCTTGCGGCGCTTAGGCACTTGTATCCGAGTGGCTCCAGCGCGGCGTCGTAGAAGCGTTTGCTCCTGTCGATGTCCCTTACCCCGATCGAGACATGAGCAAACATGGGCCTCTCCAAAAGAGTTCTTGGCAACCTAATGTGCAACCTCGGGAAACAGTTTATAGCGCTTCAGTTAGCCGAAGCTGAAGCCTTGCACTACGAGTACTGAGATTTCAGACTAAGACATTTGCGAGATCCTGCATCGTGGGCACGATCAGATCAGGCTGATGAGGCGTGATGCCAAAGGGACGCCGACGCCGATCAATGAAGGCCGTTCGCATACCCGCAGATTTAGCGCCGATGCAATCGAAGGCGTGATTGGCGATGAACAGCACCTCGTCCATACGGACCCCGACGATCTCCGCTGCTTTGGTGTAGGTTGCGACATGTGGCTTGAAGGCATTGGCAACCGCCACAGAAATCAAACGGTTGAAGGGAATTCCGTGATACCGCTTCGCCGTTTCCAGCATGTCTGGATCACCATTGGAGAGAACCACTAGCGGATAACGCGTTTGTAGTCGAGCGAGTGCTTCGGGCACCTCTGGAAACGGTCGCAGTCGCTCGATATGAGCAACGAGATCGCGCACCTGGTCGAGGGTGTAGGGAATACCGGCTCGCTCCAGAACGAAGGCGACAGAGCGATGACCAATCTCGCGATACGAGGTGTGTTCCCGGTGTAGCAGAGCGTCGATCATCGAGTTCTCGAAATGGGTCCGACGCCACCACGTAACAAAGGAATTGGGATCGCCCTTCCACCCTTTCGCTGCCAGGAAAGGGGCTGCGGCCTCAGTCAATCCCGTCTGCATATCGACCACAGTTCCGTACTGGTCGAACATGCAGACCTTGATGGAAGCCCTCAGATTATCCGCCTGCGACATCGCCTTTATCCGAAGCCTCTTGAGGAACCACAGCCTATCACGGCATCGACCGCTGCAAAATCACGTTGCACCGCTAAGCCCCGACCCGTATTTGACCCTGCGCGGCTGTCGCTCGCGGGCGCGCGCTGCTAACTCAAAACGTCACTGTTTCATCAGGTCTGTTGCGGTCGCCCAAAAACGCTCGCCGCTCGCCGTCTGGACCCTATACTGTGTTAAGTGGTTAGCCGGAGAACATTGGCCATACACGACCACACCCTCCCCGGCTGAACCCCGCACGTGTTCACCCGGTCTGAGCGGGAAACAGTCGGAGGGGATCGGCTCTTCGGGTTGCTCGACCTTGCCCCCTGTCCTGACTAGGCCGATGCCCTGGTCACGAAGCACGTAGATGGGATCGACGTAACTGACTACAAAGGGTCCGATGCCGTGCACCTGTATGATCGTTTCTGTCTTGGACAACGCAAAGTGCGCCATTCCCTTTGGCACGAACAAATAGTCACCGACAGTAACGGAATCTAGATCGGACGAACTAAATTGACTACCCGTCCCCAGCAACCAAATTCCCTTCACCACGACAATATTCTCGTCTTCGACATGTGTATGCGGCAAGACGATATAGCCAGCCTCATTGTGAATGCGGATTACGAACGGCTGACCTGGAATACC
>Ga0306926_10007641_pt1 | contig 11752 bp, 12 predicted proteins | sample flu12Cox44000178_FD_203759 | JGI IMG/M metagenome (GOLD analysis project Ga0306926, IMG submission 203759) | Lab enrichment of tropical soil microbial communities from Luquillo Experimental Forest, Puerto Rico - flux8day.12C.oxic.44.000.178 (v2)... | ecosystem: Environmental > Terrestrial >...
GCTGCTCACGCGCTATTCGCCGGCGATGGTCAAGCGCGGCGAGATGCTGAGCGTGGCCGACGTGCTCGAGCTGCTCGGCATCCCGCTGCTCGGCGTGATCCCGGAGTCGAAGGCCATCCTGCAGTCGTCGAACAAGGGGACGCCGGCCATCCTCGAGCCGACCTCGGACGTCGCGCAGGCTTACCTGGACGTCGTCTCGCGGTTTCTCGGCGAGGAGCGGGCGCAACGCTTCATCGACGAGGAGAAGCGCGGCTTCTTCGGCCGCCTGTTCGGCTAACCCAGCAACGGACGAGGTTCATCATGGCGTTTCTCGACTACTTCCGGCGCGCTCCCAAGTCCGCCGCGCTGGCCAAAGATCGCCTCTCCATCATCGTCGCGCGCGAGCGGGCCGCTGGCACGCGCGAGGGGGCGGACTACCTGCCGCAGCTGCAGCAGGAGCTGCTCGCCGTGATCGCGCGCTACGAGAAGATCGACCTCGGCAACGTGACCGTGAGCCTCGACAGGGCGACCGGGTGCGACGTGCTCGAGCTCAACATCGTCCTCCCCGAGGCCGCGTCCGGCAACCCGCCACGCCCGACCACGCCGGCGACGGCTCCCGCGTAGTCCGCGAGCACCCGCTCGATCAGACCGCCGCGGCCGGCGGGCTGCCGCCCGTCGCAGGCGACGCGTCGCTCGCCGGGCGCGATCGCGCGCGGTGCGCGGCGCGCAGCAGCCGGAAGGTGCGCAGCGACACCGAGAACAGCACGAGCGACAAGAGCCCGAACACCGTGTTCAGCACCCCCGGGTGGGCGGCGAAGCTGATCGCGTTGCGCGCGATGAGCGCGATCCAGAACAGCAGATCCAGCAGCAGGAGCCAGTACGAAGGCCGGAAGCGAAACAGGATCCCCTCGGCCAACAACAGCCCGCCGAAGGTCCAGGTGGTCCAGTCGTAGCGGTCGCTGAGGAAATAGAAGATGCCGAAGGGGATCGCCGAGCTCATTCGGTTTCGCAGCTGGTGATCGACCTCGGGTCCGAAGTCGTCCCCCAGCCAGCGATCGATCACCCGAGCGTCGTCGGCGGTCATCTTGATCACGCGCCGGTTCGGCTTGCGCAACACCAGGAACGGCTGCGGGAAGCGCAGCCCGACCCGTTCGAGCTGCGCCAGCGCCTGGGCACGCGACAACAGACGCGATTCCCCCGCGCTGGTCTTGATGAACTCCAGCGTGTCCGCCGTCAACCGCGCCCGCCAGCCGTCCCTGAGCGCCAGCTCCTGGGTGGCGGCAGGCCCTTCCACGACGTTGCCGCTCTCCACAACGCGATGATAGAGAACGGCCGCTCATCCGCAAGGGACCGCGAAGCTCGACGCCACGCGGTGGGCCGGCGACCCGTTGACCGCGGCCGCCTGCCCGGTCTAAGGTCGGCAGCCCGCGCACGCGCGCGTCCCCCCGAAAGGCAAAAATGGCTGGATCCATGCCCGCTTCCGTCGCCCCCAAGGCTCAGACCGCGGGGAGCGCCACGAACTACACGGCGCCGCTGGCGGTGCTCACGACCCTCTTCTTCATGTGGGGGTTCCTGACCTGCCTCAACGACATCATCATCCCGCACCTCAAGGCGGTGTTCTCGCTGAACTACGCCCAGGCGATGCTGGTGCAGTTCGCCTTCTTCACCGCGTACTTCGTGATGTCGCTGCCGTCGGGGCGGATCGTCACCCGCTTCGGCTACAAGAACGGGATCATCATCGGCCTCGGCGGGGCGGCGGTCGGCTGCCTGCTGTTCTACCCCGCGGCCGGCGCGCGCTCGTACGCGCTGTTCCTGTTGGCGCTGTTCGTGCTGGCCTCGGGGATCACGCTGCTGCAGGTGGCGGCGAACCCGTTCGTGGCCGTGCTCGGCAAGCCGGAGACCGCGTCGTCTCGTCTCACGCTGACGCAGGCCTTCAACTCGCTGGGGACGACGATCGCGCCCCAGTTCGGATCGTTCCTGATCCTGTCGACCGTGGTGAAGTCGGCGGACGAGCTCAAGCTGATGACGCCCGCCGCCGTCGACGCCTACCGCGTCGCCGAGGCCAGCTCCGTCCAGGTCCCGTACCTCGGCCTGGCCGCGGCGCTGGTCGTGCTCGCCGTCGCCATCGCGATGTTCAAGCTCCCCAAGATCGAGGACGTCACGCCGGCCGTCGAGGCGGGCGGCGAAGCACACGCCAGCGCTTGGGGCTACCGTCACCTCGTGCTGGGGGCGGTCGCGATCTTCGTCTACGTCGGCGGCGAGGTCGCCATCGGCAGCTTCCTGGTGAACTACTTCAAGGAGCCGAACATCGGCGGCCTCGCCGAGGCGGCCGGCGCCAAGTACGTCTCCTACTACTGGGGCGGGGCGATGATCGGCCGCTTCATCGGCACGCAGACCCTGCGCATGTACAAGCCGTCGCGAATCCTCAGCGCCCACGCGATCGCGGCCGCGGTCCTGGTCGTGCTCACGATGGCGACCACGGGCAACGTGGCGATGTGGTCGATCCTCGCGGTCGGGTTGTTCAACTCGATCATGTTCCCGACCATCTTCACGCTGGCGATCGACGGGCTGGGCAAGCACACCAGCCAGGGGTCGGGGATCCTGTGCATGGCGATCGTGGGCGGGGCGATCGTCCCGTGGCTGCAGGGGAAGCTCGCCGACGCGATCGGCATCCACCACGGGTTCATCATCCCCGTGCTCTGCTACCTCTACATCGCCTGGTACGGCGCCAAGGGCGTCGCCCACACGAAACCGGCCGCTGCGGCCTAGTCGAGGCGCCGCGCGGTGCGCGTCGTCCTCCGCATCCTGGCGCTGATCGCGATCCCGGTCGGGATCGCGGCGTTGGTCAGCTTCTACGCCGACGAGCCCGGGCTCGAGACGCGGGCGCGGGAGGCGGCCTGCGCGCGCGAGGGGGCGCGGTGCCACCTGCGGCTGGCGCGGATGGCGCGTATGCCCTGGAAGCGGGCGTTCGTGTTCACCGGCGGCGCGGGGAGCGTGGAGGTCGACTGCCGGCACTCGCTGTGGCTGGTGGGCGACTACGCCTGCACGCGCGAGAGCGCCGTTCAGTTCTGACCGGCCCGGCCGTCGATCGATAGCGACAGCGCGATCGCCGCCAGGGCCTCGTGCGCTCCACGGGCGACGGAGATCGCCGGTGCCGGCGCCTCGGGCTCCCGCACGTTGATCCGGACGAGGGTGGTGCCCGGACGCTGCACCAGCGCCTCGCCGAGCCGGCGCACCGTCGGGACCGCGGTCCCCGCGCCGCACTCGACGATGGTGAGGCGCTGGTGGCCGGGCTCGAGCCCGGCCAGCCAGCGCTCGAAGCGCCGGTGCTGCGCGTCCGTGCGGCTCTCGTCCCAACCGCCGTCGCCGAACATGAGCACGTTGGGTCGGGCGAGCGCGCCGCAGCCGGCGCAGCGCGGGAGCGGATCGGCGGCGCGGAAGCTCGCGGGGTCGACGGCGATCGGCGCGGGAGACGCCGGGAACAACCCGACGCCGCAATCGCGCGTGCACTGCCAGGTCTCGATCGTGCCGTGGCACTCGACGATCCGCTCCGGGTCGAAGCCGGCGCGCTGGAACTGGTCGTCGACGTTGGAGGTGAAAACGAAGGCGCCGGCCGGACGCTCGGCGGCCCACCGGCGGAGCACGCCGAACCCGGCGTGGGGCTTCGTCGCGCGATAGAGGTTCAGCCGATGGCCGTAGAAACCCCACGCGAGGTGCGCGTCGTGCTCGAACCAGCGCGGGTTCGCGAGGTCGACGAAGGAGAGGCCGAGGTGGGCATACGCGGGGTAGGCTTTCCAGAAGCCGGCGTCGCCGCGAAAGTCCGGCAGCCCGGAGTCGACCCCCATCCCGGCGCCCGCCGTGACGAGCAGCGCGTCCGCGGCCGACACCGCCGCCGCCGCGCGCGCCGCGGCGTCCTGCCAGGGCTCCATGCACGGAGCTTATCGCCCCGCGGCGGGCATCAACAGGGCCTGCCCGCCACAGGGGCGCCACCCGCCGTGGTATAAGCCCCGGGCTCATGCGAAGCGATGCGATCAAGAAGGGGATCGACCGCGCTCCGGCGCGGGCGATGCTGAAGGCCACCGGGCTCAAGGACGCCGACCTCGACCGGCCGCTCATCGCGGTCGCCAACACCTGGACGGACGCCACGCCGTGCAACCTCCACCTGCGCGAGCTGGCCAAGCACGTCAAGGAGGGGATCCGGCACGCGGGCGGGACGCCGATCGAGTTCAACACCATCGTCGTCTCCGACGGCATCAGCATGGGGACGGAGGGGATGCGCGCCTCGCTCGTGTCGCGCGAGGTGATCGCCGATTCGATCGAGCTCGCGGTGCGCGGGGCGATGTGCGACGGTGTCGTCGCGCTGTCGGGCTGCGACAAGACGATCCCGGCGACGATGATGGCGCTGGCGCGGCTGGACGTGCCGGGGCTGATGCTGTACGGCGGATCGATCATGCCGGGGAACTTCCGCGGCCAGGCGGTCACCATCCAGAACGTGTTCGAGGCCGTCGGCGCCTGCGCCGCCGGGCGGATGACGGAGAGCGACCTGCGAGCTCTCGAGGACGTGGCGTGCCCTGGCGCCGGCGCGTGCGGCGGGCAGTTCACCGCCAACACCATGTCGATGGCCGGCGAGATGCTCGGGCTCTCGCCCATGGGGCTCAACGACATCCCCGCCGTCGACGAGCGCAAGGAGCACGCGGCCATCCGCGCCGGCAAGATCGTCATGCGGCTCGTGACCGAGGACCTGCGGCCGAGCAAGATCCTGACCCGGGCCGCGTTCGACAACGCCATCGCCGCCGTCGCCGCGACGGCGGGTTCGACGAACGCCGTCCTCCACCTCATGGCCATCGCGCGCGAGGCGGGGATCACGCTGACCCTCGAGGACTTCGACGCCATCGCCGCGCGCACGCCGACCATCGCCGACGTGGTGCCGGGCGGCCGGTTCATGGCCCCGGACATGGAGAAGGCGGGCGGCGTCCGCCTCGTGGCCAAGCGCCTGCTCGACGCGGGGCTGCTCAAGGAGAGCTTGACCATCAGCGGCCAGAGCATCACCGCAGAGGCGGAGATCGCCACCGAGACGGCGGGGCAGGAGGTCATCCGCCCGCTCGACAAGCCCATGAGCCCGACGGGCGGCTTCTGCATCGTGCGCGGCACGCTCGCCCCCGACGGAGGGGTGCTCAAGCTCGCCGGCCACAACCGGCGCAAGCACACCGGGCCGGCGCGGGTGTTCGACTCCGAGGAGGCCTGCTTCGCGGCCGTCAAGGCCGGGAAGATCAAGGCGGGTGACGTGGTGATCATCCGCTACGAGGGGCCGAAGGGCGGACCCGGGATGCGCGAGATGCTCGCCGTGACCGGCGCCATCGTCGGCCAGAAGCTGGACGACAGCGTCGTGCTGTTGACGGACGGGCGCTTCTCCGGCGCCACCCACGGCTTCATGATCGGCCACGTCGCGCCCGAGGCGTACGTGGGCGGGCCCATCGCCTTCGTCAAGGACGGCGACATGGTGACCGTCGACGCCGACACCCGCCGCCTCGACGTGGACGCCGACCTCGAGTCCCGCAAGCGCGGCTGGCAGCCGCCGGCCCCCCGCTACAAGACCGGCGTCATGGCCAAGTACGCGGCGGCGGTGTCGTCCGCGGCGCAGGGCGCGGTGACGTCGCCGGTCGGCACCGTCTAGCCGCGCGAGAACCGGCGCCAGACGCCGCCGATCCGGCGCTCGTGCGGCATGAAGGCGAGCTTGTAGGCCATGGAGTGGTTCTCGGCGATCGCCAGGCCGAGGTACACCCAGTCGAGCCCCTCGCGCGCCGCGAGGGCGATCTGCGTCAGGATCGAGTACGTGCCGAGCGAGAGGGACGCGCACGACGGATCCCAGAAGGTGTAGACCGCCGACAGCGACCGCGCGCCGCGGTCGGTGATGGCCACCGCCACCAGGCGACCGCCGACGCGGTAGCGGATCTCGAAGCCGTCGACGCAGCTGAGCGCGAAGCAGCTCTCGTATCCTTCCTGGTCGATGGGCGGGCGCCCGTCGGGGGCCAGGCCGCGCCCCCCTTCGTGGGCGCGGTAGAGGGCGAGGCGCGCGGCGTCCACCTCGATCGGTCCGAGCTCGACCTCGACCGCGGCGTCGCCCTTCGCTTGCGCGCGGCGCTGGGCGCGCGACGGCGCGAAGGCGCGGACATCCACGCGGATCGCCTCGCAGGCGGCGCAGGTCGGGCAGGCCTGGTTGTAGAGCAGGGGGCCCGTCCGCCGGTCGCCGGCCTCGAGGCGGACGTCGAACTCGGCGGGGGCGAGGCGCCGGATGGGGTGGCGGAGCGGCCGGCGCGCCCGGCGCCCCGGCAGGTAGGGGCAGGGCTCCTCCGCGTCGTGGACGACGATCTCCGGCGGGTTCACGGAGCGCACGTCGTGATCATAGCGCGGGTGCGGAGCGCGTCATCGATTCCCAGAGGGCGCGCACCAGCGGCGAGGCGAGCTTGCGGCGGCGGGCGCAGATGCCGACCCGGAACTCGCCGAGCGGCTCGCCGCCGTCGTCGGCGTCGAGCACCCGGACCTTGGCGGCCAGCGGGCTCTCGTCGAGGACCAGCCGCGGCACGATGCCGACGCCGCAGCCGAGGCTGACGAGGGCCAGGATCGCCTCGCTGCCGGGGACCTCGCCGTAGAGGGCGGGCGTGATCCGCCGGCGGCGGAACCAGCGGTCGGCGCTGTCACGCGCCTGCCCGGACGCCGGCAGCACGACCGGAAGCTCGGGCCAGGGGAGGGGGCGGCGGTGGCAGAGGCGCTCCACCTCGCAGGCGGCGCGCGGCGCCGCGAACACGAGCGGCGTGTGCAGCAGGACGCGCGCCACGAGCGCGTGCGGCACGCGGGTAGGGATGGCCGCCACGCTGACGTCGACCCCGGCGTCCACGCGGCCTTCGGCGAGCCGCTCGAGCGCGTCGGCGGCGTACCCGGTCTCGAGCCGGATGTGGATGTCCGGATGGCGCTGGCGGAACGCGGACAGGAGCTCGGGGAGAAAGCTCTGGCAGGCGGTGACGGAGGCGAAGATGGCGATGGTCCCTGACAGCCGGTCGCGGCGCCCCGCGAGCTCCCGCCCGAGGTTGTCCCAGCGCTCGAGCGTGTCGCGCGCGTGCTCCGCGAACCGCGCCCCCTCCGGTGTCAGGCGCACCGAGCGGCGGTCCCGCTCGAAGAGCGGCCAGCCCGCCTCACGCTCGAGCCGCTGCACCGTGCGGGACAGCGCCGAAGGGCTGACGTGGCACTCCCGGCTGGTGCGCGAGAAGCGGAGTGTCCGCGACAGGTGGAGGAACAGCCGAAGCGCGTCGTAGTCCATGTTCCCTGAACCGGGTTAGTATTGCACAAATCGCAACACTGAAGTGCCCATAAGTCATTTTGCGCAACGAACACGATCGCTTACCATTGTTGGCGCTGGAGGGTCCCATGAGCTTTTCGTCCAAGGTGTTCAAGGTCGACACGGTGAAGATGTCCGATCGCACGGAGCAGATCGTGCGCGGCGGCCGCAACCTGTTTCCGCTGCTCCCCAAGGCCTTCGCCGGCGTCAAGCAGATCGGCGTCATCGGCTGGGGCTCGCAGGGCCCGGCGCAGGCGCAGAACCTCCGCGACTCGCTCGAGGGGACCGGGATCAAGGTCAAGGTCGGCCTCCGCGCCGGCTCGAGCTCGATGGCCGAGGCGCGCAAGGCCGGCTTCTCCGAGGAGAACGGCACGCTCGGCGAGATGTTCGCCGTCGTCAAGGAGTCGGACATCGCGCTCCTGCTCATCTCCGACGCCGCGCAGGCGGAGCTCTTCCCGCGCGTGTTCGAGAGCCTGCGCCCGGGCGCCACGCTGGGCCTGTCGCACGGCTTCCTCATCGGCCACCTCAAGAACGTCGGCGCCAAGCTGCCGGCCAACATCAACGTCATCGCCGTCTGCCCGAAGGGGATGGGCCCGTCGGTCCGCCGCCTCTACGTGCAGGGGAAAGAGGTGAACGGCGCCGGCATCAACGCCAGCATCGCCATCCACCAGGACATCGACGGCAAGGCGACCGACTACGCGCTCGGCTGGTCGGTGGCCCTCGGCTCGCCGTATACCTTCGAGACCACGCTAGAGTCGGAGTACAAGTCCGACATCTACGGCGAGCGCGGCATCCTGCTCGGCGCCGTCCACGGCATCATCGAGAGCCTCTACCGCCGCTTCGTGGCCCAGGGGATGAGCCGCGAGGACGCCTTCCTCAACTCCGCCGAGTCGATCACCGGCCCCATCTCCAAGACCATCTCCAAGCGCGGCATCCGCGCCGTCTACGAGGGGCTCGACGCCGCTGGTAAAGCCGAGTTCGAGCGCGCCTACATGGCCGCCTACCCGCCGGCCCGCGAGGTGCTGGAGGAGATCTACGACGAGGTCTCGAGCGGCAACGAGATCCGCGGCGTGGTCCTGGCCGGCGAGCGCCTCAAGAAGACGCCGATGGGGAAGATCGACGGCACCGAAACGTGGAAGATCGGCGCCGGCGTCCGCGCCAAGCGCAACGAGGCGAAGATCCCGGTGAACGCGTTCGCGGCCGGCGTCTACATCGCGGTGATGATGGCCCAGATCGACATCCTCGTCGGTCACGGCCACCCCTACTCGGAGGCCGCCAACGAGTCGGTGATCGAGTCGGTCGACTCGCTCAACCCCTACATGCACGCCCGCGGCGTGGCCTACATGATCGACAACTGCTCGACGACGGCGCGCCTCGGCGCCCGCAAGTGGGCCCCGCGCTTCGACTACCTCATCACCCAGATCGGCTACGTGAACCTGGACGAGGGGAAGGCCGGCGATCCGGCGCTCATCGCCGCGTTCAAGAGCAACGTCATCCACGACGTGCTCGCCGTGTGCGCCGAGCTCCGCCCGAGCGTCGACATCTCGGTGTCGTGACGTGAGTCGCCGGCTCCGACCGGCGATCGCCGCCGCCGGGGCGGCGACATTCATCGCGGTGCTGTTCGCTCCGGCCACCGCGGGGGCCCATTTCATCCTCCAGGCCCCCGCGAGCTGGGCCGAGCAGGACGACATCGGCATGCCGCAAAAGAGCGCGCCCTGCGGGCAGGCGGACCCGCAGGCCGCCGTCCCCACCAACGCCGTCACCGACTTTCACGCCGGCGACACCATCACCGTCACCATCGACGAGGCGGTCTACCACCCCGGCCACTACCGCGTCGTCCTGTCGACCACGGGCCAGGCGGGCCTCGGCCCAGATCCCGAGACGACGCTCCCCGGCACCTGCATGGACCTCGCTGTCCAGGACCCACCGGTCTTCCCTGTGATCGCGGACGGCGTTCTCCCGCACACCGATTCCTTCACCGGACCGCAATCGTTCCAGGTCACGTTGCCCGCCGGCGTGACCTGCGCGAGCTGCACGCTCCAGGTGCTCGAGTTCATGCAGGCCGACGTGGGCGGCAGCGGCAACTGTTTCTATCACCACTGCGCCGACCTCCGGATCGCCGCCCCGGGGGACGACGCCGGCGCCGACGACGCCGGCACCGACGACGCCGGCATTGCCGACGCGGGCGGCGGCGCGCCACCTGGCGCCGGAGGCTGCGGCTGCGGCTTCGGCGGCGCCGCACCGCCGGTAGGTCCGGTTCTCCTGATCGCCGCTGCGATTCTGCTGCGCGCGCGGCGGCGGCGCCCGCCGGCGTCGGATGGCCCATGACCGCAAGATCGGCCGCCGTCGTCTCGGTGATGGCGCTCGGCGCCGGCTGCGGCGACGGTCCCGTGCCCGCCCCCTTCGCGGTGTCTCCGGGCAACGTCGAGGCGGTATGGCTCGCCCGCGTGGCGGACGGGCCGGCGGCGACGGCCGCCGCCTGCGGGCGCGGCGCCGCGGATCCCGTCGCCCGCACCCTCTGCCAGTCGCCCGCGCCGGTGCTGGGGAGCCTCACCGATCTCTACGGCGCGCTCGACCTCGTCCAGGGGGAGAACGCGCGGGCCGCGGTGGCGACGCACTCGCTGGGTCTGTCCGCGCGGGTCGTCTCCGCGCTCAACCCGCGCGTCATCTCGCTCCGGGACTACTCGCCCCTGGACGAGAACCGGATCGTCGCGGCGGCGTTCGCGCGGGGCGAACCCTTCGTCGAGCTCGTGGGCTACGACCCCGCCGCCCGCGACTTCAACTACTACCTGCTCGCGTTCCAGGCCTCCTGCGATCTCGGCGCGGGCGGCGGCCCGGCGGCCGGCCCGGCCCGCGCGCCCTGCGGCCCGGCGGATCTCCTGACCGAGCGGCTGGAGAGCGGCTGGACGGGCTGGGCGCTCTACGCCGATGCCGATCTCGAAGATACGCCGCTCGACTGCACGTCGTGCCACCGGCCCGACGGCCCCGGGGCACCTCACCGCCTGCTGATGCGCCAGCTCGACGGCCCGTGGATGCACTGGGGCGACTTTCACGGCCTCTCCATGCTCACCTGCACCGACGCGACCGGCGCGACCGTTCAGGTGGCGGGCGAGGTCAGCGCCGACGGGGCCGATCTGCTTCGCCAGGTCGACGGCCCGGACGGCCGTCACGCCGGCATCCCGGTCGCCACCCTCACCGCCGCGCCCAGCGGCTACGACCTGTCGTCGCTGATGTTCTACGCGGCCGCCCTCGCCAGCGGTACGGGCGATGTCCCCTGCCTGGCGCCCAACTGCGCCTACGCGGAACCACTGCCGTTCTCATCGGAGAAGGTCCTGTGCGATCGGCTCCAGGCCGGGCGCGCGGACGCCCCGGGAGGCGCGTGGGCCAGCTATCGCGCCGTGGCGCGGGCGCGCGGCCTCCCGGCGCCCTACTTCGATCCCGACATCCTGGAACCCGGGAGGCGCGCGCGGCTGGGCGGGGACTTCGGCGCGTTCGTCGCCGCCGCGGGCACGCCGGCGCCGGGGTCGGACGGCGCCGACGCGTTCAGCGCACTCTCGGGTCTCATCGACGTCGACGTGGCGGAGGCGATCGGCTTTCTTCCCGATCCCGCGTCCTCGGCCCGGACCCTTCTCGTCGAGATGTGCGGGCGATGCCACGGCGCCGGGACGGACGCGCGGCTCGGCCGCAGCCGGTTCGACGTCGAGGCGCTCGATCAGCTGGACGCCGCGACCGCTGCGAACATCGCCGACCGGATCTCGCTGCCGCGCAGCTCGCCGGATCGGATGCCGCCCCTGCGCGCGGGGGAGCTGCCCGCGTGGGCGGTCGCGCGCATCATGGACTTCCTGGGCGTGTCGGCCCCTTGAGGAACCCGTGACCAAGGAGAACCTGCCGTCGACACCGGCGCTGCTGGCGCTGCGCGGAGCAGGCGTCGTGTTCGAACCGCGCCGCTACAAGTACGTCGACAAAGGGGGGACGCGCGCCAGCGCCGAGGCGCTCGGCGTCGACGAGCACGCCGTGATCAAGACCATCGTCCTCGAGACGGGCGACAAGACGCCGCTCATCTGCCTCATGCACGGCGACCGCCAGATCTCCACCAAGCAGCTGGCGCGCGTGCTGGGCGAGAAGACCGTGGCGCCCTGCGATCCCGCGGTCGCGCAGCGCCACACCGGCTACCTGGTAGGCGGCACGTCGCCGTTCGGCACGCGCAAACGCCTCCCCGTCTACGTCGAGCGCACGATCCTGGATCTGCCGCTCATCTACATCAACGGGGGCGCGCGCGGGCTGCTGGTCAGCGTCTCTCCGGCGGTGCTGAGGGACCTGCTCGGCGCGGTGCCCGTCGACGCGGCGATGGCGATCGACGGCGCGCGGTAGACGCGACGCATTCGTGACGCGCGCGATCCTCCTGGGCTCCCGCTCGCAGTTACGTGAGCTTCGTGACGT
>Ga0306926_10007644_pt1 | contig 11750 bp, 9 predicted proteins | sample flu12Cox44000178_FD_203759 | JGI IMG/M metagenome (GOLD analysis project Ga0306926, IMG submission 203759) | Lab enrichment of tropical soil microbial communities from Luquillo Experimental Forest, Puerto Rico - flux8day.12C.oxic.44.000.178 (v2)... | ecosystem: Environmental > Terrestrial > Soil...
GCAAGCTGACTAGTGACCTGCTCAAGTCGCACGGGGTGCGCAGCCAGGACGAGGTCCTGGCCGAGATGAAGCGGCGGATCGCGCTGATCGGGCTCAAGGAGGACGTGCTCAGCAAGTACTCCTTCGAACTGTCCGGCGGCATGCGGCAGCGGGTCACGATCATCATCTCGACGCTGCTGAACCCGTCGCTGCTTATCGCGGACGAGGTCACCTCCGCGCTCGACGTCTCCACCCAGCGCGCGGTCGGCGAGATGCTGCTCGAGTTCCGCGACCGCGAGTTCATCAAGAGCGCCATCACGATCACGCACGACCTCAGCATTCTGGCGCAGATCGCCGACACCATCGCGATCATGTACGCGGGCCGGCTCGCGGAGAAGGCTAGCACCAACACGATCGTGAACGACCCACTGCACCCGTACACCAAGGCGCTGATCGCGTCGCTGCCCGAGGTCGGGGTGCGGCACGACCAGACCACGCTGACCGGCATCCCCGGCCGGCCGCCGTCGCTGGTGAACCCGCCCGCCGGGTGCCGGTTCCGGGACAGGTGCCCGTTCGCGTTCGCCAAGTGCACGGAGACCCCGCCCTTCGAAGAGGTCAAGCCCGGCCACCACGTCGCGTGCTGGAAGGTCAGTCAGGAAGTAGGCAAGCAGTGACCACGCTGAAGGTGGACCAGGTCTCCAAGCTCTTCCGGGCGACCAGCCGCGCCGGCGGCCTCACCCCCGCGCTGCGCAAGGTCAGCTTCGACCTGAACCAGGGCGAGGTCATCTCCCTGATCGGCGAGAGCGGCAGCGGCAAGACCACGATCGGCAAGGTCATCCTGCGCCTGGTCACGCCGACCAGCGGCACGGTGACCTTCGACGGCAAGGACATCGCCAAGTACTCCCAGCGCGGGCTGCGCGACTACTACCGGCACGTGCAGGGGGTCTTCCAGGACCCGTTCAGCTCCTACAACCCCATCTACCGGGCGGACCGGGTGTTCGAACTAGTACGGGGCTCGTACTTCCCGCACGTCTCGGACAAGGACTGGCACGGCAAGATCGAGGCGGCGCTTGACGCGGTAACGCTCAACCCCGGCGACGTGCTCGGCAAGTACCCGCACCAGCTTTCCGGCGGCCAGCAGCAGCGGCTGCTGATCGCCCGGGCCCTGCTGCTAGACGTCAAGGTGCTGGTCGCCGACGAGATCATTAGCATGCTCGATGCCTCCACGCGCGTCGACGTGCTCAACCTCCTGGTCAAGCTGAAGCGGTCTGGCCTGGCGATCTTGTTCGTCACCCACGACCTGTCGCTCGGCAACTACGTGAGCGACCGGACGATCATCATGCGGCACGGCGCGATCGTGGAGATGGGCGCGACGGGGAAGGTCTTCGGCAACCCGCAGCACGACTACACGCGGATGCTCTTGTCCGCGGTGCCCGAGATGCACAAGAAATGGCAGCACACCCCGCTCGGACCGGTGGCCGTCGCGAGCAACGGATCGGCCGTGGCCACCGACACCATCGAGAGCGCACCGAACGGACGCGTGGCGTCTGCCCTAGCCCACGCCAGCTTGCTGGATGAGCAGGCGCACACGGAGCAGGTGGTCAAGCGCGACTTCCGCGCCCGCTTGGGCGGGTCGCGGGCCGTGAACACGGGCAAGTCCGCGGTCGCCGTGGCGCTGGAGCCCCCGCCGCTGATTGAGTTCGAGCCGGATCACTGGGTGGCGGAGCCGGAATAACAAGCCAGCTCACGGCCTCTGGAGGCGCGACCTTCCGTTCGGGATAATTGGACTTGATTCCGGCGAGCGGAGGAACGGCAGTGGAAGATATCGCGGCCGTCCCGGTAATTCCTGACCTCGCGCGGGTGTACGTCGAGGGCTGGCAGTCGTGGAGCCCGGCCGGGCTGTTCCCGGTCGGCGCGCCGCCGCCGCCGGTGGCGGACCCCGACTCGCTGGTCATCGACTGCCAGGACCGGCGGTCACCGCCGGAGGGAGTGTTCCAGGGGTCCGGGCTGCTGGCGGTGGACCGGGGGGACGGCCGGGCGCCGGTGGTGTTCGGGGCCGTGGACGGGTCGAGCCGGGTGCCGGTCATCCAGGCGGTGCTGCTGGACGAGCAGCTGATCGTGTCGTCGGACGCGCCGGTGACCCAGGTGCCGGACGGCGGGCCGGGCGGGGTTCTCGGGGCGCTGGGCCGGTGGGCGGACCGGTCCGGGCCCGAGCCTGGCACGCTGCGGCAGATACCCGCGGTGTGGTGCAGCTGGTATCAGTACTACGAGCGCGTGACCGTGCCGGACGTCGTCTCGAACCTCGAGCTCATGGCGTCGCTTGAGCTGCCTGTCGAGGTGGTGCAGGTGGACGACGGATACCAGGCGTTCGCGGGCGACTGGCTGTCGCCGCGGCCCGGTTTCGGCGACCTGCGGGGGCTCGTAAGCCGGATCAGGGACGCCGGGCGGCGGGCCGGGATCTGGATCGCGCCGTGGCTGGTCGCGCGGTCCAGCGCGCTGTTCGGCGAGCATCCCGACTGGGTGGTGCGGGACCCGGCTTCCGGCGAGCCCGTGTACGCCGGGTCGGTCGTGCGGGACGTGTGTTTCGCGCTTGACGTGACGAACCAGGCCGCCGCCGCGCACCTCACCGAGGTACTGCGGACGATGAGAGAGTGGGGGATCGATTACTTCAAGATCGACTTCTGTTACGCGGGCGCGTATCAGGGAGTGCGGGAGTACCGGGACGGGCTGCGGCTGATCCGTTCGGCCATCGGGCCGGACGCGCTCTTGGTGGGCTGTGGGGCGCCGACGGTCGCATCGGTGGGGCTGGTGGACGCGATGCGGATCGGGCCGGACATCGCGGCCTGGTATGAGCCCGGTTCCGGCCTGCTCTCCGAACCGTCGCAGCGCAACGCGACGCGCAACGTCCTGGGCCGGGCCTGGCAGCACGGCCGCCTGTGGATCAACGACCCGGACTGCATGATGCTGCGGCCCGAGGTGCAGCGGCGGGAGGACTGGGCGTCGGTGGTGGCCCGTTACGGCGGGGTCCGGGCATCCGGGGACGGGCTCGACCAGCTCGATTCGTGGGGCCTGGACACGACGCGCGCCCTGCTCCGCCCGTCTCCGGTAGACGTCTTCACGCCAGCCTGACCAACGCGTTGGCTACTGCCTCCGGGATTCGGTAGACTGCATCGGCGCGGTACGGAAGGCCGCGTGTTGCCTTGGGGTATGGGGTAATTGGCAGCCCGACAGGTTCTGGCCCTGTTAGTCTAGGTTCGAGTCCTGGTACCCCAGCTTTTCCGTGGCACGGATGTCTTACTGTGGCATCCGTGCCACGTTTGTTCCTGGCGTCTGGTTGCCCCAGGGAGGCGCGGCGTGCTGATCCAGGCCTGTCTGAACGGGGCCACCACCCGGGAAGAGCATCGGGCCGTCCCGGTGACCCCCGCCGAACTCGCCGCCGAGGCGCGGGCCGCCGCGGCGGCCGGAGCGCAGGCGTTCCATCTGCATCCGCGCGACCCGCACGGAGCGCAGACGCTGCAGCAGTCACACGTGCTCGCCGCGGTGGCCGCGGTGCGCGACACGACCGGCCTCCCCGTCGGGGTGACTACCGGCATCTGGACCGTCGACGGGGACACGGGCCGCCGGATGTCCCTCGTCGCGGACTGGACCGGGCCGCACCGGCCGGACTACGCGTCGATCAACGTGAACGAGCCGGGCACGGACGCGCTGGCCGATCTCCTGACCGGGCTGGGCATCGCGATCGAGGCGGGCGTGTGGACGGTGGACGATGCCCGTTCGCTGGGGGAGAGCACCTTCGGCGGCCGGGTGCTCCGGGTCCTGCTCGAGCCGGTCGATCGTTCGCCGGACGGAGCCGTCGCGACGGCGGCGGCGACCGCGGCGGAGCTGACCCGGCTCGGGATAACCGCCCCCCAGGTGCATCACGGTTACGGCCTCGCCACGTGGGACGTGATCCGGGCGGCCGTGGCGATGGGGCAGGATTTCCGGGTCGGCCTCGAGGACACCACGGTCTTGCCGGATGGCCGGGTAGCGGCGGGGAACGGCGAACTGGTGGCGGCGGCGGTCCGCCTCGCCGGGGAATCCGCGGGCCCGTCCTGAGGTTGTGCTGCTCGTGTTGGCTGCACTCCTCTGGAGGCGGTATGGTGTACTGCGCCGGGGATGCGGAACCTCCGGCGCGACTGCATAGTGATCTGCCGTACAGCTCGGCCCCGTCGTCTAGAGGCCTAGGACGCCGCCCTCTCAAGGCGGTAACGCCGGTTCGAATCCGGTCGGGGCTACATCAGCAATGTTCGCGGGATCCTTCGGGATCCCGCTTCCCGTTTCGGCGTATTTTCCGGGGGACGGTCTCCATTGTCCCCCGGCCGGTCGGGCCCGTCCGGCCCGAACCGTCACGGGTATCAGATCCGGAAATTTCAGGATTTAACACGCAAATAGCATCACCGGTACCGCCATGATCGCGAAGGGTTTTGTCCTGGCGAAGGATTTTTATCCCTATAACGCGCGAATTCTTCGCGATCGTGAAATCCCGATGGCTGGATACCCGCTGGAGTATGTGCCAAGATGGATCCGGGAGAGATATGGCGTGCCGAGCGTTCGGCACGGACCAAAACGGGGTTGTACTATCGAGCCGTCGAGGACGGGCACATCCCTCCACTCCGATAGCCGCGAGCCCCCCCGCGTGGCGGAGGAGATTGGAAGTACCTGTCCTCGACCCTCGATCGTTACGGTGAAATTCTGCGGAAAGTTGTCGGCCCCTGTCATGACCCCCGTTCGGGGGTCATGCTTAATCGGAGACGGCCCCGCACCGTCACTGAGTTTCCAGGACCGTCATCGATTCGGCGGGCAGGCTGACTCCGGAGGCCACCGAGGCGGCCGCGGCGGTCCCGGTGACTACCTTCGGCGTGCCCGCTCCGTAGCTCCACGTCCGCAGCGTCCCCGACAGGGTGCCGGCAGGCTGGAGGACCACCGTCCGCGCCGACTGGGTGTTTATGTTGATGAGCGCCTCGGCGTGCTTGCCGTCCGGCAGCGCCGACTGGAACGCCAGCACGTCGGCCGGGTCAGAGGTGGCCAGCATTCCGAGCGTCGCGTGCGGCTGGGCGAGCACCGACGCGAGGAGGTAACCGTAGTACGGCGTCTCGACCGTCGGCGGCGAGGAGGAGGTGAAGAAGCCGTAGTCCGGCTTGACGCAGCCGGACGTGGTGTTCCCGTAGTTGTTCATGTCCCACCAGTCCACGCTTTCCGCCCCCCGCGGCCAGCCAGGAAAGCGCGTCGCCGGCCGCGAACAGCGCGCCCACCGGGGTACATGCCGTCGTGGTCGCGCTATTGGATACCGCGGTCTCGCCCACGACCACCGAAGCGCCCGGGGCGCGGGCGGCCAGCTCGTCGCGGATTCCCCCGAACAGCGCGGGGATCTGCCGCAGCGCCGCCAGCACCTGCCCGTCGCCCGGGTTGCCACCGCCGGTGCCGCCGGAGAAGGTGAACGGGTAGTAATGCGCGTCCACGAAGCCCACGTACTTGCCGTCCGCGCCGAGCACGGTGTCGTTCCAAGCGGGATTGTCCGGCACGGACGCCCCCGGCACCGAACTGCCGAACGCCCACGGCACGCCGATCTTCGCGGCTGGATCAGCCGCCTTCATCGCCCGCATGAACCGCCGCGCGTTGGCCGCGTAGGAGGTCGCCAGCGTCCGGGTGCCCGCCGCGGCGCCTTCGGTCGCCTGCGGGCAGGTCGGATTGCTGGTACCGGACACGCCCGGCTTGTAGCCGCGGTAGCTGGCCGGCGGCCTGGCCAGCTCGTTGTTGACCTCCCAGCAGCCGTAGGTCTCGTTCCCGACCTCCCAGAGCGCCACCCCCTGGCCGGGCGTCCGCGCCGCCGCGGCCACCCAGGCCGCGGCCTGGGCGGGCGTTCCCGAACCGTAGTTGACCGTCACGAGGCGGTCCGCCCCGATCGACTTGGCCTGCCGTGAGAACTGGCCGAAGCCGAGCGAGTCCGTCGAGGCGCAGCGGGCGGTGAAGGAAGCGGTGGCGTCGCCAGGCAGGCACTTGCCGATGTTCCTGTTGGTGCGCCAGTCGTAGTAGTCCGCGTAGGAGCCGCCGCCGTAACGGAGCTGGCCGATGCCGGCCGACTTGAGCATCGGCTGCATGACGTCAACGCCGCCGCCGGCCGTCGTGCGCGCCGCGTAAACGTAGTCCCAGGGCGCGACGTTGAGCCCGAGCGGCGCGCCGGAAAGCCGGACCGGCGCGGCGGCGGGCCGGGCCGTCGCGGTTGCGTTGCCGCCGGGGCCGCTCGCTGCCAGGAAGATCCCGATAGCCGCCGCGACCGCCGCCAGCGCGGCCGCGATCGCGTACAGCACCCGCCCGCGTCCTGCCCGAAAAGCCACCGATTGCTCCTCGCCGGTCCATCCCCGCGCACATCATCCCGAACGGACCTTACTTGCTCCCCGTCGAGCACGCGCCTGACACATGGCGGCGGAACCCCCTGTTGCATTATGCAGGTAATTACCTGCATAATGACAGTGTGCCGGACGACGACGACGCGGTGTTCAAGGCCCTGGCCGACCCGACCAGGAGGCTGTTGCTTGACAGGCTCCGTGAACGCAACGGCCAGACCCTGGGGGAGCTGTGCGGGCCGCTGGACATGGCGCGGCAGTCGGCGACCCAGCACCTGGCGGTGCTCGAGGCGGCCAACCTCATCGCCACAGTGCGCCGGGGGAGGGAGAAGCTGCACTACCTCAACCCGGTTCCGCTCTGGAGCATCTCCGAGCGGTGGATCGACAGGTTCGAGCGGCCGAGGCTGCGCACGCTGAGCACGATCAAACTACGAGCGGAGGAGGGAACCATGGCCGAACGGCCGACCTTCGTATATGTGACCTACATCGAGAGTTCACCGGAGCGGGTCTGGGAGGCGCTGACCGACGCGGACCTGTCCGCCGAGTACTGGGGGCACAGCAACGTCTCCGACTGGCAGCCGGGCTCGAGATGGGAGCACCGCCGCGTCGACGGCTCGGGCATCGCCGACGTCGCCGGAACGGTGCTGGCAGCCACGCCGCCGCGACGCCTGACGATGACGTTTGACGCGCCGGGCGAGACGCCCCCGGGCGGGCCGTCGACGGTGACCTTTGACATCGAGCCTTACCACGAGATCGTCCGGCTGACCGTGACCCACGTGAACCTGCCCGACGACGAAGCGCTGTCCGCGGTCTCCGCGGGCTGGCCGGCCGTGTGCGCCAACCTCAAGTCCCTGCTCGAGACCGGCCACGTGCTGCCCCGCGCCCCGTGGGAGATGCACGCCGAGCTGCGGGCGGCGCAGATGGCCCGCAACGACCAGGGCTGACCGCCGCATCCGGCGCCCGGCCCGGCCGGGCCGGGCGCCGGATGCGGAACGCCATGCCGCACCGCGTGGCATTCCGCATCCGGCGGGCTGGTGTCCCCTGACTAGGACGCCCGCTCCCAGGTGACGGAGAACCCGTTGCCGCTGCTGTTCAGCGCCCCGGGCTGCGCCTTGACGGCGCGTGAGCTGTTGATCATCGTGATCTCGTCGTCGGTGAAGGAGGAGATCACGCCGGACGTGCCGCCTTGGGTCACGGTCGAACTCGCGTCCGTCCAGGTGCTGAACTGGGCGAGCGGCAAGACGCCGCTGGACCCGCTTGGCGCCTCAGCGATCCACTCGGCGCTGGTGTTCGCGCAGCCAGAGCAGGCCTGCGTCGTGGTGAAGCTGTTCGCCGAGTGCGTGGAGTCGGTGACGGACAACGCATAGCTGGCGCCGCTGCGGACCACGGAGGCCGTGATGTGGTCTCCCGCCGCCGCACTGGAGCCCACTACCTGGATGGCGTTGGTGGGGTACATCTCCCACCACGTGTACTGGTAGGCATGCCGCTGGTAGCACTCGATGAGCGTGCCGTCCTGCTCGACCGAGCCGCTGCTGTACCCGTCGATGCCCACCCAGAACGCGGCCAGCGACTCCGTGCGGCTGCTGCAGGTCGCCGACGGCTCGGTCCAGGAGGCGGTCACCTTGCTGAACGAGCTGCCAGTGTCCGCGTAACCGGACCAGTTGGTGCTCTGCACTTGGGTCAGGCCGCTCACGTGGCGGACGGGCGGTGACACGATGTGGTTAGTGCCGTGGAATCCGACCCTGAGCCGCCTGATCTCGGCCTTGGCCAGGGCTGCCGCCTGGGCGGACGCCGAGGCGGCGGGGCGCGTGCTCGCGCTCGCGGCCGCGCCGAGGCTGCCGAGGCCGGCGAGCAGGCCGAGCACGGGGATGACAGCAGCGATCGGATACAGGAGGAACCTGGGGAGACGGTGTGTCATAGGGCACCTCTCGGCGAATGCGGCCCGGGTGTGGCCGCGGTTGCCCAGATGGTAACTTTCGTCGTTTTAGCCATCAATATCTTGGCGAGAGGCTTTTCTTTCGTTCGATAATGTTTACTTAATTACGGGACGGTTAGTGTGCGCCGCTTCCAGGTAGCACCCCGAGCGTCGCCAGTCCTTGCAGGAAAAGCTCCACGCCCACGGCGGCGAGGAGCACGCCGAGCAGCCGGGACAGCACGTCGAGGACGATCTCGTGCATTCGTCCCATCACAGGGGCGAGCGCCCAGGCGAAGATCAGGTTAACCACGCAGACAGCGATGAACGCTCCCGCCACCTCCAGGCGGTGTAGCCAGTCGTTCGCGGTCAGCGACTCGAGCAGGTCGGCGGCGATGGCGAGCGGGCTGACCACGAACGGCACAAGCATCTCGCGGAACCCGCTTCTCAGCGGGTGAGTCAGGCTGGGACGGCCGGTCTCCGCCTCCAAGGTAGCCGGGGAGTCGAAATGCACTCCGAGGACAAGCCCCACCGAGTAGACGAAGAACGTCAGGCCGGCGGCCAGCCCCACGGAGGCCGTGCTGATGTGGAAAAACGTCGCTATCCACGGCGCGGTCAGCGCGCAGGTCACGCCGACGCATGCGGCTGCCAGCGAGCAGGTCCAGGCCACCAGCCGCAGGCTCCGGACGTCCAGGAAGTGCCCGAGGCGCGCGAACGACAGCAGCACCTTCTGTGGTCCGGCCAGCGCCAGGAACAGGACGAAGGTCTCGGCGAGGTTCATGTCCATGCGCATGATCATGTACTGGCGAGGTGAACCGACGCTAACGACACGCGCGCGGTTCCCGTGCCTGCGCGGCCGTGTATGATCGACCGCGTGTCACGGTGGTATTGGCGCTTTACGCTGGCTCCGGGTGGAGCCAGGCGTACCCGCGTGCGCTTATCCACCGCCCGGAGCCAGCCGAAGACGGGACGCGACAGCCCCGTCACTAAATGGGCGTAGCTGGCTCCCGGACACGCGGGCGCGGCGCGCCCGGGAGGAGAAACCCCGATGTCACGCGTCAGGGACACCCGGATCGTCCGCTACGAGCCGCTGTTGTCGCCGGCCGCGCTGCTGGACGAGCTTGCGCTCGGTGCCGCCGAAGCGGAAACGGTAGAGCGCACGAGAACCGAGGTCCGCGCGGTGCTCGACGGCGCCGACGACCGGCTGCTCGTGGTCGCCGGCCCGTGCTCGGTCCACGACCCGAAGGCCGCCCTCGACTACGCCGCCCGCCTCGAGCGCCTCCGCGAGCGGTACGCCGGCGACCTGCTGATCGTGATGCGCGTGTACTTCGAGAAGCCGCGCACGGTCACCGGCTGGAAGGGCCTGATCAACGACCCGGGCATGGACGAGAGCTTCGACGTGCACCGCGGCCTGCGCACCGCCCGCCGCCTGCTCCTCGACATCCTCGCCCAGGGCATGCCGGTGGGCTGCGAGTGGCTCGACCCGATCACGCCGCAGTACATCGCCGACGCCGTGACATGGGGGGCGATCGGGGCCCGCACGACAGAAAGCCAGGTCCACCGGCAGCTGGCGTCGGGCCTGTCGATGCCCGTGGGGTTCAAGAACGGCACCGACGGCGACGTCCAGGTCGCGGTGGACGGCTGCCGCTCGTCGGCGGTCGGGCACACCTTCTTCGGCGTCACGGCGGCCGGCGCGGCCGCGGTGGTGTCGACCGCGGGCAACTCCGACACGCACGTGATCTTGCGCGGTGGCCGCGGCGGCCCGAACTACGCGGCCTCGCACGTCGCCAAGGCGCTGGACCTGATCACGGCGGCCGGGCTGCCGCGCCGGCTGATGGTGGACGCGAGCCACGGCAACAGTGGCAAGGACTACCGCCGCCAGCCGGACGTCGCGCAGGCGCTGGCCGAGCAGCTCACCGCGGGCGAGCGCGGCATCACCGGCGTGATGCTGGAGAGCTTCCTGGTGGCGGGGCGCCAGAGCCCTGGCCACCCCGCGACGCTCGCCTACGGCCAGAGCGTGACCGACGCATGCATGGACATCGACATGACCGCCGCCACGCTGGAAACGCTGGCATCAGCAGTCACCCGCCGCCGCCGGTTCTGACCCGCGGGGCCAGCGGTTCCATGATCGTGGGTCAAAACTGGCGATATCCGCCAAAAATGACCCACGATCATGGTCGTGCCCCTGGGCGGGCTACGCGCCGGGGACGGAGGGCAGGGCGGCGATGGCCGCGTCGATCCGGTCCTGCGGCAGGTCGAAGTCGGTCATCTCGCCGGCCAGGTACCGCTCGTAGGCCACCATGTCGAAGTGGCCGTGGCCGCACAGAGCGGTGAGGATGACCTTCTCCTCGCCGGTCTCCGCGCACCGCTTGGCTTCATCGACCACGGCCGCGAGCGCGTGCGACGGCTCGGGCGCGGGCAGGATGCCCTCGGCCCGGGCGAACGTGACCGCGGCGGCGAAGCACTCCCGCTGCGGCTTGGCGATCGCCTCGAACAGGCCGAGCTCGTAGGCGTGGGACAGCAGCGGCGACATGCCGTGGTAGCGCAGCCCTCCGGCGTGCACCGGGTCGGGGATGAAGCCGTGGCCGAGGGTGTGCATCTTCAGCAGCGGCGTCATGCCGGCCGTGTCGCCGAAGTCATAGGCATAGATCCCCCGGGTGAACGACGGGCACGCCGACGGCTCGACCGCGCGGATCACCGGGTTGGCGCGCCCGGCCAGCTTCTCCCGCAGGAACGGGAAGAACAGCCCGGCGAAGTTGGACCCGCCGCCCGTGCAGCCGACGATCAGGTCAGGGCCGGCCTCCCCGGCCGCGGCGAACTGCTTGAGGGCCTCTTCGCCGATCACCGTCTGGTGCATGAGAACGTGGTTGAGCACGCTCCCGAGCGCGTATCTCGTCTCGGCGCTGCCGCCCGCCGCCTCGACCGCCTCGCTGATCGCGATGCCCAGGCTCCCGGGTGAGTCCGGGTCGTCGGCGAGCACCTTCAGGCCGGCGTTCGTCGCCCGGGACGGGCTCGGGTGCACGATGGCGCCGTAGGTCTCCATCAGCGTCCGGCGGTGCGGCTTCTGGTCGTAGGACGCGCGGACCATCCAGACCTCGCAGTCCACGCCGAACTGCGCGCAGGCGAACGCCAGCGCGCTGCCCCACTGACCCGCGCCGGTCTCCGTGGTAAGCCGCTTGGTGCCCTCCCGCGAGTTGTAGAAAGCCTGCGGCACCGAGGTGTTCGGCTTGTGCGAACCGGCCGGGGACACGCCCTCGTACTTGTAGTAGATCCGGGCCGGCGTGTTCAGCGCTTTCTCCAGCCGCCGCGCGCGGAACAGCGGGGTCGGCCGCCACAGCCGGTAGACGTCGAGGACCTCCCCGGGGATGTCGACGTAGCTGTCGCCGGTGACTTCCTGGCGGATCAGCTCCATCGGGAACAACGGCGCGAGGTCGTCCGGCCCGACTGGCTGCAAGGTGCCGGGGTGCAGCGGCGGT
>Ga0306926_10007645_pt1 | contig 11749 bp, 8 predicted proteins | sample flu12Cox44000178_FD_203759 | JGI IMG/M metagenome (GOLD analysis project Ga0306926, IMG submission 203759) | Lab enrichment of tropical soil microbial communities from Luquillo Experimental Forest, Puerto Rico - flux8day.12C.oxic.44.000.178 (v2)... | ecosystem: Environmental > Terrestrial > Soil...
AACATGCACGGGCCGCTATCGTTCGCGGCCCCGAGCGCGGTTCGTGGCTATGCCCTGGCAGTCGAGCGTTTCGGACGCCTTCCCTGGCGCGAGTTGGTCAAACCGGCGACTGCGCTTGCTCGTGCGGGCTTGCCGGTGGACTGGTTCACGACCATCAAAGTAGCGGGCGCCGCGGCCGATTTGGCGCGCTACGACGAGAGCCGGCGGGTCTGGCTGCCCGGCGGGCTTCCGCCGGTCTGTCCGCCCGACCGCGACAGCATGAGCCTGCCGTTGGGGCGCCTTGCGGAAACCCTGGAGCGGCTGGCCGAGGCGGGGCCGGACGATTTCTACCACGGCGAGATCGCGCGCTCGATCGCTGCCGATGTGAGGCGCGCCGGCGGCTTTCTGGCCGAAGACGACCTGGCCGGCTGTCGCGCCCGTGTCGTCCCGGCACTCACGACCCCATATCGCGGCACATCGTTTCAGACCGCGCCCGGGATGTCCGCTGGGCCAACATTGGCCGGGGTTCTCGATAGACTATCGGGCCGGCGCTTTGCCGGCGCTCCCGACGCCGACTATTTCGAAATCCTGGCAGCAGCCCTTGGAACCGCCTATGCCGAGCGGCTGGAAAGCATGGGGGACGTCGAAACCGGCTCGCGGACCTCGACCACGCACATCACCGCCGTCGATCGAAATGGCGGCATCGCAGCACTGACGACGACATTGCTGTCCTCCTTCGGCAGTCGATACGTGCTGGCCGGTACGGGAATCCTGATGAACAACGGCGTGATGTGGTTCGATCCACGTCCGGGACGGCCGAATTCGATGGCGCCCGGCAAGCGTGCGCTAACCAATATGTGCCCGGTTGTCGCTGCGCGCGACGGCCGGCCGTGGTTCGGCGTCGGCGCTTCCGGCGGCCGGAGGATTCTTGGCGCGGTGTTGCAATTGGCGAGCTTCATCGTTGATTTCGGCATGGATCTCGAGACTGCGGCCCATCACCCGCGCATCGATGTCAGTGGCACCGACCAAATCGGCGTCGACCGGCGGCTGCCCGCGGGTATCATGCGACGCCTGTCGATCCGTCCCGGAGCTCGGATCGTCGAGCACACCGTGTACCCGAGCCGCTTTGCCTGCCCGAACCTGGTGCTGCGCGGAGCGGACGGCCTCAATCACGGCATCTCCGACGTGATGTCGCCATGGTCGGCTGCCGTCGCCGAGCCGGGTTCGGCATGAGGCCTTTCCGAACTTTGGTGTTGCTGCTAGGGCTGATGCCGGCATCAGCCCTGGCGCCCCAGGCGCTCGCATTGGCACCCGGGGACAAGTGGACGGCGACCGAGCCACCGATCAACCTCGTCCACATCGATTTCGGCGAGATCAACCGGCACGGCGAGGCCGTCGGCTACCATCATCGCCCGAACGGGATGGATCCCGACGGCGCTCGCGTGCTTCAGATCATCCAATCACTGGACGCGAGCGGGGTCTACCGGGGGCGTGATCCGGCGAGCGGCGCGTGGGTCAGAAAGAAGGCGCCCTCGACATTCTTTCCCGACGCGATGCCCGATCCCGACGTCGTCAATGCAATCCTCGCGGCCTTTCACAACAGCCAGAGACGCAGTGACGGCCAGTTTGTCGGCCCTTCGGGCCGCGGCTTCATGATCGAGGGATGGTTCCAAAACGGCCGCATCAATGCCGCCTACCCGCTCCGCGGCCCGTGATGGCGAAATCTGACCTCGTCAGCGCCACGCGACATCCCGCCGGTTTTCTCGAAGCCCGCCCACGGCCCGGCACCGGCAGCCACGGTGAGGTCCTTGCGAGCTTCTTGCAAAGCGATGTGCAAGGCGATCTCGTTACCGCCCACGCCTTGCTCGACGAGATCGCGGTCGCCAGACGTGGCGAGGCGCCGCAACCGGGCGGGGTCGGCAATGCCTTTTCGATCGCGATCGCACCCGACGGGGCCGTCATCCGGAATGCCGTAATCGAGGGCGCACAGCTTGAGCGCTACGCCCTCGAAGAATTGCAAACCGCTCTCGAAACCTGGATCGCCGCGATCGAGCGCGCATCGCCCGCATGAACGACATCTCCGATGCGGCGGTGACGGCGCGCCGGCCGGTTATCCGCCCCCGAGATGCCGCTTCGCTGATCCTGCTGCGCGGCGCCGGCGGCGAGCTTGAAGTGCTGGCCGGCCGCCGGCCGCTTCATGTCCGCTTCATGCCCGGCGTGCATGTGTTCCCCGGTGGCGCGATCGACCTGCCCGACTGCCGTGCCTGGAATGTCGAGACAGGGGCCGAAGCGGTGGGACCGAGACTGGCCAGATCGGCGCGTGCGGCGTTGCGCGAAACCTGGGAGGAAGTCGGCGTGCTGGTCGGCCGCCCGGCCGACCGGCTCCCGGCGTCACCCGCGACGAGACCGATCGAGCGGGCCTATCGCGAGAACCGCCTCGCCGCGCGGCTCGACCTCCTAACCTATGTCGGCCGCGCGATCACCCCATCACACTCGCACCGCCGGTTCAACACGCGGTTCTTCCTTTCCGACGCGGCCCATGTATTCGGCGAACCGGTCTCGAGCGAGGAGCTCGAGGATGTCGGGTGGTACCCGGTCGGGAAGCAACTGCTCGGATCGTTTGCCGATGTAACGCGGTTCATGCTCGGCCGCGCGATCGCGCTGCGCAACGGCAGCGCGACCGGGCAGCCGCCGCTTTTCTATTGGGCCAAGAACGCCCGCCGCATCGGCATCTGCCGCGAAGCGCCAGGCTGAAAGCCGCATAATCCGCCTCCATCCCAGCGCCCCCGGATGGAGCTATGCCGGTTCCCCTCCGGCATCGAGCGCCATCGCCCGGCCATGGGTTTCGACTCCGAGCAGAAGGAACGACAGTCCCACCAGCAGCATGCAAAAGGCGAGAAAGAGGAAGGCCGGAAACACCGCATCCGCCGTAGCCTGCGGCGACACGAGATTGCTGGTGCCCGCGATCAAGGCAAGGCTCAACGGCCCGAGGATCTTGCCGACACCGTTGGCCGTCTGACCGAGACCGGAGGAGCGCGCGCCCATCCGCACGCCGTAGCTCTCGACCGTGTAGGGTGCGAGGTTCGAGAAGCCGCCTTCGATGCAAAAGGTCGAGCAGCACAGCAATATCACCAGCAGCGGCAGCCCGCCGACAAAGACGCTGTTGTAATATCCGGCTGCGGCGAGAGCGACGACACCGCCCAGACCCCACAGCACGCCCAGCGCGCGCCGCCCGATCAGCGGGGCGATCAAGGTCACGATGATCTTGCCGGTGACCCCCGCGGCCGACACAAAGATAAAGTATTTGGCGGCTTGCGGGACCGGCACCTTGAGCAGCAATGCGACGATCGTCGGGCCCCACAGATAAACCCCATAGCCCGCGGTCGAAGAACCGCCCCAGATCAGGATCGTTTCCCAGAACATCCGCGGCTGGGAGAGAAGGTCGAGCAGATTACCGCGCGGCACGACGGTCGGCGGAACGGTCGGCAGCGGGACCGATTGAAGCGGTGCGCCGAGATGCTTTGCCACTTCGGCGCGCGCCTCGCCAAACCTGCCCTTGGCCGCTAGCCAGCGCACCGATTCTGGTGTGAATACCCAGACCAGCACGGCGATCAGGGCGGCGACAAAACCGAGCAACGCGACACCGCGCCAGCCGAAGGGCCCGAGCAGCGACGCCGAGATCAATGGCGCGAGAAAACCGCCGGCCGAGGCGAATACAACATAAAAGCTCGTCGCGAAGGTGCGGTGCCGGGTCGGGGTGAGCTCCACGACCATGGTCAAGGCGGGTGTCACCGCCGCGGTCAAGCCGACGCCGACAAAAAAGCGCAAAACTGCGAAGAGCCACCACCCACCCTCGGGGATCGTCGCGATCAGCCCGGAGCTGAATGCGCAGATGAATGTCCCGATGACGATCTGGTATTTGCGTCCCCAGGCGTCGGAGAGGGCACCGAAGACCAGCGCGCCGAGGATCGCGCCGATCCCACCACTGTAGAGGATCACCGCCGACTGGCCGTAGGTCAGATGCCACTGCGGACCGATCACCGCCAGCAGGTATCCGACGACCAGAAAATCGAAAAAGTCGAACACGAAAACCGCCGACATCAGGATAAAGGTTACCCAGTAGCGGCGATTGAGCGACGCGCCGTCGAAGAGGGCCAACAGGGCGTCGGAAGTCTGTGCAGCCATCATTTCCTCCCGGGAGCCCTTCTACGGCGGTCGAGACTGTCGTTTGCCGACGAATAAGTCTCGCGCGGCTCGCCGTCAACTACGCATCGGTGAGCGCGATAGACCGGCTTGCGTCGGTTTTGCGAACAACCGTGACGTGAATCGATTGCCCCGGTTTGTGCAATCTGCAGCGAATCTGCAGCAAATTCGTGTTAAAGTTGCATCCCTCAACACCAAACCTGGCTACTCCGCCACTCCAGAACAAGCCGCAGGATAGGGTAAGATTACGGCAATTTTGCGGTTGCTGTTTTCGCAGACTCACCGGTCCGTGCGCAGCCCGATCTAGCAAAGCTGCTGTCCGCCGGAAACGGGAGTGAGTAACACTTGGCAACCCCCACACGCTTGAGCTCCTTCAACCCGAGAGTTGGGAAGGTTTGTGTGACTGCTGCCGGTCGTTACTGCACGGCTGCGACGCTGGGTTCCTTCTCCTGCTGTGTTGCGGCCTCTATCTCGGCGGTCTTTTTCTCGACCAGTTCGACGAGGTAGTCGGCGTCTTTGAGGCGGTGGTCGGCGAGGCCGCTGATATAGACCTGACGAGTGCCGTTGCCGCGCCGGTAAAGCCGATATCGGTCTCGCGCTTCGCCGGCGCCGTTGACGACGCCGCCGACGACAGACACCGTCAAGTTAAGCACAATTTCATCAAGGGAATAATCCTTGCGATACACCGAGCGCTCTCCGGAGATCCGGATCAGGCCCTCTTAGAATATGTGGTAGCACGTATTGAATAGACGCACCGATCGGTAGGTATTTGGGCCAGCTTTAAATTGGCGGACGCCAGGATCTAGGCGTCGTTGGCATTGGAGGAAGCCCTGAGACACATCGCTACCGTCGCCGCTATCTTAGGCGGTCTTTGGCTTGCTCCGACCCTGCAAGCGCGTGAACAGTTCGCACCGCAAGGCAACCCGATGGTCGGTCCAGCGGAGTTCAAATTAACCAGCTTGCTCTTGCTACCATGTGGCGCACAGCTCGCGTCAGCAGACGCCATTATTGACATTCTTCAATCGAACACGTCGCTGTGACATGCCGCACGCTCAACATGGGCGGAGACGACGTACGTGATACCAGTAACGAAAAATACCGTACGCTTGACAAGATTTTCGGTTGTTCACACTCCGAATGAGCATCAGGGCACCATCATTCGTTGCTTTGTAGGGCACGAGATCGTCATCGCCTATGTGCCGCGCGATGCACTCGACGATTACTTTAACTGGCCAAAGCCGTCACGAGATGAAGTACGGCCTCCGCTTTGGGAGTGTCATCTCGTTGTCGACCGCAACCTTTCTGCGTTCGCGCGTATTATTCAGGAAAAATATCGACGCCGCGAGTACTGTAAATTCCAAAAGCCAGGTCTATCGGAGGAGCTTATCGAAATCACCCTTGAGGACATTCACCGCTCGGGCGCGAATCTCTCGGACACCGTCATAGATATTGCGCGTGCGTTCTGCCGGATGGAAGGAAACTCCTTTACCGAGAACTTATAACTCTGACAGTTTTCTTGAGATCTGTCGGACACTCAATTTGATGAAGGGACCTGCAGATTTATTACTTCCAGGAGAGAAGAGCACGTTCCGTGCGGCTTTGAAAAAAGGAGGAGATCGTGACTCAATACGATCACGAGGAGGCGGTCGCTATTTTCATCCGCACCAAAGGTTTGACGCGCTGTCCAACCGCCTGTGTCGCCCCCACGCAAGGCCTGCCTGATGCCGGCGATCAAGCCGCTCTCGAACAGTACGCGACTGCGCGCGACCGATTCCCGTTCATAAAAGTGGTCGATCAGCGATCAATGACGACGACGGCGCGGTGGAACGGGCAGCGACAGAACCGCCGGCAACGAACCCCGAGTCGATGATTGTCACGATCAGCGCCCCCGGGCGGGTCGGCTGTTTGCAGCTCATGGCGATCACTGTTATCTCACGCCACCCTTGACGAGGCGCGTCCAGCAACGGAGGCACATCAATTCATTTAGCCCGTGGCTCGGTGACTGGTCGCGTAATCGGCCGGCGACAGCCCTTACTGGGCCGCTGCGAGGCTGGGATCGCTTTCGCTTTGCTGCGCCGCTTCCAATTCGGCGGCCTTTTTCTCGACCAGCTCGACGAGGTGGTCGACGATGTCGGCGTCTTTGAGGCGATGGTCGGTCAGGCCGTTGATGTAGACCTGGTGGGTGCCGTTGCCGCCGCCGGTGAAGCCGATGTCAGTCTCGCGCGCCTCGCCCGGGCCGTTGACGACGCAGCCGATCACCGAAACGGTCATCGGCGTGGTAATATGCGCCAGCCGCTCCTCGAGCCGTTCGACGGTCCTGATCACCTCGAATTGCTGGCGCGCGCAGGACGGGCACGAGATCACCGTGACCCCACGCCGGCGCAAGCCCAGCGACTTCAGCATCTCGAAGCCGACCTTGACCTCCTCGACCGGGTCGGCAGACAGCGAGACCCGGATCGTGTCGCCGATCCCCGACCACAGCAGCATGCCGAGCCCGATCGAGGATTTGACCGTGCCGCTGCGTAACGCGCCGGCTTCGGTGATGCCGAGATGCAGCGGGTAGTCGCAGGCGTCAGCCAACTGCTGATAGGCGGCGACCGCGAGAAAGACGTCGGAGGCCTTGCACGAGATCTTGAATTCGAAGAAATCGTTGTCCTCGAGGATCTTGGCGTGGTTGAGGGCGCTCTCGACCATCGCCTCGGGGCAAGGCTCGCCATAGCGCTCCAACAGATCGCGCTCGAGCGAGCCGGCATTAACGCCGATCCGCATCGAGCAGCCGTGGTCCTTGGCCGCTTTGATGACCTCACATACCCGTTCTGACGAGCCGATATTCCCGGGGTTGATGCGCAGACAAGCCGCGCCGCTCTGCGCTGCCTCGATCGCCCGCCTGTAGTGGAAATGAATGTCGGCGACGATCGGCACCGTCACCTGCTTTACGATGTGCTTGAGCGCGAGCGCCGATTCCTGGTCAGGGCAGGAAATCCGCACGATGTCTGCGCCCGCCTCTTCGAGCGCCCGCACCTGTGCGACCGTCGCGTCGACATCGCTCGTCACCGTATTGGTCATCGACTGCACGGTGATCGGCGCATCCCCCCCGACGGGTACCTTGCCGACGTGGATCTGGCGGCACTGACGGCGGTGGATGTCGCGGTAAGGCCGGATGCTCATCCGCTGTTCTCGGGTAGTTGGCACGACATTAACGCCATATAGCCGTTTTCGGCGCCGCTCAAAAGGGCGCGCCCGTCCACCGCGTCACAGCGCGACTTCGTGGTCGCGCGCGTAGGCTTCGAGCTTGGGTCTGAGCGAGTGGTCCGGACGGTTGCCGATGTCGTCGAGATAACCGGCGACCGCGGCAGTGTCTAGGCTGCGGATCATTGTCTTCACCGGGCCGATCGCGGTCGCGGCCATCGACAGGGTCCGGAAGCCGAGGGCGATCAGCACCATCGCCTCGATCGGGTTGCCGGCCATGTCGCCGCACATGCTGAGTGAGACCCCGGCCTCGCGGGTGCGCGCAATGATCTCGCGCAACAGCGCCAGCATCGGCGCCGACAGCGAATCATAGCGATCGGCCAAGCGAGGATTGCCGCGATCGCAGGCGAACAGGAACTGCAGCAGGTCGTTGGTCCCCACCGAGAGAAAGTCGATCCGCTCGCACAGCGCCGGCAACTGCCACAACAAGGACGGCACTTCGAGCATGACACCGACCTTGACCACCTGCGGCAGCGCCCTTCCTTCACAGGCGGCGCGGGCCAGTTCCATATCGACGAGCGCGCGCGCCCGTTCGAGTTCGGCAACCTCTGCGACCATCGGAAACTTGATGAACAGCGTCCGGCCCGCGGCGGCGCGGATCAGCGCGCGCAGCTGCTGGCGCAGCATCGCCGGGCGGTCGAGCCCGATGCGCAGCGCCCGCCACCCCATCGCCGGATTGTCCTCCAAGGCGTGCGGCAGATAGGGCAGCACCTTGTCGCCGCCGATGTCGAGCGTTCGGAAGAAGACTGGGCGGCATTCTGCCTGGTCGAAGACACGCTTGTAGAACTCGGTCAGTTCATCGACCCCCGGAAAGGTATCGCGGATCATCAATGGGAATTCGGTGCGAAACAGCCCGACGCCCTCGGCGCCGGTTGTCCCCAATTGCGCGAGATCGAGAAGTAGGCCGGCATTGAGCATCAGCTTGATCGAGACGCCGTCTCGGCTGACCGGCGGCACCGAGCTCAGCGTCTCGTAAAAGGCGCGGCGGCGAGTCCTCGCTTCGACGGCGACCGCGACCGATTGCCGGATGTCTTCGCTTGGACGCGCGAGGATCTGAGCGTGGTCGCCATCGACGATGACGAGATCGCCGGCCTCGATACGGCTGGTCGCATCCTCGACACGCCCGACGACCGGGATGTCGAACGCGCGCGCGACGATCGCGACATGCGCCGTTGGCGAGCCTTCCTCCAGCACGAGACCCATGATCCGCCGGCGCCCGTAATCCAACAGTTCGGCCGGCCCCATGGCGCGGGCGACCAAGATGAATTCGGCGGGCAATTCGGCCCACGCCGCGCTCGGCGGATGTCCGGAAAGGTGCTGCTGCAGGCGGTTGGCGAGATCCTCGAGATCGAGCAGGCGTTCGCGTAGATAGGGATCGCTCACCTGCATCATGCGTCCACGCGTGTCGTCCGCGACCTTTTCTACGGCGGCTTCGGCGGTCAGCCCGCTGCGGATCGCGTCGGCGATGCGCCTGACCCAGCCGCGGTCGGCAGCGAACATGCGATAGGTCTCGATCACGTCATGGTGCTCGCCAGCACCGAATTGCCGGCTGGTGGCAACCAGCTCGTCGATCGCCTCGCGCATCGCCGCGACGGCACCGCGCAAGCGGGCGAGTTCGCCCTCGACATCCTCCGCGACCACCTGGCGGATGATCACCTTGGGCTCGTGCAGAACCGCCGGTCCGATCGCCAGACCCGCATTGAGCCGCACCCCGACGATCCTGAGCGGGAGCAACGTGCCGCCCTGACCTTGGGCGATTTCGAGCGGGTTGACGAGATCGCCGCTCGCCGCGAGCTCGGCGACGATCATTGCGATCGTCTGCAGAATCTCGACCTCGTCTTCGGTGTAATGGCGCGGAGTGCGGTTTTGCACGACGAGCACGCCGAGGACGTGACCGCCGCGCAAGATCGGCGCGCCCATCAGCGAATGATAGATCTCTTCGCCGGTCTCCGGACGATAGGCGAAATCCGGATGCGATTGCGCCTCGGCGAGAGTGAGCGGCCGTGCTGTCGCGGCAATGACCCCGACGAGGCCTTCGCCGACCCGCAGCCGCGTCCGGTGGACGGCTTCGGACCGGAGGCCTTCGGTCGCGAACAGCTCGAGCACCTCGCCCGCGCGCATGATGTAGGCGGAGCAGACCTCGGCGACCATCTCGGCTGCGACGACACGAACAATGCGGTCGAGCCGCTCTTGCGCGGTGCCTGAGCCCGCCATGATGTCGCGAAGCCGGCGCAGGAGGCGGCGGATCGCGCTGACGCTGCCACCGGTCTCCATCATTCTCGCGTACCCCGACCCCGCGACAAGCCAACCTCCCGAAGAGACATGTTCCGTGATCCTAGTACCGCAATCGAGCCATCACATCGATCAGTCTCGGCTTCATCGTGCAAGTTTTCGGACTGTCTGCCGCGCCGGAAGCAGACCGCCAAGGGCCAGGCAATCTCCTGCCCCGCGATTAAGTGTGGTGTCTGCGGACGCTAGCCGGCGGCGCGGCTGCCGGCTACTCGGGCGGAAGCTTCCACGCGCGCTCGCGACGAGCCGCAAGCACGGCAAGCGCCTGGTCGATCAGCTCGCCGAGGATCTCGGCGGTGCTCTGCTCGCGGGTTACGAAGCCGACGCTCTGACCCGCCATCAGCGAGCCTCCCTCGACATCGCCATCGATCACCCCGCGCCGAAGCGCACCGGCCCAGAAATGCTCGATCTCCAATTGTCCTTCCCGCGGCGTCAGTTCGCCCCGTGCACAGCGGTCGATGACCCGCCGTTGCAGTGCAAGAAACCGTTCGGTTGCCGAATTGGCGAGCGCGCGTACCGGAATTACCGAAAACCGCGGATCGAGCTGGACCGAAGCGACCGCATCGCGCGCTGCGGCACGAATGAAGGCCTGTTTGAAGCGTGGGTGCGCGATCGATTCATGCGCGCAAACAAAGCGAGTGCCGAGCTGCACGCCGGATGCCCCCATCTCGAGATAAGCCAACATCGCTTCCCCGCGGCCGATGCCGCCCGCGACAAAGACCGGCACGCTGGTCAGGTGTGGCAGAATTTCCTGCGCCAAGACGCCGGTCGATACGGGTCCGATATGGCCACCGGCCTCGCTGCCCTCGATTACGATCGCATCCACCCCCATCCGCACGAGCTTGCGCGCGAATCCGAGCGCCGGAGCAAAGCACAAGACACGAGCCCCGCCGTGCTTGATTTTGTTTATCGCCGCGCTGCTCGGCAGGCCGCCAGCGAGGACGACGTGGCCGACCCGATGCTCGGCGCATACTTCAATCAGCTCGAGCAGTTGCGGGTGCAAGGTGATTAGGTTAACGCCGAAGGGACGCAGGGTCAGCGCCTTGGCCGCGGAAATTTCAGCCGAGAGAAGTTCCGGCGACATCGATCCCGAGGCAATGACCCCGAATCCCCCAGCGCTGGAGATGGCGGCGACCAAGTTGCGCTCGGATACCCAGGTCATTGCGCCACCCATGATGGCGAGATCGCAGCCGAGGAGTTCTCGCCCACGTGCCCACAAGCGGTCGAGTGCAGCCACGGGGAGCCCGCGCTCCATTTTCTCACGGCTGGCCGGAAGACCTACGCTCGTGGAAAACTCCGTTGAACCAATTCCCTCGGTCATCCGGCCGCGTCGAGCCCGTAGGCGGTATGCAGCGCGCGCAGAGCGAGCTCGGTATATTCGGCCGCGATGAGAACGCTGACCTTGATCTCGGAAGTCGAAATTACCTGAATATTGATCCCCTTGTCGGCCAAGGTCTGAAACATTTGCTTTGCGACCCCAGCATGGCTGCGCATGCCAATGCCGATGACCGAGACCTTGACGACATTCGGGTCGGGCTTGAGCGCCGCAAATCCGATCTCCTTCCGCCCCTTTTCCAGCACCGATACGGCCCGGTTGAGGTCGGCGCGCGCCACCGTGAAGGTGAGATCGGCGGTACGCCCGTCCTCCGAAGCGCTTTGCACGATCATGTCGACATTGATTGCGTCATCGGCGAGCGGGCCAAAAATCGCCGCCGCCACGCCGGGGCGGTCCGGTACTCCCTGGACCGTGATCTTAGCTTCGTCGCGGCTGTACGCGATGCCGCTCACAACCCGTTTTTCCACGATCTCGTCTTCGTCTACCACGAGGGTTCCGGGGGTATCGGAAAAGCTCGACAGAACCTGCACGCGCACCCGATGGTTCATCGCCATCTCCACCGAGCGCGTCTGCAGCACCTTGGCGCCCTGAGACGCCATCTCCAACATTTCCTCGTAGGTAATTCTATCGAGCTTGCGGGCTTTCGCAACGATCCGCGGATCAGTCGTATAGACGCCGTCGACATCGGTGAAG
>Ga0306926_10007646_pt1 | contig 11745 bp, 10 predicted proteins | sample flu12Cox44000178_FD_203759 | JGI IMG/M metagenome (GOLD analysis project Ga0306926, IMG submission 203759) | Lab enrichment of tropical soil microbial communities from Luquillo Experimental Forest, Puerto Rico - flux8day.12C.oxic.44.000.178 (v2)... | ecosystem: Environmental > Terrestrial >...
GTCGCGGTAAAAGACCTCAGCCACCGTCTCGCCCTCGTCGGGTGCGAGCGCCGCGACATAAACGAGCGATTGAACGCGCTCCTCGCGTATGGCTCCAATGACCGCCCCACCGTAGGCATGACCCGCCAGGACCACGGGGCCACTCGTTCGTTCGAGTACATGACGCAACGCAGAAACATCGTCATGTAAGGAAGTCAGCGGAATCGGAGCGCAAACCACCTTAAGAGCCTGGCGTTCCAACGGAAGAATAACGTCCCTCCAGCAGGAGCCGTCGGCCCATGCTCCATGAACCAAAACGACGGTGGGGTTTTGAGCGAAGGAGTTCATCGAGGAGCCGTAGTTTCTCCGCTCTGGCGCCTGAGGCCATTTGTGGCCAGGAAGTCTTTCATGGCCGAAGCGATTTCTTCTACGTGTGTCTCGATCGCGAAGTGTCCGGTGTCAAGGAACTGAACCTTCGCAGTGGGTAGGTCCTTCTGAAAGGCTTCGGCTCCTGCGGGAATGAAAAAAGGATCGTTCTTGCCCCAAATCGCAAGCAAGGGCGGTTTCGATTTACGGAAATATTCCTGGAACTTCGGATAGAGCTTCACGTTCGAGGCATAGTCGAGAAACAAATCGAGCTGAATCTCTTTGTTCCCTGCTCTCTCGAGCAGAGCCGTATCCAGCGTGTAGGACTCGGGCGCAACACTCTCCGGGTTCGCCACGCCGTGGGTGTACTGCCAGCGGGTTCCTCCCGCCGTCAAAACGCTTTGGCGGAGGATGTCCCGATTCTCCGGCGTAGGTGACGCCCAGTACTTCCGGATCGGTCCCCAGGCATCGCCAAGACCTTCTTCATAGCCGTTGCCATTCTGCGAAATGATCGCCGCGACTCGCTCGGGATGGGCCATCGCCAGGCGGAAGCCGGTAGGCGCGCCATAATCAAAGACGTAGATTGCGTAGCGGTCCATTCGGAGTACCCGGGTGAAGGCCTCGATCGTGAGTGCCAACTGATCGAAGGTGTACGAATATTGCCGTTCGTGCGAAACCTCGGTGAATCCGAAGCCGGGCAGGTCCGGCGCGATCACGCGGTAATCGGTGGCCAAGCGCGGAATGAGGTCACGAAACATAAAAGATGAGGCCGGGAATCCGTGGAGCAGGAGAACGACCGGTGCCTCTGCTTCGCCGGCGGCACGATAAAACACCTGCACGCCATCGGCTTCGACCCTATGGATGGAGGTAAGAGGCACGATCGATCGGACAGGGTCCTGGCCGGGCACCGCGCGTTTTGTGGCCGTTTGTGACGTTGCATCAGGCATTGGGTCTTCTCCTGGCTTCACGGATCCTTAGGGCAAGTGAGATGCCAAGAGGCAAAGTTCACGGGAGAGGGAGCATTCAACACAAATCATTCTGCCGGTTGAAGTTGTAGGACGGAACCCGGTAACTCCAGGGCACGGCCTGACAGATCTCTGACGGACTTCCGCCACTGACGGACGTCCGACGTATCCACGGTCACCACTACGGTGACGGCTTATAACGGACTGGAACCTCAGTCTTCCGCCGAGCTACCCACGCTGCGTTTCTGTGGGGTACACCGCAGGCCGAGTCACGCGCAGCTTTTTCATCCTGTAGACCAGCGAGGTTCGCTTCATGCCCAAGCGCTCGGCCGCGCCGTTCCGCCCTCCGATCACCCAGTGACTGGCCTCGAGCGCCCGGAGGATATGATCCCGCTCGACCTCCGCAAGACCGTTCATGGCCGCATGGGTCTCCTTTGGCGGCGCGGGGAACGGCTCCAACTCGGAAGTCGGCGCGCGTAATATGGTTTGCGGCGAGAGAATCACCGCGCGCTCAATAAAGTTCTGTAATTCGCGGATATTTCCGGGCCACGGGTATCGCAGCAACGCGTCCATGGTTTCCGGAGGGATGGTGTCAATGCGCTTGTTCATGCGTTGAGCATAGAGCGCGGTGAAATGCCGCACCAATTTCGGGATATCCTCGGTGCGCTGTCGCAACGCCGGGACGTGGATGGGAAATACTTTCAGTCGATAATAAAGGTCTTCGCGAAACGTACCTTGTTTGACCATCGCGGGCAGGTCGCGGTGCGTGGCCGCGATCAAGCGGACGTCCACCTTGTGCGTGCGGTTGCTGCCGAGCCTCTCGAATTCCTGCTCCTGTAAAACGCGCAGCAATTTCGCCTGAAGCTCCAGAGGTATATCGCCAACTTCATCCAGAAAAAGCGTGCCTTTGTCGGCGAGTTCAAAGCGCCCCGTCTTCTGGGCGATGGCCCCGGTAAAGGCTCCTTTTTCGTGTCCGAACAGTTCACTCTCGAGAAGCCCAAGCGGGATTGCGGCGCAATTCAGTTTCACGAAGGCCTTTTGGCTGCGGCCACTCAGGTTATGGGTGGCGCGGGCAATGAGCTCTTTGCCGGTTCCCGTCTCTCCCAGGATCAATACACTCGAATCCGTAGGCGCGACCACTGACACCATGCTCAACGCGGTCTTCAAGGCTCGGCTCTCTCCGACGATTTCTCCGAACTCGGCGCGAATCTCCTCTTCGAGATAGCGTCTTTGTTTCGTCTCCTTGTCTCTGTCCTTGATCGCGGTTTCATAGTCCAACGCATTCTCAACCGCAATGGCCACCTGGCGGGAGACTTGCCCGAGAAATTCCACGTCGTCTTTCTCGAAAGCGCGTTCCGACCGCTTCAGGGCGCTCAAGACACCGAGCACCCCGCTTCTGCCTATGAGTGGCAGATCGCATCCCGACTTCAAGCCTTCCGCCGCAATCCGCTCGTAAAAAAGCCGGCCCACTTCACTACCGAAAGTTTCCGGGTCGTCGCGTAGCTCCTCTAGATTGTCAAAGTGCTGGCTCCTGCCGGTCCGAAAAATCTTGCCACACAACGAACCATGGAGCGGTATGCTCATCCCGTCGGAAAGAAACCCTCGCGACTCTGGGTTGTAGAGGATCGTCAGGCGCAATTCCCCGCTATCCGCATCCGGTAGCAGCAAGGCGCAAAAATCGCATCGCGTTACTCTCAAGAGGTTCGTAGAGAGGGCCTCCACCAGACGGCGAAGGTCCAGCCTGGACGTCATGCTGTTCGTGATTTCGAGAAGCAGGCGAAGCCGGTCGCGTTCGCAGCGCAACTCCTCTTCGTTCCGGTGCCGCTCAATGGCGATCCCCGTGATGTGGCTGGCGTTCTCGATCAATCGCAGGTCGGTGCTGCCGGGGCTGCGCTTCTCACGGTAAAGGATGGCGAAAGTTCCGAGAGGCTTTCCTGCGCTGGTAAACAAGGGACGGGACCAAACGGAACGAATCCCATAGGGCACCATTCGGTCGCGATAGAGGTCCCACACCGGGTCGGTGAAAATGTCACTCACGTACACGGGTTCCCGGCGATAAATGGCGGTCCCGCACGATCCGCCCTGGGGACCAATCATCATGGGTCCGACGTGAGCGCCAAACCCGGGAAGACTCGGTGCCGCCGCACAATGGAGCTGCCTTCCATCCTCATCGGGAAGCCAGATGGTACACAACGTGTCTTCGCCTTCGGATTCCACCAGTTGGGCAATGATCGTCAGTACTTCGGACAGCGGGGAGCCGGCGAGGATCAGTCTAAGAATGTTAAGAACGGATTCGCTCGAAATGATACCGGGTTCGTCTTTGGAGTGTTCGACTCTCGACAGGACGGCTGTCGGAGAGGGTGTCGCTTTCTCCATAAATTGTCCTTTCCTCGGAGTCATTAGATTCGGTGGCTGGACTGTTGGTACCACCCAAATGTGGCGGACAGGGATCAGGTCAGCGTGGGGAAACTCGGCAATCCGAGGGAGAACCGGAGAATACGTCTACCGCAAAGGCGGATTTCATAGCCCAACTCCGGCCGGGTCACATACTACTCTAAGCCGGAACGGGCAAGATCGCTACCGTCCGAGACACAAGCGAGGTTTCTGTGCCGTTCGACGCGGCGCTTCGATCTGTATCGGTACTGGAACCACCATCGCCAAGGGCGCCGTAGCAGGGCACGCCGACCGAAACCGTGGTAAGTTCGCGCTGAGGGAGTCCCGGTTGAGGGTCCAATGAAAACGGGCGTCACAGGCGAGAATCGCTTCGAGAACGACGCGAGCCGGTACGAAGCCTATTTGGAGACTCCCGAGGGCCGTCTGCGCGCAGACTTAACTTTTGAGACCGTGCAGGAATTTCTGCCCACACCGGCGGGAGTCAACTCGCTCGAGGCTATCGATCTCGGGTGCGGAACAGGAGTGAGCGCGGTCCGTCTGGCGCGTCTCGGAGTTCACGTAACCTTGTTCGATTCGTCTCGGGCGATGCTGGAACTGGCGCAACGGACCGGTGCCGCTGCCGGACTGAGTGACAAGATCAGGGCCCAACACGGTGATGCTGTCCATTTGGCGGACTTTTTCCCGGCGGGATCGTTCGACATCGTCCTTTGCCATAATCTTTTGGAATATGTTGATGACCCGCTCGGGGTGTTGCGCGGAGTGGTGGGCCTGATGCGGGATTCGTCGGCGATATTGTCCGTTTTGGTACGCAATCAGGCGGGCGACGTATTGAAGGCAGCCATTCAGAGGGGCGATTTGGACCGCGCGGAACAGAACCTGACGGCGGACTGGGGCGAAGAATCCTTATATGGGGGCAAAGTCCGGTTATTCACCTCGGAGGCGCTCGAGGCGATGCTGAAAGATGCGTGCCTTACGATCGACGGTCGGAGGGGAGTGCGTGTTATCGCGGATTACCTGCCCCTGCAGATTTCCCGATCGAGTGAGTATGGGCGAATCTTCGCGCTAGAGCGCAAGCTTGGCGTGCGGCGGGAATTTTTCGGCATTGCGCGTTACCTGCAATTTGTGGCACGCCGTCAAACGCCGGGATCGGAGGGCGAGGAATGCGCGACGTGAAGACAGCGTCCTCGTCCACCCGTCCGAAGGTTCACGAGCGAGATGCCGGCATTTCGCTCGGACTCGGGCTCACCAATGAATGTAATCTCCAATGCGCTTTCTGCTATCGCGATCCGACGCGCGCCGACCGCCTCTCGCTCGAGCAGGTCCAGTCGGTGATGGAATGTCTTCCGGTGCGGTCCGTGAATCTCGGAACGGGCGAGAACGGAATGCACCCGGAATTCAAGGCCATATTGGCTTACCTGCGGACGCGACCGGTGAAACTCACCATCACCTCCAACGGTCACAGCGTTGCCGTTCTGGAAGACGACGATTTGCGCGCCTTCCACGACATCGAATTCTCTCTCGATTATCCAAACGAAACGGAGCAGGATGCCCAGCGTGGCGCAGGGAACTGGGGCCTGATTCATCAGCAGGCCGAGCGTTGCGCTCGGATGGGCGTGCCGGTGACGATTGTCGCGGTGATGATGAAGGCAAATTATTTGCGGCTGGCGGAGGTTGCACGAGTCGCGAAACGGTTTGGCGCTCCCCTGCGCGTGAACGTTTACCAGGCGGTGCGGTCCGATCTGTATGCGCTAACGTACGAAGAATACTGGGCCGGGTTCAAACGACTTTTTGAGAACACTGATGTCATCGCCATCGGCGAACCTCTGGTCCGCGCGATGGCCGGACTGGCGCCACTCCGAGGAGGATGTGGCGTCAGCACGGTGCGAGTTACGCCCCGCGCCACAACGCAGCCTTGCGTTTATTGGCCGGGCCGGGGAGAGCCGTTGCCCGACTTGGTTTCGGCGGGGTCCGCGATTCTAAACTCGGTAGCGTTCGAGCAGGCGCGCACAATTCCAGAAGCGTGCCAGCCTTGCGAGTTTCGGAAAACCTGTCATGGAGGATGCGCCGGACGACGAAGTCTCGAAAGGACGCTGTCGGAGCCGGATTGTTATTGTCCGATCGTTCGGGGGGAGCGTCCGCGGCTCGAAATCCGAATGGCGGCAGGGCGCGATTTGCCTAAAGTCGGCAGCTCCTGCACCACGGTTGTGATCGCCCGAGAGTCCGGCTCGTGAAGACCGGTCGCAACGGAACTCCAATCCACCCCGCGTTTCCTATTGTGCGTCGGTCCACTTGTCGGAGCCCGCTAGTTTGACGGCCACATTCGAAAAGAAAATATGGGCCGGCTTGCCATCGGCGGTGCCGCGATGGTCCGTTGAGACCAGCAGGGGACCGGCTTTCTTGTAGCCCGCCCAGGTGGTTGTGACATTGCTCGGCTTTTTCGGTCCACCTCGGTGATAGATGAACTCCACGATTCGGCCATCCGACCCGACATAAAGATCCCAGGTGTCACCCGGCGTGTCACCACCAACCTCGGCAGGATATTTCACCGACGCGAGCGTCGCCGAACCCTTTCCGAGCGGCAATTTTTGCTTTTCCGTGACCGTTACAATCGCACTGGTGTCCCAATAAACATGGAACGGGAAGATGAACCAATAGTTGTCGTTGTTGAATCCCGGATCAATCTCGTCCTTCACATTGGGAGGCGCGCTGTTGAGCTGATTGCGATTGTAACTGACCTTTACCGGCTTGCCGTCCTTGTCTTTCGACTCGTACGTAACTTCTCCGGTTTTCGGATGCCACTCCCAGGAACGGGACAGCTTCACATTCAAAGCGGGAAGCTCCAGGTTGAACGTATAACGGACTGCTTCAACTTGCCCCCACGAATCAAGACCATAGGTCTTGGCGAGTTCTTCGACAATGGGTGGGCGCGTCTGTGCCGAGGAAGCACCGGCAAGGAGCAGCACCCCTAAAGACAGGGAAAGAATCTTCAAGGAACGGGCTAGCTTTAGCATGGAGGGACCTCCTGAATGAATGGAATGACATGTTCGATGAGGTACAAAGGCTCCGGGATACAGAAATCGCGAAGGGCAACGAATCGTCGACGAATGTGAGTTTCACAGGGCTTCCACACGATGATCCAGTTGCACAACGGCTCGCTGCCATTCGCCGAACCAGGCAGCAGTCCTCGGCGCCTTTGCGGGAGCGAGCTGCAGCTCCTTGGCCAACAGAAGCAAATCGATTGCAACGTCAATGTCGTAGAACGGTTCCGTCAAGCCGGTGGAGAGTTCAAGATCCTTTGTGCGTGTCAGCAGTCGGTCGAGCGCGCTCCGGGTTCCCATACCATCGCCTTCGAAAAGGGACGGATGGGCGGCCTTGGCTCCAACCAGGTAGTAGCCGCCATCGTGGGTCGGCCCGATTACCACGTCGTGCGTGGCGAGCATTTCGAACGCGCTGTCGAGAACCGACGGCGCGAGGTGTGGAGTATCGCTGTTGAAGGCGATGACGTGTCGCCGACCGGCGGCTGTAAAATGCCGAAAGACCGAGGTGAGTCCTGCCGCGAGACCATCGCCTTGCTGCGCCACGATCTCGACCGTATCACCGACGAGGGGCGCCAATTCATCGCGATCGAGCACCGGGCACATGACCGCGATGTTCACGTTCGTCAATGATTTTGCCAATCCGAGGGTGTCCTCCAAAAGACAACGATATAGCGCGGTCACGGCGGAGCAAGGAAGGTTCTGCATAAGGCGGGTTTTGACCGCGCCCGGCCTCGGAGCTTTCGCCATAACGACCAACATCCGGCTGGTCGGAGAAGAACGGACCGTGGTCTGGCTAGAGGATTCCATGAGAATTACGACCGGCGTCGCTCCGATAAACGAGATGTGTCCGCTCCTGGGCGTCGAAAATAATAACGCAGGATGAGGCTCAGGATAAACCAGGCCGCTCCGAGGGTCCCCTTGACCGTGCCGCTGATTTTGGACTTTCCAATGCGTGGGTAATAGCTTACCGGGACTTCGGCAATGCGGAATCCTGCGAGTGCGCCCTTCAAAATCATTTCGACGGCCCAACCGTAGGTCGCTTCTTCGAGGGCGAGAGCGTGCAGCACTTCCGCACGCGCGGCGCGAAACGGACCGAGGTCGCTCAGCTTCACGCCATACAAAAGCGTGATCAGGCTCGCAGCAAGGCGATTTCCGAACCATTGGTGCCACGGGAGAGCACCTCGATTGTTGTCACCGGCGAAGCGTGAACCGATGGCAATGTCAGCGCGCCCCTCGGTGATCGGCGCCAGAACCATGGGCAACTCCGAAGGGCGATCACTGTAATCTCCGTCGAGGAAAACGACCACGTCCGGATTTTCGGTCTTCGCAAGGCCAGTCAAACAGGCTCGGCCGTATCCTCGGCGAGGCTCCTCAATGACGCGCGCCCCTAGGCTCCGGGCGTGATCGGGTGTTCCGTCGGTCGAATTGCTGTCGACCACGATGACTTCCGTAACCAAGTGGGAAGGCAGATCGGCAAGCACGCGGCCAATGGCCTCCGCTTCGTTGCAGGTGGGAATGATGACCGACACTCTCACAGAGATGCGCTCGTCACCACCACGGGGAGAAGGGATTCCGCCGCGCCAACAACGCGTCGACGCCCCAAGCTCGACCGGCGCGACCCACCGCGAGCCCGAGCGATGCGAGCACGGGAACCAGTAGTTCCCAAATCCATGACGTGCCCCATTCCGAAATCCACAGGCTGCCAAGAAACAGAAAAGCCACAAATGCAGCCGGTCGAATCAGCAGACCAATAAGCAGCAGAATACCTAGAGAGATTTCGGTTAAGCCCTGCATGGGAGCGGCCATGGCTGCGTGGCTTGCCGCCAGAGCCATCACCGCCTTCCATATGGCCGGCGAGTGGCTGTTCTTGATGTAGTAATTGATCAGTCCGGCGTAACCGGCGGCCGTGTAAAGATTCTTCCCGAGATTCTCGAAGAAAACCGACACGAACATCGCACCGATGGTTACGCGAACCAGCGCCAGTCCGTTTGCTGCATGGGATGGACCGCCGATGCCGGCTGGTATGCTTTGAAGTTGCGCTACGTTAGTCGTCATCCTGAACCTCTGCACAGCAGATTCAACCCGCAACCGAAGGAAAATCCTAGACCGTCGGTCTCGCCTGTGCCAAATGGGATGCACCACGGAACGTTAAGTTACAACAATGTATACGTCTCGGAGTGACTGGTCATCCATTTTTTGCGTATGGAGTGGAGCAGCGTAATGTTGAGAACCAGCCGGGGAGCCGCGGGCCGACCGAACTTCGTCCGACGCTACGCAAAAAATCCTAACTCTTCCCGCTTTCCTGTGCATCTGTTCCTAGTTCACGTCATTCTCGATGCTACGAGGTCGCTCCCATGTGCCGCTCCTTGCCCTCCGGTACGACACTCCACGACATCAGGAAAGAAGCGAGAGACCTGCTCGATGCCTTGCTGCGGCGGGAAGATACTGCACTTAACCGCTATCGTTCGTTCGATCCCTTCGCAGGCAGGTTTGAAGCGAGACTCGACGAGGCACAGTACATCATAGCGCGTGAGTATGGCTACAGGAGCTGGCGAAGATTAGCGGAGCGAGTGAAAGGCGCCGGTAAAGCAACGACAATGCGCGCGCACTGAAGAGTGCGTTAGGTGAGCGAGTTATTTCGGGGTTGAAACATGATGAGTCGTAGCCGATCGTGTTTCGCAGCTGTAGACGATATTGCTACGTATGTATTAACTACCGAGGACGGGCGGGATTTACAATCTCCTAACATCTGCGGAGAAACGTCACGACAACGCAAAATCTGGCAATTGTAACAGTTGAATCCGCATAGAATTGCGTAATACTAGTATCTGTTGATTGCGTCAAAGTGCTGCACTGTCGTGCAGCCTTGCAGCAGCAGAATCTACAGTCTCTGCAAGTGGACGTGGATTCGTAGCGACAGAAATTCTTGGGCGGAGAATTCCTGACCTGCTGCAAGGCCGCTCGGCAGTGCCGTAACCCACCGAGGTATGTGCGCGTTTTTCGAGTGACGGCGCACGCTCCTGTCCAAGAATGCTTTCTTGATCAGGTTGAACCAATAGACGCGACTCCCACTGAATCAGCGATGGAGACGGAGTCAGATGGGATGAGTTCTGCATGTCGCCTCAGCGCCGCCTGACCAACCGATTCTCGTGAATGTTTTCGATGGAGAAGGCGCAATCACTCCACAACAAGTCCTTGCGCGTGAAAACTTCCGATAACAACATCCACGTGGTCGCCTTTTTTCACGTGGCGACCTTTATTGGAAAAGGCCATCCAGTAAACCTTGCCGGTTTCAGGCGTGCCGCTCTGTCGCAGTTGGCCGACCTTTTCGAGCGAAGGAACCACCAATTTTACGCCAGCTTGCGGATCGATCAGACTCGGCTCGAATTTTTTGTCATTAAGAATCTTGGCCTTCTTGGGATCCAGCACGCGATAGCTGAATCGGACGACTTCGCCGGATTCCGTCCATTTGACGCTAAGCGAGTCGAGGCCCCAGATGAGCTGGTAATAAGTCCCCGCGCGGCCTGCGAAGCGGTCGGGCTGATAGTGTACGGGGGCCCCGAACGACTTTGCGGCGCCAGCCCCAGGTTGCGCGTTACCCGATGCTGCCGGCGCTGCGGATTGCACTGCTGGCGGGCTCGAATTGGACTGCGCCATGGCCGGTAGAACTTGGAAGCAGCTACTCAAGAAAAAAGCGATCCATCCTATTTTCCTACTGAATCGGAATGTTGCGTACATCGGAAACACTCTCCTCGGTTACAACACAACGCTGCCCGCGGGGAACTCCCGCGAGCAGCGACTTACGATTTGATCTTTTGCCGCCCTATTGTCCTGTACCGGTGAGTGTTACGGGCGAACCGGTGACCGTGGCGCCGGTATAAGCGACGGTCAGAGTTCTGCTGAAAGAGGTCGCCGTTGGCGGCGTGAACACCACATTGTAGGTGCACGAAGCCCCTACGGCGAGCGTCGCACCACAAGTGCCGGGGCCTCCCTGGAAGAAACCCGCACGGGAGAACGGTTGAGGCGTGCCGCCACCGAAGGTGAACGTGCCACCCGCTAGCGCGATGTTACCGGTGTTGGTTACGGTTAAGGTTCTTGCAGCACTCGTCGTGCCCGTGGCCTGGTTAGCGAAAGCGAGCGGGTTCGGCGTAACGGTCGCGGTGCGCACCGCAGCTACACCTGTTCCGCTCAAGGAAACCGGTGAGCCGGTCACGGTGACGTTTGCGGTGATCGTAGCCGTCCCGGTCGCCGCTCCTGTCGCTGTCGGTGAGAACGCGATGTTAATGGTGCAAGTAGTCCCGCCAGCCAACGTAGCACCGCAGGTTCCTCCCGCGGTACCTGCGGGTCGCGAGAACGGAGCGGTCACCGCGACCGTGATGCCTGTGGCGGTGGCACCCCCTGAATTGCTCAAGGTAAGCGTCTGCGCAGCACTTGTCGACCCGACTACCTGGTTCCCGAATGGGAGCGCAGTCGGCGTAACGGCAAGGACCGCGGGGCCAGAGGCCTGGAACTCCACCGCTCCGGCATCAACCGCATTGTTTCCCTTTCTCAGGTTTCCGTAGAAGTCCAAGGAAGGAGCCGCGTTGTAGTTTGCCGTTGCGGTGCTGGGGATGAGATTGATGACCGAAGAACCTGCAGCAGGCCCGTAGTTTGACAACGGAGCGCCTGTTACCGGGTTCGCCATGGTCAGAGGGCCCCAGCTCATATTGATCCAGTTGTTGCCCTCATCCACGGTAGCGGCAGGTGTCAGGCTGAAGACCGGGTTGGGCACGGTGGCGTCGGAGATGCCCGGAGGCACCTGGTAGCCAGCGCTTTTCAACTCGGGCGGGATGCGCGAGCCGTTGCAATCCTGCAAAAGGAACCTGGGGTCGGCCCCCACATTGGCCCCCTTATTGGTCGTGCTGTAACCGGTCGTGTTGGTTATCACCGAATACGTCGGATTGAGCGTGACCGTCGAAGCGTGGTTGGTCGGACCCGTGTCGCCACGAACACCGATGTCCCAG